>Ga0315279_10000649_pt1 | contig 65388 bp, 32 predicted proteins | sample YL17G06_20_MG_FD_203694 | JGI IMG/M metagenome (GOLD analysis project Ga0315279, IMG submission 203694) | Sediment microbial communities from Yellowstone Lake, YNP, Wyoming, USA - YL17G06_20 | ecosystem: Environmental > Aquatic > Freshwater > Lake > Sediment | place: USA: Wyoming | collected...
CCAGTAAATTCTGCGATGCACAGGCAAGTGAAACAATTAAGACTTAGATGCGCCTTGTGGACGGAAGGTTAACCATTGTACAGTCAATTAGTTGCGGAAAACGCAACCGACGTTTGACGCCGTCCGATCCGTGTGCTCTGTGTTTATCCGCGGGCTTTTTTTCAGACGCATTCGGGGATCACGAGCATTCGGGTTATTCGCGCCCCAAGACTAGCTTGCTACAGAAACAGGAGTGATTTAACCTGATTGTTCTACTCCTACGAGGTTCTATCACATTTGCAGTAATTTCATCAGAGAGGCTGGATCATGCATCGCTCCGGACTTGTTATTATGTGCCTTCTAGCAGTCTGCAATATCTCTGAGACAAAGCTCAACCCTGCGCCTGCGAAGACGCCGGTAATCCTCGATACGGATATCGGCGATGACATCGACGATACCTGGGCGCTGGCGCTGCTCCTCAAATCTCCCGAGCTTGATTTGAAGCTGGTGGTCACCGATCAGGGCAAAACCGCCTACCGCGCCAGGATTGTCGCCCGTTTGCTCGAGATCGCCGGCCGCACGGACGTGGCCATTGGTCTAGGCTTGCCGGTCGTCGAGGGCGAAGGGGGACAGGCTCAGTGGATTAAGGACTACGAACTCTCCCGATACCCCGGCAAGGTGCATCGGGACGGTGTTCAAGCCTTAGTCGATACCATCATGCGATCGCCTCAGCCGGTCACGCTCATATGCATCGGTCCCGTTCCCAATATTGAGGCGGCGTTGGAGCGCGAGCCGAACATTGCCCGGCGGGCCAGATTCGTCGGCATGGATGGCAGTATTCGTTGGGGCTACGGCGGCAAAGGCCGGCCGGAGGCCGAATACAACGTAAAAACCAATGCGCAGGCATGTCGCCGTGCCCTGAGCGCCGCGTGGAACATCACCATCACACCATTGGACACGTGCGGCCTCGTACGGCTTACAGGGGACCGCTATGCAGCCGTGCGCGACTGCAAAGACCCGCTGGTGCAGGCCGTGATCGAGAACTACAGGATTTGGTCGGGAAAGAACCGCGACAAGGCAGAGAAAGAAAGCTCGATATTATTTGATACGGTCGCCGTCTATCTGGCAATTTCCGAGGAGCTGCTGGTCATGGAGAGACTGGGGATCCGGGTAACAGACGATGGCCTCACGGTGATTGATAGCAAAGGGAAGTTTATGAACTGTGCGACCGCCTGGAGGAACCTGGCGGCGTTCAGAGATTTTCTGGTCAAGAGGCTAACCGGCCGTTCTTTGTGATTCTCAGTACACAATAGGGTGAATTCTTGCTTTTCTGACACAGATTTCTCTGGACACGGATTTCCACGGATTCACACAGACTCGCATCGGCAAGACCAGCTTTTACTGCTTCCGCATGGCCGAGCGCTTCGCGCCGCATTTTACGGTGGCAGCAATAGGATCGTCCGATCTGTGTCAATCTGTGCAAATCCGTGTCCAGGTTTTTTGGTTGCGGCCGCCGGCCGCGCTGTGCCTCCGTGGTGGACTGTTTGGTGTCCGGTATCGGGCATCTGTGTCCCACAGTCGGACGATCAGTCTCCAGCTGAACTAGAGCGCTCAGTGCTCTCTCTCGTTGAATCCAAGCTATTTGCAGCCTGTGCGAGGAGCCCGAAGAACTCTGGCACGAGTGTTGCCTTTGAATTCGGTGGCTCAGTCTGGTTGGTTTTGAGGAGGTGACCTGTGGACAAAAAGGAACGTTCGCGTGAAGTTTTCGGAGAACTGCCGAGCCCGGAATACTGGAGCAGGAAAGCCAAAGACGGCTGGAGGCTGGTGGCGGCGGAGTGGGAGCGGGACGCAGAGGCAGTGGGCACGAGCGCCGCATGGGTAGAGGAAGTGCCCTACGGAATGAAGGTGGCAGAGGACAGCCTCCACCTGGCCGAGAATCCCCCGGAGAAGGAGGCTCTAATCCTCATGCTCGAAATGATTGTGGCGGACAAGCCGCTTTCCGAAGTTGCGGAATGGATGAACAACCGCGGGTTCCGCACTCGATCGGGCACGAAATGGACCCAGGTGGATATCTTTAACCTGCTGCCGCGCCTGGTCGAAGTCGCGTCGCGCGTCTATCCGACGCAGGACTGGTCCGAGCGCAGGGAAAAACTCTTTCGACTCGTGCGCTAGAGGCGGACGGAGAAAACGAGCGCCGGCGTTGGGGCTTGAGAGAAGTCAATTCTCCCATGAATGTCGAAGCCGTTTTGGCGCTCACCCTCTTCCTTGGGCTCGTAGCAGCAAGGGGGTGGGCGAAACAGCACGAGAACAGAGTGGGAGAAAGAGCGCGAGAATCGACACGACAAAGCAATCCCACGGAAAGATGCAGGACGTGTCACCGTCTGTTCTCCCTCAACGCCCTCAGTGTCTGTTCTATGGCGGGACGTTGGGGATCGTCAGGATTGAGCAGGAGGTATTGCTCAAAATGTCGAATTGCCTCGGGATAGTTTCTCATTTTTTGTGCCGAGACTCCCATCTGTCTGTGTACATCAGCAAGGCTCAAGAAACGGTCTTTAAAGGAGGCAACAGGTATGGCGGCCGCTTTCTCATATTGCTTGAGAGCCTCGGTCATCTTTCCCATCTCTTCGAGGGTTCTGCCGGTACAGAAGGGTCCAACAGGATCCTCAGGATTTTCTTGTGTCATAAGCTGAAAGATCTCAAGCGCCCTGGGCAGGTTTTTAAGTCTGAATTCAAGTTCCCCTTCCGCCAATCTGGCTTCGCGAGGGGAGAGTCTTTGTTTCTGGTAAAGCGATATGGACTGCTGATACCACTGACGTGCCATTTCCGGTTGACCTTTACGGTTGTAGGTATCGCCGAGAAGCTTGGCCGCCTTGGCTGCATACCATTCCCCTCGCATGATCTCAGTCATAAAGTAGTCAATGGCTTTGTCAAAATTGCCACGTTTTAGCTCTGCCATCCCGATTCCGAGCCCGGAATATCCGAAATCTTTGAGCAACTCAGTTACTTTCTTGGACTGTTCTGTTTTTCCATCGCGTTGAAGCGCGATGGAAAGCCTCTCCAGGAGATCCAGCATCGTCGCAGGAACTTGCCTGCCTTGAGCTGTTGTCATGATCTCTTCTGCCGTTACGACTCCGTTACCTGAGAAGATGGGAAAATTCTTGCGTATTGCGTCGCTATAAAGGAGTGGAGTACTGCTCCAGATCCCCATGCGGCTGAAAGCAAGACCTGAATGGATAAGCAGCAGAAAGCCTATAGCCGTCAAAAGAGCCCTGAGTGAACGCATGTTGATTCTCCCGCTCAGCCAGGTGCCCAGCCCCGCCAAAACCAGGGTTGAGCCTAGAGTCGAGAAAAGCACGTATCGATCAGCCATCCAGATGCGCAACGTGAAAAAGGTATTCAGAGTGGTGATAAGCGGAAAAACGAAGAGAGCAAATCCCAAAGCCAGGGCAGGGAGGGTTTTACGAAGCTTGAAAAAGCCATAAGTAAGAGCGCTGAGAAGTAACAGCCCCAGAAGAGCCACCCATTGGGGCATCCAGCCTTCGTCGGATACCACGTAAGTTGCGCTCAGATGGACCGGCAGAAGTGAACGGCCCACATAAAGGCAGAAAATCTTGAGCAGCAACGTAACTCGATCAAGAACACTGAGCTGATAAGTCAAAGCAGGATTGTTGACTAAGGCGCTTGTCTCATCCTGAGCTGACACTGTCGCAATGGTCAATCCCAGTGCAAGTGCGAAGAGTGGCAGCTTGTCAAAAACGAGCCGCCATCTGAAACGATCCTTATGACACCCGTCATAAGCGAGAAAGATGAGTGGCAGTACTACCGCGTATCCTTTGGATCCCAAGGCCAGTGAAAAGGTGACCAGCATTGCCAGATAGCGAAGCCACAGTCTTCGAGAATCACCGACGCTGCCATCGCGGACCTGAGCGTAACGCACATAGAGGCATAAGCTTGCAGTCGAAAAAAACAGGCACACCACGTCTTTCCTGCTGGCCAACCAGGCTACGGGCTCGACATGCAGTGCATTGGAGGAGAAAAGAGCAGCTCCCACTAAGGCCCAAAATCTATGGTGGGCAATGGAGAAAAAGAAAAAATAGGCGAGGACAACGCCTCCGGTATAAAACAACAACTGTGTGAGATGGAAGCTGGGGATCCAGGTTTTCCAGATCAGACGATCCCAGAGAAAAGTGAGGGTTGTCACAGGATGGTAATTGGCAAAAAAAGGCTTAGTCAGAATAGCCCAAAGGTTAGCGAGCGTCGGAGCGTTGAGGCGAGGATCGCTGAACAGATATACACTGTCATCCCAGTAATGAAGAGGGAGCCCCAGGGTGCGAGACCAAAGGAGTAGAGTAAAACCCGCCAAAACAGCCGGGGCCAGCCAGGGACGGGAATCAAACGGTGAGTTTAGCCACGATCTGTTCGGTTTTGGAGGATGACTTGCTTGACTCTTGCTTTTCCTAAGCTTTGGCTGAGACACTGACTTTCTCTCCCGTGCTTGGCCAATGACTTTAATTTGAGCGTTAGCGTCAACCGTACCCGTAGGAGCGCAGTTCTTTCAACCGTAATTTTATTTCAGGCTCTCAGGGCAAGCTTCTCTGGTACTTGCCAGTCGCTTGGTATTCCGGAATCGCTCCCGTGATCGAGCGCAGCGGAAAACATGTTTGGCTACACCGACGCTTCGCCTGCCTCAAGTTACTCAGGCAGAGCTTCCACCTCTCCGCCGGACAATCCATCGAGTTTTCTGAATGGGCCCGTGCCTACTACGACATGCAGAGGGCTAAAGGAAGAGAACATCACGCGGCGGTCCGGGCGTTGGCTTACAAATGGATCCGAATCATCTTTCGGTGCTGGAAAGATCGTATTGCCTACGACGAGCACATCTATGTGGCGTCCCTCCGAAGAAAAAAGTTGAGGGTAGGGGGCAAATTTACCTGACAGATTACCTCAGATGTCTTCGGGCCTCGCCCCACCTTGAATGTATAAACTCGAGGCTCTGTGTCTCCGCTATCGGACCGCGGAGACACAGAGCGCGCAACTGGAAGTTAGAAGACGAATCTGAAGTTAAATTGAATGATGCGGCTCAAGCCGCGCTGAGCGGTCAGCTTGCCAAAGCCCGTGTTGGTCGGGTCGATGGTAGGACTGCTGAGGTTGGTGTGGTTGAAGGCGTTGAGGAAGTCGACCGACAACGCCGCGCTCATCGATTCGCGAATCCTGAACTTGCGCTGGGCCTTGATGTCCCAGTTTACGATGCCGGGTTCGCGGATCGCGTCCAGCCTGATCGGGAATACCCGCACGTGGTAGCTGCCGGGCTGAAATGCCGACCGCCCCTCAAATCCGACAAAGCCTGACGGAATCGCCGCTGTTCCCGTCCGATATGCGATATTCGGATTGAACAGGTAGTGCATATCCTGATGCCAATCGATGCTGGTGCCGGGGATGTTGCCGTTGCTAGTGAACAGATCCCCGATCTTGCTGAGGTCGCCGTAGAAAAAGCGGTTGCCCCAGTCGCCCGTAGCCGGACCGGTCTGCTGTTGCCAGATGAAGCTTCCTTCCCAGCCTCCTGCGATGTGCTGCAGGAACCCGCTCTGGAGCCATCTGCGGCCCTTGCCGAACGGCAACTCCAGAACCATGTCCCAGACGAACCGGTTCAGGCGGGTTTGATTGTTAGGACGCTCGGTGATCGTAGTGTCAAACTCGTTGGCATACCAATCTTTTATGGTGCTCGTAAACACATGCGTGTAGGAGAACGTCGAGGAGAAGCCCTTGGAAAATCGCTTTTCCGCGCGTATTTCGAAGTCGTTATATCGGACATTGCCTGTTGCCTGGTCAGCGCTCACCCCTGGCCGGATAGCGGCGACCGTTCCGCTGAATTGCGGGAAGGGTCTCAGAAGCTGATTCTTACGGATCGTGCTTCCAGTGAAGAAACCGAGCGTATTGAGGAAATTATACAGAGTCGCATCGGTGACCTGCAGAACGCTCAAGTTTTTGATGTTGAAAGGATTGGTGACGTTAGTGTTCATACTGTCGTCAACCGACTGGACACGGACATTGCCTGTCGCCCAGTACTGCTGAGGTAAATAGTTGACCCTCTGACGAACGTAGGGATACGTCGACCAGGCTCCGCTGTATGAGCCCTCGACCACGATGTTGCTCCAAAGCTGCCGCTGGACCCCGACTCGCCAGCGCTGTTGAAGGGGCGGCCTGATATCGCGCCAGTAAGAGTAGTCGCCGGAGTTCCAGTCCTGACCGACTCGGGACATCAGCCCCAGATAGTTGCGGAGCGGTGAATCGAACCGGGTGCCGTCGGACCGGACCGGGAATGGATCTATCAGGAGGTTGTTGCTGGCACTCAGATTGGCTGCCGCGCCCACTCCGCAGCAGAAGGTCAAACCGTTGTCGTTGCTCCGGGTGGTGCTGGTATTCTTGCTGAAACCATACTGGTTGCCGCGGACATTGTTGACGTTGATCGTGTCGGCGAACATGCCAAAGCCCGCGCGAATAACCGTCTTATTGGTCAGCTGATATGCCATGCCAACGCGGGGAAGGAAATTGTGCACCCCATCATTGAGAGTATCGTGGTTTTTGCCCAGGTATGGGAATCCTCCCGTGACCTTGAAGGCCGAGGGCGCCAGCAATCCCAATGTAGGATTGGCAGCATAAAACGTGGCATATGCAGCCTGCACATAGTTGGTGATGGGCAACTGGGCGTCAGGAAGGAAGCCGATCTCAATCGCACGATTGTAGCGTTCGCTGATCCCTCCCTCATGCTCATAGCGCAGTCCGAGGTTGACTGTGAGTTTTCGCGTCACCCTCCAATCGTCCTGGAAGTATAACGCCCGATATGGGGTCACCCAGTATCCGGTGTCGTTGGAATCGATGCTGATACCGCCGCTGGGAATCCCCATCATGAAGGAAGCCCACTCCAGACCGGTGTTTGAGGCGTTGCTGTCGGCGTCGTTGCTGCGCATATAAGAATTGTTGAAGGTGAACTGTCCCGACGTGTATCCCGGACCAGAGGTGGCGGCAGTGTATCGGCGTTCGGAATAGCCATATTTGAGGGAGTGTTTTCCCCAGATTGTATTCATTGACGCCTTCGCCTCGTATGTGGTGCCGCGGATAGTGATCGTCGCATAATCCTGACTGATATCTTCCATGTTTGAGAAATCGAGGCGCGGGAAGAGATGCAGGTCTCCAGCCTTCTGATCCAGATATGCCGGCAGGCCCACGTCGGAGGGTTTGTACGAATTCGGCACGTTCCTCTGACTGCCCTCGTTGAATCGCGTGTAATTGACACTCAACTGGAAGACGTTGGCGTTGTTGATCGTCCAGGTATAGTCGCCGCTACCTCCCTTGTTGATGCGGGTGAGACCATTTTGCATCAGCCCACGGATGGTCTCGTAAGTCCAGTCGTACTCATCCGCCAGCCGGTGATTCCAGTACCACTTGCCGTTGATGCGATGCTTCTCGTTGAAGTTGTAGTCCATGCGGTTGAGGATCGAGTTGAACTTTTCGTTCTTCGGCATGGCGGACGCATAGTAGTTGTTGATACCTTCCGCCGTGACCAGGCCGGGAACATCATTGGGCTTGGGGTACAGATTCACATAATACTTGTACATCGGGTTCAGGATCGGGATACCCTTGTTGCCCGGGAAGGGATCGTGCACCACTCTGCCGCCGACCAGCCGCGCGGTGCGCGGATCGTAGATCTGGTACTTGACGGGGTCGAGGGCCAGGAGATCGGAGAAATCGCCGTTCCGCCAGGCCATCTTGGGAACAGTGCGGTTGATCGAGTCGGTAGTTTCCGCCTTGCTCTGATAGATTCCGTTGTAGCTGAAGAAGAAAAAGAACTTGTCCTTACCATTGTAGATCCATGGGAGTCTCACCGGCCCGCCGACAGTCGCGCCGAACTGGTTGGATCTTCCGGGAGCCTGCTTCGGGGTGTCGCGACTGATCTTGCCGGAAGCCACATTGCTTTCCCAGCCGAGGCGCGTGAAATGTGGTGTGGCATTCCAACGCTGCTGCCAGTGCTGATCGTACAGCGTCCCGTGGAAGGCGTTCGTGCCTGTCCTGCTCATCACGTTGACAACCGCCCCGGAAGTGTGTCCCACCGAGGCGTCGAACGGGGATGTCTGCAGGATGAACTCCTGAATGGAATCGGCCGGTGGAACGTATCCCACCCGGCGACCCGTGCCGGTCACAGGAGCACCGTCGATAGTGTACTCGTTCTGGCCCACACCGCCGGAAGTAGTGAAGGAAGAGGTGCCGCCGTTGTCGAACGGGCGGCGGTACTCCGGCTGGCCGGTCCATTGCATACCGGATGCCATCCCGGTGAGTGCGAACGGATTCAAGTCGGAAAATGGCAGGCTGTCAATCAGCTTGCTGTCGATGACCCTGCCGGATGAAGCCGAGTTCGTGTCCAGCAGCGGTGCTTCGCCGGTCACTGTCACCGTCTGTTCCACTGCGCCGAGTTCCATCTGGATGTTGATTGAAATCTTTGAGGCTACGTTCAAGGTGACTCCCTGATGCTGATATTTCTTGAAGCCCGGGAGTTCGGCCCGGATTGTATAGGTCCCTGGATCCAGGAAAGGGGCCTCGTAGTAGCCGACGTCGTTAGAAATGGTCGTCCTCGATGTGTTCGTTGCCGTGTTGGTTACAATGATCGTGGCGCCCGGCACCACCGCTCCCTTGGGATCGGTCACAGTGCCCGAGATAGTCCCTCGCGATTCCTGTGCGGCGACGCTGGCGGTGAATAGGCCCAGAATCGCCAAACAGCAGGCAAATGCTAGTAAGCGTTTCCCATTACTCACGTTGATTCCCTCCTCCATCGTTGAATTACGTGTGCAACAGACCGTTCGACAGGAAGCACGGCGAGTGGAGAGAGCTTAAAGGCCGATTTTTATTGTTCCGCCGTGAAGCATAGGCTTGAATCGGTACTCGGATCGCTTCCCATCGCGCTCCTTGCCACCGTTCAGGCTGTGTCCGTCAGTGGGACGGCGGACCCAAGATAAGAACCACCTAATGTCCGATAAGCATACTATTATCACCAGAGCCGTGGTTTTGAAAAGCTGAATCGCAATTATTTATTCTTCGCGGTCTTTGTGGTTTGCGACTACAGGCAAACCGCAAAAACCACGAAGACGACAAAGAGACCGCGTCACCAGGTCTCGTATCGCACCAGCGCCGACAGCGGCTTGCGTTCTTTCGGAGCAGGCTGATCCGCAGCGTATCCCAGTGGGGTGAAGAGCAGCGGTTCCACATTCTTGGGGATCCGCAGTACTTCCCGTGCGGCAGCCGCATCGAAAGCAGCAATCCAGCAGGTACCCAGTCCTTCCTCTGTCGCGGCCAATATCATGTGGTCCATGGCGATGGCCGCATCCGTTTCAAAGTAGTTTCTTCCATCCTTGCGCACCCACGCACTGGCTGGCAACCCGCAAACGCAGAGGATCAGAGGTGCCTGCACGAACCATTCGCGTGAGTAAATACGCAGGAACTCATTCTCGCGGCCCGCGGTACGAGCAACTACGATCTGAAAAGGCTGGAGGTTGCAGGCCGTCGGGGCCAGCCGAGCCGCCTCGAGAATGCGCTTCAGCTTGTCCTCCTCCACCTTGTCCGGTCGATAAGCCCGGACGCTGTAACGTTTCGATATAAGTTCTGAGAATTCCATATCGGCTTCCTCCCCGTATTGAGCCTCCAATTTTTTTGTGTAATTCGTGGCAGAGTTTAATTCGTGTAATTAGTGGCTTGATTTGTTTCCTCCGGCCCTGTCCCGATAAGCCTTTTCCCAGGCTTCGAGCGATTGCCCCTCGCGCAACTCTGTGATGCCGAACTTGCGGACCTCGGACATGAACTTCTCGAATTCCGGCCCGGCCCTGGGTTCTCGGGCAATCTTTGCGTAGCGCAGCCAGAGACGTGATTTGGCGATGTATTCGCTGGAGTCGCCGGCGGACAGTTTTTCTGCTTTGTTGAAGAGCTTGTCTCCGGCTGCGATGACGTCCTTCGACATATAGTCCACGGTCGGCGGACTGTAGATGTAAAAATGCCGCTTGGAGGCGCGAACCTTGCGGTGCAGCAGGTCGAACCATTTGCGCATGGGCTCCCACGCTTTCCCGTAGACGCCTTGCATCCACTCCGTTACCAGCGCATCCGAATTCAAGTTCTCTTTCCAGAGCAACTTCGCCATCACGTAAGAGCGTAGCTCCGCATCCGACCCGCCACCGCCCGGCGCGTAGTCTCCCTGGAAGAAGATTCCCTTCACTCCTGATTTTTTATAGAGGCGAACCTCCGCGGGGAATTCGGCGAAATCAGGGAATGGCAGTAGGTAGTTATGGAAGTTTATGTTGTAGTGCCAGATGTAGAGTGTATCCGTGATTCTGCTCCAGGCACGCAGGTGAGCGAGAAATGCCACGTTCTGTTTTGCCCGGCACTTTTGGTACGGATGCGCCTCGCAGCAGGAGATCGGGCAAAGCCGCACCCGAACGTTGGCACGGGGGACAATGCCTCTCGGAGGAGCCTCGGTGAACTGATATGCCAGCGTGTCGATGAGTTTATCGGGATGCTCCTTTTCAACGGCCTCGGCGACCTGGTTGACAAACCACAAATACAGACCCGAATGCGCGCCATACTTCTCCGTCAGCGCCTTGCAGCGGTCGCACCCGCACCACTTAAACGTGTCGTTTTGAGAAACTGAGTAGATCATTGCCACCGGCTGCTCGCGGATCCAGCGCAATACGCCTTCAATCGCGAGCTTCAGCACATCGGGATTTGTAAGGCAGCGCTGAACATAACCGTTGACTCGAACGCCGCCGATCAGCGGGAAATATTCCGGATAGGTTTCATAGAGTTTCGTAGGGATCAGGTCGTCGAAGGTGTGGACGAAGTGGGAGTACGTGACCTTGCCGCCTGTGGAATCGTCCAGTTTTGCAGCGGAGCCGTTGATCTTGTTGCGCGCAGCCCAGTCCTTGTCCTGGGCCTCGGTGAAAAATGGCTCCCGGTACTCGAAAGCAGGCAGTTGGATTTCGTCCAGAACGGGTACCTCCACGGTTTCCCGATGTGGAGCGCGAGTTACCGTCGGGGTAAACCAACGGACGCCCAGCCGCTCGAGAAACTCGTAACATCCATACATCGTTCCTCGGACCGGGCTCCCGGCAATGATGAGATTCTCGCCAACTGTCTTCAGGATGAATCCTTCTTCGCCCAGCGCTTTCCAGTCGACCTGCAATCCGATCTCGTCCAGGTGCCGCCCCCGCCCGACCAGGATGGCGCGTTGCGGTAACGCAGCAGCGCCTGCGACGATGATCGGCAACTGCGCTCCCGACATTTTTTGGAGGTAGGCTTGAATCTCCTGCGCTCCCCGTTGTTCAGAGGGGGAAGCCTCAGCGGACAGCATGATGACATAGGGAGTCTTCGCATCTTGTATAAGCGTGAGTTTTTGCGCGGCATTGAGACGTAAACCGGATAGGAGCAGGGACGAGATTACCAGGTACCACAGCTTCGGCTTCATAATGTGAATCCTCGTGAAAAGACTCGTCGGTGTTCATTGTGCGACGGTTGGCGCACAGCGCGCCGCGCCCCTACATCTTCGATTGCCACTGTATTTTACGAAACTCAATTGAAGCGCTTTGCCGGCGGCCGCCAGGGTTTCTCGCGAAACATCCCACGCATCGTGAACAACTGGATCAATCCGAGGTCGACAAGCTGCTCACCCGTTCCCAGGCCCGCGATCGTCGAGTCGCTCGCGCCATAACCTGCGTGAGCCGCCGATCGAATATCCGGCAGGTAGTAGTTCGGCCAGTCTTGAACACTGTTGTCCGTGTAGCCGAGAAGGAAAACGTGGGGCAACTCTGCCCTGGCACGTAATGACCTTTGGAACTCGTTAAATGGTTCCCCGGGAATCGATACCATGCTGATCTCGCCGTTGATGAGCAAGGAAGCGACGCCGAACCGCAGCTTCTTCTCAGGTTCCCATCGGTTCGGTACCGCTATGCTGCCGGTGGCCACCTGGAGCTTCTCTGATTTTCCAGGACTCTTGTCCATGCCGTCCAGTGTTTTGAGCACTTCCTCGGCGATGTATTTACCCATAGTGTCCACCATAGCGAAGTTCTGATTCGTGTCGGGCCCCCGAGCCAGGAATAGAGGATTGATATCTCCTGCGGCCCCTTGGAGGAAGATGCAGTAAACGTTGGGGCCGAGCCTTTGTTCGACCATTTTGACCATGGTGCCGGGATAATCGGCGGAAATCAGCCGATTTGCCGGTCCGAGGACGACTGCATGACACGCGTAGTGTACGAGGACGGCTCGAATCTTGCCGTCCTCTCCGCTCACGCGCAGCACTCGGACCATGGGATCCACGGGCCCGAATGGGATCCGTTCCGGGTTCTCGAACCAGGTGATTCCCAAACCGTCGGGCCCTCGTTGGATGCGGTTATAGCCGAGCTGGATCTCACCTTCTCCGGCCGAAATGAAGGCAGGAAAAAGATTTGACTGTGCTTGGCGAACGGCCGTGAGGATTCGCTCCTCCGCAGTTCTGAGCCAAGGTTTTTCAGATGATGGAAAATCGGTCTGATGCAGATCTGGGCCGGCATGCGTGTGCGTGCTGCAGAGCAGGAGGTGGGGAATGCCCAAGTCGGCGACTTGCTTTTGGAGCCAGGGAGACTGGAATTCACAGACGTCCCATGAAACGATGGCCACCTTCGTCTCGGCAGATGACAAGACCAGAACGGTGGCGAACAGAGGATCATGGATCCCCGTGGAAACTCCCCTTCCTTCGTAGCCCCACATCTTGCCTCCGATTGGCGGCGTGATCTCCGTCCGTGCCAGACCGGCAAAAACAGCCGGCTTGGCCTCCGGCGCGCTGGCCAATGTAGAACTAAGCAATGCGAGGCAAGTAAGCGCCATCCCGGTGACCCTGATGGATACTTTCATCACTATCTCTCCTTGCATGGACCTGCTTGCCAAGGAAGTACTCTCTTTCCATCTTCCTTGCTAACTCAACATGGTCTTACTCGTTTTTGCTTCCCATGACAATCTTTTCGTATCTCGTCCCCAAAGGCGTTTCTTTTCGTCACCAACTGCCCGTCCTTGAGGAAAGCACAATGGCAGGTTGGAATCCTACTAGTAGTAAGACTCATGGAGGTTTGCATGCGAATCACGAGTAAAGGCCAGGTAACAATCCCTCTTGCGATCTGACAGGCGACGGGTTTGTTGCCAGACTGCGAGGTCGAGTTTGAACTCAAAGGCAAGGAGGTACTCATGCGAAAGGCAGCCAGGCAGCCGCTAAGAGGCGAGCGCATTGTTCAACATCTGCGTGGCCGTGGAAGCGTCAAAATGAGCACAGCGGGTTTAAGACGTTTGCCGGCAGGAATTCTTGGTGGTAAGGCATTTAAGCTTACACCACCAAGACTCCAAGAGCACCAACGACACCAGACCTAGCAATTTCAGGGGAGTTCCTCATGCAGCGGTGCTGCGCCCCTGTGCATGAAAAAACCTTTATTACAGTGGGGGCGGGCTTTAGCCCGCGCCCCTCTAGCCCTAAGAAAGAACCGGGCTAATCATTGCTCGTATCTATCTGAGTTGAAGGTGCTCGCGTTCAATGACTGTTTCACCTGATGAAGTCACGCGGACGGGCTGAAGCCCGTACTCACCGAAGCAGGGAGATCTTCAGGGGAGACACCAAGATTACCAAAAATCCAAAGCAGATCCCACGTCGCCCGTTGTTCGAGGTGTTGCCCCGATCGCAGGAAACTCACGTTGGGCGCTCGTAACCGTCTTCAACGTCGGCTGTCGCCGCCTTTCCGCAGCAGGGCTTGAACTTCTTTGGGCAGGTCGAAGCGATACCAGGCGATGTTGGTGTTGCAATGGATTGAATCCAACACAACCAAAATCTCCTCCTTGCCGACCCTGTGGTTTAATGCATAGGGGAAAAGGATGCCGTTGACTTCCTTGTAGTTGCTGTAGAAGTTCTCCGATGGTATTTCTCCATCCGGACCTTTCACCGGGATCACGCTCTTGATCAGCAAGTTTGATTTTGTATCGTAGTAGTGAGTGATGGGTTGCCCTATCGCCGGCTTGAGGACAACTTTGTAGCAAGTCTGCCCGTTTACGACTTCGGTCCCCACACAATCCACCTTCGGGTAGAGCTTTCGCCAAAGAGCCTTGGAGTTGAAGGTTGCTTCGCGCAGAGCCACAGCCTTCTCTTCGCCTTCCTTGAGCCTCGCGCCCTCCTGACTGGAGAGCACCCATGCCACGTTACCGTTCGTGCCCTCCTGAATCCTCTCGCCCCCTGGAATATCCAGGATCGAAAGAGACTTGCCCGGCTCGGCTTCGTAGCTGGTGAGGGTACCCCGCATCCCCGTTCCTATAACTTCGAACGTCCCTGTGGAGTAGATGTCGTGGATCCGCGCATATGCAGCCTTGCCCCCGGTGGCTTCGACGTGTTTATCCAGGATTTCGGCAGCAGGAGGCAGGTTGTCCTCCGGCGCTCCTCGGGTGGAGACACCTCCGGCTATTGAGCCGGAGATTGACAGTATTGCCAGTATGGTCAAAGCATTCGGTTTCATCAGGCTGAATCCGTTCGTAAAACACAGTGATCAGTGGCCAGATTCTTTCTGCCACGTGTCCCGACAAGGGATATTGCTGATCACTGGCCCCTGATCACTGGCCCCTGCTTTGGGTCTTTCAACTGTTTACTTTTATCGGCAAATGGTGCCATATAGTATCCGACGGGTCGAGCCGGATCGATGCTGTCCCGCCTATTTTAAAGCTTTTCATAGGGAGCACGGTCAACGGGCTATCCGGTTGTGAGGAGCGGAGACGAGATAATTCGACATATTTGCCATTTTCTTTGAGTGCCTGACCTTTGCTAAATCTCTTCGTCTCCTCCCGCCAGTTCGACAAGCGGGGGTCGCCCGTTGATGTAAGAGCCTCATAGCCGGATTTGATACAAATCTCGAATTAGGCCACGATCTGCGATAAAGGGGAGACACCATGCCATTTGAGTTCGGACCTCGGCGTGGAAGCTATACGAACATAAGCGACGCACTGAGCAAGGAGAAAGCGCCGCTTTCGCCCGAAGATCTGGGTCATTTCGAAACCCTGGACCTTGTCTATCGTTCGCTTTGTGCCCTTTTGTACAACTATGTGCCCACGTCCGGGCATCCCGGCGGATCTATTTCTTCTGGACGCTTCGTGGCGGGGATTCTGTTCGACGCCCTGGAATACGACTTTGCTCGTCCCGATCGCGAGGACGCGGATATCATCTCCTACGCGGCGGGTCATAAGGCGATGGGGTTGTACGCGATGTGGGCGCTCCGCGATGAGATAGTCCGACTGGGTGCATCGACTCTCCTGCCCCCCAACCTCGGCTACCGTCTTCGCCTCGAGGACCTCCTGGGCTTCCGGCGCAATCCGATCACGAAGACGCCCCTCTTCGTCAAGTTTGGCTCGAAGGCTCTGGACGGCCATCCGACACCTGCCACGCCTTTTGTGCGGCTCTCGACTGGAGCCTCGGGAGTCGGCGTGGCGAGCTCGCTCGGCCTGGCCCTGGCGGCGCGGGATTACTACGGCAAGAACGCCCCCCGCGTGCACATTGTCGAGGGCGAGGGCGGGCTGACGCCCGGCCGCGCGTCAGAAGCTCTGGCTGCGGCCGGAACCGGATCGATCGACAACGTGATTCTGCATCTCGACTGGAATCAAGCTTCCATCGACTCGAACCGGGTTTGTCGCGAAGACGGCCAGCCGGGCGAATATGTCCAGTGGAATCCGATGGAGCTTTTCTATATGCACGACTGGAACGTGGTTTTTGTTCCGGACGGGATGGATTTCCAGCAGGTCATCGGCGCGCAGCGGTTCGCGGCTGCGCTTGCGACCGGTCAGCCAACGGCGATCATCTACCGCACCCGCAAGGGGTGGCGCTATGGCATCGAGGGACGAGCATCGCATGGCGCAGGGCACAAAATGTGCTCCGAAGGCTTCTACCAGGCACTTTCTCTGCTCACCGGAAAGGCGGACATGTCTCTGCCGACTTGCGAGGCCGGGAATCAGCGTTGCATGAAGAACGGCGACGGCAAAAACATCCTTGAAGAGTGCTTCTGGGAAGCCCTTTTGATTGTGCGCAAGGTCATCGAAGACAGTCGGCCGATGGTGGATGCGCTCGCGAGGCGGCTCGTGGCAGCCCGGAACCGGCTGGATTCCCGCGTCCGGCGGCCGCGCGGCGGCGCGCCGCGCGTGGATGCCGTCTACGAGCTTGCGTCAAAGGACCGCTCGATCATCCCGCCCGAGCTGAAGCTCAAGCCCGGTGCGATTACCACGCTACGCGCCGAGCTTGGCCGCGTACTTCAGCACTACAACAAGGTTTCCGGCGGGGCTTTCCTCGCGGCGGCGGCGGACCTGCTCGGGTCTACCAACATCAACACGATTGGGGCCGGCTTCCCCGAGGGATACTGGAATGCAGCTACGAATCCGCACGCACGCCTTCTTTCCGTGGGAGGCATATGCGAGGACGCCATGTCGGGAATCCTCTCGGGAATTGCGACGTTTGGTCACCACATCGGTGTTGGGTCCTCTTACGGCTCCTTCCTTGCTCCTCTGGGTCATATCGCGGCCCGACTCCATGCCATCGGGGCGCAATCGCGCCGGGCCATTGCCGCCGGGGAACCCTACCGTCCCTTCATTCTGGCCTGCGCGCATGCCGGCTTGAAGACCGGCGAGGACGGCCCGACGCACGCCGATCCGCAGCCATTGCAGTTGCTGCAGGACAATTTCCCCCGAGGTACCGCCATCACCCTGACCCCGTGGGATCCGAATGAGATCTGGCCGCTGATGTCGGCGGCACTGGCCAAAAGGCCTGCGCTCATCGCTCCGTTTGTGACGCGTCCGAACGAAAAGGTGATCGACCGGCAAGCTCTTGGACTCGCGCCTGCGGGAGATTCCGTGACCGGAGTCTATCTCCTGAAGAAGCCTCACGGTAAAGGCGAAGGCACGGTTATTCTGCAGGAGAGCGCAGTGACTTATGCATTTGTCGAGGGGGCCTTGCCGCTGCTCGAGAAGAACGGACCGGACCTGTGGGTTTACTACATTTCGAGTGCCGAGTTGTTCGACCTGCTCCCCGAGGAGCAGCAGCAGCGGATTCTTCCCGAAGAGCGGGCACGCGAGGCCATGGGCATCACAGGCTTTACGCTGGCGACCATGTTCCGCTGGCTGCGGTCGGACTTCGGCCGCTCGAGAAGCCTTCATCCTTACCGCAAGGGACATTTCCTCGGTAGTGGCCAGGGGTACATGGTGCTGGCGGAGGCTGGCCTCGACGGCGGAAGCCAGTACGAAGCGATCAAGGATTACGTTGAGAATCTCAGGAAGAGGTAAAGCCTTCGAGTTTCTTTGCATCTTTGAGTTTTTGAGGTGGGATTTTTAAAGCCGTTGCAAAGACGCCAAGACGCGAAGAAACACAGCGCCGCCCAGCGGCCGCAACTGAAATCCGGGAAACGGATTTACACAGATCTACACAGATCGGACGATCCTTCCAGCGCTTCGCGCTGCAATATGCGGTGGCAGCATAAGCTGATCTTGCCAACGTGAGCCTGTGTGAATCCATGGAAATCCGTGTCCAGAAAATTTCGCGTCAAAAAAGCAAGAATTCGCTCTATTGTATACGAGGAATCTTTATCAGAAAAAACGGGAGTGCTTATGGCTGATCTGAACCAGTTGAGAGAGGCAATTCTGAGGGGCGATTCGAAAGCCGCCCTTGCTGTTACACGAGAGGCAATCGCGGAAAATGTGGATCCTTTGGATCTGGTGACGAAACACATGGTTCCTGCCATGGACGAAGTGGGCAGGCGCTTCGAGTGCCAGGAGTATTTTGTTCCGGAACTGCTCATCGCAGCCCGCGCTATGAAAGGAGCCCTCGAGCTCATCCGGCCGCTGCTGACGGCCAGCGGCGCTCCTTCGGCGGGCTCGGTCGTCATCGGCACAGTACGGGGCGACCTGCACGATATCGGCAAAAACCTCGTGGCGTCCATGCTGGAAGGGGCCGGTTTTGACGTTTTTGACCTGGGGACCGATGTGACTCCCCAGAAATTCCTCGCCGAAGCCAAGGCAAAGAAAGCCAAGATCGTGGCTCTGTCCGCCCTTCTCACTACGACCATGACTTCCATGAAGTCCACTATCGAGGAGTTCAAGAAGGAAGGGGTGCGGGACCAGTTCAAATTCATGATTGGCGGAGCACCGGTGACTCAGGAATACGCCGATCAGATTGGTGCTGACGGTTACAGCGAGAACGCCAACGGCGCCGTCAGTATGGCCCGCAAGCTTGCCGGCGCTTGAATAAGCCGGGTGATTCATGCGCCTCAAGTTGATAAGCTGCGAGATCTTTTATCGAGAGGTCTGTGCCGTCGTCTCTCGCTCGCACCACACGATCGACGTCGAGTTCATGCCAAAGGGACTGCATGACATAGGCTGCGCGAGCATGCTCGAGCGGCTGCAGGCTGCGCTCGACCGGGTGGATGAAAGCAAGTACAAGGCTGTTCTCTTCGGCTATGGGCTCTGCAACAACGGGATCGTCGGGCTGACGGCGAGGTCCATTCCAATCGTTCTCCCGAGAGCGCATGACTGCATCACAGTTTTCTTCGGAAGCGGTGAGAAATACTTGGAATACTTCCACAGCAACCCCGGGACCTATTACAAGACAACCGGATGGATCGAGCGCGGCGAGGATGCGGGTGAATTGCGGCAGCTGTCCATCACACACCAGATAGGTATGGACCGGGATTTCGAAGAGCTGGTCGAGAAGTACGGCGAAGACAATGCAAAGTACCTCTACAATCAGCTCTGCAACTACGTACGGAACTATGGTCAGCTCACATTCATCGAGATGGGTGTCGAGTCGAACGGCAGGTTCGAGCAATCCGTTAGGGAAGATGCCGCCGCGCGCGGATGGAAATTCGACAAGGTGCGCGGGGACATATCGATGCTCCAGCGTCTAGTCGACGGCGACTGGAATGAGAAAGAGTTCCTCGTAGTCCAACCGGGCCAACGCGTGACCGTCACCTACGAAGACGGCATCATCGGGTCCTCTTCACGTGCATAGAGTCGGAATTTGAGAATTCTTCTTTCACGATTGCGAATTGCGAATTGCGGATTGCGGATCGAAAATCATCCAAATCCGCAATCCGCAATCCGCAATCCGCAATTGCCTATGCCTTGGTAATTATCATTTCATCCTTGCAATGATTAACTCTGTTCTTGTTGATCTCCAGCCGATAGGGAAGACGCTCGAAGTCCCGCGTGGGACTCTCCTGCACGATCTCCTTTTCGCTTACGGAGTTGAGTTTCCCTGCGGTGGCAACGGCCGCTGCAAAGGCTGCCGGGTCCGGGTGCTTTCCGGATCTCTCTCTCCCATGGCTGAGGAGGAGGAGATTCTTTCCAGCCGCGAGCTTGCCGAGGGTTGGCGCCTGGCCTGCCGCAGCATGGTTACGGACCTGGTCACGCTCGAGATCAAGCAGTGGGAAACGCCGATTCTCGCCGACGACTCAGCCTTCGAGTTTGCTCCACAGGAAGGCCTTGGGATAGCCGTCGATCTTGGGACCACGACGATCGTGGTTCAGTTGATCGATCTGCAAACAGGTCACGTGCTCGGCGTGCGTGCGGCGCTCAACCCGCAAGTGGCCTTCGGCAGCGATGTGATGAGCCGTGTGCAGCTTGCTCTCACCCTGGATGGAGAGCTCCGGCTAAGAAGATCTATTCGCGAAGGAATCGGCGATATGATTGCCGACTTGCTCCGGACGGACCTTCGCGGCGGCCGCCAGATCCACAAGGTCACAATCGTCGGCAACACGGTCATGCATCATCTTTTCTGCGGTATCGACGTGGATCCACTGGCGCATTATCCCTTCGAGCCGGTGCACGACGGTCTACAGACTTTCCGAGCAGCAGAACTGGGCTGGACGATCAGTGGAGATCCCGCAGTCAGCTTTTTGCCCTGCCTGGGCGGCTTTGTCGGAAGCGACATCCTCGCGGGCGTTCTGGCCACAAAGATGCCCGAGAGCGATTCTCTTGTGGCGCTTGTCGACCTCGGCACAAATGGCGAAGTCGTGCTGGGAATGGGTGAGCGCATGCTGTGCGCATCCACGGCGGCCGGTCCTGCCTTCGAGGGAGCGCGTATCACGAGGGGCATGCGTGCGGCTACGGGAGCCATTTCCGAAGTGCGGATTTCCGGAAGGCGGCCACGATGTCGCGTGCTCGGAAATGAGCCGCCGCGGGGAATCTGCGGTAGCGGACTTGTCGATGCCGTCGCGGTCGGCCTTGAGCTCGGGGCAATCAGTCCGAGCGGCCGGCTTACCGGAGGAGTAACGGAATGGCTGCTGGAACCGCCGGTGTCTCTTTCCCAGAATGACATCCGGGAGCTGCAGCTCGCCAAAGGCGCCATCGCGGCCGCAATTCGCGTTCTTCTTTCGCAATGGCGCGCTGAAGCGCAAGAGGTGTCGAAGGTTTATCTCGCCGGTGCTTTCGGAAACTATATCAATCGCACCAGCGCGCGCAGGATCGGGTTGATAGACTTTCCCGAGGAGAAGGTCCAGCCGGCAGGAAACACGGCGCTGCTGGGTGCAAAGCTTGCACTCTTCCGGAAGGATAAAGAGGACCCCGACTTCACCTCACTGCGCCGGCGCATTACGCATATTTCGCTTGCCTCAGACCCGCAGTTCCAGGATGTCTTCGTAGAGTGCATGTCCTTTCCATGAAAACCTGTGGCCATTGACCACTGGTCACTGACCGCTGCTGTCCCCGTGGTCCAATGTAAAAACTGTGTAAAAGGCGGAGGGCTGCGTTGTTATGTGCGGTTTTGGGACCTAAGATCCACGTATGCGCAAGCGCCTAACCGTTGTTCTGATCAAGCCCTCCAAGTACGACGATGATGGCTACGTTATTCGCCACTTCCGTGGTGTGCTCCCGAGCAACACGCTGGCCTGCCTTTACGGCCTTACGGAAGACTTAAAGCGCCGCAAGACGCTCGGCGAGGACATCGAGATAAGGATCAAGATTGTCGATGACACGATCCAGACGATTCCTGTCGAGAAACTTGTCCGCTCCAACAGGCTGCCGCGAAATCGCACGGTTGTTGCGCTTGCCGGTGTTCAGTCTAACCAGTTTCCCCGCGCCGCCGACCTCGCCCGACGCTTTCGCTCGGGCGGTCTGCAGGTTTTGATGGGTGGATTTCATATCAGTGGCACGCTGTCCCTGTTTTCTGAAATCAGACCCGAAATCCAGGAGTTGCTCGACCTAGGTGTCACAGTGGTGAACGGTGAGGTGGAGGAAACATGGGGTGAGATTCTCGAGGATGCTCTCCACGACAGGCTCAAGCCCATTTACGATTTCAGGGACAGGAAGCCCGAACTGTTTGACAAGCCCGTGCCGATGATCCACCGCGCCTACCTGAAGCGCTTTATCACATCGAACTTCGGCACGATCGACTGCAGCCGCGGATGCCCTTACAATTGCAGCTTTTGCACCATCATCAACGTGCAAGGCCGCACAATGCGCTTCAGGTCGGTCGAGACGTTGACCGGCGCCATTCGGGAGAACTACAAGCGACACGGCATCGACTTCTACTTCTTCACCGACGACAACTTTGCGCGCAATGCCTGCTGGCGTGGGATCTTCGAGATGCTGGCACGCCTGCGAGTGGAAGAGGCTATTTCCATACGCTTCATGATTCAAGTGGACACGCAGTCCTGGAAGATACCGGAATTCGTGGAGCTGGCCTCCCGCGCCGGCTGCACCCAGGTTTTTATCGGAATGGAGAGCATCAATCCGAAGAACCTCAAAGCTGCGGGCAAGGCCCAGAACAAGGTGAAGGAGTACAAGGACATGATCGCCGCGTGGCACGATGCGAAGATAGCCACGCATATCGCCTACATCATCGGCTTCCCGTTTGATACGCGTGAATCCGTGGAGGAAGACGTCGCCCGTCTGAAACAAGAGCTTGGCGTAGAACAGGTTTCGTTCTTCATGCTGACGCCCCTGCCCGGTTCGCAGGATCACGCGCGCATGGTGCACGCTGGAGAGTACGTGGATGCCGACCTGAACAAATACGATTCTTTCCACGAGACTATGCGTCACGCGAACTTTGCTCCCGGTGAATGGCAAGCTACCTACCGGAAAGCGTGGCGGAGCTTCTACTCTTTTGATTACATGCGGAACGTGCTGGCGAACGCCAATCCCGAGAATTACTGGAACGTCTTCCGCAACTTCATCTGGTACAAAAACTCCGTGCACATCGAAGGTGGCCATCCGATGATCCACGGCTTCTTCCGGCTAAAGGACCGCAAGGACCGCCGCCCAGGTTTTCCTGTGGAATCACGCCTCACGCACTGTGCACGCCGGTTTCACGAAATTCGGAGCCTTGTGCGCGCTTGGATTGCTCTCGCGCTGGAGATGGAGGAACTATGGCTGCAGACGCGCAGACGCAGTGAGGCTGAGCTTCGTCTCATGTCCGAACTGAAGCGCGTGCGCGAGGAGGTCAACCGCAACCTGCGGGCCGCGGAGGTGCAGCTGGCCCACTATCGTGCAAAGGTCCATGTGCCCGAGCTGCGCGTGCCTTCCAGGATATCGCTGGCTTTTCGGGACCTCAACATTGGACTGGCAAAACGAGTGACCTACTCGCGGTCGGATATTCAGAAGTTCTGGAACAAGACCTGGAAAAGCTGGCGCCGCCGAAAGCTCTTTCTCATAAGCCCCCATAGGGTATTCCTGAACTTCCTGAGGGACGTCGAGCTGTTGTTTCTTTTCGCCATGGCGCTCCTGCGCGCTGAGCAGGCAGCAGGCAGTCAGCAGTAGGCAGTCTCCTGGGGGCTACTGCCTGCTGCCATCTGCCTGCTGCCTGCTGTTTCGTTTTTGTAGGGCGTAAAGCGCTACGGGGATCCGGTGTAACCAGGAGAAGTACTCTTTCTTTTGCAGGATTTGATACCCCGGCTCAGGGCTCATCGAAATCAAGTAGTCCCGCTTGTCATACCACCAGTAGTAGACCTTCCCGACATTGCCGCGCGCGCGGAACGTGTCGTAGTTATGCCACGCATTGAATTCGAAGCCAGCAGAGATCGTCAGCGGGTCGACCTTTTGCTCCAGCAGGCTTTCGCCGAGGTTCCAGCGGACCCGGTTCCATGCCAGATAATCGTGCGTGGCCGTGACACTGAACCAGGCCGAAACGAGCAGCATAATCGCCGCAAGGGGTACAAGTGGCGTGCTGCGGGTGCCGGATTTCGCATCATCCAACCCGGAATGCATCAATGCCAGCAGGACGGTCAACGGAAGCGCTGTAATAAGCAGATGTCTGTCGAAAAGCCCCCCCTCCTGAAGGTGACTGAACACAGTCTCAAAGGCCGCCACACATAGAACCGCCAGTCCTGCAGCCAGGAGCAACGGTCTCCAGGGTTCCGCCCGATCGGCCGACCAGAGTTTGAAGACCCCGAGTGTGCAGAGGTTGCCGAGGATTACCACTCCCAGCGCAACCGCAACGGTCACCCAGTACCAGACCTGCGGGTAAACGGGCGTTGCGGGGGGCCCGTAGTAAGTCGGGTCGAGCGTCACCGGCCCGAGACCGCTGTCATACAGGACGTTCAGAAGAATCGGCATTTGCGCATGAAACGCCCTTGATGGCAGGTACCCGGTTTGTGCGTAATGGGCGTGAAACCACCAGAGCCCGAAGGCCGCCACACCAGCCCAGGCCGCCAATCCTGTCAGCCGCGTCCAGGACTTGAAGCTGCGGCTTGCTCGATAAAAGAGCGGAATCAGAGCGATCAGCAGCGGCAGCAGTAGGAATGAAAGGTAAAAGAGAGTCCCGAGAGAGTTGCCTACGAATTGTTCGACTGTGAGGTACCTGAGCAGTTCGAGTTTCCGGCGCGTGGCCGGTGTTGCTCCACCGTGAGGGAGGAGCCAGCCGTAATAGCCTGCGACGAAAGAAACAAAGATTGCAGCAGCGAGCGACGCTCGACCGAGTCTTTGCCGGAAGCGTGTATTCCGCTCGACGAGCACGGTCAGGAGCAAAGGGCCGGCAAATAGCAGCGCCGTCTGGCGGATCAAAAAACCGAAACCCAACACAGCCGACCATGCTGCCAGAAGCCAGAGACGTTGAGACCGCAGGTAAAGAACATACAAGAATAGCCCGAGCAGGGCGAAAAAGAGGAACGGGATCTCCGTCATGAAGGTGAACGCCAGGCAAAACTGAATCGGGTTGAATACCCAGGAAAGCACGGCGATCCATGCCAGGCTCGGCCGAACCTCGATGCGGCGAAGCAGGGCCCAGAGGAGAAGGGCAGTGCCGCAGGATAAGACCAACGTGGAAAGGCGCAATAGCAGGAAGCCAGGCTTGAAGATTTTGACCAGCACTCCGCCGTAAATCGCCTGTCCTATCAGGCTCATGGCGGACCATTCGTCCACATGCAGACGATTCTGAGTCCCCAGGAAGAAAGCGGAGCGTGTATAGCTCCAGTCATCGTTGAGCGGAAACTCGCCGCGCGGATCCACCAGAACAACACTGAGGGCGTAGATTCCTATGATTATGAGAAAGGGCAGGTTTCGACGTAACGGAATCATATTTTGAATGACGAATGACGAATGACGAATGACGAATAAAAAACGCCGGAGTGCCATTCGTCATTCTTCATTCGTCATTCGTAATTTGGTTTGGTGCCAGAGCCGCGCCGCCCCGCCCAACGCCAATGCCCACAGGGTCCATCCCTGAATTGCCAGCTGGGTGTTGCCCTGTTCAATCAGGGAGAACGATGTCCGCGTCAATGACAGGATCCCCGCCGACAGGAAATAGGCCAGGTAGTTGTTCCTCAGAAAATAAACAACCATGATGCAGGCAAGCACGACGAAGAGGATGGACGGAATGATATCGATCACAACTTCGGAAATCCGTCGTGCCGAGAGCGGCAGAAAGCTGCCGAGCAGTCCGGCCAGCAGCAGAATGCGCCACCACCAGCGCCCGGCAAGACGCGTCCACAAATCCACCGAAAAGGCGAGAACCGCGCTGAAAAACAGAGCGCTGAGAATCACATCCCGTATGCTGGAGATGAATGGGAGGTAGGTGCCCAGGCTGTCCGGGATTGTGATTCCCGGGGCCAGCGCCAGCCGGCTTGTGCGGTACTCGATCTGCGAGACTGTGCACTGGAGGAAGATTGCCACTCCGAGTGTCGCAGCGGAGGCAATGACCGCGTCCCGCCCCCAAAACAAGCGATTCCCCTTGCGGAACAGGGCAGGAGCGTTCGGATAGCAAGCCATGATGATGCCGGTCGACAACGCGGCCACCAGCCCGATTCCAATGAGCAGCAGCACGCTTTCGACGAGTGCAGACAGCATGAACACCCGCATCTCCATCTGCGTGTCGTATTGGAACATCAACCTCGGATAAGAGTTGATGCCGTTGATGAGTTCGAGCAGAACGGCGCCTAATGCGATTTTCGTGGCGAGCTTCCAACGCACCAGCCCTTGCCGTGTGCCCCGTATCAGGCTCAAAATGACAAGACAAGACACGGCAATGAAAAATAGCGTGCGTATCCCCATAGCCGCTATATTGTAGAGGCTCTGCCTTTCGCGATTTCTGCGCCATTCTTCTGGAGTTTTCACGTATTGGGTCCAGAGACCGACCTTGTTTCCGAGGACTCCCCCCTCCAGCCGCAATCGGGATTCTCCGATCGCACCAGGGGTTCCCGGCCGCGCCTCCCAGACAAACTCGGAGTCGCGGCGCTGCCGGGGTTTTTCAGACCGGGTTTCCTTGAGATCGAACTGTGACAGGTTGTGTCCCCGGCCCCTGAGAAATGAGGCGGAGATCTCCTGGGCTTTGGGTACGGGGAGATCCGCTCCGGGGGCATCCTCAGGCAGGGCGTGGCGGAAGCCGACGACATGCCCGCGACCAGGCTCGACGTTCACACGGTACTCTTCCTTCTGTAAAGGCTTGTAATATCGTACCTGCCACACCAGGGGCCGCATCTGGGATCCATACATTGAATTCAGACCCTCGATTCCGGCTGCGCTGTAAATGTACTGAGAGGCCAACGAGTTCACGCGGTTAAAAGGCTGGACGGCGTGGAGGTAGTTGCTCACGTCAAACGACAACTGCGACAGAAACTGCTTTGCGGACTGTTCCGCTTGAAGAGCTGTCGTTCTGAAATGAACATCATCGCCGAAACGCGGCGCGCGCATCAGCATAAACAGTGCTCCCAACACGAGGATTCCGAGAGCGGCGCCAGTCGCAATCCTGGGTAGAGGGGTATAGCAGGCGACGAGCGGGCTTTCCTCGTGTTCGGCTGATGGAGGCGGTTCCGGCGCCGTCCCCTCACTCTGATTGGTTACTGTTAATTCGGCCTTGAAATGCCGCGTGGCCAAATAAGCCCCAGTGGCCAGCAGCAGCGGTATCAGGTTGATCCCTGCTGTAACGGCACCGGAGGCGACGAGGTAAGGATTTCCCGAACGGAGGAATAGAAATGCGGAATAAAAGGCGTCGATGCTGTAGTGAGCGATGATCGTCGCCAGGATTCCAAAACGTATCATGGCCCAGCTCAGTATCAGCCCGACTATTCCAACCTCGATACCCCGGATGAAGAAAGGCTGGTTGGGGTAGTTTGCGTGTCCGAATCCCCAGATGAATGAGGCCAGAAAGACAGCGAGCCATCGGTATTTGAACAGCTTCTGCAAGTAGGGAATGGAAAACGCGCGGAACATCCATTCCTCCGAAACGGCAGGAAAGAAGCCTCCCAGCAGAACGAAGATCCACGGAAACCTGGTGTTCAGAAGATCGGTATATGGAATCTCGGCGGGTGCCCAGGCGCCAAGCTTGTTGGCAAGAAGATAAAAGCCGATCTCATAAGCAAAGAAGAAAAAGGTCAGAGCGATGCCGACCATCGACGCGATGAAGAAGCTGCGCGTGCGGATCGCTTGCCAGGAGAACATCCGGGAAATGGACAAATGAGAAGGATATGCCTGGCGGGACACCGGCTCCGCACATGCGGTGAGGATGAAGATGATCCCTCCAAAGCTGAGAGCTCCCAGGCCGGCCCCCAGAATTGACTGGGCCACAAAACTTCCGTAGGAACTGGTGGTGTCGAAGCCGTACTGGGCCAGCGGAAACTCGTTCAGGGATGCCAGGAATTGGAGCACGAACGAGATCGCCCCGAAAGATACCGCCGTTTTCCACCGGACATCCTTCATCCGAAGGCGGTGTCCAAGTGTGGTCAGCATGGCCAATCCCAGGAGCGCGAAAAAGATCAAGTCGACCTGCCCGGTGGTGTCGTTCAATGAGCGCAGGCGAGCGTAGCTGCGCCTCCACTCTTCCGGGATCTTCAGAAATTCGCTGTATCCGTCGATGCGGTCTCCCTGCACCGTTACTGAAACTCTGTACGTGGCGCTGCGCAGATCAAGATCCGAGACTTTCCAGGTGAAAACGTGATCGGTTCGATGGGGACGTTTCTCGGATTGGCTGTCGACGTACACGAGGGTATCTATGGGCCGCCTCATCTCTAGGACGAGGAAGGATTCCGCCAGGGCTCTCGCCGCAGCGGCAGGCAGATCGGCGCCGGCAGCGTCCTCGGGTAGGACGTGCAGGAATGAGGCCACCTCGCCCCGAGTCGTGACCTCGACTCGGATTTCTTCCTTTTGCAGCGGTTTGAACCAGCGGTGCCCCCAGCGCCAGAGCTTCACCTCCTTCCCCATGAGGACATTGGCCTTTTCCAGTCCCAATTCTCTTTCCATGAAGACCTTGGCCTCGTCGTCATACCGAAACGAGGAGGCATGACGATAGCTCTTGGTGGAGAGCGATTGTGCCGCGAGATAGTTTTCCGCCAGAGACTCCGAAGCGATCTTGTCAACCTTGAAGTCTATGGATGCTTCGGGAAAGGCCCTGTAGAAGTAGCGAATGCCGACGAACAGGCTCGCCGCGCAGATCAGAGAGCAGATCAGGATCAGGCGATAGTCCGTGGATCGAAGTTTTTCGACCATAGGGCCTCATCTCCGGCTGGGGGATTTGCCGATTGGAGAGAGGCTATCATAAAATGATGAATGACGAATGACGAATGACGAATTTTCATTCACGCGTCATTCGTCATCACGGCGCTCGTCATTTACTTTGCGAGGCGTTAATAAGGCGGGATATAGCGGGATGCCCGGAATCAGTTTCAGGGGAGTCCCTCCGGCGGATGTTGTGTAGTGAAGGATCGACGACAAAAAACCTATCCCTCCAGACACGAATGACACGTGAACAAATATTCGTCATTCTACATTCGTCATTTACTTCGCGGGGCGTTCAGCAGAGAGGGATTTGTCTTTTGGTATGCTGAGGTAGCCTCCAGCGCTCTCCTTCTTCACCCAGTTGATCACGAGTTCATAGCGCAGGCGGTTGTGGCCTACGAGGAATGCCAGGGGCTCGTTGATCGTGCGATCTTTCTTTTCAATTGAGTTGTCGTCCACGACAATCTTGAGATTGTACTTGCCCTTCTTGGGATCCGTCCTGGTTAGGATGACCCGTATGTCTTGAATCTTGGTCAGCTGGTTTCTCTTGGGGATCTCGAACTCGGTGTAATCGCGTTCGCCCTTGCGCCGGAGCTCCGCCAGCTCAGAGGCATTCTTAGCAACCGCCGCGGACAAAGTCTCGCGCACATCGACCAGCTGGCGCTGGGTTCCTTCGAGGTCGCGCTTGGTGCTTGCGAGATCAGATTTGACCACGCCAACCTCAGTCTTTACGCCGCCCACTTCGGTGCTCACCTGGCCGATCTTGGCGTCCGCCTCGGTTTTTGCGGCCTGCACCTGAGCTTGGACTTGTGAACTCTCGGCTTTGGTCGACAGTGCCTGACTGAGCTCGGCCTTGGTTTTTTGTCCCTCGGCCTGCATCTGTGCCGCTGTTTTCTTCAACTCCTGTTTCGTGCTGCCAACAGCTTGCTGAGTCTCTGTGACCTCTCCCATCAAGCCTGCTATCTTCGACTCGCTCACCTTGTGGCGATTGTCGAGCGCTTTCAGATCGTCCGTCAGCTTGAGGATGTCGGTTTTGCTCTGGTTCTGAAACTGGTAGTTGTCGTAGAGGAGATATCCGACGGCAAGGACAAGAGCGAATATCAAACCGGTTTTGAGGCCTTCCGGGATCAATCCCTTTTCCGGTGGGGGGACTTTCGGAGTGGACGCGGCGTCGCGGCCTGTCAATCCCATAGTCGGCGTGCTCATTCTACCTCCTGAGGTTTATATCAATTGATCAACAGAAATCCACAGAATCAACAGTCCTAACATCTGGAGCGGTTTGCTCAATTCAGATCTATATGATAGGAGACGGACGCGGAAAGTTCAAAACAATAGATCACCAATGGGGGCAAGGCCCTTCAGATTCAGTTTTCAAGCTAGCTCCTGACAGGCTGAGAATCTGCCTGAGAAAGCTGAAAAGCCTGACACCAGGCCACGTCTTAGCTGAATGGTACTCAAACTTCAAGAATGGCGGAGCATGTTGTGGACAGGGAGGTGGCCCGAAGGTATTCTGCTAGCCGGTGAACCTACATGCCCCAAGATGATGACAGCCAAACAGAAGGAACCCGCGGCCAGGGACTGATCCGCGGCATTGGACTCAAATCCGCCACCGCACTGGTGATTGCAAACATCATCGGCGCCGGCATCTTCACGTCGACCGGATTCCAGGCCGGGGCGCTGGGCCATCCAGGTTACATTTTCCTGCTCTGGGTGGTCGGCGGCCTGCTGGCGTTTTGCGGGGCCGTTTGCTACGCGGAACTGGGTGCCGCGATGCCCCGGGCGGGCGGGGAATACGTCTACCTCAGGGAAACCTACGGTCTTCCCGTCGGATTCATGAGCGCCTTCATTTCGCTCTTTGCCGGCTTTGCAGCTCCAATTGCATCCGCACTCAAGAGCTTGGTACGCTACCTGACGCACTTCTTCCCCGCACTTTCTTCCGATCCGGTTCTCTTCGGGTTCATCAACGTCAATGACTGGATTGCCATCGGATTCGCCTGGTCTCTGGTGGCGATTCACCTGCGGGGAGTGAAGGGAGGGATGCGTTTCAACGACTGGATAACGCTGTTTAAACTATTGGGAATTCTCTTGATTGTTTTCGCAGCGGCAGCCTTTGGAAAAGGGCAGTTGTCCAATCTGACCCATGTCTCCCAGTCCTATCGCATGTTAGGTCTTGCCGACAAGCTGGGCGCGTTTGCCAATTCCCTTATCTTCGTGATGTTTTGCTATTCGGGATGGAACGCCTCCGCTTACGTGGCCGGCGAGATCAAGGAGCCCCGGAAAAACCTGCCACGCTCCCTGATTCTCGGCACTGGTATTGTGGTGATTCTCTACCTCGCACTCAATGCCGTCTATTTCTATGGCGCCAACGTTGATACGCTTGCCAATAAAGTCGAGGTCGGGCTCATTGCTTCCCGCAGCCTTTTTGGAGACTTCGGGGCGACCCTTGTGACGTTGGTTCTTTGTATTTCCCTTCTGGCTTCAGCTTCGGCGATGACCATCGCCGGCCCAAGGGTTTATTACGCACTGGGGCGGGATTTTTCGCCTTTCCGCATCTTTGCCGGGACTGCTGCATCAACCGGTGCGCCGACCGCCTCCCTCTTGCTGCAGGGTGTAGTGACGTCAGGGATGATCCTTTCGGGCAGGGTGGACCAGATCCAGCAGTATGTCGGCTTTACCCTCACCCTCTTCGCCAGCATTGCCATTTCCTGCGTAATAGTCCTGCGTTTCCATCGGCCGCAGATGGAGCGCCCCTTCCGCACGTGGGGATATCCCGTTACGCCGCTGCTGTTTCTGTCGATCTCGATCTGGACTCTAGTATGGAATTTCCGCGGCCGCCCGATGGAGTCCATTCTATCGCTTGTGACGGTTCTTGCCGGGGGTGCGGTCTTTTACTCGATGGTCTCGCGTCGGAGTAAAGCCGCCCGCGATCGGATAGAAAATAACTAAAAAGAACCTATGCGGTAATCGCACAGCGATAAAGGGGACAAACATCCTTCTACTTTCTCCGATCTTGAAAGGATAACGCCAAACCGAATCCAAAGACCTGACCCGTGCTTTTACTGCCTGCTGCCTACTGCGACAGCCAGCGGACCATGTTTTTCGTGACGAATTCAGCGGCATCCTGCTGGACGAAATGGCCTGCCCACGGAATGGTAATCAGCGTCAAATCCTTCTCCAGCCACTTCCATGTGTCGTTCAGGGCTCCTGCGATTATCCCGAAGTGACTCATTGTCACTTTTTGAGGATTAATCGTCAATCGCAAATCGGCAATATGTACTGGCATGACTGTGCTGACTGATCTATATTAACCGTAGTTCCCGAGCGGCATTACCTTTGCATCTCGGAAGACGGGTGAGCAACTTGAACAAAGCGCTGAACATCCTTCTAATTCGGCCCAAGTCTGTATATACGGATGTCGTTGCGGGCATTCCCATCGGCATCGCCGTACTGGGTGCTGTGGCCGAGAGTAAAGGCCACAAGGTCGCCATTCTGGACGTGGGCCTCGAGAAGGACTCGGCTCAAAGCCTGCGACAAACAATCCAATCCGAATATTGGGATATTGCCGGCATCAGTTGTATGTCGGTGGAGTTTCTTGGCGGGGTGGAAGCTGCTCGGGAGATATGCAAGCTGTCTCCCACCACTCACATTATCTTCGGAGGTCAGCACCCCACGATCATGCCCGAGCAGGCGATGAAGGCCGAATGCATCGACTCGATTTGCCTCGGAGAGGGGGAAGATATCTGGTCCGAATTCCTCGACCGGATGACCTCGGGTCAAGATCTTGACGGGATTGCAGGGCTCTGGTTCCGGCGCGACGGACAGGTGGTCCGCAATCTGCCTAGGAACGACTACGTGGACGTGGATGCAGTACCGATGCCTGCCTACCACCTGCTGGATATCGAGCGCTATTTTGATATTGATTTTGTCCGATTCCCCACCGTCGATCGGCGCGCCATCCAAATATTCACCAGTCGCGGCTGTCCCTACCGCTGCATCTACTGCCACGACCTCTTCGGCAAAAAGTTCCGTGGGCGGAAGCCCGAACTTGTTTGGGAGGAGATCAAGTATCTCCACGACACTTATGGCATTCGCGAGTTCATAGTCGAAGACGACATCTTCAACATGGACCTCCAGCGCGCCAAGCGGATCTGCGATCTTGTCATCGCAAGCGGCCTCCAGCTTGGCTTTCAGTTCGGTAACGGTGTGCGTCTGGAGCGATTCGATGAAGAGCTCATGAGAAAGCTCGGGGAGGCGGGCACACATCATATCGCGATTGCCGTCGAATCGGCCAACGACCGCATTCAGAAGTTGATCAGAAAGCACCTCAAACTGGATAGATTCAACGAAATCCTGGGTTGGGCGCGTAAGTACAAGATAGAAACACTAGGTTTTTTCATGCTGGGATTCCCAGGTGAAACCATCGAAGAAATCAACCAGACGATCCGCTTCGCCTGCGAGTCCTACTTCGACGAGGCTCTTTTTTCCATTGCTACGCCCTATGCAGGAACCGAGTTGAATGACCTAGTGAGGGCTACCGGCTCCTACGAAGGGGGCCACGATATCCACGACGAGTGGGAAGGTGTGGTAAGGATCAAATCCGAGGAATGGGACCAAAAGAAACTCAAAGGGCTCCAACGGAAGGCCTATTTCCTCTTTTTCCTGACGCGTTTCCGTTTTGCCAAGATACTTCTTAAGATGAAGAGTCCAAAGATGTTCCGGCGCTATTGGGCCGCCTTTACACGCAACTTCATGCCTTTCTTCGAAGCCCAAAGATCCCGCATAAACTAGAGCCATAGTTCAGTTTGCAGTGCGCTAGTCTCGGGAGGCAACTCCGGTAGTTCTTTGAGTCTTTGCGTCAATGCGGAGATTAAAAGCCACCGCTAAGATTCAAAGACACGAAGACCCACAGAGTATCTCCGCCAATCCACTCAAAACTAACGCATTACTTCAGTATTTATTTCCCGCAGGATTTTTGGAAGGTTTCTTCATTTTCTAGAGGTGAATGTCGGGAGACCTGCCCTTACATTATCGTTGACATGACGAGTATTAACTCAGTAGTATAACGGCGTGTCTGTTTAGGTTCATCTGTACTGCCGGTTTCATCGGGTGACGGCCGCCACAGAGGTAGTTGGCGGCTTTTTCATTTGATGGTCACGGTCAGGACTTTGACTGGATTGAATTAGAAACGAGGAGTGGGGTTCCCATGGAAAAAGAAACTGGGAAAGTAAAATGGTTTAATAACGCCAAGGGCTATGGTTTTATCGAAAGGGCCACGGGTGGCGACGTGTTTGTACATCACACCGCCATCCAGATGAGCGGATTTCGGACATTGACCGAAGGGGAGACGGTGTCCTTTACCGTGACACGGGGTCCCAAGGGACTCCAGGCTGAAAACGTAACCAAAGCCGAGTAACTGATATGTCGAGCCCCTCCCACGTGACGAGCGGGGGAGGGGCTTTTTTTATTTGGGGGCAAAAAAAATGCAAAAACAGGCCTCGCCGGTCTCCGGTGCTTCCACCGTGCTTCTAGTTCTGTCGGCAATGTTGTGCGCATCCTTGATCGGTCTCGCGCAGGAGAGAGGATTCAAATCGCTGTTTAACGGGAAGGATCTCAGCGGCTGGGTTTACGGCCTACGGCAGGGGACGGAGAACAAGCACGGAGTCGGTTATCAGGTAGCGAACGGCATCATCTACTGCACCAGGGAAGACGGGGGCAACCTCTTCACCGAAAAGGAGTACGGCGACTTTATCCTGCGCTTTGAATTCAAGCTCGAGCCGAATGCAAACAACGGCATCGGCATACGCGCGCCGTTGGAAGGGGACGCGGCATACGCGGGCATGGAAATCCAAGTCTTGGACGACAGCGGCTCGAACTACCGGAGTTTGCGTCCGGCTCAATATCATGGCTCCATCTATGATGTGGTAGCCGCGAAGCGCGGCTCACTGAAACCAGTCGGGGAATGGAATTCTGAGGAGATCACTGCCAAGGGCCGGCGCATCACCGTGGAATTGAATGGGAACGCGATCGTCGATGCAAACCTCGACGACGTCAAAGATGAGGCTGTGCTTAAGAATCATCCCGGGCTTGCCCGCACGAAAGGGCACATCGGCTTTCTGGGTCATGGCAGCCGGGTGGAGTTCCGCAACCTCCGCATAAAGGAGTTGTAGGACAGGAATCCATTGTTAGTCTCTGTGCCATCGTTTCTGTGTTGCCATTTGATAGACGATGCCAAGACATCGTGAACAACGGCGGCCGTGGTTGGGGGTTTGTAGAACGAGCGCTAATGATGAGGGAAATGGAATCGTCAGGTCGCCGGGCTGGCTTGAGGATGAACGATGTTTTGTCACACCTCACTCAATCCGCGCGGAAGCCTGCGGAATCACTCGGTACCTGATCCCATACAAAAACCAGGACAACAGCCGTGAAGTAACATGGGGCAATCCCACAGGAACAATGCAGCCCGATACATAAGAAGAGCCACAAGGCAAACCTTTGGTTCCGCTGGTCAAAGACTCTTGCGAAGGTAGTTGCACATTGCGTAACCGAGGACGATGTTGAACGGGAACTGTCCCGAAGTGTAGTGCCCGCAGCGCAAAGCAAAGGCGGAGTGGGGAAGCTGAAGCTCCTCATAGTCCTGCAGAACCTGCTGAGACAAATGCGGCAGGAAGGAATAGTCATAGAGGGCATGCACCAATAGTGAGGCCTTGCCGGTTCCCACCAGCTTTTTCAAGTATGCCTTCGGGCTGATGGGCAGCCAGATCTTCCTGAGATCTTCCAGTGTGATGTGCCCTTCCAAACCGGCACGCACGTGGCGCGTCGAGATTCCGCTCCACACGACGTCGGCAAAATAGGGCGAGACGTGGTTCTGAACACTCAGCTTCAACCGGTCGTCGTGTGCCATGGTGATGAGTGCGATGCAGGAGCCGATGCTCGTGCCCAATATGGCGAATTTCCTGTAACCCTGCGACTCCAGCCAATCGAGAGTTGCGCGCGCATCAATGACCGCCTGCCGAACGGCCTGCAATGTCCGCCCAAGGTTTGGAGAAAGCATGTAGTCCGCGCGAAGCAACCCTTCCGGCATCCGTAGGTCGTGATAGGGCATGCTCAGGCGAACAGCCGAAAGGCCAAAACAGTTCAGCATTCGACAGAGGGCCATATGTCCGTTGGCATCGGAGTTCCATTGAGGCAGCACCAGAACTACCCGCCCACGGGACTCTGTCGGGAAATACCGGGCGTGAACTGTGTTGTTCTTGGTGTAAATGCTCGGCAGCGGAGTGCTGAAGGTTAGGTGGCTGCCGTCGAGGTGGTAATCTGGAACTGGATTGTAGGAGTGGTATTCATCGCTGTGGGCCAGGGCTTCCCGTGCATATTCGAGCATATACGATCTCGGGTCTGGGATCGGGATCCCGTTCTGGACGAACTCTGTCCCCCATTCGAAGGGACGTACCTTTCGATTCCTGTCCCGTTTTGAGAGGTGGAGCTCCCACTGGTAAAAAATCCGGGCCAACATGTGCGATTCCTCTGTTTGGAGACCTATTAATCTAGCAAAGAGTGTCCTGCCTCGAAATACTCTTTTTCATAGGAGTTGCTCGTGCAGCGTTGCTGCGCCACTGCGCATGAAAATCTGCCTTTTTGTGATTCTCCGTGTCCTTGGTGTCTTGGTGGTGAGGAATTGAAACTGGCCCCCCAAAGACGCCAAGAGCGCCAAGATCACCAAGTCAATCGGCCAGGCGGCCAGAATCCCCACGTAACCCAAGCCCGGAAATTATGAACAAAATCCTGCTGAATCGAATCAACTATCACCGTCGAGATTGCCTGTTGCGACTCGATTGGCCAACACTTTATGTAACGATTAATGGTCGTTGCGTAGATTGTTGTGTGAGCGTGAATTTGCTCTATTCACGTAAAAATTCGATCTCGGGAGATGTCAAATCAATATGAGACTCCGATTTTCTTCAGCCCACATGAGGTACTTGCTGCCGGCAGCCATTGCTTTTCTACTGTATCTGCTCGGGCCCGCCGGGGCCGCCCCCGCTCCGCAGACGCGCATGGATGGGAGAGTTCCCGACAGAGCACTGGCCAGGATGATGATCCCGGGGACCCAGGAGTTGCAGCTCGTCGTCGAGCTGACGGATCCATCGGTCGTGGAGAAAATAAGAGCGAGTGAATCCCCGGCCTCATCTTTCACCCTAAGACGGCTAAGCGAACGCAGCCGGCCCATGGATTTGGCCTCGCCGCAGGCCATCACCTATCGCCACCAGATCAGCCAGGCGCGGCAGTTGCTGAAGAATAAGGTACTCGAGGTTCCGGGAGCCCAAATCCAGGGAGAGACCGACGCCGTTATGAACGCTGTAATCGTGCGCGCGCCCGCCGAGCACTACGCCATGATACGACGCCTGCCAGGGGTCAAGAAAGTCTACTTCTCGCGTCCGCGGCGCCTGCTGCTGGATCAGGCGGCCAGCCTTCAAAACGCACAGGGTCTATGGAGCAAGGCGGGAAGTCAAAACCAGGCGGGGCAGGGAATCAAGATCGGGATCATTGACACCGGCATCGATATTACAAACCCGATGTTCGTTGATAGCTCCCTGGCTCCGCCGGCCGGATTTCCCAAATATGATAATCAAGCAGATAAGGCTTACACCAACACGAAGGTCATCGTCGCACGAAACTATATTTCGCTGCTGGCCAATGCGCAGAGGGTCCAAACTGCCATAGACGAAGTGGGACACGGAACTTTCGTGGCCGGCTGTGCTGCCGGAAAGCAGGTCAGTGCCCCGCTTGCCACGATCTCGGGCATGGCCCCAGGAGCCTTCCTCGGCAGCTACAAGATCTTCGGCACGCCGGGGACGAATGACACGACCACCACGGCGGCGATTCTGGCGGCCATAAATGATGCTGTGAATGACGACATGAACGTAATCAATCTCAGCCTTGGATCCTTGGACTATGTTCCTCCCTCCGAGGACCCGGAAGTCACGGCGCTGGAAAATGCCGTAAATGCGGGTGTGGTCGTCACAATCTCAGCAGGAAACGAGGGTCCTGGCTCCCACACCATCAACAGCCCGGGCGCGGCACCGGACGCGATCACGGTCGGCTCTGTCACGAACGGGCGCATGTTCGTCGCCGCGCTCCACGCAACGGCTCCAGCTCCCATACCGGCGAACTTAAGCACCATTGGCTATCTCCCGTCGGGTGACGGCCCTCCCGTCACGTCGAACATCTCTTCCACTAGCATCGTGGACGTCGCGACTCTGGACGGCAACGGTCTCGGCTGCTTGACATTGCCCTCAGGCAGTCTGAGCAGCAAGATTGCGTTTGTGGAACGGGGCGTCTGCCACTTTGTGGACAAAGTGGGCAATTCAGCTGCCGCCGGTGCGATAGCCGTGATTGTCTACAACAATGACCCGTCAACCGGTCCCTTCAGCATGGGCGGGCTCGGCCCGACGACCATTCCGGCCGTGATGATCTCCAACGCCGATGGCGTGGCCTTAAAGCAGTTTATCGACGCGACTCCGGGCAGCGCACAAGTCGCGATCGATAGCTCAGCCATTACTGCTGTCCCGTACTGGCGCGTAGTCTCCTCGTTCAGTTCCGTAGGGCCGGGGACGGACTTCAGCATTAAGCCGGATCTGGTCGCAGTCGGCGAAGATGTTTATTCTGCGGCGGAAAGCACCAGTTCGACCGGGCCTCTGTATAGTTCGACAAAGTTCATGCTTGCCTCCGGAACCAGCTTCTCGGCTCCGATGGTGGCTGGCGCCGCTGCGGGGCTGAAGCAGCTGTTTCCTTCACTCGGCGCTTTGGCCATCAAGTCTCTGCTAACAACAACGGCCAGCAGGAACCTTACGGTGGACGGCACCAATCCTCCGAACATAGTGAAGGCGGGTAGCGGACTGCTGGATATGGGAAGCGCTTCGGCCGCAGGAGCGGTATTCTCCCCCACGAGCCTGAACTTCGGCGTACATTCCTACAGTGGAAGCCTGTCCCTCACCGCCAATTTGACAATTCAGAATATTTCTGCGAGCGCCGACCAGTTCACGCTGGGAGTAGCTCCCATCGTTTCCGGACCCACGATCACCTTCAGTCAGAACACCACGGGTTCCCTGGCTCCAGGAGCGGCCGCCAGCATCGGGATTTCGCTTCAGGTCACGGCTCCGCTCTCGGGAGGATTCCAGGGATTTGTCACGATCCAGAGCTCCTCGACCTCGTTCGTTTACAGGATTCCCTACTGGGCCGGACTTTACGTGCCCGACTCAACGCGGGTCCTGCAGGTTTCGCAAAGCTCCTCAGGTGGGGGATCTTTCAGTGGCCTGGCCGACGCACTCGCGGCAGCGCGACCGGGCAACATCATCGAGATCGAGGATAGCGCCACTTATTCCGCAGGTTCTTCCGGGCTGGTAATCAGCACCAACAGCGAAGGCCTCCCACTGCACGGGATCACAATCCGGGCAGCAGCAGGTCAAACACCGGTCATTGACGGCAGCGCACTCACGGGCACTTACAGCAATCCTCCGCCCCCGGACATTCAGGTGGTCGGCCTGCAAAACGTTCTCCTCCAGGGGTTGACTATTGACAGCGGCTACACCGGAATCGAAATCACGCAGCCCTCCTCGAGTACCCCAACATCCGTAACCATCGATCACTGCATTGTGGCAAACAACACAGGAGACCTTTGGGCAGCCGGAATCTTCATAGATGGTGGTGGGTCTGTCGATGTCACGCAGTCGACCATCAACGGTTCCGCGGGGACGGGAATCCTAGCCGGTGCCTACGCTGACGGCACTCAGCTCACCGTCCTTGGGACTACCATACAGGGGAATGGAAACGACGGTCTGGACGCTTACGGCTCTAATGTCGACATCCTCAACTCGACCGTTTCGGGCAATTTCGGCGCGGGTCTCTACCTCGATTACTGCACTGGAACGATAAGTGGGAACACGATTGCGCTGAGCCGGACTTTTACTTATCAGGGACAGTACTCTTATGGCGACGCGATCGATCTTGCCGATGGAAACATAATCGTCAAGAACAACGTCTTCGACTCGAATGATCAGGCAGGGATCGCGCTGCTATCAGGCAACAGCACGCGCCTCGGACCCGTGGCGCAGATTGTGGGCAACACGATGCGGAAGAACGGATTCTTTGGCATATATTCGAATCCGTCGCCCTCTGCAATTATTGACAGCAATCTCATAGAGGACAACGCAAGCGGAATCGGTCTGACCGGAGGCACGTCTGCTCTGCTCCTCAACAACATCATCGTCAGATCAACGGATTCGAGCGCGGGCAACGGCATTGCAGTCGCGGGAGGCAGCACTGCTCGGATAGTCAACAACACGGTCTACCAAAACGCTCTGTACGGGGTAGCTCTTACATCCGGGACAGTTTCCATTACTAACTCCATTGTCAGTGGGAGTGGCAGGGGCGATCTACTGGGTATCGGCTCAGGTTCTGTTCAATCATCCCTGATTGGAGACAAAAGCGTATCAGGCAGTGGCATCCTTTCGGGGGATCCAAAGCTTTCCAATCCGGGGGCAGATGATTTCTCACTCGCCTCCGGGTCGCCGGCCGTTGATGCAGGCTCAAACTCGGCGGCCAATCTTCCGTTCGTCGACCGCAACGGCCAGCTGCGCGTAGCATCGGTCTCAGCTCTACCTGGTCAGGGGACAGTTGATCTGGGCGCTTTGGAAGCAAACTCTGCCTACCCGCTGGTATATCCGCTTGTCGTAAACGGCAGCGAGCCACCTCTCGGCGGAACATTTACCACGGGCATTGCAGTGATGAATCCCACCAGCACGGCAGCAGAAGTGAATTTCGCGGCTGCCGGTGGAGACGGCAGCGTGCTCGCCGGCCGCAGCAATCCCACCCTGCAATCACTCGGTCCCAGAGCTCAGCTTCCCATACTGGCTTACCAGCTCTTCGGCTTGGATCCGACGACCCCGAGTCTTGGCAGCGTGCTGGCCACGTCGGCGTCGCCTTTGGCTGGATTCTTCTTGATCCTCGATCCTAGCTTCAGCCATTTCTCCAGCGGGGTGAATGTTTCTTCTCAGACAGGGAAGGATGTTGTATTCATGCTGCACGAGTTCGATTCGAACGGCGTGGCCACCTACGTGATCAGCAATCCGGGCGTTAACTCGGCTAATGTTACGGCGACACTTTATAGCTCGGCGGGGCAGAGCATCGGCCTGCCGCAGAGTGCGACCATCGCACCGAGAGGGCAGCTGATTTTCGGCTTCAATTCTGTGACTCTCTCCTCGGGATATGTCCGTGTCCAGTCCGACCGGCCGGTTTCTGGCCTCGAGATAATCGGAAATACCAACTTCCTATCTGCGCTTGGCGGCTTTTCGCCAGGCTCGGAGGGAAGACTCTTCTTCCCGCACTATGCCGTCGGTGGAAACTTTTCGACTCAGGTCGGAATCGTCAACTCGGCTGCTGCTGCGGCGAACTTGACGCTCAGCGCTTATGATAGCAGCGGAAATCTGCTTGGAAGCACGACCCCGCCTCCGCTGCCCGCGGGCGGCCAGCTGCTTCAAGATGTGACCAACCTTTTCGGAATTGCGGCCGGCGGATCTGTCCAGACAGGCTACATAGTCGCGCAGAGCGACCAGCCTGGCATCATGGGTTTTACCAATTTCACATACAACGATGGAACTCACATCTCGACTGCGGCGGTTCCCGCGGATTCAGTGCCCCGCCAGCATCTCCTTTTCTCGCATGTCGCACACCAGGTTCCTTCGGGCTCGGGCGTACCTTACCAGACAGGGATAGCGTTGCTAAATCCATTTGGAACAACGCTTGGATATACGATCAGCGTCTTCGACGGTACGGGTAACCTTCTCGCCCAGGCAAGTAACACGCTTGGCCCGCACCAAAAGATTGCCAAGATCTTGAGCCACCCGGTTGCCGGCGCGGGATTTTTCACACAGTCGCTTCCGCTGGGAAGTGGTCACGTCGAGGTATTGACGGACTACGGGCTGCTGGGCTTCGAACTATTTTTTACGGAGGATTACTCACAGCTGGCGAGTGTCCCAGCGCAAAGCGGTAACTAACGAGCCGCTCGTGATTGGGCGAAAACGCTGCTTTCTGGAGGCTGCAAATTCACAACTCCTGATATGGCTTTGGCAATCCCGGGAAATGAAGCGGGGGCGGGACGCCCGCGCTTCGAAAAGGCTGAATTTTGTGACTCTGGGTGATCATCATTGGATCTGGCTTTTGTGCGGGGTTTTTGTAACGGGTCCATCGCATCTCGTATATAACCGCTAGAAGCCCGAGAGAAGGAACAATGAGTGAGAGGTCCATGTCATTTGGATTACATAAATGAATCGCGGGTTGGTTCTCTAAGCGCACGGTGTCGTCGGGTCACGGGCCCGGCCAAAAAGGCGGTTCCGCAGTCCTAATGCCAGCGCGTATAGGCGAGGGACTCGCTCGGGTTCTGCCCTCGCAAAATGGTCGGCGACCGTGCCACACGAATGCAGGCGCATGATAAAAATGTGTGGCTAGGGTCGCCGACCCTGCGGGGCTGGATTTATCCTGAGGTTGTAACCACGCTTCGAACCCCCGAGACAGTTGTACGAGTTCTCATACTCAAAGCAATAGCAGCGGTGCAAAGAGTTTCAATCTCACCCCCCCCCAACCTGATGATACGAGGGCGGAGCGAAGAGCGGGTGAAGTATGCCTGGCCAGTGCCGCGGCCAATATCCGGATTCCGCAAGACAATCTTCGAATTTCAAGTGCGTGTGGTCGATTCGTTACGAGTCCTGCGGCAAGTCAAAGATTCTGCAGGCCGAAACGACTACTCAAATTGGGCAGGAGCGAGTTCGTTCTGAGGAGGCTTCGAGATGCGCAATCTAGAGCATGTAACACATGGCTGCGGAAAGGCTGGGGTAAACAAGATACGCAATTTACTTGCCGTTGTGTTGGTGGCGTCGGCTTGCCTGCTTGCTCCTGTACCGGTGCATGCCGCCATTCCTCAGCAGGAGAGGGATGCATTGAATGATTTGTACAACGGCTCGAGTGGGTCAGGCTGGATATCCTCAACTGGCTGGTCAGGACAGGCAGGGACCGAGTGCACCTGGTACGGAGTAACCTGCAATGCAGGACAGACCTCGGTGACAGGCATCAACCTCAGCAGCAACCAGCTGAGCGGTTCCATCCCGTCGACGCTGGGCAACTTGACGAATCTGCAAGTGCTGGATCTGTCGGGCAATCAGCTAGGTGGCTCCATACCATCCTCGCTGGACAACCTGACGAATCTGCGAGTACTGGATCTGTCGGGCAACCAGCTAGGCGGCCCCATCCCATCGCTCCTGGGCATCCGGTCGAATCTGCAAGTACTGGATCTGTCGGGCAATCAGCTGAGCGGCCCTATCCCGCCGTCGCTGGGCAACATGACGAATCTGCAACGGCTATATCTGTCCGCCAACCAGCTGAGCGGCTCCATTCCGTCGTCACTGGGCAACCTGACGAATCTGCAAGAGCTTGTTCTGTCCGGCAACCAACTGAGCGGCTCCATTCCATTGTCGCTTGGTAGCCTGACGAATCTGCAAGAGCTGATTCTGTTATCCAACCAGCTGAGCGGCTCCATTCCATCATCGCTGGGCAACCTGACGAAACTGCAACAGCTGGTTTTGTTCGCCAACCAGCTGAGCGGCTCCATTCCATCGTCGCTGGGCAACCTGACGAATCTGCAAGATCTGGTTCTGTCCGGCAACCAACTGAGCGGCTCCATTCCATCGTCGCTGGGCAATCTGACGAATCTGTTAGTGCTTGTTCTATCCAGCAACCAGCTGAGCGGCACCATCCCGTCATCGCTGGGCAACCTGACGAAGCTTATAGTTCTGGACTTGGCCAGCAACCAGCTGAGCGGCACCATCCCACCTTCACTCGTTAGTCTCACGCGTCTCAGTAGTCTTGGCATTGCCTACAATTCCCTCTACACTGTCGATAGCACGCTTTCCAGCTTCCTGGACCTGAAGGAGCCTGGCTGGGAGAATACTCAGACGGTGGCTCCTACAGGCATCGTCGCGCTGGCACAATCCGATTCGTCGATCCTAGTGTCATGGTTGCCAATAGCATTCACCGGGTACGGTGGCAGTTACGAAGTATGGTCGAGCACGACTAGCGGTGGTCCGTATACCCTGTCCGGATCAACGCCAGACAAGTCGTCCTCCTCGCTCCTCTTGACTGGGCTGAATCCGGGGACGTACTACATCGCCGCGCGGACTGTAACGTACCCTAACGTGTCTAACAACCATACAGTCGTGAGCGACTTCAGCGCCGAGAATCCCATAAGCATTGGCCCGCAATATTCTCTGAATCTCAAGCTGAGCACCGGAGGCGCCGCGACCTCCACAACCGTCGGAAACGAAGCGACAACTCAGGCAGGTTACGCCGCGGTTACGATAAACTCGGGCGCCGCCCCCTACGGAACGGCAGTGTTTAGCTATAAACAAAACGGCACTATTGTCAGCGAAGCGGGTGTTCCGGCCTCCCCTCCCACGACTTCTGCCCGCATCTTTGTCGACTACGGCACAGGAGTGACAATCCGTGGCTCGGCAGGGACGGTAGACATATCTACGGGCCTTGCCGTCGTAAATAATGGGAATGGAACGGCTTCCATCACCTTCACATTGCGCGGTCTCAATGGACAGATCATCACCAGCGGCACCGGCAGCCTCGCCAAGGGTGCCCATATTGCGAAGTACGTCAACCAGCTCGCCAACATTCTATCCGGCTTCTCGATCCCATCCTCCTTTCCGACCTCAACCCGTTTTGGCACACTCGAGTTGACCAGCGATCAACCGCTTTCTATCGTGGCGCTCCGTTTGACTACAAATCAGAGAGGAGATACGCTTCTCACGAGCATACCTATTGCGGACCTGACGCGACAGCTCACGAGCACTCCCATCTACTTTCCGCAACTGGTGAATGGCGGTGGGTACGCGACCACAGTGATCCTGCTGAACACCTCTAGTTCCTCGGAGTCCGGCACCCTGGGCCTCTATGCCAACGATGGCTCTCCACTCACGGTCCAGCAGGTGAACGGGCCTCTCGGCTCGTCGTTCACCTACTCGATTCTGCCGGGAGGAGCGTATGTCTTTCAGACGGACGCATCGCCGACGGCCACTAACGTAGGCTGGGTGGAGCTAACGCCGTGCGGCGGTACTTCCACGCCAGTAGGAGCAGGCATCTTTCAATACAGTCGAAGCGGGGTGCTGGTGACAGAATCGGGAATCCCGTCCGCAACGCCGACGACTCACGCGCGGGTCTTCGTGGACACCTCGGGAGGCCACGATACCGGATTGGCACTTGGGAATCCGGGGAATGGGTTCGTGAGCATAGCCTTGGCGGCTTTCCAACCGGACGGATCAACCCAGGCGGGCGCCAGCCAGGGACCGATCGCGCTTGGCAGTAACGGCCATGCGGCCACATTTGTGGACCAGCAAATAACCGGTCTGCCTGCCAATTTCCAGGGAGTCCTCGATATCGTGAGCGATTCTCCGTTCGTGGCCCTGACTCTCCGCTCGCTAGTGAACGAGCGTGGTGATTTCCTGCTGACGACTTTCCCGGTCGCGGACATGAATAAGCCCGCTCCGGTTCCTATCATATTCCCTCAGATCGCGCATGGGGGCGGCTTCACGACGGAATTCATTCTGCTGAGCGCAGGGTCGTCCGGCGCCGCGACAATCAGCTTCTTCGGCGACGCAGGAAATCCAATTGCGATAAGTCTTAGTCACTAACCAAGCAAGGGCTGCTCCCTTAAAAATCGGGGACGTCCCGTTTCCCTGTTTTTATTACCCGCAAAACTAGGGAAACGGGTGTGACGTCCATGATTCTTCCGGCTTCCGAGTCAACCGTTTCTCGCACAGTGACTGGTGAGGCGCACCCGACTAGAATGCGTAGCGCAGGGCCACTTGAAACTGCCGTGGATGTCCCTGCATGGAACTGATCTGGCTGAAAGTGGAATTGCTCAGATTTGTGTCCGGCAGCGCAAAATTCGGATGGTTGAGAACGTTGTAAACCTCGATTCGAAATGAGACCCGGCGCTCACCGCGCAACCGAACGCTTTTCATGAGCGACACGTCGAGATTGAAATATCCCGGTCCCACAAACGAATTTCTGCCCGAAGTGCCCGTTTCACCCGCGGCCGGCAAAGAAAACGTGTTGATCTCAGTCGGCGAAAACCAGAAGACTCCACTGGTTTCCTCGGAGAGAGCTCCGATTTTGCGGCTGCCGGTGTAATCGGCCAGGGAGTTTACCCCAGCCGTTGCTGTCTGGAGACTCGAACCGACGGAAAAGCGAGGTCCGGTCTCCCATATGGTGAACAGACCCATGTCCCAGCCGCCTATGAAGAACTTCGCGAAGGGCGAGGCATCCTTTCCGAATGGGAGCGTCCAGGCAAGCCACGCGTTCACGATGCGTTTACGGTCCGTATCGCTCGGTGCTCTGTTAAGTTGTGGATTGAAGCTGTCTAGCGGAACTGCGCATCCATTGCAGGTAGGGGAGACGTTGTCGAAGGATTTGCTCCACGTGTAATTCGCATACACCTTCAGGGCACCAGCAGTCCTGCGCACATTGACCTGAAGTGAGTCGAAATCGGAGCTCCCGCTGTTGGTTCCCACGATGAATTGGTTGTACTGGGGGAAATTTCTGAGATAAAAATCCGAAACGCCGGCACCTGCATATCGGCTGAAGTAATTGCGATCGACGGTGTCTGCCGCGAGGCCGGCCTGGCCCGAATCCAGCGTGCTGCCACCGATTGCGCTCACTGCCGCGCTTACCGATCCGAATATTTTCGCCAGTGCGTTTGTCGATGGAACCGGAGTGCCGTGGGCTCTAAAGCTTTTGAGTTCCTGGAAGGCTTGCAGAAAACCGCCCTGGATCTTCGGCTGATTTAGATTCAAGTTCATGAAAAGTTTTTTGCCTCGTTGGCCTACATAGCCTGCCTCGATAATCGTATTCTGGAGTATCTGCCTCTGCACAGCCAGGTTGAATTGCTGCACATAGGGGACGCGCAGGTCAGACGCAAAGATAGCGACGGACGTCGAGCGAGTATTGGGCAGCGTCAGTACCAGTGCCCCTGGCTGCGAGGGAGTTGGGATACCGTTACTCAAGCGAATATCCTTCCCGCCCAAATTGGGGAATAAAGTTACACTCTGTGACGAGCCCGGGGTGTTGTTGTCTACGAGGTTCGTTGTTGCGCCGATAAGGCGATCATAGTAAATCCCAAAGCCGCCGCGCACGATCGTCTTGGTATTGTTCCGAGGTGCCCAGGCGAAACCCACGCGAGGCGCGATGTCCTTAAGGTCTGTGTTGTACCACTTGGTGCCCGGTTGCACCGTAAAGCTTGCGATGTTAGCCGTCGGGCTGACACCGCTTGCTTTGTCAAGCGCTCCAAAGATGCCGCTGGTTTCCGACGGCACGCCATTGATCTCATAGCGTATTCCCAGGTTCAACGTCAGATTGGGCCGGTACTTCCAATCGTCCTGCAGGAAAACCCCATATTCGTAAAATGAGAAACTTCGTGTTCGAGCAGAGCCGGATGGTAGAAACGAATTCAAGTTGCTGTAAAAGGTTTGACTTACCTGCTCCATGCGTCCAAGCAGGTCGTTGTAAAGGTATGCAAAGGCTTGCCTGTCAGTCGAGGAAATCACGCCGCTTCCTGAGGGGCCGATGGAACTCGGCGGGACGTTTCCAGAGCCGAGTCCGAAAGTCACATTCGGATAGCTGCCGGCTGCATTATCGCTCTGCTGAGAGGTGTATCGGAAGTTAATGCCGGCCTTGAATGCATGTCTTCCCCGAATAAGAGTTAGATTGTCCGTGACTCCGATTACCGGAGAGTCGTGTGATTGTGGAAATGACGGGTCCTGCAAATTAGTCCATGAATTGAAAATGAGCATGGGGCCCGCGATCCGCGCAGGACGATCAAGGGATATCCTTGCGCTCTGGTAGCCGACACGGGCCTCGTTGACCATCGTAGGCGATATACTCCACTCAGATCCAAAGGACCCTCCCCAATGCCGTTCGTTGTCTTTTCCCGCAGGTTGGCCGGGGTAAGGCGCTTGCGCTCCGTTCAAGGAATCTATCGCGCTGCTGCGTGCCCAGCTAAAGCGAACGAACAGGCGCTTATTCCCGGCTAAACTGTGATCCGCACGGATTGTGCCCTGATCCGCGTTGCTGTCGTTAGGATTGTTAAATCGATATCCGTTGGTATTCAGGCCGTCGCCGACAGCAGTATTGTTCCACTCAGGTAGCTGATTCAGCATCGCTGCCACCTTTGGATCGATCCCAAGCTTCCGCGGATCGTTTTGGCCGATATCAAAAGAACTCAAGGTAGTGCTTCCGGGTGTATACCATTGAAAAAGGCCCGATTTTGCCGCCGTTGTGAGCACGGTTTGATTGCTTACGATATCCTGAGCAGTGCGCCTGCCCTCATAATTCCCAAATATGAAAGTTCGGTCTTTAACTAAGGGACCTCCGAACGAACCACCGTAGAAGTGTTGAGTGAAATGGGGGGTCGCGATTTTGTTGGCATTATTAAAGAAATCGTTGGCGTTTAGAGCCTTGTCCCGAAAGTATTCGAAGACATTCCCGGACCAGCGCTTCCCTCCCGACCGTGTGATTAGCATCACCTGTGCTCCGGCATTCCGACCATATTGCGCAGGCGCGAGGCTGGTGACCACGGTGAACTGTTCGATGGAGTCGGTGTTGTTGGCGGTCATGGAGAGGCCCAAACGAGGATTAACTGGATCGTTTGCATCCATGCCGTCCAATGTCACGTTGTTGCTTCCCTGGCCAGTTCCGTTGACGCGCGAGAATCCAGGGTTTCCCCCTTGAATCAGGATGCCGGGTAGGAGGGCCGAAAGCAAAATGGGAGTGCGGTCCAACTGGGGAAGAATCTCAAGGTCGCGCCGGGCAAAAGAGCCCGAAATCTCGGATTCCGAGCGTTGCAGGCGCTCATTAAGGGCTTCTTCCTTTGATGCTTCCTTAGGGCCTCCCGACTGCAGGACGAAACGCTCTTCGATGCTGCTGGAGATGCCCAAAAATACGTTGGTGCGCACAGCGGGGCGAAACCCTTTGGCCTCCACCGATAACGTGTAGCTGCCGGGTGGCAGAGCCGGGAACACGTAGTGTCCCATTGCGTCGCTCAGTGCCTTCGTCTGCCATCCGGTCTTATCGCTCGTGGCAGTAATTGAAGCACCGGAGATAGGACGTTCCGAAGCACCTTGGATGACTCCTTCCAATCGGGTTGCCAGTATCTGGGCTCGGGCTGTCGCACATAAGATCAACGAAAAGGCCACTATCAAGGCTGCAGTCGCTACAGGACGATTCACTGCATTTCCCCCTTTCATTTCGAACAGGAATAGACCGGTGATTGAGGCACATACGGATTTTACGGGCAATGTTACCACAGTGCCAGTCCTTTGTTGTCCAGCGCCGTCTTCAGCTTTTTTTTTCTTACTAAGCCCCCACCCTTTACGTATAATTCTGTGTGGTTGGACCTTAGCGCATGACGAGTAGAGGCAGTTCCAACGGCACGAAGGCGATTGCCGTTGACATGCCTTTAGCCGCGTAGTCCCTCTCGTTGCCCGAACAGCTTTTCAGGCAACGTTCGGGTCCTCAGTGTTCGGAAAGGATAAGAATGTTCTTAAAAAGTTGCCTCCGAAGCAGCCTCCAAGTCTGCATTACTTGCCTGGTGATGGCCGGGCTAATACCTGAAATCCGTGGACAACAGAAGGTTTTTGCCAAGGTTGAGCCCAACGCCCAAGCGATAAATATCTCGGCCGATATCTACGATCCTTTGACGCAAACTTTTACGCCTACAGCGGGGGTCATGACCGTACATCGGGAGGCGCAAAGGGCCGTTCTGCTGCCGAACGGAGCCGTTTTGATCGCTGGAGGATATAATGGGATATCTCTCACTGCCGCTGAGATTTATGACCCTGGGAGCGGAACGTTTAAGGCTACAGAAAACACAACGACGACCTCAACAATCCCACCGATAACCACCACGACAGTCACTATAATGCAAGCGGCGCGCAGGCAGCACACGGCTATCTTATTGCGAGACGGTCGGGTGTTCATCGCAGGCGGCTTCGACGGCAGCAACTATCTCAACACTGCTGAACTGTACTCTCCTTCGGCCGGAACCTTCACGGCCACAACCAACACTCTCACCGCGACGCGCGGATTTCACACCGCAACGTTGTTGTCGGATGGCACGGTATTGCTCGTGGGGGGCTACGACGGCGCCAACTATCTCCTAACGGCGGAAATCTTTACTCCTTCGACCGGGGCCTTCGCGGCGACGTCTGGCAGCATGGCTGCGGCGCGCATGGGTCACACAGCAACCCTATTGTCCGACGGCACAGTGTTGGTCGTGGGGGGACAAAACGTCGATTCAACAAGCTCTCAAAGAGCTTTTCTCAACACGGCGGAAATATACAGCACCACCGCCGGCACGTTTACGGCGACAGGCACCATGACAAGTCCGCGCATAGGCCATACTGCCACCCTGCTGCAGGGCGGCAAGGTGCTTATCGCCGGAGGGTTCGACGGCACCAACTATCTCAAGACTGCGGAGGTTTTCGATCCCTCAACAGGGAAGTTTACGCCGACTTCAGGCCCTATGGTTTCCCCTCGCATTGATCATGCGACGACATTACTGTCGAACGGCAAGGTGCTAATCACCGGCGGCTACAATGGCCAGTATCTCAACTCAGCAGAGATTTACGATCCTGCAAGCGGGACTTTCGCGGCCCTACCAGTCCCGATGTCCGTTGCGCGCCAGCAGCACTCTGCGACCGTGCTCTCAAACGGCAAGGTTTTATTGGCGGGAGGGCAAAATACCGATCTCCTGCGTTTCGATTTTAATGGCTGGCCAATTCCTTCGAGCAGTGCGACAACGGACAATGTCTCTCCGAACATCGTTTTCTCGGCTAATTCCAAGGTTGGATTCGTCGCATATACAGGATCGGGTACGGTCCTGGCCTTCTCCCCGCAAACCGGGCAGGTCCTGGCGCGGATCAAAACGGGCGGAAACCCGACATTTGCCACACCCCTCCCGGATGGGAAGACCCTGGCGGTTGTGTCGGCCCTCGAAACAGACCCTGTCACGGGTACTCCAATACCAAGAATCTTCCTGATCGACATGGTGGCTCTCAACCTGAAGGCCACGTATACGTTTCTCAACGCACAGTTTGGTTTCGGCAGCATTCTGAGCGTCTCTCCCGACGGACGCCAAGGATACATATCTTCCACTGGAACAGGAGAGGTCATCAAGTTCAGTCTCGCTGACGGTAAGGAATTGGGTCGCCTCAAGGACTTGCAAGCGCCCGTCCAGATTACGCTTTCGCTTGACGGCTCACTCCTGATGGTTGTGGATGCCGATTCGGCGGAGGTGGATTTCGCCGACACCTCTTCCATGACACAGAAGTATGCCTTGAAAACCAAGAACATAGTTGCAACGGCATCTCTCACCCTTTACAACAAGGTAGTGCTAGGTCCGGACGGAACCACGGGAATTATCGCCTGCCGCGACACGGGGGGGAGCACGATCGAAGGTACTGCCATTGTTTTCAAGACTGCCACAGGAGAGGTTGTGGACTTTGAAAAGGTCGGGATAGATCCCGGATTCACTGCGATCACGCCCAACGGCCAGAATTGGATCGTGCTCAACGCAATAAGCATCTCGATACTCCCTACATACGATCCCCACTCAATCAAAAACATCGACCAGGCATATGGGGAACCCCTGGGTTCGGCTACCATCGCGTTTTCGCCGGATTCGAGAAACGTCTTCTACTCCTCAGCAGCGAACGACTATGTTTTCCAGCACGATTTGATCACTACTGGCGTCGTGGGGGAGGTTCTTGTGGGCGACGATCCTAACAAGAGCCTGAATCAACCGGCCAGCGTCGCAATCACTCCTGACGGAAAAACCGTCGCCGCGGTGGAATTCATCGGCGACAACATCGACCTGCTGACAAGTACCACCGTGATGGCTTCGACGAAATATATCATCTCCGGCAACCATTTCAGCGGGTTGAGTCTGGTTAATTTGTCGAACAAGCCGACACAGTTCACTATTTATGCCATGGACAACTATGGCCAGACTGTCACTGCGGCGGGCCTGACCAATCCTGTGATAGTGAATCTTGGACCCAATGCTCAAATATCCAAGGCTATATCGGAGTTGTTCAGCTTCGACCTTTCTACGGACCAGATCGGAAGACTTTCGATCTATGCGGATCAACCTCAGGTCACCGGCTATTTTTCGGTGGGTCAGATCGAGGCGACATGGCTGGGCTATTACCTGAACTCATTGGATGGCGCCCCGTTGTTTCAGAAGCTTGTCTTTGACTGGGTTGCTCCGGTGATTCTGACAGGTACCGGGCAGACCGTCCAGATGGACTTCCTCAACCCCAACTACGCCCAGCAAACCTATGAGGTGAAGTTCTTTTCCAAGGATGGGACTCTGTCACAGGATAAGAGCGGCCAGACATTAGGCTTCACGAATCGAACAGAGAGCGCATTTACCGACTTGTTTACAGCCGCGGGAGAAAGCAAGGTGCTGATAACCGGAGGCCAGACCACTCTGGCGACGAATACGACGAGTAGCACCGCGGAGACCTACGACACATCGGGCAAATCATTTGCGGCGACAACAGCTTCGATGACCACTCCCCGGCAAGGTCACACGTCCACCCTCTTGCTCAACGGAAGCATACTAATCACCGGGGGCAAAAACGGTTCTACCATTCTGACCACTGCAGAAACTTATAATCTAGTCACAAGCAAGCTTATATCGACAATATCGAGGGATGGCACTACGCACATTGTTACCCTCGTTTTTGCCGGTCAAACCAATTGGGCTACCGGATTTGCGATCGTAGTTGCCGGTGTTCAACAAGCCTCCGGCATCGATGCTTTCGATGGCAGTTATACTATTTCGACAATCTCGTATAATTCCAGTACGGGCCTCACAACCCTTACATATACCCAAGACACAGGCAATACAGGAAGCGGAACCGCTAATACGGGCACGGTGACTTACAATGCCGGAGGAGCATTTGCCGCGACGGGCAACATGGTGACCGAGCGATACCGTCACAGTGCAACCCTTCTGCAGAGCGGCAAAGTGCTGATCGCCGGAGGGCAAAACTCCACCTCCGTGAACAACACAGCGGAGATTTACGACCCTAGCACCAATTCCTTCACGGCGACGGCGGGCAATATGATAGCGCCGCGCGATGCGCACACGGCCACGCTATTACCGGGAGGAAAAGTGTTGATCGCAGGGGGCATCGACGGTAATGTCGTCAGCAACACCGCCGAATTATACGATCCGGCTACCGGCCTATTCACCCCCATAGGGACCATGACCACACCTCGCGTTTTCCATACGGCTTCGCTTTTGTTGAACGGAACTGTCCTGATCGCAGGTGGTTACAACGGTTCCTATCTCAACACGGCGGAGATATACAACCCCGCTACGGGGACTTTCAGAGCAACGGCAGGCACGATGACTGCAGCGCGGGACACTCATACAGCAACAGTGTTATCCGACGGGAGAGTGTTGCTTGCGGGAGGGACCGACAGCGGCGGCGCTCTCAGCAGCGCTGAGATATATGATCCCTCTATTGACAAATTTGCGGCCGTGTCCAGCCCGCTGATCGCGGCGCGCGGATCGCACACGGCAACTCTGCTGTCGGATGGCACGGTTCTTCTCACCGGGGGCACAGGCGCTTGCACAGATTGTTGCACCAACGTCACAACAGTCACAAGCAAGAATATATCGACAATATCGAGGGATGGCGGGACGCACATTGTTACACTTGTTTTTGTGGGTCAAACCAACTGGGCTACAGGATTTAAAATAGTGGTTGCTGGCGTTCAAAAAGGCTCCAACGTCGATGCTTTTGATGGCACTTACTCTATTTCGACAGTCTCGTATGATTCCGGTACGGGCCTCACAACCCTCACATATACCCAAAGCACAGGCAATGCGGGAAGCGGAACGCCTAATACGGGCACTGTAACCTTCTGCACAGGCGCACTTAATACCACCGAGATATTCGATCCGGTAGCGCAGTCCTTTGCGGCCGGCCCGACTATGACGACAGCTCGTACTGAGCAAATGGCGACGTACCTGCAATCCTCCACCAGCGGTTATGTCAGAGTCACCTGCCAGCCAGGTTTGGCCTTTACCGAGCTTTATGGAGGGCCGAATGACGGCGGTATGCTGAACGGCATTGATGTACCAAAATACGTTGGAGTTACAAGGCTCTACGCTCCCCAGTTCGCCAACACTCCTGGGTTCAGCACGCGCCTCAACCTGATAAACGGGAATGCAGGCCAAGATGCGCAGGTGACTATAATTCTGCACGGACCGGATGGACGAGTGCTAGGCACGCCCTATACGCAAACTATCCCGATCAACGGGCAGCTGGAAGATGATATCAATAACATCTTCGGGCAGGATCCCTCCATCCAAAACGCGTCAGGCTGGCTTGAGGTCGATACCTCCGTCGATCAAGTTGTGGGCTCCATCACTTTCACGAACAGCAACAGCACCCTGTTCTCAAGTTTGGAGCTTTCGGGTTCTCCTCTAAATCACTTTGTTTTCCCAATAGCCGCGGAGGACGGCACCTATCAGACCGCTATTGCGCTCCTCAACACCAACAGCTCACCCGCCAATGTAACTCTTGAGTTATGGGGACCCGGCGGCTCGCTGGACCGGTCAACGACCGTCAGGCTGGCGCCCGGAACGCGAACGGCGATGTACCTCAGTGACTATTTCCCCAACCTGCCATCCTATCTGGTGGCAAACATTCGTGTCCGTTCCGATCAGCCCATTCACAGTTTCTCTCTGATGAACGACCGGGCTCTTCACTTTGTCGCCGCCATACCGGCAGTACCTTTTCCGGAGGTGCCGTAAAAGAAGCATGCAGCAGGTAGATGGCAGCAGGCAGTTTTCTTGTCTTAAGATAGTGGCACTTTCTGCCCGATCGGGGTAGGGGCACGGCGCGCGGCCGTCTCAAAACTAGCTTTGAGTTCAGTGAGGACGGGCTTCAGCCCGTCCGAATGACTTCATGGGTCAGGATTACCATCAAATGCAAAAGCCTCTTTTTCAAATAGATGCGGCATTTGATAAGATCATTTCTATCTTGACGCTATACGGGCGCGGGCTAAAGCCCGCCCCCACAAGGTGCTTGATTTGAGGTGTTTTGAGACGGCCCCCGCGCCATGCCCCTACTTTTCTTGGAAAGCCCCAATCGATTAGGTAGAGATTCGTTAGACCCGCCACACTAGAAAGAAACAGCAATTCAGTCGCGAACTGGTATCTGCCTGCTGCGTGCCAGCTAAGCCACTAAGCCACAAATAGTTTGCAGATGCCGGAAATGTGTGGTAATTTTCGGGTTTGTTCATTTTAGGACTTGCACGGAGGTAGCATTGCCGCTTACGCGACCAAGAAAGGTAGAAATCGTAGATACCTACCGCACTCATGACACGGATACGGGTTCGCCCGAAGTGCAGATCGCGCTCCTTAGCGAGAGGATCAACTATTTGACCGAGCACTTCAAAGTCCACGCCAAGGACCATCATTCGCGCAGAGGTCTGCTGAAGATGGTCGGAAAGCGTCGTCGCCTTCTCGACTATTTGAAGGCCAAGGATGTCAATCGGTATCGCGTAGTGATCGAAAAGCTGGGAATTCGTAAGTAGGGGTAGGAACCGCCCGGCATGGCCGGACAGCCCGCTTTCCTCCGACTGGTCTCGCTCTTTCCTGTCTTTCACGGCCTCATGGGATCTCTAATCAGACCTCAAGCTGCAAAGGTCCAGGACAGAAACTCCAAAGGACTTGTGTTGAAGTCGAAGATAGTTTCCTTCAAGCGAGTATTATTAAAATCCAGAGGTATCAAACCAAGAAGCTTTAAAAATCACAAAGGATACCGGGCGTATGGGCGCTCGTGTCCCAGGCGGATGTCCGTCCGGGAGCGAGGGCCTGAGCCCGGATACCAGCAACCGGGATCCGGGAGGGTTGTGAATTATGAGTTATGAGTTAATGGTTGCTCTGCTCCGGCAGAGGCGGCGGAGAGCCCTTAACTCAGGACTCATAATCATAATTCCTAGTTCATAAGTCCCGCCCTCAGTCCCGATGCTCAATTCCAATCCACGGAGGATGGATATGACCTACCGAGTTTCCACCGAGATCGGCGGACTAGAGTTTTCAATTGAAATGGGCAAGGTGGCAAAGCAGGCCGATGGTGCGGCCTATGTGTCCTATGGGGACACCGTTGTGCTTGTGGCCTCTTGCTCTGAGAAGGAGCCGAAAGAAGGAACCGATTTTTTCCCTCTTACGGTGGACTATCGCGAGAACACCTATGCAGCCGGCAAGATTCCCGGCGGCTTCTTCAAGCGGGAGGGACGTCCCACGGAAAAGGAAATCCTGACCTCCCGTCTCATCGACCGCCCGATGCGCCCCCTATTTCCCGAGGGCTTCAACAACGAAACGCAGATTGTGGCCCTGGTACTCTCTGCCGACAAGGAAAACGATCCGGACATCATGAGCATTACCGGGGCTTCGGCGGCCACCTACTGCTCTCCAATTCCCTTCCACAACCCGATCGCGGCTGTGCGTGTCGGCCTTATGAACGGCAACTTTGTCGTTAATCCGCCGATCAGCAAGCTCAAGGACAGCACCCTGAACCTGACCGTGGCTGGAACTGAGGATGCCCTCGTCATGGTTCAAGCCGGGGCCAACGAGATTTCGGAAGAGATGATGGTCGAGGCGCTCGACTTTGCCCACGGCATCATCCGCAAGCTGATCGGGCTGCAAAAGGAGCTCTATGAGCAGATACAGCCCCAAAAGCGGGAGTTCGTGAAGCCCGCTTTCGATCCCGCGGAGTACGAGCGCATCGAGCAGGCATACGCTCAGAAGATTTCCGAAGCGCTCCATATCAAGGGGAAGATGGAGAGCTACGCGCGCATGGATGAACTCCATGAGGAAAATCTGGCTGCGATTCCCGAAGATGAAGAGGAGCGTCGGGCCCAGGCCGAAAAAATCTTCCAGCAAGTGATGGAGAAGATCTTCCGCAAGGAGATCCTGGAGGACAGGCTCCGGCCCGACGGGCGACGGTTCGACGAGATCCGTGAAATCACCGCGGAAGTATCCCTGCTGCCGCGCACCCATGGCTCGGCCCTCTTCACCCGGGGAGAAACCCAGGCTTTAGTGACGGCAACGCTGGGCACAGCGGACGACGAGCAGCGCATGGACACCCTCGAGGGCGAGTCGTTTAAACGTTTCATGCTGCATTACAATTTCCCCCCCTTCAGCGTGGGCGAAGTGAAAATGCTGCGCGGTCCCGGAAGGCGCGAGGTCGGTCACGGGGCGCTGGCGGAAAGAAGCATTCTGCCGATAATGCCGAGCGAGGAAGCTTTTCCTTACACGGTCCGCGTGGTCTCCGACATCCTCGAGAGCAATGGGTCCTCTTCGATGGCTACCGTCTGCGGTGGTGTCCTGGCGCTCATGGATGCCGGGGTACCCATCAAGTCTCCTGTTGCGGGGGTCGCCATGGGGCTCGTCAAAGAGGGCGACAAGTACGCCATCCTGACTGATATCGCAGGCGCTGAAGATCATTACGGAGACATGGATTTCAAGGTGGCCGGGACCGAAAAGGGGATCACCGGTCTCCAGATGGACATCAAAATCGGCGGGATCACAAAGGAGATCATGGCCGAAGCCCTGGCGCAAGCGAGGGGGGGGCGCCTTTTCATCCTGAAACGGATGGCGGAGTGCCTGCAGTCTCCACGTTCGGAGATCTCTCTGTATGCGCCGCGCATCATCACGATCCAGATCCCGAAGGACAAGATCGGCGGCGTTATCGGCACCGGCGGCAAGATCATCCGCGGTATTATTGAGCAGACCGGCGTGAAGATCGACATCGAGGACGACGGCAAGGTCAACATCGCCTCGACCGATACCGATTCCGCTCAGAAGGCAATCCGCATGATCGAGGACCTCGTGATGGAGGCAGAGGTGGGCAAGACCTACCTGGGAACCGTCACGCGCCTGGTCGACTTTGGCGCGTTCGTCGAGATCTTCCCGGGAACCGAAGGGCTGCTCCACATTTCGGAGGTCGCCGATTTCCGCGTCCAGGACATCAACAGCGAGCTCCACTTGGGAGACCAGATACCCGTCAAGGTGATCAGTATCGAACCGCCCAACAAGATTCGCTTGAGCCGGAAGGCTGTGCTGCGCGAGCAGGCGGGCCTTCCGCCCCTTGAACCTTCGCGGCCGCCGCAGCGCCGCGAGTACGGTGATCGTGGTCGGGGCGGACCGCGGGGGGATCGTGATCGGGACCGGAGTCGCCATCGCAGTTCGGGGGGTCAGGAGCGCGGCCGCCGTTACTAAAGCAGCCTGCAGCAGGCAGTAGGCAGCAGGCAGTGAATTGATGATCTTTAACTGCCTGCTGCCTTCTGCTTGCTGTCTACTATTTATGAACCGTCAGAACATCCTCGAATTGTTGGAGAAGATCCAGAAGGGGGACGTAACCCCGGCCCAGGGGGTCGAACGGTTGCAGCATCTCCCGTTCGAAGACCTGGGCTTTGCGCGAGTGGACCATCATCGCACTCTCCGCCAGGGATTCCCTGAGGTGATCTTCGGCCTGGGCAAGAGGCCGGAGCACGTGGCCGCCATCGTCAAACGTCTGCTACCTCATAGGGCCAACGTGTTGGTGACCCGCTGTAGCCGGGAAATCTATCGACGCGTCCGCCGTTTGACCGCCAAGGCGAAATACCACGAATCGGCACAGGCACTGAGCATCGTGCAGGATTCGACGATCTACGGAGAAGGCACCATTCACGTGGTGTGCGCCGGCACCTCGGACATACGCGTGGCGGAAGAGGCGGCCCTGACGGCCCGGCTCATGGGAAATGTGGTTGAAACCACATTTGATGCGGGAGTCGCGGGGATTCACCGCCTGCTCAGCGTGCGAGAGTCTCTGACGCGCGCGCGCGTGATTATCGCAGTCGCTGGGATGGAAGGGGCGCTGCCTAGCGTCGTAGGCGGAATGGTCGGCGTTCCGGTCATCGCGGTCCCAAGCAGCATCGGCTACGGAAGTTCCTTCGGCGGTCTCGCGGCGCTCTTGGCGATGCTCAACAGCTGTGCGTCGAACGTGACGGTGGTGAACATCGACAACGGCTTCGGTGCCGGTTTCGTTGCCAGCCTGATAAACCGCAAGAGAGTGTGACGGTGCCCGCCGCCGATCAGCCGTGCGAATAGAGTGACGGCTCCTTGGGGAATGACGAATTACGAATGACGAATGAAATAACCCGTTTTTCGAGCTGCCATGCTTTTGATTGTGACGATATCAGCCTGAGAATCGATTCTGGAGATCGGTTACCGGCTTTTGCATTCGTCATTCGTCATTCGTCATTCGATATTTTGGTGCCGTGACGCTTTGCACTGAATTTGCTATTATTCTGCAACATTCCGATCCGAGCAGAGAATATGCCTCTGTATTCCGACAGCACCCTTGATGAAGTGAGGAATGCTGTCAACATCGTGTCCCTGGTCTCCGAGTATGTCGCGCTCAAAAAACGCGGCAGGAACTTTGTGGCGCGATGCCCCTTCCACACCGAGAAGACCCCTTCATTCAATGTCAATGAAGAAAAGCAGATCTTCATGTGCTTCGGTTGTGGGCTGGGTGGAGACGTGTTCAAGTTCGTGATGCAGATCGAGCACCTCTCCTTCCCCGAAGCCGTGAGATTTATTGCAGAGCGTTATGGAATTAAGTTGCCGCAGGCCACGGCACCGGCGCGGGCCGAGGGTGAGGTTGACAGCGATGTCCTTCGGCGGGCGATGGCAGAAGCAGCCGCCTGTTTCCATCACGCGCTGCTCGATTCCGAGGAAGGGAAGTCCCCACTGGCGTATCTTCAGGGGAGGGGGGTTACTCGGGAAACGATCGATCGCTTCCAGTTGGGATATTCGTCTGCGGGCGGCGACGTTCTGATCCAGAAGCTGACGAAAAAGGGGTTTACCCTGCAGGTGCTCGAGGAGTGCGGGCTTGCGAAGCGATCCGAAGAGGGAAGCAGGCATTATGATACCTTTCGCGCCCGGATCATGTTTCCGATCACGGACATCCGTGGCCGGATCATCGCATTCGGTGGCCGGGCGCTGGGTGACCGGCAACCGAAGTATTTGAATTCTCCCGAGACCAGGCTCTATAATAAAAGCCGCAACCTCTTCGGGCTGAGCTTTTCCCGCGAGGGCATTAAGAAGCAGAATTACGCCGTGCTGGTGGAAGGGTATATGGATTTCATTATCCCTTTCCAGTACGGAATCGATAATTTGGTTGCCTCGCTGGGAACGAGTTTAACCCCTCAGCAGGTCCAGCTGCTGGGGCGCTATACCCGTGAGGTAATAGTCAGTTACGACCCAGATTCTGCTGGAATTGCAGCGGCCCAAAGATCGCTGGACTTATTTTTGGAGGAGGATTTCCGGGTCAAGGTACTTCGTCTCCCTGATGGACAAGATCCCGATGCTTTCATGCGGAGCGTAGGTCCCGAGGAGTACCGTAATCGGTTACACGAGTCTGTTCCCTACCTGGATTTCGTGCTCGAGACGGCAATTCACAGCCAGGGCAGCTGGGATAATCCAAGAAACAAGATACAGGTGCTTAATACTATTCTGCCCTATTTAGCGAAGCTGCCAAACGCTGTAGAACGCTCCGAGTACGTGTTCCGGTTCGCACGAAAACTGCATCTCGAGGATCAGCAGCTCCTCGCGGAGCTGAAGCGCGCTGCTCAGCAAAGAAAGACGCGGCTTCCCGACGCCCCCCTGGCGAATCTAGGATCGATGAAGTTCTCCGAGAAGCGGCTCCTCCAGCTGCTGTTGAACAATACGGATCTGCAAGCAGCCATCCTGCCCTCTTGCTCGCTGCAGGATTTTGAGGGCTTGGCTGCGGAAAAGATTTTTGCCACTATACTGGAACGCTTTCGGAATAACGAGACTGCAACCTATGAAGGGTTGCATCGGCAGTTTGCGGGCGAAAAGGAGCAGGCGCTTCTCGCTCAGCTGCAAATGGAGGAGGTTCCCGAGAGTCTCTCGATGGGCACCGCGGAAAGTCTATTGAGCGCACTGCGCTTGGCTAGGTTGGCATCATACAAACAACAGATCCTATCGAAGATTGCTGAGGCAGCTCAGCGCAAAGATGACGAACTGCTGAATCGACTCTGCGAGCAGCGCATTCTCGTCGATCGAGAACTGGTAAGCTTGTCCAAGAAATAGCAGGAAAGGAGTCATCGCAATTGTCTATTGAAGAAAAATACGACGAGGTAAAAGAGCTGATCCACATGGGCAAGGAAAGGGGATATCTCCTCTACGACGAAGTCAATGACCTCCTGCCTGAGGGGATCTGCTCTTCTGATGAGCTCGACAGTATTTTCTCCCTTTTCGGCTCCGCCGGCATCGAGGTGATCGATTCCGAGCAGAAGTTCCAGGACGAGGGTAAGAAGGACGACAAGAGCAGCGAGGCCGGCGAGGACGGGGAGTTCGATTTCGGCACCATCGCGCTGGACAAGACGAACGACCCGGTTCGCATGTACCTGCGCGAAATGGGCACCGTTCCGCTGCTGAGCCGCGAAGGCGAAGTGGAGATTGCCAAGCGCATCGAGCACGGCCAGAAAATTGTCCTGAAGGCGCTTTCACGCTCACCGCTGGTGGTGAGCGAAATCCTCGGCATCGGCGACAAACTGCGCAAGACTGTCATTAGCATTCGCGATGTCGTCTCCTTCAATGAGGACGAGCTGACCGACGAGCGGCTCGAGGAGAAAAAAGTCGCGGTGCTCGAGATCATCGACAGCGTTCGCAAGGATGAGCGTGCCGCGGACAGGATTCAGGACAAGATGTCCACCTTCCGAAGGGGGTCCCTGCAGTACAAAAAGTTGGCCCTGAAGCTCGCCCGTTACCGTGTCCACATCATCCAAAAGGTGCGCGCTCTCGAGCTGAACGGGACGCAGCACGATCACCTGGTCGCGGTTATCAAGCAGACCGTAGATAAGATCTTGGGAGCGGAGCATGAGATTCACAAGCTGAAGAAGAGTCTGGAGACTCCCCGCCGCCTGGACGACGCGAAAACCATCAAGAGGAGAATCCGGGAGCTCGAGGGCAAGCTGAAGGAAATCGAGGAATCGGCTTCAGCCACTATCGGCGACCTCAAGCGCACCCTGGCGACGATCAAGTCCGGCGAACTCGAGGCCGACATCGCGAAGAAAGAGCTGGTCGAAGCGAACCTGCGTCTGGTTGTTTCCATCGCAAAGAAATACACAAACCGCGGTCTCCAGTTCCTCGACCTCATTCAGGAGGGGAATATTGGCCTGATGAAGGCAGTCGACAAGTTCGAGTATCGCCGCGGCTACAAGTTTTCCACCTATGCGACGTGGTGGATCCGCCAGGCCATTACGCGCGCCATCGCGGATCAGGCGCGTACCATCCGCATTCCAGTGCACATGATCGAGACGATCAACAAGTTGATCCGCACTTCACGCAGCCTGGTGCAAGAGTATGGCCGCGAGCCCACCAGCGAAGAGATCGCCAAGAAGATGGACTTTCCCGTCAGCAAGGTGCGCAAAATCCTCAAGATCGCGCAGGAGCCCATCAGCCTCGAGACGCCCATCGGAGAAGAGGAAGACAGTCATTTGGGCGACTTTATCGAGGATCGCGGCGTGATCTCGCCGGCCGAGGCGGTAATCAACATCAACCTGAAAGAACAGACCGAGTCTGTTCTGAAGACGCTGACGCCGCGTGAAGAGCAGGTGATCAAGATGCGCTTCGGTTTGGGAGACGGCAGCGAGCACACGTTGGAGGAGGTGGGCCAGCGCTTTTCCGTCACCCGCGAGCGTATTCGCCAGATCGAGGCCAAAGCGCTGCGCAAGTTGCGCCATCCCTCGCGCAGCCGGATGCTAAAAGCTTTCCTTGAAGGTTCCGCCGTGAGGGAATGACACGCAATTGCGGATTGCGAATTGCGGATTATAAACCCAGAGGTTAATCCTGCAATCCGCAATCCGCAATCTACAATCCGCAATTGGGCTGGGCCCATAGCTCAGTTGGTTAGAGCAGCTGACTCATAATCACTTCGGAACCAATTTCCTAACCTGTTGAAAACACACTGAAACCCGCGGCTAACGAGGGTTTTCGTGTCTTCAGTCTCACCCGGACTTTCCCCCACTTTTCCCCGGATTTGCCAAGAATTCCCCTGCGATTTTCGCTACACCAACTCAAGAGGCATTCTGGAGGTAGACCGGAATCGTTGTTTTTGCACTGAGAGAACTCTTCAGCAAAGGCAGGCAATCGCAAATGTACCGTTTCCGGCCGACTCCCCCCGATTCCCACTCCATTGAGAAGAGAGTGAAGCAGGCCCGAGGTTCGCAGTTCGCAGCGTCAGCTCGCCATACCAGCTCACTTTTTCCATTGACTGCGAACTGACACTGTGAATTGTCAACCGGCACATTTCTTTGATTGCGGCCGCCAGGCTGGGCTGTGTATTCTGGGATGCAAATGGATGTCAATGAGAATCATGGGAATCGATAGATCGCCTTTGATTGCTGACTTCCTCGATCCTCCGGATAACCCCTCATCCTGGTGCGCTTCAAAAAGGGAGGCCTTACTGCCATGCTAAAAGACATTACATACGGAATTCGTTTTCTTTACAAGAATCCGGGCTTCACAGCAGTGACTGTGCTTTCACTGGCTTTGGGAATTGGTTCAAATACCGTCGTGTTCAATTGGATCCAGAGCCTGCTCCTCCGTCCTCTGCCTGAGGTTGCACAATCCGATCAACTGGTTGTCGTAGTACCTACCTATCCCTCCGGACCGGGTGGGGGTGCTTCTTATCCCGACCTGCAGGATCTCGCAGCTCAAAAGCAGGTTCTCGCTGGAGTAATTGCATCGCAAAACGTAATCCTCACGTTGGGCGTTGGCGGGCCAACGGAATGGGTTTTCGGGCAGCTGGTAACCGCCAACTTTTTCGATGTTCTTGGGGTGAAGCCGGTGCTGGGGCGTACATTCCTTCCCAGCGAGGAGATGCAACCGGGCGGACATCCAGTGATTGTGATCAGCGAGGGACTCTGGAAAAGACGCTTCGGCGGTGATCCAGGCATCATCGGCAAGACGGTCGACCTCAACCGGCACAGCTATACCATTGTCGGCATAACTCCGTCTAAATTTCGAGGCACGATGACGGGATTGCGCTTCGACATCTGGGCGCCGCTGATGATGCATGAACAGCTGTGGCCTGGGTCCGACCCTCTCCAGAAGCGTGACAAACGCTGGCTGCATGCGATGGCACGAATACGGCCGGGCGTAGATTTGAAGCAGGCGCAGGCTGTTGCCACGACGGTTGCCCGTCAACTTGCTCAATCCTATCCGGATACCAACAAAAACGTCGGCATCAGTCTGCTGCCGCTTTGGAACTCCCCTTACGGTGGACAGAGGATTTTCGGCCCGCTGCTCAGTATTCTGATGGCTGTCACAGTTGGCGTGCTTCTCATCGTCATGGCAAATGTGGCAAACCTTCTTCTTGCCCGCGCTACTGGACGGCAAAAGGAAATCGCAGTCCGCCTTGCACTCGGCGCTCGGCGGGGGCGGCTGATCCGCCAGTTGTTGACCGAGAGCGTTCTCCTCTCATTGCTCGGTTGCGCCGTGGGAATGATATTTGCCCTGTGGGCAGCAAGCCTGTTGGCCAAGTTCACACCTCCGAGTAATCTGCCTCTCGTATTGACCTTGAGCTTTGACAGCATGACACTCAGCTTCAGCCTGTTGCTGGCGTTGGCCACCGGGGTGATCTTCGGGATGGCCCCTGCGTTGCAGAGCGTCCGAGTCGATTTGAATGAAACGCTGAAGGAGGGAGAGCGGGGAGCCGGTGGTGGGTATAAGAAACACCGGATGCGGAGCCTGCTTGTGGTTTCCGAGGTAGCGTTATCGCTGCTTTTGTTGATCGGTGCCGGACTCTGTTTGAGAAGTCTGCGGAATGCCCGTCTGATCCATCCTGGATTCGAACCGAAGAATGTCCTCCTATCGACGCTGAATCTCACCGCGCGTGGCTATTCGGAGCAGGAAGGGAGGGATTTCTTTCGCCGGTTAGACGCCCGGCTTTCCGCCTTACCCGGTATTCAGGCAGTGGCAATGGCTGCCTGGGTACCGCTTGGTTTCACGGGTTCGCGCGATACTACAATCGCAGTGGACGGCTATGTACCGCGTCCTGGCGAGAATATGAACTTTCTGTGCAATATGGTGACACCGAGGTATTTCGAACTCATGCGCATTCCGTTGGTGATGGGCCGCTGTTTTACGGACTTCGATGATGCGAAAGCAGCCGGCGCCGCGATCGTCAACGAAACCTTAGCCCGACGATTCTGGCCCGGACAGGATCCGATCGGGCGTGGCATGAAGGTGCTAGACAACAGAAAAGTCACAGTCATTGGCGTAGTCAAGGATGGCAAATACATCAGCCTCGGAGAAGGACCCCAGCCTTTTGTCTATCTCCCATACGAACAGTTCTATCAGGCGAATATGACGGTCCACGTGCGTACAGCAGGCGAGCCCGCCGCAATGGCCATCACCCTACGACGGGAAATTCAGGCTATTGATATGGGTGTGACTCCCTGGTCGACCGACGTGCTCACTAATCACATAGAAGCAGCCTTCCTGGCACCGCGGATCGCAGCCATATTGCTGAGCATTCTTGGATTGCTTGCCCTCATACTTGCGGCGATGGGCGTTTATGGCGTCATGGCCTATGCCGTCAACTCGAGAACACATGAAATCGGAATCCGCATGGCTCTGGGCGCACGAACGACAGATGTCCTTGGATTGACGGTCCGGCAGGGCATGCAGGCGGCGCTGGTTGGAATCTGCATTGGTTTGCTGGCGGCGCTGGGCCTGACGCGCGCTATGAGCAGCCAACTCTATGGCGTCAGCGCCAGGGACCCCCTTATCTTTTCCGGGGTGATCCTTGTGCTCGCCATAGTGGCTTTTCTTGCATGCTATGTTCCTGCGCGTCGCGCTGCCAAAGTGAATCCTATCGAGGCGTTGCGCTACGAGTGACTCTTATGGCGCGAGGCTGTCCACGACGCCCGATTCGCTCCAGAAGCTGAGACAACCAGTTCCGCGGCATGCCGGTCAGTGCTCCGCGCGAGAAGGCAGGATACAAATGAGAGAAACACAGACACCGGCATACGCAAATCGCATTTGTGGCCCTCGTGCGGCTAAGGGCTCGCGCAAGAATTAATTGGCATTTTGGCGTGAGCGCCGGGTGGGCAGATGCGAGGCGCCGCGACGCAGGCGATGTCGGTGTACATCGTCGAGGAGCGGCAACGAAGCAGATGCCCACCCGCCGCCGCGCCCTTTCAGGCTGCGGCCCGCAG
>Ga0315279_10000650_pt1 | contig 65322 bp, 57 predicted proteins | sample YL17G06_20_MG_FD_203694 | JGI IMG/M metagenome (GOLD analysis project Ga0315279, IMG submission 203694) | Sediment microbial communities from Yellowstone Lake, YNP, Wyoming, USA - YL17G06_20 | ecosystem: Environmental > Aquatic > Freshwater > Lake > Sediment | place: USA: Wyoming | collected...
AGGGTCTTCTTGCCAATCGTCAGATTCGCACCAGTGAAGGCGAGCGTGTAGTTGCTGCTCAACGCCAGGTCGCCCTGGGTGATGGCATACGGGCCAACGTCCTCGCCGGCGTCGCGTGTCAGTGCACCGCTGAAGGTGTCGCTGAAAGCGAGCGGATCATGAGTGTAAGTCAGCGCAGGATCGCCGTCGCCATAGGTCTTGCTCTTAGCGTCCGCCGTCACCGCGATCGCGCGCGTCTGGGCGTTGACGGTATTCGCGACTTGGGGCGCGGCGTTGTAGTTGCCATTTCCCGCCTGGTCATACAGAACAGAACACGTACCACTGCCGCTGGTCATGGTATAAGTCGCACCTGCAACGGTACAAGAACCAGATGCGGTGTAAACAATCGGGTTGCCGGAAGCGCCACCAGTGGCCGCCACCGTGAAAGAGTCGCCGTAGGCCGCTGAGGTCGGGGCTGGCGTGCCGACCGTGATTGCCTGGTTCGCCTTGTTGACCACCTGTGAAAGCGCCGATGATGTACTTCCAGCATAGGTACCGTCGCCAAGGTATTTTGCGGTGATGGAATGCGAAGCCGCTGCAGTCAGCGCGCTGGTGGCATAGGTGGCCGTATTGGGCGTTCCGCCAAGTGTCCCTGTGTCGAGCAAGGCTAAGCCATCGTAGAACTCGACCGTGCCGGTCGCCCCTGTGGTGACCGTGGCCGTGAAGGTCACAGAGGCGCCATAGGTCGAGGGGTTGAGACTGGAGGCCACGCTGGTCGTGGTGGCTGTGAGGGCGACAGGATTAATCGTGGCCGCTGCAATGCCGCCACGGATCGTACCAGAGTACGTAATTGTAGGGTTGGCTGTTGCAGCGCTCGCATACGTCTTGTAGCCCCATACCGAATAGTTCCCGCTGCTGCCCATTTGTGTCGCGCTGCTGGGAAGCGTATAAGGTGTATCAACAGTAACAGTTGGGACACCAGTGACATCTTCAGCTGTAGTGAAAATACCAAGGCCGCCCGCCTGCACTGCCAAACCTGTTCCAAAATTCAATACCGCACTGGATTGGCTGTTGTAGTTATTATAGGAGGCGCCAATAGGGGTGGTCTGATCCACGCCTGTATAGGTGGACACATAAACGTTAATGCCGTTGTTTCCACCCGGCATACCTGTCACTGTTACCCGCAGAGAGTTATTGCCAGCTGTGGCAATGTCTGCCTCTTTCAGGTATCCAAGCCAGGCGGACCTTCTTTGAGTATTGCTTGACATTGTTATTGGGGTCAATGTCTTTTGGCTCGGACTGCCCTGGCCGTAGACAGCAGCGACTGAAATTCCGCTACCGCCAACGTTACTGTTAGTCCCAAAATCCACCGCGACGACCATGAGGCGGTTAGAACCCGCCGAAACGGTAAACGTCGTATTGACTGGTGAGGTTGTCCCAGTCCCTGTTGGGGTAGAGGGCCAGGCCTGCAAAACGGAGACCGGTCCGGCCGCGTAGGCCGGCATCACCGGCATGGCTGCCAAAAGCAGCATGACAGTCACCATCAGGACAAACACAACTTGAGATCGTTTATTGCGAATCATTTCTCTTCTCCTTAATGATATTGAAAGCACAAAGCGCCAGCCCGCCGCTGAGGGCCGCCGGCAAATTGGCTTCTGTGCAAACGCTCACCGGGCCGGCAGGGCAGCAATGAGCCAGAATAAGGTTATGCCAATAGATCGTTTCGGGTTCATAGTCTCCTCCTGAATGGGCCGCCCGCAAACCTTTCAGGTCCGCGTATGTGCAGTGAAGGGACAAGTCAGCCGCAGGTTGCGTTTGACCCGTGATCTGCTGAAAGGACAAATCAGAACGGAAAGCATATTCAGCGTGGGGACCAGCCACCGTATCCAGTGTCTGAGCTATTGACTTTTTGCCGCAAATCTTCAAACGCGAATCTGATCGGCTTCCAGCCTCGCCGGTTACAAGCACAACCAGTGGATCAACTTGGAGAGGCTCAGCAGATCACAGATACTTGCGGCAGACACTTGCCAGCTCATGCAGCGCTGGTGTTGGGCAGTCTGCCAAGCTGCTGAATCTGGCCTTGACACACGGTTCGCTCATTCGGTGCCTTGCGTGGGGGGGACGTACTGCACTCTTGCAGTTGGAATCAGTATAGGTGTAGAGAGAGAGGCTGTGAAGCGTAGAAAGTCTGGATTTTACAAAATGGGGTGAACGGAAAGAAACGGAGAAAAGAACCTTCGGCTCCGTGAAAACTACGTAGCGCCTGTGATTTGCGTGACGATTTCGCGGTGGCGGGGACGGATGTCAAAGTCCACATAGATGATCTGCTGCCACGTCCCCAACGTGAGTGCCCCCTCCACAAATGGGACGACGAGGGACGCGCCCAAGAGCGACGCGCGGACATGGCTGTGGCCGTTGCCGTCGCCCCAACGCTCGTTGTGGCGATACTCGCGCCCCGGTGGAGTGATCTCGTCAAAGACGCGCTTCAAGTCCGCCACCGCGCCCTACTCAAACTCGATCGTCGTCAGCCCGCTGGTGGAGCTGGGACAGAACAGCGTCACCGTGCCGGATTGGAGGCCAGACTCTCGCACGGTCCGCGCCACCGCGTCGGTGATGTCGTGCGTATCGCCGTTGCCGCGAGTTTGGAGTGAGAGTTTTTTGGAGACGACCATGGGTTGCCTCTCGAATCGTTTAGCGTAATTCTATCACAAAAACGTGTCTTCTCGGTTTGTGGGGGCGCATCCTCGCGTAGCGGGTCGCCCTGGCGGGCAGGCGCAAGGCCGTGCCCCTACCCCGGATCATTGAAAAGATACACAATCGTTTTGCAATGCTCTTGAATAATATTGCAAGTCTACGCTCACCTCATTTGTGATATACTGAACGGAAATGAGTAGTTGGCAAGTTCCGGTCGGCGACGCGGTCGCCGACCCCGCCACTCCTCAGGTGACGTAGCCAAAGCCTGCGCCGCGAAGTTGAATAGTCTCGTCGCCTGCCAGGTCAATCGCGCGCAAGCCGTTCTTGCCGTGCTTTTCCAGTTGGGCTTTGATGGCGGCGAGCAACTCGGCGGCAGTGGCGACGGTGAAAGCTGCGACGAGCAGGTTGTTCTCGTCAGGGTCATAGACCAAAGACGAGAGGGTAACATTGGCATGATCGTTGGCAAGCATGAACTCGCCGTTTTGGGTGTGAGACATGATAGGCTCCTTTCGGACAAATATGACAGCAATGCGTTTTCTCGGACGATCTGCAAAGACGCCGCAAGATAATAACTTGGCTATACTGGAACAAGTTCTATGACCGGTCGGCGAAGATCACTGCTATTAGTTCTGGGGCTTTCGTTCAAACGCGCTGTGCTGTTTGGAATAGGTATTGCAGCGGGTAGTCTTATTGCGCTGGCGGTTTTTGAATGGGGAGGGCTAGCAGTTTTAGGGTTCTCAAATGAAGCAAACCAAGTCGGGTACTTGATTATCGCAGGTGTGGGAATTCTATTGTCCTTTGGCTTGCTCGAAATAAAACTCTTGTATCATGGATGGCTCAAACCCTCTCAAGAAAGTAAAGAACGTACCCGATTGCAAAGAGATAGGGCAATCCTTGAAACAGATGTTGCCAATCTGCGAAATGAATATGCAAACCTTACTACGGAATTGACAGCATCTCAACAAAGCCTACAGGATGTTCAAAAGCAATTAGCCTCATCCAGAGCGGACTTGGCGACACTCGCTTACACGCAAGCAGAAGAGAAACGGCAGATTGAGAGCTTGCGTCAAATTTCAAATGCGCGCCGTCAGGAAATCAATTCGCTTGAGGTGAAACTCGGAAATCTGCACCACGAACAAAGTAAATCAGAATCAACAATACAGACTGCAACCAGATTCCAAGACCAAGTAGCGCACTTGCAACCAAAAGTTGACGCACTAACGGCCCGGACCAAGACCTAGAAGCTACAGGAGCGCAACTCTCAAACGAACAAAAGGCACTCGAAGCTACAAAAGAACATTCGACTGCACAAATCGCCGAGCTATCGCAGGAACTAGTACAAATGCGGGAGAAGGCGACGAAGCTAGATGACCAATGCCACAAAGCCCAAATAGAGTTGGAGGCTCTAAGACAGGAACGGGTGGAAGCCGAAGCTATTGTTACACAGCGAAGTGAGGCGCAAACTCAATTAGAACAACTGAAGGCAGAACTCGGAACCTTACAAAAAAGACAAGAGCAGATACTGCCCGCACTTGAAGCCCTGAAGGCGACACAACAACAACTTGGGGACAATTGTTCAAGTTTGGGCATAGACATCAGCCGACTATCACAACAGAAAGCTCAGTTAGAGAAGGAATTGTCCGACTTGCGGCATGACCAGCAGGAAGCTCTTGCTATCATTCAGCAACGTGATGAAGCTCAATCTCAACTGGAACAGTTAGACCAGAGAATGTCCGCTATACAAGTCAAAATGAGTGCCTTGCAAAGCCAGATTGACGAACTCGATAGGTTGATTGAACGAAAAAAGCAAGTTGAAACTTCGATAGGCGACTTGTACCATGAAGTGGATTCCTTGAAACAAGAACTAGAAAACAAGTCTTCCACAATTGTACAAGTCAAAGGGGAGTTGGGAGAGTTATTAGCCAAGCCGGATTTCATGCGAGGCGCAGGTTGGCAAGATGTGGAAAAGCGACTAAGGGGTGAGTTGTCCCAATTAGAAGATCGAAAGAGAGCAATCGAAAACAGAATCGAACACCTCTGGAATGAAATACGAAATTGTCAGCGTGGACGAATAGAGATTGATCAGGCAATTGCCGGCAAAGGAAAATAGAAAATATGGCTTTTATGATTCCTACTTCTCTGAGACGCTTGTCGCATGCAACTGACGGAGAACGGCTCTTGTTTGACTTGCTTGAGAAAAGATTGCCCGATAGTTGTATTGTCCGCTACGAAATGGTCATTGGCGAACGTGATCACCTCCCTGATTATACAGTGATTGACTCAAAACGCGGCATATTGATTTTGGAAGTCAAGGATTGGGAAGTTGACCGCAATATCTATAGTGCTGGACCTGAGCAGTTTTATATTCGAGGCTATCGCGGCAACAGCATTCCCAAGCCACAACTAAACCCTGACGTGAAGTGTCAGATCTACTTGCGCTGGGCGCGAACCCAACTTGTTGCCATGCCTGCTTTACGAGGCTCGGCAGATCGTTTGGCTGTCCCGACAAATTACTTGTTGGCGTTTCCCAACATTAGCAAGCAAGAGTTCAAGCAAAAAGGTCTAGATAAATTTATTCCTATAGAGCATGTGTTATTCAGAGAAGATTTGGGCAAAGATGGCGACGGTTTCTATCGCCGATACACGCAGCTTTTGCCAGAGCTAACAAGCCCGCTGAATAAAGACCAAGAAGATGCTGTTGCTCAAGCCCTGTTCATTGTCATTACACCAGTCGGTGATCACAAAGAAAAGGTTTTTGGCGAAAAGGCGTATGCACTTGACCCTGTGCAGGAACAGATTGCCAAGAGCTTGGGCGAGGGGCCCAGACTATTGCGAGGTATTGCAGGCACGGGTAAAACTTTGATTATGCTTTACCGCGCTAAACTATTGGCCGCTAATGATACTTCTGGGGAATTGCGGATTTTGGTTTTGTGTTGGAACGTTAGTTTGGCAAACTATATGCGCCAGTTGTATGACTGTTTGCAAATAAAAACAAGAAATGATAGACAGGTCAACATTATGCACTTTGCCCAATTTGCAGGCGGTTTTCTCAAGCGGCGGATTGAGTACAAAGAGTTTGACGACGATCCAACTTTTGTCCAGAGATTGGGATCTGTTGCAGTTAGAGAATATGACAAGTACGATGCTATCTACATAGATGAGGCGCAAGATTTTCGCCGTGAATGGATTCAATTCTTGTTCCACCGACTGCTGAAAGGCGATGACCCCAAAACACGCAATCTCTTGATCGCGGCTGATGATGCCCAAAGAATCTATGTGAGGCGAGATTTCAGTTGGGACGATTTGGACACGACAGCAGATGTCGCTCGTTTGTATCAAGATGGTGATTTCAGTTGGTCAAAATTGGGTATTCCCATGCAAGGGCGCACCAAAATTCTAAAAACGGTCTATCGCAATTCGGCGCGGGTTTGGATTTTTGCTGCTTATTTGTTAGGACCGGTCGCTAGTTATGATCTGGATGTGCGCTTTTCATCTAAAGGCGGATATAATCCTGATTTGATCGAGTGTTCAAGTCCCAGCACACAAATTGACAAGGCCATCGAAATCATCAAAAGGATACTTGCCAGCAATTATGCTGCACAGAGCGTTTTGATCCTCTACCGGCATAAGCAATTTGGAGGTTTTCAGTGGGCGGATGAATTAGAGCATCGGTTGACTGAAGAACATATTCCATGCGAATCAATAACTGAGAACAGGCGCTATTTTGACTGGCAAGCCAACACCGTCAAAATCTCCACAGTCCATTCCGCTAAAGGTATGGATAGTCCTGTTGTGATTGTGCTTGGAGCAGAGACGTTCTTAGATAAGTATGAAGATCAAGACGAAAACAAGCTGATGTATGTTGCTTTGACACGGGCGCGCGAGTATTTGGTAGTTTTGTATACAGGTAACAAGGGGCTTGTGCGCAAGTTGCTACATTGCCAGAAGCAGTATTCCGAAGACCTTCCCCGTAATATGGAGACGCTTGAGAAAAACATCCTCAATTGAGACTGAGGCAAAACTTATGGGGACTGGTGGGGCAAAGACCCCACCAATCTTGTATTCATACAATGTCCGCTATTGCCCCGCGCAACTGGTCTCGGTCGGCCATCAGGTCATCAAGGCAGATGACGTGATCCGAGAACACACTGGCTTGCGCATCATCCGCACGGAGGCCCTGCCCTGAGCTTGCCGAAGGGTGATGACCTTCGATGACTTCCAACGCCTTGACGATGAGACTGTACGATTCCGTCCTCCCACCCGTGAGTGTGGATCGCCGGACATGGAGCCGGATTCGTCTCGCACGAGCACGAGCGGCCCACACCCCTGCTGGGTGAACGGCTTTCCCCCACGTATCCCGCATCCCATTTTATGGTACAATGCCACCGCCATGTTGATCCGACATCTTTCGCTCACCAACTTTCGCAACTATGCCCGGCTGGAACTCGACCTCCCGTCCGGCCCGGTGCTGATCTTGGGCGATAACGCGCAGGGCAAGACCAGCCTGCTCGAAGCGATCTATTACCTCGCCACCTCGCGCTCACCGCATACCGCCAGCCCTCGGCAGCTCATCCACTGGTTAGCCAAGCAAGAAAGCCTGACGCCGGCTGCGCGCATCGTGGCCCAGGTGGCGCACGGCGAGGGCATCCATACGCTCGACGTCACGCTGATGTTGGAGCCTTTGCCGGGCGAAGAGGAACGTTTCCGCAAGCAAATCAAGCTGGATGGCATTCCGCGCCAGGCGCGCGACCTGGTGGGTCAGATGGCGGTGGTGTTGTTCCTGCCGCAGGATGTGGAACTGGTGAGCGGGTCGCCTGCGCTGCGGCGGCATTACCTGGATACGGCGCTCAGTCAGGTAGACGCGGATTATCACGGCGCGCTTTCGCAATTTGGCGAGGTGCTTTCGCAGCGCAACGCGCTCCTCAAGCAACTGGGCGAGCGCGGCGGCGACCCGGATGAACTGACGTATTGGGACGAGAAGCTGTCCGCCGACGGAGCGCTCGTCACGCTCAAGCGGCAGCGGGCCGTGGCAGAACTGGGTGAGCGAGCCGACGCGCTCCACCGCGACTTGACTGGTGGTCACGAGCGGCTGCGCCTGCGTTACGAGCCAGGTTTTGATCCCGGCCGCCCTGCTTCGCCTGACTTCCAGATGCCGCTCAAGTTGGACGTGCCACTTCGGTCCTTGCCCGAACTGGCGCTTGCCGACGCGCAGGCGTCTTTCCGAACTCTGCTTGAAGCGCGCCACCGCGAAGAGATCACGCGCGGCGTGACGCTGGTCGGCCCGCACCGCGACGAGCTGCGCTTCATCGCGGACGAAGTTGACCTGGGCGTGTACGGGTCGCGTGGACAGCAACGCACGGCCGTACTCGCGCTCAAGCTGGCCGAAGTAGACTGGATGCGCGAAAAAACCGGCGAATGGCCGGTGCTGCTGTTGGACGAAGTGATGGCAGAGTTGGACGCCAAGCGCCGCGCGTACCTGATAGAGCGCATTGACGGCGTGAACCAATCGTTGATAACGGGCACCGGCCCAGAGTTGTTCGGGGAAGAGTTCCGCCAGCGCGCCAGGCTCTTGCGCGTCACGGCGGGGCAGATCAAATGACAGATCTCAAATATCAAACCTCGACCGCTGAAAGGTAAGCCACATCCAATGGGCACACTCTATGTCGTCGGCACGCCGATTGGCAACCTGGAAGACCTCAGCCCGCGCGCACTGCGTGTGCTGCGCGAGGTGACGCTCGTCGCGGCGGAAGACACGCGCAAGACCCGCCATCTGTTCACGCGCTTCGATGTCCATACGCCGCTGACCTCTTACTTTGAGCACAACAAACTCACCAAGCTCGACGCGATCCTGGCGGCGTTGGAGGACGGCGACGTGGCGCTGGTTTCCGAAGCGGGGATGCCGGGCCTGTCCGATCCGGGCTACGAGCTGATCCGCGCGGCCATCGCCGCTGGGTTCCCCGTCGTTCCGATTCCCGGCCCGGTGGCGGCGATCACCGCGCTGGTCGTTTCCGGCTTGCCGACAGATAGCTTTACGTTCCTCGGCTTTCTGCCGCGCAAGGCTTCCGAGCGGCGACGCGCGCTGCAAGACATTGCCGCCGAGCGACGGACGCTGATCCTCTATGAAGCGCCGCACCGCCTGGCCGATTGCCTGGCGGACATCGAGTCTGTGTTGGGCGACCGGCCCATCGCCGTGGCGCGTGAGTTGACCAAGCTGCACGAAGAGATCTATCGCGGGACGGTCGCCGGTGCGCGCGAACATTTCGCGGGTGATGTGCTGGGCGAAGTGACGCTCGTCCTCGGCGGGGCAACGCGCGCCAGCGCGGAAACCGAGACCTGGGATGAAGAGCGCATCCGCCGCGAGTTGGGCGAGGCCATGAACGCGGGCGTGGAGCGCAAAGAAGCAGCACGCCGGGTGGCGCAAGAATCCGGCTGGCCGCGCCGCGAGGTTTACCGGCTGGCGGTGGATTTGCCAGGAGCAGAATGATACGAGCACTTGCGATGTCGAACGCCCTAAACCTGACCCAGAGTAGGCTGGCATCCCGATGCCAGCCTGTTCCGTCCTCGACGCACTGATTTAAAAGTTCAAGACAGGGATCACTAGCTTCAACCGACAGGCAGGCCTGCTCGGCAGATCCTCGGTACACCCCCTCTCGTCTTTCCACACTATGCGGCCCTATTCGACGCTAACACTTGACAGGCGAACCAATATGATATAAAATATGAACCATGAGTTCACAAAATATGACCGAATCTAACTGGGACGACCTGCCTACTCACATCCATGACCTGGAGCGGCAGGGAGTTGTGACGCGCACATTCCGGCGTCTAGACCCGGAACGCCAGGAGGAGGTCGTCAACGCCATTCTCGAAGAAGCCGCCGAGAAAGGCCCGGCCTCGCTAAACATCAAACAAGTGGCCGAACGGGCAAAAGCTTCGATTGGCTCGCTCTACCAATATTTCGGCAGCCGGGAGGGTCTACTTCGCTTTGCCATCAACCTAGTCGTGCGAACGGTTGTCGGCCTCTTCAAGCTGAGCCAACCTTACCTCGTGGCTATGCCGCTGCGAGAAGCGCTCAAGGCTTACCTCATCGAGGGAGTGAAATGGAGCAAGGCGCAAATGGGGCTGACGCGGTTCTTTGCCAGGGCCGCCTATCAAGGCGATCCTGAACTGGCCGAAAGTGTCGTGCGTCCGATTGCGACCATCATGCGAGAGACGATGCACGACATATTGACGCAGGCCGCCGTGCGCGGCGAGATTCGAGCGGACGTTGACCTGGAGGCGACGGCGCGGGTGGTGAACGCGCTCATGATTGCGCTCGGCGACCCACAGCTCTTGCCGTATCTCAACACTTACTTTCAGGTGACCGACAAAACAATGCCGCCCGAACGAGTCTTCGACGCAGCGCTCGACATGATCCTGCGAGGTATTGGCACGGAGACTAGGTAAGCCATCATTCGAACAACCAGGAGGCTCACCATGATCGAGGTTTTGTTTTGGCTCTAGTTGACCAATGCCGTGTTATTGATCGTTCACGAAATGGATTCGGTCTATTGGAAGGAATGGGATCTGTTTGGCTTATCGGGTGGGGTCACCAACTTTTTGCTAATCCACTTTCCGCTGTTGTTCCTGGGTCTGTACGGCTTGGTGCTCGTCTTCCAGAGGACATTCGCTGGATTGATCTTTTCACTCGTCATCAGCCTGGCTGGACTGGGAGGATTTGCCATCCATACTTTCTTTATTCGTAAAGGCCACAGCGAGTTCACGACGCCCATCTCGCTGTTCATTCTGTGGGCGATGCTGATCGTATCGCTGGCGCAGGCTGCTGTGACGCTTTACTTGCTGCGTGGGTAGGGAGATGAAAGCATTACGATTCGCCTGGAAAAACTTGTTGGAAGCCTGGCGGGAGCCAAAGGTGTATGGCTTGCTGTTGTTCTTTCCGGCTCTATTTGTCGTCGTCTACTACATCGCCTTCGGACAGACCGGAAAAGGGCTGGCGCAAATGCTCACCGTCTCGGTCGTCAACCAGGACGCTGGGCCAGCCGGGGTGCAGTTGGTCGAGGCGCTGCGTGGCACGACGTTTGACGGACAGCCTGTGCTGGATGTGACCGTTGTCGCCGACCGGCGCGAGGCTGAAGCCGCGCTGCGTGAGTACAAAGATGTGCTGATGCTCATCATCCCGTCCAACTTTAGCCAAATACTCCAAGAGGTGCGGGATGGGCACGTTGAAAAGCCCATAACTTTGCAATTGGTGGGCGATCCTGCCCTAGACTCTTACGTCTTTGCCAACAGCTTTGTCCCTTCGGTCGTTGACGAATTTGTCAAAAAGTTCCTCGGCTGGCAGACATCGAACAATGTCGCGATAGATTTTGTGCCCAACACCGGCTCGATGGCCGATTTTCAGATCGGCGTGCCAGGCCTGCTGGTCTTTGCGGTGCTGATGGGTGTCGTCAGTTCGGCGATGGTGCTGGTGCGCGAGAATGTGACTGGCACGCTGCATCGGCTGCGACTGACGCGCGCCCGCGCTTCCGATGTCATCCTCGGTGTGGCGCTAGCACACGTCGTATTAGCCGTGCTGCAAATCTTTATCGCATTTGGCATCGCCGTGCTCTGCGGCTTTAGGACACCCGGGTCGTTGGCTCTCGCCATTGGCATTGGGGCGCTGGTCAGCCTGGCTGCCACCGGGCTGGGGTTGATCGTCGCTTGCTTTGCGCACTCTCCGATAACAGCGACCCTGATCGGCTCGGCGGTGTTCGCGCCGGCAGCCTTTCTTTCCGGCGCACTCTTTCCGATCGCGGCCGCGCCCATCGCCACTCTCTGGGGACACGACGTCAGTTGGCTCGACAGCCTGCCCGCCAGGCACGCCGTCGAAGCGTTACAGCGCGTGCTGATCTATGGTGATGGCCTGTCTGCGATTGCCTATCCGCTGAGTGCATTGGCAGTGCTCTCGCTGGTATATCTTGGCATCGGGGTAGGGCTGTATCAATGGCTGCGAATCAAGGCCTGACAGGTTTCGGAAACCTATCCGGTCTTTCACGAAAGGAATTCCCATGTCCCCCACCATCCTCCAAACCGAAAACCTGACCAAATGTTACGGCACGCTGACCGCCGTCAAGAATCTATCGCTCGAGGTGTACGAGGGCGAAGTCTTTGGCTTCCTTGGCCCGAACGGCGCGGGCAAGACGACTTCGATCAACATGATCTGTGGCCTGCTCAAGCCTGACGCCGGGCGAGTGCTGCTGCGCGGCCAGCCCATTGCCAGCGGCGACGGCGAGGCCCGCTCGCGCGTGGGCATGTGTCCACAAAGCATTGTCCTGTGGGAACGGCTGACGTGCATCGAGCAGTTGCAGTTCATCGGTGAGATGTATGGCGTCAAGGGAAGCGAGGCTCGCAAGCGCGGCGAGCGCCTGCTGGATGAATTGGACTTGGCCGACAAGCGCAACAAGCAGGCCCGCACACTTTCGGGCGGGATGCAGCGGCGACTGAACCTGGCGATGGCGCTGGTGCACGATCCCGAGATCGTGGTACTGGATGAGCCAGAAGCCGGGCTGGATCCGCAAAGCCGCGTCAAGGTGCGCGAGTACATTCAATCGCTCGCGCGGAAAAAGACCGTCATCCTGACCACGCACAACATGGACGAGGCTGATCGGGTGGTGGATCGCGTCGCCATCATTGACCATGGCGAACTGCTGGTGCTGGACACACCCGAAGTGCTCAAGCAGCGCGTGGGGCATGGGGATGTGATCGAGATCCGCTTGAGCAACGGAAACCAAGATGAGGCCAAAGCAAGAGAAGCTCTGCACAGTATCACTGGCGACGTGACGCTGGAAGCGACCACTCACGTGCTACGCGTGCGCGCGCTGCACGCTGTGGGACACGTGGCAGGCATTCTCGAAATGCTGACCGCTGCCGGGTTCCAACCGGGCGAGGTTAGCATTCATGCCAATACCCTCGAAGACGTGTTCATCCAGCTCACCGGACGGAGATTGCGCGAATGAGAACGGGGTTGATCGTTCGTAAGAGCCTGCTGGAGATGTGGCACGAGCCCCAGATTCCGCTGGCCCAGGTGCTCCTCCCGCTGCTTTTTCTGCTCATCTTTTGGTCGGCCTACTCTGGCCCGCTGCTGACGACGCACGCGGTGCTGGTGCTGGCGAGCGACTCGCGCGCCGAACCACTGATCGAACATTTGCGCGCTCAACGCTATTCTGATGGCAAGCCCGTGTTTGACTTGCGGACGGTTACTCTGCGTGACGAGGCCGAGGCTGCGATCAAGAACCACAACGCCAGCGCCCTGCTCAACATCTCTACAGACTCTACCGGAGCATTAGCCATCTCGATGCGAGGTGACGCGACCTGGATGCCGTTCGTCACCGCCAGCACTTATCTGGGCAATGTCCTCTCACCATACCTCGACGCCACCAGAGGAATGCCGCAAGTCGTCAGGTTCGACGAGCGCCCGCTGTATGCCCTCGGCCCCAAGACGCAGTTCGATCCGTTTGCGCCCGGAATCATCATCTTTGCCATTATGTTGCTCGGCCCGCAGGCAGCCATTTTTTTAGCACGGGAGGCGCGCTGGGGCACGCTGCGCCGGTTGCGCCTGACCCCGTTGCGCGCGTGGGAGTTGCTTTCGGGCGTCACGCTGGCGCAGATGGTCGTGGCAGTGGCGATGGTCATCGTTTTGCTGGCCGCGATGCGGGCGTTGAGTATTTACAACCTGGGTTCATGGCTATTGTCTATCGGCATCGGCGTGCTGCTCAGTTTTTCGTCCATCAGTTTTGGACTGATCACAGCTTGCTTTGCCCATAACGACTTTGACGCCTACAACATTGCCGCCGTGCTCGTCATGCCCCAGGTGTTCATGTCCGGCGCGTTCTTTCCCCTGCCACCTATGACGGTTTTCAGTCTGGCGGGCCACCAAATTGGCGCGTTCGACTTTTTGCCCGCCACACACGGCATGTTGGCTCTGCGCCAAGTGTTTATCGGCGGGGACGGGCTGAATGAGATCGCCTTTCGACTTGGGATGACGGCAGTCCTGTCAGTGCTATACTTCGCGCTCGGTGTATTCGTCTTTGAGCGGATGCAGATGCGACACAGTGGATAAGGATTTCGTCCACGAAGAGCACGAAGGGACACTGATTTTCGATTTTTACCTTCGTGTTTCTTCGTGGATCACGCTGAGGCCTACATGAAACTCTTGAGTGTCTTTCGCGTCAGCCTGCGGGAGCAGCTCCGCAGTCCGTGGGACTTGGCTTTGGTGTTCGTTCTAATCCCGGGTATGCTGTTCATGTACTGGTTCATGGCTAGCGGCGGTTCAACCTCCTACGCGGTGCTGGTCGTTAACCATGATGTCGGCGCGTGCCCGGTGGGAGACACAACGCGACCTTGCGCCGGACAGGCCATCGAGCGCATGAAGCAGTTGTCCTACGAAAGCGGCAACCCGATGCTCAGAGTGTCCACCCTCGGCAGCCGCGCCGAGGCCGAACAGAAACTGCGTGATCGTGATGCGGCTGCGCTGGTCATCTTTCCCGCTAATTTTTCCGAATCCATTCGGGCCGTGCAGCAGAATGTCCCCGAGGCCAATGTGCCAATCACACTCGTCGGCGATTTGAACAATTCCTTCTATTCCGTGGCGGCGATCGCATCCAGCACCGCGCTGGACGGCTATATCCGCGAAGCGACGGGGCAATCGGGGCCTTTTCATTTGATCGAAGACTTTTTGGGTGGGTCGTCCACTCGCACCGAATTCGAGATGTACGTGCCGGGGCTGTTGATCGCCGCCGGGTCGCTGATGCTTTACTCAATCGCTATCGCCATCACGCGCCAGATCGAGTCCGGCACCGTCCGGCGCTTGCAGATCACGCGCATGACCTCGCTTGACTTTTTGGGGGGAATCAGCTTGCTCTATACGTTGATTGCGGTGATTTCACTTTTGCTGGCGTTCGTCACCGCCCAGGCATTGGGCTTCCGCAGCCAGGGGCCGTTGTGGGTCGCCCTCGTGATCTGTGCCCTCACCAGCTTCTCGGTAATCGGCGTAGGGCTGATCACAGCCTGTCTCTCTGGCACAACAGCCAAAGCCGCGATCGCGGCAAACTTTCCGCTGTTGTTGCTGCTGTTTTTCTCCGGTGCGGTTTTCCCGATGGCGAAAATTGATTTGTTCACCGTCGGTGGGTACACCTTCCGGTTATTCGACATCATCCCCCAGACCCACGCTGTGTTGGCGCTCAACAAGGTACTCTCGCTGGGCGCGGGGTTGGGCGATGTGGCCTTTGAGCTGATTGCATTGGTTGTCCTATCGGCGCTGTACTTTGCCGCCGGCGTGTGGCTGTTTCAGCGTATGCATTTGAGAGTACAGTAATAAACCCAGAAGGTCTTGGAGACTCTTCGAGTTTGTAGCACCTGCTGGACAATTTCCCGCAATAATGGTATATTCTCCCCCCAATATCCAGTCGGGGGGGAGATGCCGTTCGTCCGCATCATCACTGAGTTTGCCTTACACAGCCAAGGATGTATTGATCTGTTCGTGCCAGACAACTCGACCCTCTCTAGCGCCCCAACTGGTTCTTGACGCTAAACACGCACTGTTTTGCATTCAATCGTTCTGGGTAAACAGGTATGCCCGGTTATGGCGAGCACGGCTGATGCTCGCCATTCGACCTTGGGGAGGAATCCATGACATATATAGTGAAGAACGAAAGACTGAATAATTGGGTTCGTGAGGTGACCGCTCTGTGCCAACCTGACGCGGTCTATTGGTGTGATGGGAGCAAGGAAGAATATGACCGCCTGATGGCCCAAGTGGTCAAGAGCGGCATGGCGATCACGATCAAGAAACGCCCGGATAGCTTCCTGTTTCGTTCCGATCCCAGCGACGTGGCCCGCGTCGAGGCGCGCACCTACATCAGCACCCCAACCCCAGATCAAGCCGGCCCCACCAACAATTGGATCAACGATTCCGAACTCAAGCAGACCATGCGGGGCCTCTACAACGGCTGCATGAAGGGCCGCACGATGTATGTCGTTCCGTTCTCGATGGGGGCGATCGGGTCACCCATGGCCAAAATCGGCGTCGAGCTCACCGATAGCCCTTACGTCGTCTGCAACATGCACATCATGACTCGCGTCGGGACCAAGGTGATCGAGGCCCTCGGCGTTGACGGAGATTTTATCCGCTGCCTTCATTCCATCGGCGCTCCTCTGGCAGAAGGGCAGTCGGACACTCTCTGGCCTTGCGCGCCGATGGAAAAGAAGTACATCAGCCATTTCCCGGATGAGAACCTGATCTGGTCGTTTGGCTCCGGCTACGGCGGCAATGCGCTGCTCGGCAAGAAATGCCTGGCCCTGCGCATCGCTTCCGCCATGGCCAAACGCGAAGGCTGGATGGCGGAGCACATGCTGATCTTGCGGCTGACCAACCCCGCCGGGAGACAATTTCACATCGCCGCCGCGTTCCCCTCAGCCTGTGGCAAAACCAACCTGGCGATGATTGAGCCGACCATTCCGGGGTGGAAGGGCGAGTGCATCGGCGACGACATCGCCTGGATGAAGATCGGTCCCGATGGGCGTCTGTATGCCATCAATCCCGAATGTGGTTTCTTTGGCGTCGCGCCTGGCACCTCGTACCAGTCTAACCCGGCGGCGATGGACACACTGAAAGGGAACGTCATCTTTACCAACTGCGCGCTGACCGACGATGGCGACATCTGGTGGGAGGGCATGAACGGCACTCTGCCACACGTGATAGATTGGAAAGGTCGTGATTGGGTGCCGGGCAATTCGGAGTCGGCCGCTCACCCGAACGCCCGCTTCACTGCTCCGGCTGAACAGTGTCCCGTCATCAGCCCTGACTGGGAAAAGCCCGAAGGCGTGCCGATAGACATTTTCGTCTTTGGCGGTCGCCGCGCCGGCGTCGTGCCGCTCGTGACCGAGGCGTTCAACTGGGATCATGGCGTTTTTCTGGGGGCCACGGCCTCTTCCGAAACGACCGCCGCCAGCATCGGCGCGGTGGGCAACCTCCGGCGCGATCCTTTTGCGATGCAGCCCTTCTGCGGCTACAACATGGCCGACTATTTTCAGCATTGGCTGAATATGGGAGACAGGCTGGCAAGCCGCGCGCCACGGATTTTCTACGTCAACTGGTTCCGCAAGACGCCGGATGGCAAATGGTTGTGGCCCGGTTATGGCGAAAACAGCCGCGTCCTCAAATGGATGTGCGAGCGCGTGGACGGCAAGGTCGAGGCCAAGACAACCCCCATTGGGTTCTTGCCCAACGAAGGCGATCTCGACCTGACCGGTCTTGCCATTCCTCAGGAAAACATCACGGAACTGACAAGAGTGGACACAGCCGCCTGGAAAGCCGAAGCCCCAGATATTGAAAAGCATTTTGCGCAGTTCGGCGACCGCCTGCCCGAACGCCTGAAGAGGCAGCTCACCGAGCTTAGATCGCGACTGGGATAAGCCGATTCGCGTGAGAGACGAAGGACGAAAGATGAACGACGAAGGCAGATTTCGTCGTTCCTCTTTCGTCCTTCATCGTTTGTCCTCGTGTGTAACCTGTTGTATACTTTCGCCACCGTTGAATAAGCGCTTTTGCAGGGACCGTCCCACCGCGCCAGTCGAGACGACTCTGGCCCATTGGAGCCAAAAACCTGGGCAACCGACGCCAGGCCAGCTTACGCACACGTGTGCCAGCGGTATTAGTAAGATGCCCGGCCCCCATTGCCAGACACCTGGCTGTATGGAGCAAAGCGGCCTATGCACTGGACACCCTATCTGCTGATTCCCCTCGCGTCAGGAACGCTATCGGTCAGCATAGCGGTCTATAGCTGGCGACATTGGCACACCCCGATCGTGACTTGGTTCGCCGTTGCCGTGCTGGCCCAGGCTGGCTGGTCGCTCGGCTACATGTTCGAAATTGCCAGCACCGACCTGGGCGCCAAAATCTTTTGGGATAACGTCCAGTTCTTGGGAGTAGACATTGCGCCCGCTGCCATGCTGGCCTTTGCGCTGCAATACGCGGGGCTGCGCAAGTGGCTGACGCGCTGGACTTACATTCTGCTGGCCATTCACCCTATCGTTGATTTCTGCCTAGTTTGGACCAATGGCCTGCACGGACTGGTGCGGCAAAACCCCGTGCTGATCACCAGCGGCGGCTTGACTGTGCTATCCTACGCATACGGCCTCTGGTTTTCGATCAGTATTGGCTACCTCTACATGCTGGTCCTGTTCGCCGTTGGGCTACTCATCGGCAAAGCCATTCGCTCACGCCGCCTGTATCGCCAGCAAATCAGCATTATCGTCATCGGCGTCATCATCCCGTGGGGAGGCACGGCCTTGACGGTGCTAAGCCGGCTTCCGCTCCCCATTCCTAACCTGGACATGTCGCCCATTACGTTTATCATCAGCGGTCTGGTGTGGATCTGGGGGGCTCGGCGCTACCGGATGTTTGACGTCATGCCCATCACCCGCCACATCGTCATCGAAAGTGTGAGCGACGGCATCGTCGTGCTGGACGCCCAGAACCGTGTCCTGGATGTGAACCCGGCAGCGCAACAGATGATCGGCGTTGCGGCTGACCAGGCGGTTGGGCAGCCTGTTATCCAGGTTTTGGGGCTAGGCCAAAAGGGTCCCACCGAAGAGTTGTCCAGCCTCACCGAAATCGCTATGGGCCAAAAGCCCGAGCAGCGCTATTACAGCCTGCGCTTCTCTTCGCTGGGCGACGAGCGTGAATCTCTGACCGGCCAGTTGCTCTTGCTGCGAGACATCACCGAGCGCAAACAGGCCGAGGAGGAATTGCGGGAGAGTGAGGAACGCTATCGCACGTTGGTAGATCTCTTGCCCGATGCGGTCATCTATTTCGATCTGAAAGGCAAGTCCATCCTATGCAATCCGCAGGCGGTGACACTTTACGGAGGCGAACAGATCGAGGGCATCGTCGGGCGCAATGTGGCGGATTTCGTTGTACCGGAAGAATTGCCCAAGGTGATAAAAGCCAGCCGGCAGGCCGTCGCGACCGCAAGTTCCAGGAGCGTGGAATGTACGCTGCTCAGGAAAAGCGGAGACCGTTTCCCCGGCGAGGTGAATCTCTCTGTCATCGTGGATAGCGAAGGGCGCCCCACCGGCTTTATCGGAATCGCGCGCGACATTACCGAACGCAAGCGGGCCGAGGAAGAAATCCGCCAGCTCAACACTCAATTGGAGCTGCGAGTGGCCGAGCGAACACGCGAACTCACGCAGACGAATCGGCAACTCGAACAGGAAATCGCTGAGCGGTTGCGGGCAGAGCAGGCGTTATCGTGGGAAGCTGCCAGCAATGCGGTCGTGGCCGAAATCTCTAGCGCCCTGTTGCGGTCAGCTTCTATGGCCGAAATCGCTGCCCGCGTCCTCGAATCCGCCCAGTCTCTCACCGGCAGCGCCTTTGGTTTCACCGGCTACATGGACCCGCAGACAAACTATCTCACCTGCCCCACCCACCCCCAGGAGATTTGGGAGCCTTATCGCGTCCCAACCGAAGTGGACACTTTTAATGCTTCCGCGGGGCCGTGGGGCTGGGCCCTGGAAAACCGCCAGCCGATGTTCATCAATGCGACAGAGAGCGACCCTCGCGTCGTGGACCGGCTCCGGGGCCCCTTCCCGATCCGGCGTTTTTTGGCCGTGCCGGCGCTGTTTGGCGAAGCGCTGGTGGGGCTGTTGGCGCTCGCCAACTCGGAGCGCGACTATTCCGAGCGCGACCTGGCACTCATCGAACGGCTGGCCGCGCTGTACGCCCTCGCCATCCAGCGCAAGTGGGCCGAGGAAGCTCTGCAAGACAGCGAGCAACGCTACCGCAGCTTGTTCGAAAACGCTCCCTTGTGCATATTCGAAGTGGATATGCGGCGGATCCCGCTTATCATTCTGCGAGCCAATCGCCAGGCCGGAAAAGTCTATGGCTGGTCGCCCCAGGAATTCCCCACGATCCCGGTCGAGCAATTGATGCCGGCGCACGTCTTGGGAGACTTGCAGCGGATGCTCGACACGGCCCGGACGGGAGAAACCATCGTCCTCGAATCCATCAACCTGCGCCGCGACGGATCGGCCTTTCCCGTCCGCATCGGCGTCACACAGGAGACGACCTTTGGATTCAGCCGAGGCGTCATCACCGTCGAGGATATGACCGCGGAAAAGCAGCGCCGCTCCGAAGAAGAGGCCATCGCCGAAGAGCGCCGTCGCATCGCCCGCGAAATCCACGACGGGCTGGCCCAGGACTTGGCTTCGCTGCGCTTCAGGGCCAAGCTGTGGCACAACCTGGTCGACCATAACCCCGCTCAGATGCACGTCGAGTTGGACGCCCTGCGAGACCTGTTGAGCAAAAACATCCGCGAGGTGCGGCGCTCCATTTTCGCCCTGCGGCCAGTCACCCTGGATGAACTGGGGTTCTATCCCGCTCTTCAACAGTTCGTCAATGACTTTGGCGAGCAAAACCAGTTGCACGTGGACTTGCGCATTGCCGGGCCGCCGGACCGTCTGCCCCCTGCCCTGGAGCCGGTGCTCTTTCGCATCACTCAAGAAGCGCTAAACAACGTTGGCAAACACGCCCGGGCCAGCACAGTCTGGGTGACGCTGAACCTGGAATCCGCCGATACGGTGGTTTTTGCGGCACGGGATGACGGCATGGGTCTTGACGTGACGCTCCTGGATCAAGCCGCGCGCGGCGGACACTTGGGACTGGCGCAAATGCGCGAGCGCGTCGAGGGTTTGGGGGGAACATTTTCGGTGCAAGGTCGAGCCGGCAAAGGGACAGAGATCAAAGTGGTCCTGCCCCTATCCAAGCCATACAGCCTGTGGGGTTATTGAGGGAGGTTCACCATGCCGCCTATCCGGGTGCTGATCGCCGATGATCACCGGCTCTTTCGTCAGGGGCTGCGCCAGATTTGCGAGACCGTGGGGGGTTTCGAGGTCGTGGGAGAAGCCGAGAACGGGCAGGTCGCGGTGGACCTGGCCCACCAACTAGAGCCTGACGTGATTCTGATGGACATCAACATGCCCATCTTGGACGGGGTGCAAGCCACCAGTTTCATCGCCGAAAACACGCCCGCCGTGCGAGTGATCATTCTCACGATGTATCGGCAAGATCGTTACGTTTTCGAGGCGATCAAGGCCGGCGCGCGCGGCTACCTGCTGAAGGATATTGACGAGGAAGAGCTGGTCAAGGCTGTTCGCGTCGTGCACCAGGGTGAAGCCCTGATTGACCCCGGGCTGGCCGCGAAATTGCTCAACGAGTTTCGCCGCATGGGTACCGCCACGCCCGAAACAGAGCCGACCGAAAGGCTCACCCAGGCAGAAATGGATGTGCTACGCCTGGTGGCGCAGGGAGAAGACAACAAAACCATCGCCGAGCAGCTTAGCCTCACGGAAAGGACCGTCGCCAATCGCCTGAGCGACGTCTACCAAAAGCTCCACGTCAACAACCGCACCCAGGCGGCGCTCTTTGCGCTCCGCCGTGGCTGGGCGCAGCTTGACCGAGACGAATGAACGACTTGCCTTGTCTCTGACTCTTGCGAAGGTCTACTCTACGTTCGCTGCGACACCAGCGAAAACCTTTGCAAGAGTGAGATAGGAATCCCACCTCGGTACCCCCTGGTCGGAGAAATATTTCTCCGACCAGGGGGTATTGTTTCCCCTGATGGAGAGATTCTTTTATCTCTCAAACTGATGAGTTTCCTATCTTACGGATCGGCGGCTTCTATGCCATAATCATCGTAGGACAAGTTGGCAACTTGTCCTACTTCACCCACTAACCTACATGAGCCGATCAAGTACAGCATGAAACTCCCGTAACCTAATCATGCCCTAACGAAAGGTGTTGGTCTATGCAAACACAAGTCCTTACACAACCCGCCAATATCAACGTTCAGTTCACAGATCCCCGAACCGGCGAACCGCCGAGAACACGATTCGAGCAGGCGCTCAAGACCATGAATCAAAGGGGAAAGCTCCAGTCCGCCACGCTGGTGACGATTGATGGACTGCCCATCGCCACAGTGCCCGCCTCGCATGACTCGGAAGCCACCGATTCCATGATCGCCGTGATGCGAGGGGTCATCAACCGGATTCAGCATCAGCTGCGCCTGGCGCAAGTGGACGAGATCAGCCTCATCGGAGGGGACGGTCAGCGGTTGGTGTGCCGATACTTTGCGCATGGTGAAGAAGAGTTTATTCTCGCCTTCATCGCCCCGCCGGATCAACACTATCGGCGGGTGACCACGCAGGCTATCCACTCCATCAAAAAAGTGCTGTCCGGCAATGGGGGAAAACCGGGTAAGCCGCACCGAAACTAGGTCGGCACGCCCAAGTCGCTCTGGCGCTCAACACAAGCAGGCAACCAGGGAAGCACGTGACACGCAGCTCCAGGACAACCCGGATAGCCTCGTAAGGTGTGCCAGCCCCTTGTTTCTCACTCTTGCGAAGGATCATCACTTGGCAAGGGCAAGACTTGCAATGCAAAAGACATGAACCATCTAATCAGAACTTTGATCGCAGACAAAAACGACCTCTCCCGCCAAGCAACGCGCAGTTTGATCGAAAGCACAGATGATATGATCGCCGTAGGCGAGGCGAAAGACCGGCAGGCGGCCGTCGAGCTAGCGCATGAACTGCAGCCCGACGTGGTCTTGCTCGGCGTAGACACCCTGTGCCCGGATGACGTGCAGGCTGTAGCGAGCATCGGCGCGCAGCATCCCCAGATCAAGACGATCGTATTGAGCACGCGCGATGACCAAAAGTTCTTGACATTGGAAGCCTTCCGGCAAGGCGCTTGGGGCTGCCTGATCAAAGGCAAAAGCCGCCCCCACGAGATCATCGAAGCGGTGCGGGCCGTCAATCAAGGCAAAGCCATCCTGACCCCCCGGATGGCAGGCTGGATATTGGACGCGATGGCCCGGTGCAACTGAGCCACCGCACGCAAGGGCGTTCAAGCACAGCCCCATGTGAATTGAACGCCCTTGTTATTGTTCCAGCCCCTTGACCGCGTTTGTCCTCTCACGCAAGGTGTTGTATACTTCCGTTGCTGTAGAATGTCATTCACTTTCATAGGAGACGCCCCATGAGAGTCAGTTGCCTCCAAGAAAATCTCGCCAAAGGTTTGTCCATCGTCGGGCGCGCGGTCGCCACGCGCTCCACGTTGCCCGTGTTGAGCAACATCCTGCTCGCCACCGACCAGGGCCGCTTGAAGCTTTCCGCCACCAACCTCGAAATCGGCATCACCTGCTGGATCGGCGCGAAGGTGGAAGAGGACGGCGCGACGACCGTCCCGGCCCGCACGTTCGTTGACTTGGTGGGCGCGCTGCCTGCCGAGCGCGTGGACATGCAGCTCATCGTCCGCACGCAAACGCTGAATCTCAAGTGCGGCCGGTTCGAAAACAATGTCCGGGGCCTTGACGCCACCGAGTTTCCTATCATCCCGAGCGCGGACGACGCCAAAGCGATCCGCGTTGACTCTGAAACGCTGCGGACGATGATCAACCAGGTCGTCTTTGCGGCGGCCACCGACGAGAGCCGCCCCATCCTGACCGGCGTGCTCGCCAAATTTGAAAACGACTCGTCGGGCGCTGGCCGCGTCCTGTTCGCCGCCTCCGATGGGTTCCGGTTGGCCGTCCGCACCGCGCCGCTGATCGAGCCGGTCACCGCGCCGACGAGCGTCATCATCCCGGCGCGGGCGCTCGCCGAATTGAGCCGCATCAGCGGCGACCAGGAAGGCCCCGTCACCATCACCATCACGCCGTCCAAGAGCCAGGTCTTGTTCCACCTGGATCACATTGACCTAGTCAGCCAACTCATTGACGGCAATTTCCCGGACTATACCCAGATCATTCCCAAGAAGAAGGAAACGCGCACCCTCGCCGGAGCGGCGGAACTGCTCAAGGCGTGCAAGGCCGCCAACGTTTTTGCGCGCGAGAGCGCCAACATCGTCAAGCTGACGATTGAGCCGGGCAGCGAACTGGTGCCGGGACATATCACCGTGCAAGCCACCTCTGCCGAGACCGGCGATAACGTCGGCGAGATGGACGCGACGGTCGAAGGCGTGCCGATCCAGATCGCGTTCAACGTCAAATATTTGATTGACCTGCTCTCGGCCGCCAACGCGGCCCAGGTGGCGCTGGAGACGAGCACGCCTTCCAGCCCCGGCAAGTTTACGCCGGTGGGCGATGACGCGTTCTTGTGCGTGGTGATGCCGATGCACATCGGGAACAGGTAGCAAGTCGCAAGAGGCAGGCTGCAAGAGGCAAGAGGCAGGGCGTGTTTCCTGCAGCTTGCCTCTTGCTTCTTTGGCTGGACGTGAAATGCCGTGTGCTGCGTCGGGGCATCCCGGCAATCCATGCCAGATGGGCAGCACTGCAACGGATCTGAGCCTGAAGCAAACCTATGACAAGACTCGCGAATTATCTCAACAGGCAATCCAAATTATTCCTGATAATGTTGGGCTTGGCGCTGGTCATATTGATCGGGATGGTTGACTACGCGACCGGCCCGGAGCTGGCCTCGTCAATTTTCTATCTGATCCCGGTTTCGCTGGCGACCTGGTTTGCGGGAAGACGGGCCGGAGTCTTGATCTCCTTCGCCAGCGCCACTTCATGGTTTGTCGCCGATGTAATGGCAGCGCCTTCTTATTCGCACATTGCCATTCCGTTCTGGAACGCAGCGATGAATTTCTGTTTCTTTCTGGTTATCACTTATGTGCTATCGGCGCTGCGGTTCTCCAGAGATCGTCAGGAAGAGCTGATGGAGTTCGTCGTTCATGACTTGCGCTCGCCGCTATCTAACATTATGATCGGGCTGGAGACCTTGAGCGGCGAAACCTTGGACGCGACCCAGAAAGATCTGGTGAGAATGTGCCTCATGTCTAGCAGTGGGCTGTTGACGCTGATCAACGCATTGCTCGACTTGGCGCGTTTAGAAAGCGGGCAGATGCCGCTGCAAGTGAGCCAGGTCAACGTGAAGGAACTCATCGAGTTATCCTTCGCACAAGTGGCGCTGGCGGCGCAGCGACGGCATGTGACTCTGGCGCCGCAACCAGAGACGCAAGCTGAAACTGTCTACGCTGACCGAGTGATGACAGTGCGGGTCCTGGTTAACCTACTGGGCAATGCGATCAGGTTCAGCCCGTCCGAATCAACTGTCTCCGTCCGCGTCACTTCCTGTGGCGACAACACACTTGCCTTCAGCGTAACCGACCACGGACCTGGCATTCCTAAAGAGTGGACGGACAAGGTGTTCGACAAGTTCGCCCAGATTGAGGCCCGCAAAGCGGGCGGCTCAGTCGGCAGCGGGTTGGGCCTGACCTTCTGCCGCCAGGCAGTGGAAGCGCAAGGTGGTCGCATCTGGCTAGAGAGCGAACGCGGCAAAGGTACGACCGCCACGTTCACGCTGCCTGTGACTGCTCAGTAGCCATTCCAACGCATTTTGCAATCGGGGAAATCAACTATGATCCAAGAACTCACTCCGAATCAACTCCGCCGCGCGTGTGACCCGGCGAGCTTTGCGTTCCAGTCCACCGCCGATCTGCCGGTTGTGCCGGACATTATCGGCCAGCCGCGCGCCACGCACGCCATCGAGTTCGGGATTGACATCGAAAGCCCCGGCTTTAACATCTTTATCCTCGGCCCCGGCGGCACCGGGCGCGCGACGACGATCCAGCGCTTCCTGGAACAAAAGGCGGCCACCAGGCCTGTCCCTTCCGACTGGGTGTACGTCAACAATTTTGCCGAGCCGTACAAGCCGCGCGCCATCTCTTTGCCACCGGGCAAGGGCAGCGAGATGCGTGCGGACATGCAGGCGCTGGTCGCGCATCTCCAGACCGACCTACCCCGCGCGTTCGAGACAGAGGAATATGAACAAGCGCGCAACAAGATCGGGCGCGAGTTTGAAGAGGCGCGCGACGCAGAATTTGCCAAGTTGAGTGAGATGGCGGAAGGCCGAGGGTTCGCGCTGTCGCAGACTCCCACCGGCCTGCTCATGGCGCCGGTCATCAACGGCCAACCGGCTGACGCCGAGGCCGTCGCCAAGCTGCCGGCCAAGCAACAGCAGCAACTCGAAGCCGCGCGCCGTGACCTGGAAGACGCGCTGGGCGATGCCTTGCGTGTCGTCCGCGAGCGCGACAAGGCCGCCAAGGCCAAGCTGCTCGACCTCGACCGGCAGGTGGCAGGTTTTACCGTCGGGCATCGGCTGGATGATTTGGAGAGCAAATACGCCGACTATGACGAGGTCGTGCTGTACCTGAAACAAGTTCGCCGAGACGTCGTCGAACGCGCGCAGGCTTGGAAGGACAATGGCGACGCCGGCTCTGGCGAGGAGACGACAGCCGCGCAAGCTCAAGCTGCACCCGATGGAGCCGCGCCTTCGCCGCTGATGCGCTACCAGGTCAACCTGCTGGTGGATAACTCGCACCGCAAAGGCGCGCCGGTCATCGTCGAGCCGAATCCCACCTTCACCAACTTGCTGGGCCGCATCGAGCACGACGTCAAGTTTGGCGGGACGACGACCGATTTTACAATGCTGCGCGCAGGCACGCTTCACGTCGCCAACGGCGGCTATCTCGTCTTGCGCGCCAAAGACTTGCTGGAAGATGAAGCGACGTATAACGCGCTCAAGCGGGCGCTCTCCAGCGGCACGGTCACGATTGAAGAGCCGGGCGCGCAGATGCGCCTGCTGACGACGGTGACGCTTGCGCCGGAGCCGATCCCCCTCGACGTGAAAGTGATCCTGCTCGGCTCGCCACACCTCTATTACACGCTCTACTCGGCGGACGAAGATTTCCAAAAACTGTTCAAGGTCAAAGCGGACTTTGCTTCCGACATGGACCGCACGCCGGAGAACGAGCAAAGTTATGCGCTGTTCATCCGCGCGCGCTCGGCCCTGGAACAGTTGCGCGACTTTCATCCCTCCGGCGTGGCGGCCATCGTCGAATACGGCAGCCGCCTGGCCGAAGACCAAACCAAGCTCACGACTCGCTTTGGCGATGTGGCCGACATTATCCGCGAGGCGTCCTATTGGGCCGGCAAAGCCGGGCACGCACTCGTCAGTGCCGAGGATGTGCGCCGCGCGGCGGACGAATGGACCTATCGCTCGAACCAGATCGAAGAGCGCGCGCAAGAGACTATCGCCAATGGGACGATCATGATTGACACGACCGGCGCAACGGTCGGCCAGGTCAACGGGCTGACCGTGTCCACGCTGGGGGATTATGCGTTCGGCGAGCCTTCGCGCATCACCGCGCGCACTTTCATGGGCCGCGCCGGCGTCGTGAACATCGAGCGCGAAGTGCGGATGAGCGGGCGCATCCACAACAAGGGCGTGATGATTCTGGTGGGCTACCTGGGCGGGCAGTACGCGCTCGAACGGCCGCTCACGCTTTCGGCCAGCCTGGGCTTTGAGCAGCTCTACAGCGACGTCGAAGGCGACAGCGCGTCGTCGGCTGAGCTGTACGCGATTCTTTCGAGCCTATCAGGTTTGCCCATCAAGCAAAGCATCGCCGTGACCGGCTCGGTGAATCAACGCGGCCAGGCGCAGCCCATCGGCGGCGCTCAATTCAAAATCGAGGGATTCTTCAAGGTCTGCCAGGCGCTGGGCTTGACGGGCGACCAGGGCGTGATTATCCCGCAGCAAAACGTCAAGGACTTGATGCTGCGGCCCGAGGTTATCCAGGCGTGTGCCGAGGGAAAATTCCACATCTGGGCCATCCAGACGATTGACGAGGGCATCGAGCTGCTGACAGGCGTTCCCGCCGGTCAGCGCGACGAGTCCGGCAAATTCCCCGAAGGGACCGTCCACTCGCGCGTCGAGGCGCGGCTCAAGGCGCTGGCCGAAGGCATTGAAAAGTTCGCCAAGGGGAACGGGAAGAAAGAAACGGAAGGAACAAAGGGAACTGCAGAGAACTCGGAAGAAAAGACGGCACAATAGACGGGCAGGTCAAGGTTCAAGAACGAACAGTCTCCGCTGTTTGGCAAGCCGGGGACTGTTTTGTTTGTTGAGCCGCTCACGTCAATCGCGCTTGAAACATCGCCGATCAGTCCTGCTGTCATTGATAGCCGCGCTGCCTTGCCTCGGCTAAGATGGCCTCTGTCGCCGTGGCTCCCACGCGCGTCACCCCCAGCGCCTGCACGCGCAAAACATCGTCGAGCGTTCGGATGCCCCCGGCGGCCTTGATCTGAATGGATGCGGCGCATTCTTTTCGCATCAAGGCCAGGCCATGGTCGGTTGCGCCTGCATAGGCATACATCCCGTTTTCGCGCTTGACGAAGCCATAGCCGGTTGACGTTTTGACGAAGGTCACGGCATGAGTGTTGCAGATTTCGCAGAGTTTCGATTTGTAGACGTCGTCACGCAAAAAGTCAGTCTCAAAGATGACCTTGAGCAGCGCGCCGTTGCTCACGACCCAATCGTTGAGCGACCGAATCTCGTCAGAAACGTACGGCCAATCCCGGCTCAGCACCTTGCCGATATTGACGACCATATCCAGCTCGACGGCGCCATCGGCGAGCGCCGCCTCGGCTTCTTTGAGCTTCACGTCAATGCGGCTGTTGCCATGCGGAAAGCCGACGACCGTGCCGACCCTGACATCGGAGCCGGCCAGGATTTCTTTCGCCAACGAGACGGCATAGGGCTTGATGCAAACAGAAGCCACAGCGTGCCGCCGTGCCAGTTGGCACCCTTCGACAAGCTCTTGATCGGTCAGCGTGGGATGAAGCAGCGAATGGTCAATCATCTTGGCGATTGATTGGAGACTCTGGGTCATGGTTAGCTTCTCTCCTTGTGACGGTTACTTTGCACTTGCTGATTGTATCACGATGGCGTCATCGGCGCAGTTGATTTGCGCAGCACATCGCACCGGCCATCGTTCGCCGCTGCTGCGATTGTAAAGCCCGACCCTGATTACGTAATTGGCTTCCGGCACACTTACGGAGCGCGTTTCGCGCAATATGATGCCAGGCTCCGGCCAGTCGGACAGCGCCATCAAGTTTGCCACCGGATCACCATCGGCCTGAGCGACGAGCTTTCCATCCGGCGTCAACACGTGTACGAACACCGTTGCATCGGGCCGCACTGCGCTATTCACTTGCCACGTGAGGATGAATTGCAACTGATCTCCCTTGCGCACGGTTTGACCGTCTCGCAAGCAGACGCGACCGAAATCCGCCGGGCAAGTAGACACCGATGCACTCGGCAGCCGTTGAGCCAACACCATCATCTGCCTTGCCGGAGCGTCAAACGAAATGACACGGTCAGCTTGCTTCACCCAGTCAATCAGGTCTCCCTCCAGAATTTCCTCACCCCAGTATTCCACTCCGAGGCCAGGCAAGTTGGTCTGCCACGGCCTGAATTGCAACCAGGTAGCGCTTCTCAATATCTCATAAGGACCCTCCATGAACTGTGCCGGGGGCACTATGGGAATGATGCTCAGGTTCGCGGAACGGTCGGACGACAAGGCGCGCGGCCAATTGATGATCACGACTCGATCCGTGCTGGCTACAGCTTCAAGCGCGTTAGTCATACTCGCGCGCAGCGGCGCCGCAGCTCGCGCGACCCGCAACCCGACTTCTCGCCCGCGCCAGAACACGACGGCGATCCCGCCGATCAGAATAAAAACGCCCGCGCCGACCAGGGTCTTTTCCCATCCACTTCGAACGAAACGAAGCGGTCCTTCGCTGGCAATCTGACACGAGTTGGGCAGGGCCGGCAAGACGAGCAACACCATCGCCGCGCAGAACACCGCCACGTTCACCCAGGCATTCATCGTCGCGCCGATCACGTTGACGGGCAACACGCCCCACAAGGGAGATGCGTTGAGCGAGCGCCAGATCAAGTTCACGAGCAATGTGATAGAGGCCGCCCCATACAACACCCACCAGCGCCGGTCGAGCAATCCGGCGGCAACCATGCAAGCCAGCGCAGGGAACATGTGCCGGATGTCAATGCGCGTCGGCAGTGTAAAGAACGCAAGATAGGCGGCGGCGCTGGCGGCAAAGACGGAGCGCGGCCCACTGCGCACCCACAGCCGCGCCAGGATCACGGCATAGGCAATCGCCAACATTGCCATGCCGACATCGTGACACGACACGCCGACCACACAAGCATTTCCATCGCGCGAGGCATCGTTCAGCCTGCGCTGATCGCGTGCGGCGGGCACCGTGGCAAACCAAACGTTGTGACTGTCCAGCGTGAGCCGGTCGGAGGTTGCCACCGTCTTGGACACAAGATCGCCTGCCCGCCCGTTGAGCAAAAGCGGCGCGGCCAGGAGCACGCCGGTCACACCGGCGATGACGATGCCCTTTGCCAACGGGCACAGTCCCCACCATCGCCACGTGCCGATCACAAACACGGGCAAGGCAACCGCAGCCTGCCACTTGACGCTCAAGCTCAATCCAAAAGCCAGCCAGGCCAACTCCACTCGCCCGCGCGCCAACCACCATGCCGCCAGCAACAACGGCAGGACAAACCACACATCAAGCTGGACGTACCACCCCGAAAGGTAAACGCCAGCCGGGGAAACCGCATAGAGAAGCGCTGCCACAAGACCTGCCCACACCCCCGCTATCCCTCGCCCGATCATGTACAAGACTGCAATCGTCACCAAGTCGGCGGCGATGATGGACAGGCGCAGGATCAACAGTTCCGATGCGAGGGGCGGCGCTCCTTGCGCCACGGACGGAGAAAACAAACCGATGAGGTTGAGGAGATAGACGGCGAGGGGAAGATATAGATTGGCCCCGGTGTTGGCAAACGTTTGGACGATTCCGCCCTGCGCGGCGGCGCGCATCCAACTTACAATGATGCGCACATCAATTTCATAACCGGGCGCGAATAGCCAGAGCAAGCGCAAGCCGAGCGCAACCCACAAGATCGGCACAAGCCAACGCTTACCCACTGCTTTCTGCCGCCACTTCAAGCTCTCGAAACACTCGGGCCAAATCCTCTAACCGGATTATCAGGAATTATTCCGCATAAAGCCCTTGTACAGGGTATTGTACGTAAATGACCTTAGAGCCTATCCGAAAACACCGTAGCCGATGCACACTTTGCGCCATGCGTCGGCGGCTGGCATTGGGATGCCAGCCTACGGTTTTCGGATGGGTTCTTACTTGGCCTCTGCCAACCTCTGCCCATACCACTTGCGATAGTATTCCAAGTACTCGCCGCTCTTCAATTTGCGCCACCACCACTCGTTCTCCACATACCAGCGCACGGTCTTTTCGAGCGCCTGGTCGAACGTATGGCCGGGCCGCCAGCCCAGCGCCTTGATCTTTCCGCAGTCCAAGCTGTAGCGCCGGTCGTGACCGGGCCGGTCAGCCACGTACTTGATGAGCGATTCCGGCTTGCCCAGCAGGGTCAGCATCTTTTTCGTCATCTCGATGTTGACCGTTTCCACATCCGGGCCGATGTTGTACGCCTGCCCCAACTCGCCCTTGTGCAGCACCAGGTCAATCCCCTCGATATGATCCAACACGTACTGATAGGGTCGCATCTGCATACCGTCGCCATACACCGGCAGCGGTTGATCGTCAATTGCATTGGTGATGAACAGCGGCACGACGTTTTCCGGGTACTGGTATGGGCCGATGTTGTTCGCGCCGCGCGTGATGGTGATGGGCGTGCCGTAGGTCGTACAGTACGAAAACGTGACGAGTTCCGCACTCGCTTTGCTGGCGGCATAAGGGCTGCGCGGCTCCATCGGGTCGGTCTCCTTCGACGAGCCTTGCAACACTTGCCCGTACACCTCGTCGGTCGAGACTTGGTGCAGCCGTTCGAGCTTGTATTTGTTCGCCGCTTCGAGCAAAACGAACGTGCCATACACGTCGGTGCGAATAAAGGCATCCGGGTCCATGATCGAGCGATCCACGTGGGTCTCTGCAGCGAAATTTACCACGGTATCAATATTGTGCTGCTCAATCGCCGCGCTCACCGCCGCCGCGTCGCAAATGTCGCCCCGAACGAAAGCATAGCGCGGGTGCTTCACCACGTCCTTGAGATTGTCCAGGTTGCCGCGATAGTTGAGCTTGTCAAAGACGACAATGCGCCAGTCCGGGTATTTCTCTAGCGCATAGTGCACAAAGTTGGAGCCGATAAAGCCGGCGCCGCCGGTCACAAGCAGGTTCTTCAAGTAAATCCTCCGTTTTTGGGTCTAAAAAATATCCGACGAAAGACGAAAGGCGTCTTTGTCCTTCGTCGTTCGGCATTACATCACGGGCCGGCCGGCAATCGCGCGCCGTACAATTTCCCGCCGCTCATCACGAAGAGCCGACCACCGCGCTCGTCCACCAACACGTCTTCCAGCGCGTCAAAAGCGTCGCCGAGGGCGCGCAGTTGCCGCACGAATGCGCCGTCCGTATTCAACTGGACAATGCGCGCGCCGCCCGCGTCGGCCACGTACACCGCGCCCTGCCGCGCCTCTGCGTCCGCCGAGAGTGCCACAGGCCGCTTGATCGGATCGGCGATCCCGCTGGCGGCGAAGGGTTTCTCTTTGCCGCCAAAGAACTTGCGGATGCGACCATCGGCATGCAGCATGTACACGCTCCCGTCAATCGCCACGTCAATCGCCGTGGTCAGGTCGCCGGGTGGCGGATCAAAGTAACTTTCCGCGGCTGCGTAGCCATTGCCTTGCGGACGGTATCGCCAGAGATGACTCGTGGCAGGGTCGAGCACGTACAGGTTTCCGCCGAACGCGGCCACCGCGCGCGCGCCCAGCGGCACCGGCCCTTGCCCCAGCGGAATGGAACTCACATTCCACGCCAAGTCATACTCCAACAAGCCGCCGCTATCGAGCACCAACAAGCTGCTGCGCGTGCGCGCCCCGCCCGCCGGCATCCATACCAGGTCAATCAAATCGCCCACTTGCCGGTCGCTCACATTCTGGGTCTTGTACGCGCGCGTGGGTGGCTCGCCGCGATCCATCACGCCGTCGCCCGCTTCGTTGAGCGTCAACTGGAACACGCGGTTGGCGGTGCGGTCGAGCACGAACAGGTTCACGCCCTGCGCGGCCAATCGGCGCGAGCCGGGCGTTTTGAAATCCCACAAGAGCGACGTCTTGAGGCGCACGACGTTGTCAATTTGATCGAGCGCGCGTTGCGCATCGTCACGCACCTGGCGCGCTTCGGGAGCGCCTGGACGCACCTGGAGCGCTGCCACAGCTTGCGTATACGCCGACGCCCAGCGCGCCCGCCGCGCCGTTTGATCTCTGAGTGCGGCGGCCTGCGTGGCGTCGTTCTGCGCCCCGGCCAGCAGCGCTTGGAAGCGCGCCATCGTGCTGTACTGCATGTAGGTGGAAGTGACCAGCACCGCGACCATGATCGGAATAAATGCGGCGAATCCCACCAACACCATCGTGGTTCCCTTGCCGCGCGGTTGCGGAGTCAGCGTGCCCTCCGGCAGAGTCCGCTGCAAAATCGTCGCAATGCCGCGCGCGGCGATCGTCAGGCCCGCCACCAGTGAGCCACCGATCGCCCTGACTCGCTCGCCGAGGTGCAATTGCGCCATGGACTCGCCCACGCGCTGCGCCCACGGGATTCGTTCGATAGGCTCTTCTTCTAGCGGTTCCTCTTCCATTTCCTCAGCCGGTTCAGGTTGCGGCTGCGGCTTGGGCGGGATTGGCGCACGAACCGGTCTGGCCGGTTCAATTGGCTTCGGCTCAACCAGGGCCGGCTCGGCCAGCTTGATTTCTTCGATTGGCTCGACCGGTTCTAACGGGGCTGGCGGCTCAACCTGTTCAATAGGCTCCTGGGCAACGGGTTCAAACTCGATTTCTTCAATAGGCTCGGGTGGCTCAACCGGAACTATTTTCTCGACGGGTTCAATTGGCTTTGCCAGCTCCGCCCGGACTGGCTCCAGTGACACAGCCGGTTCAGGTTCGGGCCGCGGCAATATGAGCGGCACCGGCGCGGGACGCACTGGCTCGACGGGGGAGACTTTTTTCACGGACGCTTCGAGAGCGGCTTTGGTTTTGGCTTCTGCCGCGCTCTCGATGACGAGTGCAATCAGATCGCCAGATCCAGTCAGCTTTTCCAGTTCCTGCAGTGCGGCTTCGACGCCGGTGTATACCAGCACTTTAGCGACGGCTTCTTCCGACAGCCGCTCGGCAGCGCCGGCATCGCACAGGAGCAAAGCATCGCCGGGGCTGAGCGCCGCCTGAGAAAAGCGCACCTCGACGCCGCGCGAGACACCCAATGCCGGTGGGATAATATCGCGCGCGGGAAATCGCTCGACCTGCCCATAATGCGCCACATAAGCTGCCGCCGGCCCGGCTTGCGCGATCAAGACCTCAGCGCCGCGCAATACCGCGCAACTTATGCCCGCGCGAAAGCGGTCGGCCACGGGCGCCGATACGTTGCTCTCCCACAACCAATCGTTCGCGGCGGTGAGCACCGCGCGCAACGCCGACGTGATGGTGCCAGGCGTTTTCCAGTACGCCTCCCCGATGCGATCCACCAACGTTTCGTACGGCAGCGGCTCCGGGCCGCGCAGCTCGACCAAAACAAACAGCGTGTCGCCGGGGCGGCCACGCGCCGCGCGCCGAGGAGCGACGAGCACCGCCGTGGGCCGCGTCACGCTTTGCCGCGCGCCACCGATGATATGCAGTTCGCCGATGACAGCTTCCAGTGGGATAGACATGATTGGGTGTGCGCTCAGCGCAATCTAAGGCTGTTTTGGTCCTGCTTGTTCATCCGGGTCAATGACAACCAAATCGAAAGATCGAGCGGCCTCTTTCAACTCTCGGTCTAAAGTAACCATGAGCAATTGGTCATCCTCTTCTGCAAAGCGCCTTTGCAACAGCAAAGCCGACGCCAGGTGAATGGAATCAGCCCCGTGAAGAGCCAGCCGTTTTGCCAGATTCTTGGCGCTGTCCACAACTTCATTCGTCACCTGAACTTGAATTAAACACTCCCAATCCTCTTCCAGTTCCCGCGCCTTTTGTTCGAGGCGACTCAGGCTGATCTCTCGCGCCCTTCGCTTCCGCGCCAGAGTTGCCATTACTTCCACCAGCCCAAGCGAGGCACAAGCCATCGTTCGATTCTGGGCAAACAGATCTTGCACCCAGTCTATACCAATCTCCCGATAGTAGCGCTTGATCCAGGCACTGGCGTCCAGGTAGTAGAAAATCACCGGCGTTCCTCTACGAGGAGATTAGAGGCAGGCAAACCTTTCCCCTCGATTGGCTCGACGGCACGGAAAGTTGGACGCTTGCAAGGCACATTGAAAGCGGGATCGCGGGCCAAGCGTTTCAGAGTCAACGAAGTGACGTTTCTCGTGCGGAGACGCTGGGCGAACGCCAAAGTTTGGCGAGCTTCTTCATCACCCAAGAGCTCGATGGTGCTATGCAGTAATTCTTTGATCGGGCGCATGGCTAAACCTCCCTCGTCGCTATGCCCAATGCACAAAGAGATGCATCGCTACGCCCTCAATTTTAGCACAGCCGCCGCGTAACACAACAGCCAATTTGCGATAGAACAAATTCGCAAGTGCTCGGGCCGTAGTAGCAGCGACTTGAGTCGCTCCTGCGCCGAAGCGACTCAAACTGCTACTCCGGGCTGCGGTTACACAAATTCGTTCTTTCCTCAAGTCGTTGTCGTGACCAAGCGCGCGGCGAATTGCCGGTAGGCTAATGTCCAGACCGAGGAGCTATACGCTTCGACCACGCTGCGGATAGCCGCGCTCAACAGCCCCAGCAAAAGGCCGACCAACACCAAGGGCACAACAAAAATCGGCGAGGTCGCCGCCATGAGGGCCAGTGGAATAACAGCGGCGAACGCAATCGCCGTCAATGGCAGGCCCACGACGACAGCGACGCCAATGCCGATGAGGAAAAAGATCAACCATACTACGATGACGTCACCTAAATTGCCGGTCAAGATATTCCAGCCTCGGCGGATGCTGCCCAAGACGCCTCGATCTTCGAGCACGAGCGCGCGGATGGACAGCGTTTCCAGCACCCGCAATGGGATATCCAGCAGTATGCCCAGACAGCACGCTGGCAAGAAGCACAAAAATAGTGTTGCTAACATTCCCCCGGCAAACAGCCTCTCCGCGTCACGGAATCCGGCCCGGCTCAGAAGTGGGATGAAACTGACGAGGAATGCAGCAGTACCCGCCAGAATGATGATGAGTGACGGCAGCCCTAACAGGAAGCGGATGAGAAAGGTCGGGAGCATCCGGCGCAGGCCGGTGCGCCAGCCAGTGCTGAAGTGGGTCGTCTCGGTCTCGTCCGCTTCGCGCACCATGTCCACCATCGCGCTGTGCGAAAGCGCCGCAAGCAACGCAAGGACCAGCCCGATCACCAGCCCGATGAGGGCGATGATGACAATGACAGTGATGACGAGTGTCTGGTCGGAAAAGAACCGGGCGAGCTGGCGCTGTAACTCTGGCGGCAAGCCACTTCCGCCTGACTGGCTCAAGTCGCCGCTACCGAAGCGATAGTTAAAGCCCCCTCCCCCGCCGCCGCTGCCCAACGCAGCCAGGAACCCAAACAGCCAGATGATCTTGTTGCGCCAGATGATGTGCCAGGCGCGTGAAAGCAGTGTTCCGTATTGCATTTTGATTTGTCCTTTCCACTGACATAGGAATGCCAGCCTTCCTGCTCATGGGCCAAACGTGAAACTGGCAAACAGCGTCTCCAAGGTGGGCCGCCAGGCATCCCAATCCTCTGCCGGCACATCCACCACCAGACCGTAATTTACATCTTTGTGAACGATGCCGATGAGATAGCCGGCATACAGGCGATCGCATTGAGCGACAAACTTGGCCCCCATCGTTTGTTGCCCTGCCAACGTTACAGGCGCGGGCGAGTCGAACGTCGTGGTGCAATTTGGGTAGAGGAACAACTTGGCCAGCCCGGCCACGGATGACCAGGCCGTGGCATTAGCAGGCGGCTGCGTCGGATCGAGCGCGGCCCAGTTGTACAACATCACAAACTCCGGTCCGGCGCTGCCGCCGGGTCCGCGCAACACGAGCGTGTCAACCGTGAGCAACCGAAGAGTGCGCGTGATGGCTTGCGTGTACCCGCGCCCACTCCAGTCCGGCGGAAAGTGGAACGCGAATGTCTTGTCCGGACTCTCGAAAGATTTCCACGTCTCCAACGCCACCGGGATCGCCGTTGGTGTGACGGCGAGTGTGGGCAGAACCGTCGGCGTAGGCGGCGGGACGAGCGTGATGGGAACTGCGGTAGGAATTACGGTAACGCCTAAAGGACGCGGCATCGTCGGCGCGACCACCGGCGCAGGCGTGTTCATTGGCGTCTCGGCCCGGCATGCGGCCAAGATGAACACCAAGCACACAAAGGGCAAGTGACGACAGAGGCAGAGTTGCTTCATTTCTTTTCGATGGTGGAAGTAATATGAAAGCCACATTTTGCAAGCTGCTTTAACAGTTCGTCAGGGGAAGAATCCCATTGTCCCCATTTGCGAGAGATGTGTTCAGTCCAACTATAGTTCTCATACGTGAAGGTTTCCTGGCGATCTCCCTCCAGAGGAATCTTGGCCTTCAGTTTGCGGTAATAGTCCTGCGCCAAATACCCCTCATCCATGACCGCCATCGCTTTGCTAATCGTTTCCTCATCGAACTGCGGATACTCGTCTTCAAAGAGAACACACTCTATCGGGTAGCGTGGTCGGGGTGGCGGATCTTCCGCTGGATATCCCATAACCAACTGCACCAAAGGAAAAACTCGCTTGGGCAATTTGTACTCCTTGATGATGTTGCCCGCCCTGCTCGGTGCGCTTCCCAAAAAGCAACTTGCCAGCCCCAAGCTTTCTGCCGCGATGACCATGTTCTCTGCCATGAGCGACGCATCTTGTATGCCAAACAGCAGCAGCGACAGGTCATTGGTGACTACCTGCCAACCTCGTCGGGCCATGAAAAGCTCCAATTTGTGGACGTCTACACAAATGGTGAACATCAACGGCGCCCCGAAAGGATGCTTTTTCTTGCGCGACAGCAAAACGCTACCCAGTTGCGAGGCAAAGGGAGCTTGTTGCCCTGCCCGGACAATGGCCGCTATGACGTCATCCGACGGCCGTTCAGTCTTGTAATGACGAATAGATTTGCGATTGAGCATCGTTTCGATAATGGGATTGTCCATCATACCTCCTACGATTCCAGATTACTCCCACTCGATGGTACCTGGCGGCTTGCTGGTGATGTCGTAGACTACGCGATTCACGCCCGGCACCTGGTTGACGATGCGATTGCTGATGCGTGCCAGAACGTCGGGTGGGATGCGTGCCCAATCCGCCGTCATAAAGTCGTCCGTCGTCACCGCGCGCACGGCGACCACGCTCTGGTACGTGCGCCCATCGCCCATCACACCGACCGACTTGACCGGCAAGAGCACGGCGAACGCCTGCGCGATCTCACGCTGCAACCCAGCAGCGGTCAACTCTTCGCGCACGATGGCGTCGGCCTCGCGCAAGGTTTGCAGGCGATCCCACGTCACCTCGCCCAGCACGCGCACCGCCAGCCCCGGCCCAGGGAACGGCTGCCTCCAAACGATCTCGTCCGGCAAGCCCAGCGCACTGCCCACCGCGCGGACTTCGTCCTTGAACAGGTAACGCAGCGGCTCGATCAGTTTGAATTGCATGTCGGGTGGCAGCCCGCCCACGTTGTGATGCGTCTTGATCTTGGCTGCCGCCTGCCGCTCCGGCCCGCGCGATTCGATCACGTCCGGGTAAAGCGTGCCCTGCACCAGAAAGTTGTGGTCTGCGCCCAATGCCCTGGCTTCACGCTCAAAGATGCGGATGAATTTTTCGCCAATGATTTTGCGCTTCTCCTCCGGGTCGGTCACGCCTTCCAACGCCGAGAGGAAATCTTCAATCGCGTTGACGGCGACAAACTTCATGCCCATCGTGCGCTGGAACGTCTCGACGACCTGCTCGCCCTCGCCCTTGCGCAACATGCCCGTGTCCACAAAGATGCACGTCAACTGATTGCCGATGGCGCGATGCACCAGCGCCGCCGCGACGGCGCTATCCACGCCGCCGCTCAGCCCGCAGACCACATCCCCCTGCCCCACCTGCGCGCGAATAGCAGACACAGATTGCTCGACGAACGAGGCGGGTGTCCATGTCGGCGCGCAGCCGCACACCTCTACGACAAACGCGCGCAAAATCTCCATGCCGCGCGGCGTGTGCTTGACTTCGGGATGGAATTGCAGGCCGTAGAGCTTGCGCCGCTCGTCGCCCATCGCCGCGAACGGCGAGTTGTCGCTCTTGGCTAATGCGATGAATCCAGGCGGGAGCGATTCGACGCGGTCGCCGTGGCTCATCCAAACATCCAGTGGAGCGTAGAGCGTGGAGCGTGGAGTGTGGAGAGAACTCCACAGCGGACTCGTCTCAGTTATCTCGACCACCGCCGGGCCATATTCGCGCGCTTGCGCCGGGGCCACAACGCCGCCCAGTGCGTGCGTGAGAAGTTGCATCCCGTAGCACAGGCCCAGCACCGGCAGGCTGGCGTCGAGCACATAGCGCGGGAGTGTGGGCGCGCCATCGTCGTAAACGCTGCTTGGGCCCCCGGAGAGGATAAAGCCTTTCGGGTTGAGCGCCATGACTTTATCCCGCGGCGCATCCCACGGAAAGAGTTCGCAATAGACGTGCGCCTCGCGCACGCGCCGCGCGATGAGCTGCGTGTACTGCGAACCAAAGTCGAGGATGGCAATCGAATCAGTCACATCGTCTCCAGTTGGACGCGGCTCTCATGTCTCACAAGTAAGGCTTTTTATTCCCTTTGCCCATATTACATATGTGGCAAAGCGTTTGGTAATTGTCCATCGTGTCTTTTCCGCCTTTTGAGCGTGGCACAATATGATCAACCTGCAGAATAATTCCATCCTGGGCGTCTCTTCCACATTTTTTGCACTTCCAGTTATCTCTGGCAAAAACTTGCCATCGCACAGAAGGTTTCACTTTTACCTTCTGTTCTGCAGCTTCGCTTGCACGCATCAAGTCTTTACCTGAAAGTGACCTTGTAGTCTCTGCCCCTTTTGAATCCTGTTGATCTACTTGCTCCTGCACTGCAAGCCAACGGTTCAGCTTTTCAACCAACTCGGTGAAGCGAGGTGGCTTACCCATTGCGATCTGAAGGTAAGAGTCATAAACAGGGAAAAAAGCAACATAGCGCTCGCATAGAGTCTGAAGCTGAGGCGGGGTGATAGGATAAGGAACGGGCAAGACCGAAGAGAAATCGAATAAATAGAAGCCACTATCTAGGGTTTCGTCTACAACCCTTGCTAACGGCGCGATTGGTCCCTTATTCAGTTCGTAAGTGTAAACTGGTCGAAGGCCCAAGTAGTGACACAGCATATGAATGGACGATTCGTACTCCAAAATAAAGTCAAACACCTTCTTGTTCGATTCTTTGTCCAACCCTTTCAACCAGTAATTCTGCAAACAGATCTTCATCCCATCTTCCTCAATGACAATCTGGTAAAGAAATGGAAGAGCTTGTACTGGCTTTCCGTCTTTTCTGCTAAACCCACTCCATTTGCCTTTGGCTCCCTTACCGCCTAAGCCAACCGCAGCCCAAGAATAAAGCAGCTTCAATTCTTTGTTGCGGCGCGTTCTAAAGTTCGGAGATTGTGAAACAATCGAGTCGTCGAGGGCTTCCACACCATACACATTCCGTATCATCGTCAAGCACCCGTTCAGCACCACGAGCAGCTTTGGAAGCACGGAATGTCTCAGGGCATCTGCTCTCAAGCGTGGATTGTCCACTTGGAACAAGTTGAGGTCATTCTCGTCGAAGGAAATGTCTTTGAGTCGCGGTGCTGTCTCTGAAGACATCTGCGTTACCTCACGCGTTTGTTCAGTAGAGTGTGGCATACATTGTATGCACACATCTGATGAACGCCACCGCCCACCGGGTTGCCGGCCACGTAGGGATTGATGGGATTGGTCATGTCAATGCCTCACAAGGCATATCCTGGCGCAATGATACTTTGATGCGCGAAAGTATCACAACGCAATTGGAATGATACTTTGCTATCGTTACCTGTCTACGTCCAATACTGCCAGGATATCGCTCGACATTCATCAGGCTTTTTCTTCCGGCGGCACAACCTTTTCCAGTGCGCCAATCAATGGCGGCAGGTTGTTTTGTACAGTGTCCCACACGACGGGCAAATCTATAGCATCGTACTCGTGAATCAGGACATTGCGCATGTTCATCATTGCATTCCACGGCAGATGCGGCAACTTGATTTTTGTCTGCTCCGAAACTCGACGGGCGGCCTCACCGATGATTTCCAGGCGGCGAATCACGGCGTCCTGACACTGGATGTCATGGTCGAACTCTTCTTTGGTTTTGTCGGACACGTAGACTAACGCCAGTCTTGCTGCGTCCAGGATGTCCACCAGTACGCATCGTCACGCGCCATAGACGACCTCCGCTGAAGACAAGATCGCCTTGCGGCGGATATAGTTGCGGCTCGCTTCAATGGCTCGGCGGCTCACAAGGTCTACATTGCGCCCCAGGATTCCCTTTAGCTCTTCCTGCATGTGAACCATGTCGAACAAGCCCCAGTGAGCATCGGGAGCAAAAACTACCAGCACGTCCACGTCACTGTCCGGGCCAAAGTCATCCCGCAGAACAGAGCCGAAGAAAGACAGCCTGACAATCTTCCAACGCTGACAAAAACCAGCGACCCTGTCACGATCAATGGCGATTTGAGCACTCATGCTAAAGCCTCCAGCAACCGCTGAATCTCGCGGATGAACTCGTCGGCATCCGCCACAGCTTGTTCGGATTCCTCTCGCAATCGGATGTTCTCTAACTGCCTGGCGTCCATAGCTCGACTCCCTCTCTGGCAATGGTCTGCACCAACGGCGGCTGTTCCTCGAACTCGTCCTCGCTGATGACAGTGGGCGAGATGTCCACACCATAATCCATCAGCAAATCAAACGTCATGCCAATGATCTCACGCCACACCGGGTCAGTGAGGCCAAGCGGGTAAAAGCCATCGCGCGATTTCTGCCCGTCACCCAGCACCACCAGAACGTCGAGGTCAGACTCCGAGCCGGCGTCGCCGCGTGCTTTGGAGCCAAACAGCGCGATGCGCCGGATACGCTGCGGAAACCGGCGCAACAGGCGCGACTGGTATTCGGCCAGAGCCGCTTGCTCTTGAGCACTCAATACCACAGACATCAGACCTCACCCTTTCCCGACACAAAAAGTTAACCGATTGACCGAGTAACCGATTGACTGATCACTGATTGACTAGTCCGCGAACGTAATCACGCCGTCCTTCATCGCCGTGATCACCGCCAGCGACTCGATCGGCACGCCCAAGTCCTTGAGCGCCACACGTCCGCCCTCGAACGTCTTTTCGATCACCGCGCCGATGCCCACGACGATCGCGCCCGCCGCGCGCAAGAGCTTGATGAGTGCCAGCATCGTCTGGCCGCTGGCGAGAAAGTCGTCAATGATCAGCACGCGGTCGCCCTTGCGCAAATATTCGGGCGAGATCATCAAATCCACTGTAGTGCCCTTGGTGTGGCTGGGCGCCGTCGTCAGGTAGATCAGGTCGGGCATGGTGATGGGCCGAGTCTTGCGCGCATAGACTACCGGCACGTTCAGCGCCAGCGCCGTCATGATCGCCGGGGCGATGCCCGAGATCTCTACGGTGACGACCTTGGTAATGTGGACGTGCGAAAAGCGACGGGCTAATTCTTCGCCACACTGTTTCATCAACGCCACGTCCACTTGGTGATTGATGAACGAATCCACCTTGAGGATGCCGCTGCCCAGGTCACGACCATCGGCCAGGATACGAGCTTTGAGCGCTTCCATGTTTCTCCTCTTCTCCGCACAGCGCGAAGCGTGCGAAGCTACATTGGGGTTTAGGCAATTCTACACCATGCACTGCCAGATGACAATTTGGCCTCTCCCCCCCCTCTCCTAACAGCGAATCATTGCTGTCAGGAGAGGGAGAGAGATTCAATTTGCTCATGCGAGGGTTGCGCGTATAATGGTCAGAGCAAACTCCCTTCCCCTGTGTAACGGGGGAAGGGTCGGGGATGGGGGTCACGTGACGCTGGAACTCAACAAGGTGATCGGCCAGGTAGACGCGCTGGCGAGCTCGACAGCTAGCGCGATGACGCAGGCGGGCGAGCTGCTCGACGAGGCGCGCGGCTGGCTGCACAAGTACGCAGGCCACTTTGAAGAATTAAAGGCGCGCGCGTCCGAGTTCGGCGCGGCCATTCCCATCGACGAGCCGCTCGACGCGACGCATCCCGCGCCCACGATGCCGGAATGTTTCACCGTCATCGGCGCAGACGGCAGCGCCATCCCACCCGATCGCCACAGTGCGGCGCTGTATTACCTGATCAACACCGCCAGCCTGACGTATCGCCATGGCAGCGGGCAACAGCCCATCGCAGCAAGCGTCCCCGACTTGCGCTACGCCACAGAAAACCTGTACGAGGGTCGCTTACTCGTCCAGGGCAACCTGCTTGACGTGCGGCGTGACACGGCCGAAATCGCACGATTGGCCGATGCCGCCGAAGTCGAACTCAACGATGTGCCACTGGTCGCCTTGACCGACGGCACGCTGTTGTTGTGGGTGTTGGAAGAATCGCCGGAGGAACTGCGCCGCAAAAAAGTCGCCGACTATGTCAGACACCTGGATCGCCTGAAGAAAGCTGGCGCAGCGCCGGGCGCGTTCATCAGCCGGCCGCGTTACCCCGACGTGCTGCGGCTGGTCTGGCTGGCGCAATTGGGCGAGAACGCATCCAGGCAAGCCATGGAAGACAATCCTTTCCTCGGCCTGGCTGACCGCAGCCTGTTCGATTTTCTTGTGCCGGGGCAGCGTTCCGCGTGTTTTGTCAGCCCGTCGCCGGTAAACAAGTCATACGCAGAGGTCGGGCATAGCATCGGCTTTTTCTACGTCAACGTCGGCGACGAAAACCAGACCGAAATCGCGCGGGTCGAAACGCCCGCATGGGTGTGGCAGTCGCCCAAATTGTTGGATCGCCTTCACGGCGCTATCATCGCCCAGTGTCGCCTGGTGACGCCCTACCCTTACGTCCTGGCGCGCGCGCACGAGCTGGCCGTCATCACCACCGATGAGCGTCGTCAACTGGAATCACTCATCGAATCGGCGCTGCTGCGCCAGGGCGTTCTCGGACAGCCTTCGCAAAAGGCGCTGCTCAAGAGCCTGACGGGCGGCGCGAAAAAATCATTCAGAAAGTAGGTCGGCATCCCCATGCCGACATTAGAGGAGATACGATGACCGATCAACCGATCACCGTTGGGCGTGTGTTGCGCTCAAGCACGGCGGGCTTTGCTATCGGCTGCCGGGTGCTACGCGAGGACGTGCCCGAATTCGGCGCGTTGGTCAAGGTGGCGCAGGGCAACACTGAGATCACCGGCTTGATTTACGATGTGCAATTCGTGGACGATCCGCTCGTGCGCCAGATCATCACCGCCGATTCGATGCCGGAAGAATTGCGGAAGGACCAGTCGCAACGGCTCGCGCCCATCGAGATCAGTGTGTTGGTGGTGGGATTCGCGCGCGACGGCCAGGTGTATCAGCATTTGCCGCCACAGCCGCCCGCGACGCTCGACCAGATCGTGACCTGCACGCCGGATGAGGTGATCGCCTTTACGCGCGAGTTTACGTTCCTGCGGACGATCCTCAACGCAAAGGACGCGCCCGCCGATGAACTCGTCGCCGCCAGCCTGCGCATTGCCGCCGCCGCGCGTTCCGAAAGTGAGCGGCGCGCGTTCCTGCTGGACGCGGGGCGCGAATTGGCGCGGTTGCTTTCGGTTGATCCGGTGCGCTTGGAGGGAATCCTGCGGAGGATAAAGCCCGGTGGTCGGTAGGGGCAACCCTTGTGGTTGTCCGCGTAACAGGCGCAAGGCCTGCCCCTACACGAATGCCGGTCTAATTAGCGAAACACGAGGATCCGCAGCGCGAGCAGGACGGCCAGGATGGATCCGGCCAAGATGCCGATGCGCTGCAAATCAGAGCGGATGTGCGCGTAATCTTCCGGGTTCTGGCCCAGGCGCGACACAGCCTGTGTCGCGCGCGGCGCTGTGCGCACAGCGAAAGGTGCAGCGGATTGCCCCCCGGCGGGTACGGGTGCGGACGCACCCGGCGTGGGCATGAAACGTTGCGTCGGCGAAAGCCGGGCGCGGCGACTCTTTTTTGCCATTCTTCTACTTCCTCCACTTTTGGAGCGGGCATAGGGATGCCCGCCTACGATTTTCTAATCTATTGCAATTCCGCGATGACGACGAGCCGCTTGTTGTCCACCAGATAGGGGTGGCACGTGATGAGCGTCGCCGTCGGGTCACTCGTCGGATACATCACGCTGACTTCGGTCGGCTCAATGATGCGCTTTTGCGTGACCACGTAGCGGAACACGCGGCTCCCAGAGTATACCAGAATTTCGTCTTTTAGCTCAATCCTCTCCAGGCTGCGAAAGATTTCGCCGTACACATCGTTGTGCGCCGAAAGCACCATGTTACCGCGCTCGCCGGGATTGGCCGTCCGCAAGTGATGTCCCACGCCTTTTTTAAGCTGCTCCCAATCGTCGCCCTGCACCACGGGCGCATCCACGCTAATGGATTTGATGACGATGCGCGTCGCCTGCTCCGGCCCTTGAGTGGGAAGGGGCTGCGGCGTGACGGCCTGCACCAGGCCGCGCAAATGCTCCGGGATTTCGTCCAGGTTGGGCGCGGCGCTGCCGCCCGCTTCGTTCGGCGGACGGTGGCCGCCGGGCAGCACCACCACATCAATCAGCGGCTTGGGCGTGGACGTCGGCGTGGCGCGCGCCTGGATGGATGCTTGGTTCAGCTCTCGCAGCGATATGAGCGAGCTGACCAGAATGAGAACCAACCCGCCCAGCGCGAGGACTTCGACCAGCAGCAATACTTTGTTAAACATCCAGCCCCAGGCCAGGCCCCGACGTGGACGTTCCTCTTCCTGCGGTTCTTCCTCATCGCCGATCTCGATGGAGCGATAGCGTCCCGTGGGTTGGCCCGGCGAGTCCAATGTGGGTAAGCCGCCACTCTGCTCCGGCGGTTGCGGCGCGAGCGGGTCCCCCGACGCAATGCGTCCCTGCACGGCCAACCGGCGCAAGCGTTGGGCGCGTTCCTTGCGCTTGCGGATCGCCAGGATGCGCTCCAACTCTTCCGTGGAAACTTGATCAATCAGACGACGATCGGTCATAGACCATCTGGCACGCGACGCATCTGAGGCGCGTCGCGCATCCTACACCTTCACGGCCACGGCGAACACTTCGCGCTCAAAGAACCAGCGGAACGGCGGCCAATGGAACGCCACGTAACGCGCCGCCTTGAACAGCAGCGGCTCATGGCGGCGTTGGGGCGGCGTGTCGAGCCAAACCTTGATCCGCCCAAAGCCGGCCCGCTTGAGATTGCGCTGCAAGCCCACCATGTCCTGCTCGTTGACGTGCACGTCCAGGTTGACGGCGACGTTGAGCGCGCGCGGGTCTCGCGGATAGAGATGCCCCTTGCCCTGGATCGTCCGAATCAACCGGACGACGGGATAAGCGTACACATCGTACCAGCGGTTCGGCGCAGTGTGTACGATAAACATCCCGTCGGCCTTGAGGACACGCTTGATTTCGGCCATCGCCGCGTCCAGTTCCCACGGGTAAAGGTGCTCGACCACGTCGAACATCAGCACGCGGTCGAATGCGCCCGATGGGAACGGCAGGCGCTTGGCGTCGGCCTGATACACACTCATCTTGCCAGGCAATGGATCACTGGCCGACCGGATCAACTCTTGCGAAAGGTCAACGGCAACCTCGGCGTAATCAATGCCGTAGGCATCCGCGCCCAGCCGTGCACAGTGACGCAAAATCTCGCCGCGCCCGCAGCCCACATCCAGCACCCGCATCCCCGGCTCGACGTTTGCGACCGCGAACGCTTTGCTCAGTCGGCGCGACAGCAGCTCGCCCTGTGATTTGAGAAACTCTTCATGCCCCTCGCACGCGGTGAGGAAATAGTCTTTGCTGTACAACGTGGAAGGCAGTGCGGGTTGTGGGTTCTCTCGCGCCACGACTCGTCCTTTCTAAACGCGATTATACCAGATTTAGGATTTAGGATTTCCGTGCTTGACCTCAAACGAAGCGTCAGCCGAAATCCGCCATGGTCAGGCCAGCCGTTTGCTCCCAATCAACTGTTTCACAATGCCCAACTCCTTGACACGCAAAATGACCATCAACGCGCCGTACACCAGAACGGCAGCCAGCCCAGCCCCGCCCACGATGATGAGGTTGCCGGCCGTGTGGCCCAAGTGTGTGGCCGGGGCGAGCGCCCACGCGACGAGCGCCGTCGCCGCGCCCATCACCGCCGTCGCGGCTATTGCTTTGACAATGAGGCTACGCATTCCATAGCCGCTCAGCCCACCCAAGCGTCGCCCCAGCAGCCAGAGCGTGATGAGCGCGTGACTGATCCACTGGATCGAGTTTGCCAATGCCAGGTCGGAGACGCGCAGCGGGCGGAACAGCGTGGGCACGAGCGCCGCTACCAAATAGATGCCGATGCAACCCAGCCCCACCAACGCGGGCGTGAGTGTGTCTTTGCGCGCATAGAACGCAAAAATAAGTGGCTGGTCAATCGCCGCGAACGTCAGGCCAAACAAGTAGAACCGCAGGACTTGTGCCGTTGCCGCCGTGTCCCCCGACGTGAACACACCGTGCTCAAAGACCAAAGCGACGATAGGGTGCGCCAGCACGAACAGCCCCACCGTCGCCGGGATGATGAGAATCAAAACGAGATTGAGGCCGTGCGCCAGCGTTGAAAGGAATGGGCGATTGATGATGGCCCGGTTGGATGCGGTCTCATCCGGTTGGGCGAGCTGGCTTTGACGTGAAAGCGTCGGAAGGATCGCGACTGAGATGGCTGTAGCGACCAGGCCCAGGGGAAACTGGATTAGCGTGGTTGAATAGTTCATCCAGGCGATACTGCCGGCGCCTGTGTGCGAGGCCAGGTTGTAGCTCAGGTAAATTGCCACCTGACTGATGACCAGGCTCCCGGCAACAGGAACATACAGTTTAGCGATGCGGCGCAGCGCCGGGTGAGACAAGTCCAACGCCGGTCGCAGCCGCAGGCCGCGCAATCCTGGCGCTTGCAGCGCAATCTGGACAACGGCTCCGGCCAGAATCCCCAGCGCCATGCTCGCCACGCCAAAGCGCTGTCCGAACAAGAGCGCCGCCACGACGACACTGGCATTGAACACTGCCGACGTGAACGCGGGCAGCGTAAAGCGATTGAGCGCATACAGCAGCCCAGTGAGCAATCCAGACAGGCTGAGGAACATCACCGCCGGAAGTGTGACGCGCAGCAGACCGGCGGCCAACTCGAGCGTCCGCGCGTCAAAGCCGCTGCCCAGCAACCACGCGATGAGCGGCGCTATCCCCTCGGCCAGGAACACCAGCGCCGCAAACGTCACCACTGCCAGCGTCAGCAAAGTCCCGGCCAGCCGCTCTAGCTCCTGGCGGCGTTCTGGCGCGGCGTATTCGCTGAACACTGGCACCAGTGCGCTTGAAATCATTCCGCCGATCAGTAGCTCATACAGTTGCGTGGGCACGACCGCCGAGACTTGGAAAGCGTCCACACGCCACGTCGCGCCAAACAGGTGCGACTTGACCGTCTCGCGCGCCAGGCCCAGCACCCGGCTGGTGACATTGCCCAAAGCGATGATGCCGGCCGCGCGGGCCACGCCAGCGGTCCCGACCGGCTGCGTGATGGCCGCCGGTTCGGGTGAGATGAGGTCTTCTTCGCTGATGGCTGATTGCATATCGCGTATCGCGCCCTCATCCCCGGCCCTTCCCCCGCTGAAGACAGGGGAAGGGAGCAATTTCCCTCTCCTGTTCGCGCCTTTTGCGAACGGGGGAGGGTCAAGGGTGGGGGCCAAAACACAACGAGCGGCGTATGCCGCTCGACACGCATTGTACCGCACCTCTGACACACTGGCAAACACAGCCGGCCAGTGTATAATCTCCACATTCGGTCGCCTGAGGAGCTTACAATGTTCAACCTTCACACGCCCACGCTCGCCGACCTGATGTGGCTGCCCGGTCTCATCCTTGGCTTTACGGTGCACGAGTTGGCCCACGCGCTCGTCGCTTACTGGATGGGCGACCGGGGCGACCTGACACGTAAGCGGCTCACACTCAACCCAATCGAGCACGTCCCCTGGCTGGGGTTGCTCGCTTTTCTCATTCTCGGCATCGGCTGGGCCAAGCCAGTGCGCTTTCGCCCCGGCGCGTTCAAGCGCACCAACCTGGGCAGCTTGCTTGTCTCGCTGGCGGGCGTCACGGCCAATGCGCTCCTGGCTCTTCTGTTCTTTATCATGATCTTCGTCATCGGCATTGCCGGGTCGCTCATTGCGCGGCAAGTGGGCGTGAATAGTCGAGCACTCGTCAACATTGTCTTTGCGGGAGATCGTCTTACTCCGTTCGGCGCCATCGTCGGTTCACTCACGGGCAGCGTCGTCTACGTCAACATCAGCCTGGCGATGTTCAACCTGCTACCCATCCCCGGCTTTGATGGCTTTCACGCGCTGCTCAGCCTGTGGCGATGGGTCACGCGCCACAAGCTGCCTGATGAGGAACGCCAACAGGTGCAGGCTGGCGTGGCATTCGAAGAAGGCAATCATCACGCGCGTGCCGGACGCACAGCTCAGGCCGTCGAGGCATGGCGGCAGGCGGCCAGGCTGTATCCATCGTTTTACGGCGCGCTGTACAACCTGGGGCTGACCTACACCCAGTCGGGCCAGCGCAGCGCCGCACTGGGTGCACTGGCCGATGCGCAAATTGCCGCGCCGACCGACGAGGATCGGCAGCGGGTCAACACGCTGTTGAAGCAGATCGGATGGGATAGCGACGAGCCTCCGCCGCCCGTTGCCGTAGAAACATTGCCCGCATTGCCCGTCATCTCGCTATCGCCTGATGAAGAGGCGTCCGCCGGTCGCCGTCGCGTGTTCAAAATCGCGGGCATCGTGGTCGGCGCGGTGGTGGGGCTGGTCGCGTACACGGCGCTGATGACGTTCCTGGCGCTGCTGGCGGCGGGATAAGTCCTCAACAAGTTGAGGACTCCAACACGGACTTCCGAACTTGTTCGGGGCAGTCGGGCCCCTAAACTAGTTCATGGCAATAGAAGACACAATGGCAAAGCGAGAATTTCATCCGCCGCACATCTATGCGGACAACACTTGCTACTTTATCACGGCCAGCACTGTACATCGCCAACGGCTGTTGGACACGGGCGATAAACGCGGGCTGGTGCAGGACATTTTGAAAAAAGCCATCCAACAATACGGCATCAGGCTGTACGCCTGGGTTATCCTAGCTAACCATTATCACTTGTTGCTCAAAACCAGTGATGTCGCCCCGGCCTACAAGTTCATCAAGCGATTGCACGGCGATAGCGCCATCCAAATGAACTACCGCGCGGCAAGCCGCGCGGTATCAAGAGCTTCTACAAGCTCGGATGCGCGGTAAGCCGCGAGGAATCAGACCCGAAAAAGATTGAATAAGCTCGACAGCGCTGCCGGACGCCAAGTTTGGTATCAATATTGGGATAGGTTTCCACGCAGCGAGCGCGACTTTTGGACATATTTCAACTACATCCACATCAACCCGATCAAACATGGCTACGTGCAAATGCCAGATGGCGTCTTGACAGTTGAAGGAAAACAAATCAAGATCGCGCCAAGTCAGGCAGTGGACGTGCATCAATGCCTTGCGCAGTACCCGTATTCCAGTTACCATTACTACCTGCGCGAACATGGCGAGGAATTCTTGGCGGATATCTGGATGCGTTATCCAATCCCGGACTATTTCGAAAACGACGACTTTGGATAACACGATGTTGTTGTGCCGGACTCCTGGACTTGTCCAGGAATGCCCCGACAAGTCGGGGAGTCCATGAGAGAGTGTCGCGGTGCCGACGAGATTCCTGGCGCTGCTGGCAGCGGGGATGAGGTTATAGCGAAACCTCCCGCAAGCTCTGAGCCTGCGGGAGGTTCTGTTTTTCAGTTATCCACCATTTGCGAGATGTCACGCCCGGCGGCGGACTTGCGGCGCATGTCGGTGTTCAGGATGCGTTTGCGCATCCGCAGGCTGAGCGGCGTGACCTCCAACAGTTCGTCGTCGGAGATGTACTCGATGCAGTCGTCCAGGCTCATCGGGCGCGGCGTGGTGAGCCGCACGGCAATGTCTTCGACGGACGCGCGGATGTTGGTGAGGTGCTTCTTTTTACAAACGTTGATGGGCATGTCCTTGCCGCGCGCGTTCTGGCCCACGATCATGCCCTCGTACACTTGCACGCCGGGGCCGATGAATAGCGTGCCGCGCTCTTCGGCGTTGTGCAGCGCATAGGCGGTGCTGGTTCCATCTTCCCAGGCCACCATCGAGCCGCGCTCGCGCGTGGCGATGTCGCCCGCCATGGGCTCGTAGCCGTGGAACAGCGCGTGCATGATGCCCGTGCCGCGCGTGGAGGTGAGGAACGCGCCGCGAAAGCCCAGCAGGCCGCGCGTCGGCACCAGGAAGGTCAGGTAGACCGTGCCATGCTCGCCGTGACGGATGTCCGTCATCAGCCCGCGCCGGTTGCCCAGCATCTCGACGACGGTGCCCATGTGCTCTTCCGGTATCTCGATGTAGACTTCTTCCACCGGCTCGAGCTTTTGGCCGTTCTCCTCGCGCAAGATGACTTCGGGCTTGCCCACCTGGAATTCGTATCCCTCGCGGCGCATCGTCTCGATGAGGATGACGAGGTGCAGCTCGCCGCGCCCGGAAACGGTGAACGTGTCGGGAGTATCTGTCTCTTCCACACGCAGGCTGACGTTGTGCTCCAATTCCTTCCACAATCTTTCGCGCAGCTTGCGCGACGTGCTCCACGTCCCCTCGCGCCCGGAAAACGTGCTGGTGTTGACGCCGAACGTCATGCGCACCGTGGGCGCTTCCACCCGGATGGGCGGCAACGGGCGTGGATCGTCCGGGTCGGCAACCGTCTCGCCGATAAAGACTTCGGGTAGGCCGGTCACGGCCACGATCTCGCCCGCCTCGACCTGATCTACTTCGATGCGGTCAAGCCCTTGATGAACGAACAGTTGCGCGATCTTGCCAGGGAAAATCTGCCCATCCACTGCAATGCGAGCGACGGGCTGTTGGCGCGTGAGCTTGCCCGCAAACAATCGCCCGATGGCGATGCGGCCTTTGTAGTCATCATAGGCCAGCGTCGTGACAAGCATCTGCGCAGGGCTATCCGGCTCGACCTTGGGCGCGGGAATGTATTCGAGAATCGTGTCGAACAGCGGCTGCAAGTCCGCGCCAGGCACACCCGGCGCCAGCGTGGCCTGCCCTTTGATCGCATCGGTGTAGACAATGGGAAACTCGGCCTGCTCGTCGGACGCGCCCAGGTCAACGAACAAGTCAAACGTCGCGTTGGCGACGTGGTTGAGCCGCGCGTTGGCCCGGTCAATCTTGTTGATGACGACGATGGCCTTGTGGCCCATCTCCAGCGCCTTGCGCAGGACAAAGCGCGTCTGCGGCATCGGGCCGTCCACCGCGTCCACCAGCAGCAGAACGCCATCCACCATGTTCAGCACGCGCTCCACCTCACCGCCAAAGTCGGCATGGCCGGGCGTGTCCACGATGTTGATCTTGATGCCGCGATAGGTGATGGCGGTGTTCTTGGCCAGGATCGTGATGCCGCGCTCGCGTTCCAGGTCACCGCTATCGAGTACGCGCTCGACGACGACTTGATTGTCGCGAAAGACGTGGCTCTGCTTGAGCATCCCGTCCACGAGCGTCGTCTTGCCGTGGTCAACGTGCGCAATGATGGCAATGTTCCGCAAATCGTTTCGTACTTCAGTCATTCTGCTTCTACTTTCCACTCACAGGGCGGCTATAGAGCCGAAAAACGACCTCGGCCAGAAAAAGGGCCGAGGTCAAAGCTCAAATCGGGTGTTGCTCGGTCTTGCAGAAGTGATTATAACAGAACGACAGCCATTTGACAACCGGCACACTTTGCGGCATAATGCGACCTATAAAGGCTGTGACGGAGAAAAGTATTCAGGGGAAAGCCGACAGGGAAACGAGGCCGCAGACTGAAAGCCTCGCCCGGAAAGAACCTGGAAAAGTTCGCTCCTGAGCCGGCGGTTGAAACCATCTCGATGGAAAGTAGACCGTAGGTCAGCATCCTATGCCGACCGTCCCGCAAGCCCAGCGTTAGAGGGGCAGCCAATCGCGGTGCGTTAGCCGCCGTTGGCATCGAGTGGCCGTAGGCCGTCATCCCTATGACGGCAGGCAACGAGGGTGGTACCACGGGAGCGTGCGCTCTCGTCCCGACGAGGGGCGAGGGCGTTTTTGTTGGTCGCCCGGTCATTACAACAGATGAGAAAAGTATCGGATAGAAAACGGTACCATTTCAAATCCGTTCCATTCTGATCCGTAGTCATACCCGAGGTGAAGCATGATCGAACAACTGGACAAGATTCAATCCGACGCAATAGCAGTGTTGGAAGGTATCCACGACGAAGTCGCGCTGCGCGCCTGGTACGCCGCGCACCTGGCCAAGAAATCGCCGCTAATGATAGCGCTGGGCGACCTGGGCAAGCTGCCCAAAGAGCAGCGCGCGGAAATTGGCAAGCGCGGCAACGAGGTCAAGCGCGCGCTGGAAGCGGCCTATGCCGAAAAGGAGCAAGCCATCCAGGTCGAGGCGCTCGCGCGCTCACTCAAAGAGAATGCCGTGGACGTGACGCTGCCCGGTCGCCGGCCACAGCCCGGTCGCCTGCACATCTCCACACAGACCTTGCGCCACATCTACCAGGTGTTTGGCGAAATGGGCTTTCAGGTGTATGAAGCGCCCGACGTGGAGAGCGACGACTATAACTTTGGCCTGCTCAACATCCCGCCCTATCACCCGGCGCGTGACATGTGGGACACGTTCTGGCTGGACAAGGAAGGCTTGCTGCTGCGCACGCATACCTCGCCGGGGCAAATCCGCGCCATGCACGAGATGTATCCGAATCCCGTGCGCGTGATCTTGCCCGGCAAGTGCTACCGCTACGAGCAGGTCACGGCGCGCGCCGAGCACCAGTTCTACCAGATCGAGGGGCTGGCGGTGGGACACGGCATCACGCTGGCCGACCTGAAAGGCACCATGCTCAATGCCGCGCGGCGGTTATACGGCGCGGATCGTGTGGTGCGTTTTCGCGGTTCGTACTTTCCGTTCACCGAGCCGAGCGTCGAAGTGGACATGAACTGCATCCTGTGCAACGGCGCGGGCTGCCGCGTGTGCAAGTACACCGGTTGGCTAGAGATCGCCGGCTCCGGTATGGTTCACCCGGTCGTGCTGCGCAACGGCGGTTACGACCCGGACGAATGGAGCGGCTTTGCGTTCGGCATGGGGCTGGAGCGGCCGGTCATGCTCAAGTACGGCATTGACGACATCCGGTATTTCTACGGCAACGATTTGCGATTCTTGAGGCAGTTTTAGCGCAAGCCAAGCGGCAGGAATATTATTGGACAAGCTCACTAGCAGATGCTTGCTCAAGATCATACTTTAAAGCGCGAGGATTTCTCATGAACTTGGGCGTAAGGTCACTGCCCGGGCAGCGTGATCGGCTTATCCTCATCCTGATGGGCGGCTATCTGGTGCTGGCTACGGCCTTCAATATCACCGTAGGTATAGGCGAGGCACCAGACGAAACACCGCACATGGGCTATGTACGCTATGTCGCCGAACATCATGTATTGCCCATACAGACCCGCGATCCGACCACACGGATTTCCAATGAAGCTCATCAGCCACCAGCTTACTACGTGCTGGGCGCATTGCTCACAGGATGGATTGATCCTGGCAATATCCAGTTGAGGCGAAATCCTTCATTTGATATCACACCGGGTCGCGTGTGGGGACGACAGAATTTCTACCACACCGATGCTGAAGCATTTCCCTACCGAGGCCTGGCGCTGTCGTATCACTTGTTACGCGGCCTTTCGACCGTGTTGGGGGCAGTCACCATCTGGGCCATTTATCAGTCGTTTCAACTGATTGCGCTGCAGCGACAGACGGTCGCACTACTGGCTGCCGGGTTGGCGGCTTTTAATCCGCAGTTCTTGTTTCTGACTGCGTCGGTGAACAATGACAACTTGGCGCTAGCTCTCGCTTCGCTCATGTTGCTCACTGGTCTGGCCGCGTGGCGGCGGCCTTCACTTCGCCTGACGGCTGTCCTGGGACTACTGATCGGGTTGGGCGCATTGACCAAGTACACGGCATTGGCCGCCGCGCCAGGAGCCATCCTCGTGTTGGCCGCCCCTTACCTGCGTGAGCGACAGTGGCGCGCGTTAGCTGGACACATCATGCTTGTCGCCACTATTGCAATACTGTTGTCCGGATGGTGGTACATACGAAACTGGCAGCTTTATGGTGATCCGTTGGCGCAGGGTATCGCTTTTCATGTCCTGGCGCCAGTGCGTCGCTACAGTCCGTGGAGATTGGCCGAGCTTCCACAAAACATTAGCACTGCATTCATGTCATCCTGGGGACTGTTCGGCTGGATGAATATTCCACTTCATCCAGCGATCTATCTTGCGCTGGCTGGGTTATGCCTGGCTGCACTGGTGGGGTTGCTTGGCATCGTCCGGCGAGTGGTGCGCGAGAAACGGTGGAAATCCTGGAAGCTGACACCCTACGCGGCACTTGCGTTGGCTGGAGTCAGCATAATCGTGTTGGTTATCCGCTACCATTTGTTTGTGCCGGCCGAACAGGGACGACTGTTCTTTCCGGGCATTGTGCCATTTTCGATATTCCTGTCACTTGGCCTGACGGAACTTGCCGGACGATATAAGACCTGGATAGCTACCGGTGTAGTGGCGAGCTTGGTCGCGCTTTCCATAGGGTGCCTGGCATTTGTACTCGGCCCTGCTTATGCATCTCCACGAATGATCTCTGAAGCAGAGTTGCATGTATCACACCCATTAGCCGCCAAATACGGCGAAAGCATCGCCTTACGTGGGTTCGACGTTTCACCGCGTGTGCTGCGTCCTGGACAATCGTTTGACCTGACACTGTACTGGCAAGCCGTGCATTCTATTGACACGAACTACTGGCTACTGATCCAGGTGCTCGACCCCAGTGGGCGACCGCTGGCGCACAGCACCACATTGCCGTACCTGGGACGCTACGCAACAGTGCTCTGGCGGCCAGGCGACCTGTTCGCCGACCATTACCGATTAACCATTGTCTCGGATGCCTTGCCCGGTGCAGCAGAGCTTGGCATACTGTTGGATTCCGGTCAGTCTGTGAGCGATTCACAGTGGACACTTGACGGTCAGCCCGTAGGTAGCCGCCTGCCGTTGACCACGCTCAAAATTGTGCCCAGCGCACAACCCAGCTACAAGCCGACACACCCAATGTCCGTCCGTTTGGGCGATAGCGCCAGCTCGACAGGGTATGATCTGTCTGCGCCATCTCTCCACGCCGGACAGCTGGTGACGATTACGCTTTACTGGCAAGCCATTCAGCCTACTCAAAAAGACAGTCATGTTTTTGTTCACCTGCTCTGTGCCGACGAGAGACTAATCGCGCAAGACGATGGTGTACCTGGTCAAGGGTGGTACCCGTCAATGATTTGGACTGCCAGAGAAGTGATCCGCGATGAACACAGGCTGAAGCTTGCGTCTGATGCGCCCGCGGGTGTGTGTGAACTTTCGGTAGGACTGTATGATTTCGAAACCGGAGACCGCTTGCCAGCTGTGGATGCTAGCGGCCAACGATTCACCAACGATCGAGTGATATTGACAAGCCTGAATGTGCTGCCATAATGGCATTACATTGGCTGATCTGAAAGGGACGACGCTTAACGCGGCGCGGCAATTGTATGGCGAGGACCGCATCGTGCGTTTCCGTGGCTCGTACTTTCCGTTCACCGAGCCGAGCGTCGAAGTGGACATGAACTGCATCCTGTGCAATGGCGTGGGCTGCCGCGTGTGCAAGTCCACCGGCTGGCTAGAGATTGCTGGCTCCGGTATGGTTCACCCGGTCGTGCTGCGCAACGGCGGCTACGACCCGGACGAATGGAGTGGCTTTGCGTTCGGCATGGGGCTGGAGCGGCCGGTCATGTTAAAGTACGGCATTGACGACATTCGGAATTTCTACGGTAACGATCTGCGCTTCTTGCGGCAGTTCTAGTGCGAGGCGTGTATGACTAGACCAAGTATCGCCCATTCTGTGCTCAGGGTGGCGTGGCTGGCTCTCCCAATCTTGACCGTGATCGCCTTTATCGCAGTTCAGGTTTATCGCGTTGCTCTGACGACCACGATCAGCAATCTCGACTATTTTCCGCTACTCGAACGCGCCACACGCTTGAGCTTCCGTTCGTTCGACGGTTGGGTGGATCAGATACACCCTGTTGGATATTCCTGGCTTATCCGGCTGGGCCTTATGGCCGGCTGGGACGCCGAGCGAGTGGGTCAAGCGTTGTCAATCGCCGGCGGCGTTTGCGGGTTGATGGGGACATGGCTTCTCGCCCTAAGCGTGTTCAGAGACAAACGCCTGGCAGCTATTGCGCAAGCGTTTGTAGCAACCACGGGCTTATTCCTGTATTTTGCCGGCATCGAGGGAAATGACATGCTCGCCGCCGGATTGCAGATCATGTCGTTGGGACTGCTGGCGGCCTCCACGCTCAGGCAAGATGGATTGAGCTCTCGTGACGTATTTCTGGCCGGACTGATCGCAGGCTTGGCGTACCTCGTCCGTTATAATGGTATGCTCACCGCCATGGCCGGCGCAGCCTGGTTAATTCTGATTACGATTTTCGAGCGGCGGCCCCCAGTCTTGAAAGCGCTGGGAATCTATGTGGGGGCTTTTGTCCTGGGCAGCGCCTTGCAATGGCTCCCTAGCTGGCTGTCAACCGGCTCTCTTTTCTATAACGACCAGGGCCGAAACGTCTGGTTTCATGTGTATGGCAAGACCGATTTCATCCGAGAGTTTGGAGAGGTGCCGGCCGGCATCACGCTGATCCAGGTTGTGCTGATGAACCCTTACCTATTTATCGAGCACTGGTGGGGTGCGTTTCAGCGTTTTTGGATCGCCCCAGACCTGACTCTGCTCGACGTGCCGCTCAAACTGTTCGGGCAGGCAGGGTTTATCTTTTTGCTCTTGACGCAAGGGCTGGCCTCGGCCAAGCTGCGCGGATTGCTGGGAATATTTGTGATGGCGCATCTAGCCGCGCTTTCGATGATGAGACTCGACCGGCGATTTCTGATTATAATGATTCCTATCCTGACGATTGGCGCAGTCTCCTTTTTTGCTTCGCTCATTCCTCCACGGGAAGGATATCGGCGGGCGATGTTGCCGCTCAACATCGTGGCGCTGCTTGCGGGCCTGGCGTGGGCGGCGTGGGGGATGGCAGGTTTTGCGGGGGGACGACCGGGGCCGGACACGACCGTGATCGAAGCCAGCAATGTCTTGCACGCCGCCGGTATGCGCTCCGCGAGTCAAGTGTTGAGCACTCACCTCAGGCTGCAAGATGCTGCCGCTCTCGGACGTGACCGGTTCGCCCAGGCTTATGGGGTTGCCCCGGATCAAAAGTCGGTGGCCGACCTTGCGCAAGTAATGCGCGCGCAGGGGAGACAATTCTTGATCTATAGTCAAGACTCGGGGCCAACGTCCTATCCGGCGCTAGAGAGTCTGCTGTCGCCCGAAGCGCGCACGGCGGAACTTGCGCCGATCTATTTTCCAGATAATCGAGAGTTTGTGATCTACCGATTGGTGGACCAAGGGCTGGAAGGCTGTGCGCGCCTTGATGCTCGTTTTGAGGGCGGCATCTCGCTCGAGTGCTATGAGGCGCACATCAGCCAGGATGTACCGACCGGTTCGGGGAGACGCATTGGAGTCTATTTGAGCTGGCGGACGGAATCCCATCTCGATGCTTCGCTCAAAGTATTTGTACACTTGCTCGATTCTGCCGGGCGATTGGTCGCTCAGCATGATGGCGTGCCGGTGTCGTGGACGTATCCGACAAACCAGTGGCAGCCCAGCGAGGTGATCGTTGACTTTCATCAATTTCCGGTTGACGCGCGCGTGCCACCGGGCGAGTACACTCTTCAAGCTGGCCTGTATAATGAGGCCAGCGGCGTCCGCTTAAACCGGGTGACGGCTGCGGGCAATTCGGTAACCGATGCAGTCATGCTGACCAAGATCAACATCAAGTGAGATGAGATAGAGTAGAGGCGGTACGTTTCGCGCAGGCCGCCTTTCAAAAAGAGGCGAAGAATGAAAATTCCATTATCCTGGCTCAAAGAGTATGTGGACATCACGGTTCCCGTCGAAGACTTGGCCGAGCGGCTGACGCTGGCCGGATTGGAGGTGGAAAACATTGATTACATCGGCCTCGCACCGAAGCGCAAAGCCAACGTACACGCCTCGGCCAAAAGCGAGCAGACAGTTCAATCTGGCCCGGCCTGGGACCGCGATAAAATCGTGGTGGGCGCGGTGTTGGAAGTCAAGCCGCATCCCAACGCCGACCGGCTGGTGTTGGCCGATGTAGAGTATGGCGCTGCGGAGCCGCACACGGTTGTGACCGGCGCGCCGAACTTGTTCGAATACAAGGGCAAAGGTCGCCTTGCCCAATCGCTCAAGGTTGCATACGCCAAGACCGGCGCGACGCTCTACGACGGTCATCAGCCGGGTCAGGTGCTCGCGACGCTCAAGCCGACCAAGATTCGGGGCGTGCCGTCGGACGCGATGGTGTGTTCGGAAAAGGAGCTCGGCATCAGCGACGAGCACGAGGGCATCCTGTTCCTGCCGGACGATGCGCCGGTCGGGATGCCATTGGCCGATTACATGGGCGACGCGATCTTGGACCTGGACATCAAAGGCAGCTTTGGTCACCTGCAAAACGTGACCGGCATCGCGCGCGAAGCGGCGGCGCTCCTCGGCACTCGGATGAACCGCGATGTGTTGACGATCCTCGACCGCGCGCCCGTCCAGGTGATCGAGCAGTCCGATTTCATCGAGCTAGAGATCGCCGACCCCGACCTGTGCCCGCGCTACTCGGCGGCGCTCATCCGCGGCGTCAAGATTGGGCCGTCGCCATTCTGGATGCAGCAGCGACTCGCGCGCGCCGGGATGCGGCCCATCAACAACATCGTGGACATCACCAATTACGTGATGCTGGAGCTGGGCCAGCCGCTGCACGCCTTTGACTATCACCGGCTCTCCCCCCGTGTAACGGGGGGAACGCCCCCCTCTAACTCCCCCCGCTTTGCAGGGGGAGAACGGCCTACCATCATCGTCCGCCGCGCGCGTGAAGGCGAGACGATGACGACGCTCGACAACCAACTGCGCCAACTCGATCCCGAAATGCTGCTCATCACCGACGGCGGCGGCCCGGTGGCGATTGGGGGTGTGATGGGCGGATTGGAAAGTGAAGTGACTGAGGCAACGACGGACATTTTGCTCGAAGCCGCCAATTTTGATTTTCTCAACAACCGCCGCACCTCGCAAATGCTCGGTCTCAAGAGCGAAGCGTCTATTCGCTTCGGAAAGCGGATTGACCCCGAACTCACGCTCAAGGCGTTGGCGCGCGCAGGACAGTTGATGGAACAACTGGCCGGCGGCAAGGTGGAGCCGGTCTATGGCGACCTCTATCCAGGCAAGCGTGAGCCGGTCGTCATCACGCTCGACCCGGCCTACGTTAACCGCTTGCTCGGCCTCGAAATCCCCGTCGAGGAGATGAAGCGTATCCTGACGGCTCTCGAATTTCAGGTAGAGGTCGGAGGTCGGAAGTCGGAAATAAGAGTCGCCTCTCGCCCTTCGGGCGTCCAACCTCCAACCTCTGACCTCCGGGTTACGGTCCCTAGTCACCGTCTGGATGTTTCCCACCCGGCGGATTTGGCCGAAGAGATCGCGCGCGTGTACGGCTACGACCGCTTCCCGTCCACCGTGCTGCGCGACGAATTGCCAATCCAACGTGATAACCCGCGCCTGGAGGGCGCAGATCACGTGCGCGATGTTCTGGCCGGTTGTGGCCTGGACGAGATCATCACTTACTCGATGACGACCGAGGCGCGTGAAGCGCTACTGGTGCCGCCCGGCGCTTTGCACGACGAGCGGCCCTACCTTCACGTCATCAATCCCATCGCCGCCGACAAAGTTGCGCTGCGTCATACGTTGCTGGCAAGTGCGCTCGACACACTGGCAGCCAACCTGCGCTTTGGCGATCGCGTGACCATGTTCGAGATCGGCGCGGTCTATCTGCCGCGCGAGGGTCAATTGCTGCCGGACGAACCGCGCCACTTGTCCATCGCCATGACCGGCCCGCGCCAGGACGAGAACTGGCAGGGAGCCTCTCGTGCTCCGATGGATTTCTGGGACATCAAGGGCGTGGTCCAAGTGCTGGTCGAGCGGCTGCGTCTGCACGATGTGCACTACGAGCCGTCCGATCACCCGACATACCACACCGGGCGCGCGGCCAGGCTGATCGTGGGCGAGAAAGAGATCGGGACGTTCGGCGAATTGCACCCGCTCGTGCGCCAGGCATTCGACTTGCCGCAGCAGCCGGTGTGCGCCGCCGAGTTTGACCTGGACGCACTGCTCGACGTGTCGTTGGGGGCATACGCCTACCAGGCTGTGTCGCGCTACCCGGCAGTGCGCGAAGACATTGCCGTGGTGGTAGATGAAGCGATCACCGCAGCGCAGGTGGAGGCGACGATCTGGAACGCCGGTGGCCCACTTCGCGTATTGCGCGACGTGCGCCTGTTCGATCTGTATCGTGGCGAGCAGGTCGGTGCGGACCACAAGAGTCTGGCTTACCGGCTCGTCTACCAGACCGACGACCGCACGCTCACCGACGACGACGCGACCAAGATTCGCGCCAAGATCATCAAGGCGCTGGAACGTGAGTTGAGCGCGACGCTGCGGGCATAGAGGCAAAGAATCTGCAGAGAACAGGCGGATGAGGTTGCATGACCCGCTGCCTGTCCATCATACCGATTGAACGGCGCAGGAGATTCCTGCGCCGTTCTTGTTGATTAGCGCGATTGCATAAAGCTTGTGGTAGGTTATAATACGCCGTGCAACACAACAAGCGTATTGTGAGTTGAGAGAAACCATTCACCAGATAAAAGTAAAGGAGTAAATCATGTCCAGTCCAGTCTTTTTCGGTTCCCCGCGCCAGGCTCGCCTGGAAGCCAAGGAAACGTTACCCGCCAAGCTCGACCTGATTCTCGAGCGACTGCATCTGCGTGACCGGGTCAAAGACGAAACGGTCGCCATCAAGATGCACACAGGGAACAACATTGTCTATTCCACTGTACATCCCGTCTTTGTGCGCAAAGTCGTCCAGGCGGTCAAGGAGGGTGGCGGAAAGCCGTTCATCGCCGATGTGAACTGGGACGCGAAAGGCGCTGAAGAGCGCGGCTACTCTTCGGAAACTTTGGGCTGCCAGGTGTATCCAGCCGCCGGGCCGGATGACAAATACTTTTACCCGCACGAGCGACCGTACAAGAACATCAAAACGTGGAGGGTCGCCGGGATGATCGAGGATGCGACGTTTCTCATTAACCTGGCGCACGCCAAAGGGCATCCGAGTTGCAGTTATGGCGGCGCGTTCAAGAACCTGGCCTTGGGCTGCATGGCCGGCGAGACGCGCAGCGCCATGCACGACGCGATGCAATTTGACCGCTATTGGTTTGCGGACCAGTGCCCGGATGATGCTGCGCGAAAACAGATCCTCGCCGTCTGCCCGCACGAGGCCATCGTCGAGGACAAGAACGACCCCACCGAGCTGCACTTGCACCCGGAGCAGTGCAACCAGTGCGGGCGCTGTTTGCAGGTGGCCCCGCCCGGAAGCCTCAAGATTGACGCGGTGAATTTCCACGCCTTCCAGGAAGCGTGCGCCATCAGCACCAGCATCTCGCTTTCGACGTTCGCGCCGGGCAAGGCCGTACACGTCGTGTTGGCGACGCACATGACGCCGGTATGCGACTGTTTTGGCTTTACCGGTATGCCCATTCTGCCGGATGCGGGCATCTTTGGCTCGGACGACATCGTGGCGCTCGACCAGGCGGTGTTGGACGCGGCAGGGCGCACGAAGCTCATCGAGGAAAACATCCCAACCTCGATGGAAGTCCATACGCGCGAGGGGCATCCACTCCGTTGGCTGCACGGGCCGCTCAAGGACCCATACCTCGTGGTAGAGTATGGGGAAAAGCTGGGGCTGGGCACACGCAAGTACGAATTGATTGACGTGCTGCCCGTCGAACAGGTCACCCGCGCGCCGATGGGCTACATCTCGGCCAAGTAACCAAGACCCAAAGGTTTTCAGGCGAACTATAGGTTAGGCGCGCGAACCGCAAGACTGCACAAGCTGTTTGAGGCAATATGCAAGAGATACTGCCAATCCCCCTTACACTTGGTGTTGTAGTTGAATGCTGGGACAAGGCTGAGTCAGGACTCCGCAAGAGCATCAAACAGAAGCACCAAGATGCTGATGAGGAGTTTATAACCAGATTGTTCCTTGACGAGTTTCGGTACAAGCTACACAAGGCAAGTGCCGATAAAAGAATCGGCCAAGCCTTTTTGAAAGACTTACAACAGGCATTTCCAGCATTGGCATATACACACGAAATAGCTATTGTGTCAGAGGATTTGATCGCAGACGTATCTCTACACCGCCGGTCAGTGGAAACGCTGACAGGTGGGGATTTTGGCCTAACTATCACTCGCCCTCAAGTGTCTCTCTCTGGATTTCCAGGCTACAGCTTATCTTACAACGACTCAGAGTACATTCACTGCCAGATTGGGGTCAGCGAATATCAACGCGGCTTGCTCTGCCAAGCCAAACTCAAAGGAAGAGATGGCAGGTGGCGCATGACACGCAATCAGAAGAGCCTTCTGCCTGACCGCATAAACTACTTCGGGTTGTTGCTATATCAATACTCAGACAAAGAGCGCTACAAGCTGAGTCACCTCAGTTGGCAACTGTGCCAGAACGAAACTGCGGAAACTGTGGCCAATTGGCTCAAGTCACGTCAGTTCCCATCTATTTCAAGCTCAGCAGAGATAATCACTCAGTTGGGAAACGCTCGCATCGGAACAGATAATCCAGACGTACTGAGAGAAGTGATCAGACCCACTGGCAAGCCGTACATCGCTATAACAATATCTTGGCCGGTTGACAAGCGTCCGCCTGATTCAGTGTCTGTCTATCTACAAAACCCAGAGTATCAGGTAAACCAACAGCAGCAAATTCAAGTATTAACCTCGGCATCCAGCCAACGCCGACACGCGCGCCTTTTAACGAGTGGTAGTGAACGTGGTCGTCGCCTCGGTTGGTCAGCATCCCTTGGGCGCGGCTGATGCCGTCCGCACACCCTTCGGGTCTTTATGGAGACTGGCGCAAGACAATCGGCAAGTACACTTGCCACCAATGCGCGAGTGGAATGTTCAAGCGCGCAGGTGTGTCCACCACATAAATCTCCGAGCTGGTGAACGGCAAATAGTTGGAACGGCGGGCTGTGATCCGATACGTCCCCGGCGGGACGAAGAACGAATAGGCGCCATCCTCGCCAGTCACCTGCGGGTTGATTTGCTCATCGTACGCCCACGCCGCCCACGTCGTCCACTGGTTGGCGACGGTGTCGGAAACCTCACACGTCACACTGACGCCGGCCAACGTCTGTGTGATCTCCTGCGATTCCCACTTGTTCTTGTCGAATATGTAACCGTCCGGGTCAATCAGCGCCCAGCCGGTAACTGTGACAGTCTGTCCGTCTGCCGTGATGGTGATGACGAATGTGCCGCCGTCAATGGGCGGTATGATGACGCCGGTAAACCCCTGGCAGCAGCCGTTGGTCAGCGTGATGGTCTGTGTGCCCAGTGTGACGGTGACGGCGGCAGACGCGGTATAGCTGACGGGCACGGCAACAGTCATGGTGTACCTCTCACGCAACCACACGCGCCAACCCTCCGGGTTCGCGCAGCCGGACGAATCGCGCGGGTGCTGGGCGACTGTGCCGGCCGGTGCAGCGTAGGCGAACATGACGCCAATCGGATCGTAGGCCAGCGAGGGATTCACGGTCAGCGTGAGCGGACGCGAAGCAGGACTGGTTCCGGCAGCGTTTGTTGCCGTGGCGGTGAGGACGTGCTGACCAGAGGCCAAGGTCAAGTCGAACATGAACCAGTTGTCAATGACGTCAGTCGTGGTGAGCACTTGCGTGCCATTGTCGTAGAGTGTGATCGTAAAGCCATCCAGCGCTAGACCCTCGACCCGGGTGTAAGCCTTGTTCGTCGTGCCGCAGACCGGTGCTGTGAGGGTAGGCGGCGGCAAATAGGTGCGGATCATGTCGGCGCGAACAAGTGTATCGCTGCCGCCAGGGCCGCTCACGGTCAGCGTGACGGTGAATGATCCGGCGGCCATGTAGGTGTGCCGTGGATTGGGAGCCGTGCTAGTGTGACCATCTCCAAAGTCCCAGAGACTAGACACGTAAACGCCCGTTGACTGGTTGGTGAAGGTGACCACCAGCGGCGCCATGCCAAAGGTTGGACTGGCGCTGAAAGCCGCTCCCACCGCGCCGCCAACCGCGATGTAGTTGGTGCGGGTCAGTGTGTCGCTCCCGACTGCGTTGGCCACACGCAGACTCACCGTGTACACTCCGG
>Ga0315279_10000651_pt1 | contig 65317 bp, 55 predicted proteins | sample YL17G06_20_MG_FD_203694 | JGI IMG/M metagenome (GOLD analysis project Ga0315279, IMG submission 203694) | Sediment microbial communities from Yellowstone Lake, YNP, Wyoming, USA - YL17G06_20 | ecosystem: Environmental > Aquatic > Freshwater > Lake > Sediment | place: USA: Wyoming | collected...
GCGACTTTGGCTTTGAATGCAGCGTCATGTTGTCTGCGCATAGTGACCATCTTACCATACCTCCTCTTGGGTTATGGCAGGTCAAAATGCACCTTATTGCTCTGTCCGAAATTTGGGGAGAGGCTCATGTCTCAGATTTGTATGGATTTTCCACCAATGCTCTCCATCGTTTTCTGTAGGATTGGCCAATAACCTTTCCACATTTTTACCTCTATACAATGTGATCATAACATTTTTGACTCCATCAGGGGGTATCCATTTTATCTCCATTCCTTCCCCCATATATAAGACCAACCCTTCTCCTGGCATCGTGACATCTAGATGTGGGTTGATTTGAATAAGATTGAGTTCTTTTAAATTGAGAGGTCCTCCACCTCTTTTCCAGATCTTTAATAAGTGTTCACCAGGATGGATGTCTTTTATGAAGAATTCTAAACCATTCCAGTCTTCATTTTTAAGATATCCCTCATACAAGAGCTTATCATCCAGCCATATGCTTAGATGTGGCAAAAAATCCCCAATTCGTTCTCCTTTTGTTTTTAAAGTCAATTTTATCAGATTTCCATATAAGAAAATCTTCTTACCAATATTTACATTCTGCCAAGGAAGGTAGGGGGCAGATGATTTTGTCCCTCTTACATCCCATCTCGAATTTTGAACAGAGTTTTCAGAGATTCGTTGTAAGTTTTCCACAATCTCGGAAACCTTCTCCGCATCTCCTAGCTTATTGTATACTTCCATTAAAAGAAGGCCTGCTTCAAAATTGTTTTCACGATTCCAAGCAACCTTCTCTAGAAACTCTGCTGCCAATTGATACTTTTTTTCTAAATAGTAAATTCTTCCGAGCTCGATTAAAGCAAGATTATGATTTTTGTCGTTCTCAAGAACTTTTTTTAGTATCTCTTCTGCTTTTTTTAAGTTTTGCAATTTTTCATATACAATACCTATATAACAGAATACATGAATATTTTGAGGATCACTTCTTGAATAGATTTCAAGTTCCTTTAGAGCGTATAATAATAACTTTTTATTTTCTGGATAAGATATTTTATCTATAGATTTTATGATATCTATATATTCATTAAATATATTTATTCGAAAGCCTAATTCACTATATTCTCTGATTCTACTAATTGCACCCTCTAAAGGAGGTGAGATTTTTATCTTTCCGACACTTGTAAAGGGAGTGACCTCCTTTGCTTCATTAATATCATAAAGGCTCATTTTAAACTCATATACACCAGGATCGATACAGTCTGGGACTCTAAATTGACATATATCTTTTATAACTTCGCCTTCGTTCCATCGAGTTGTGGGGTACTCGGTTTCATCTACAAGAATATGACCGAGTTCAATAGAATCATATCCTTTATTTAATGCCGCCCAGAGTGCATACCTATGATCTATTTTTTCAAGGCATTTCCAGTAGAAAATCAATTCAAATTTTTCTCCCAATTTAAGAATTGGAAAATTCTTAGCCAGCCTTTTTTTTGCTTTGTCTTCAGATTTTAGTTCAGTCTTATTTCTCTTTTCTTCATTTTTGAGAAGACTAAAATTCGATTTGGTTATTGGGGTCAAATCATATCCCACCAATTCTACCTGGTTATTTAGTTTTATATTTACTGTATTCGACGGAAGTTTTTTGATTATTCTTCTTTCAACATCTTCATCAGACCAACCCAATCCTTTTTTAATGATTCTCTCTTTAATTTCCCTAAATTTATTTTTATCAGTTTGATAAATATTATTTAAGAAGGTCCTCATTGCTCTATTAATTACACCTTGATAATCTACTTTTAGCTTTATATCCAGAACTTTATATAAGGTGATCGATCCGGGATTAGGATACATGCGAATTTCATGAAGCTTTTCGAAAGAATCGTTATTATCCAGATACGATAAGAGTAAATTATCAGGGGGAGTGATTAAAATATATTGTGGAGAGCTGTTTGTGAGTAATTCAAGAAAATCATTTTCATCCAATATCGGAAAATTTATATCTAAAAAGTCTTCTCTACGGTCAAAAAATAATAATTTATTTCTATCAAAAAGTTCATTGATGTTTTTTTTTGAATCAATTCGGAGAACTTCAATAGGATATTTACCTTTGGTAAAAAAATAGAAAGATTTACCCCACCAGATACTGGCTAATATTTTTGAATTTTCAGGAATATTATTAGAAATCCATGTGCTCATATTTTTGATATTTTCATTATGCCATGCATCTACGGTGAAATGCCAATTTCCAGAAAATAAAGAGACTCTCGTTTTATAAAAAAGCCAAGATTGTGATATTTGTGTGCCAAATACTGAAGAAATGATCAGAACTGCAAGAAAAGATGAAATAAGCTTTGGATTAAAAATTATGATTTTTTTAAAAATCAAAAATATCTTCTTGATTGTCTCATCAATCAATCGTCCAACAACTAAGCTTGACAGACATAAGGGAAAAAGAATGTGGCCGAACCTGCTGTGCGATTCAGGATTTCCCATATACGCCAGTATGGGTATTGAAATAAAGAAAAACACTGACAGAAATATATCAGGCTTGCTTTTTTTAAAAATACTAAATATAGAAAGCCCCCATCCAAACAGAAGCAGGAGTTCTATTAAAAGGCGGAAATTAGGTGAAATAAAATTAACATAAAAATTATATAAATGATTTATAAAACTAATTAAAGAAAAGGAGCCAGCCTTATCGCTAAACATAAGTTTCAAAATTGGATTATTAAGTATTATTTTTACTATATTTATGTGTTCTGAACTAATCCTATTCCCAAGGGGAGTGTATATGTGTCCAGATGAGAAATAGATTATTGAGGCCCAAAAAAAATAAACTACAAATAAAGCAATCCCTGAGCAAATTAATAAAAATAATACTTTTTTGGTTTTATATTTCTTTGTAAAAATTGAACTGAAAACAAATGAAAGAAACGGCACTGAAATAAGTATTACTGTTTTTTCTCTTAAGAAAAAGCTTGGAATAAGAATGAGCGTTGCTAAAATGAAATATCTTGTTGAATTCTTTTTTATTCCTAAAAAAATGAAGAATAAATGCCACAAGAGAAAAAAGGGCAATATATTATCTATCAATAGATATGACGACCATTCATTAAAAACCAAGGATGTTAGAAGAAAAATAGAGGCGAATAGTCCAACCCATTTATTAAATAATTTACTTCCTATGAAAAATATGCTCATTATATTTAATAAAAAGAAGAATCTTATTATCCAGAACGCATTCCTAACTGAAACTCCGAAAAACCAAAACGACAATGCTATTAATATAGAAAATAGAGGCCTTCGTTCAAATACTCCAGAGTCAATTTGGTTTATTGTTTTATTGTTAACAATATCTAATGCTGCATTTAAGTATGTTCCAGTATCAGGGGAAGTGGAAAGGCTATTTAGCGAAAAGAGCATTAGAGAAAGTATCGCAGGAATAATCCAAACAGGAAAAGTTTTTATCCCTTGATGACGAATATTTATTTTAAACATTTATATTTTTGACGAAGATTGACCTCTTCGAATTACTCTATTCTTTTTGTAAAAATTATTATTATAAAAAACTTTCTTTGCCTGAATAAAGTTTAGTCTCAAGGATGATACGAAATTAATTGTGGGAACAGATTAGTTATAAATAACCAATGGGCGGCTTATATGTTGACGGATTATAGCTAGGAACGATCTTCTGCAATATTCTTATGATTTCATCTCTTTTATCATTTTGATAACTCAATTCAATAAGGAGTTTTATTTTTTTAATTAAAAATTCAGAGTTTATTTTATGCGAGCTCCGGGCCTTAAATATTTTTTCATATTCTGTGGGCTCCACTCCTTCCTCAGCGCTTAAGATTTCCTCGTATAATTTCTCTCCAGGTCTTATTTGAGTAAATATTATTGGTATATCTACATCAGGTACAAAGCCGCTAAGTTTTATCATTTCTCTAGCTAAGTCGATGATTTTTATGGGGTCTCCCATATCCAGAACAAAAACTTCTCCTCCATGTCCTAAAGCGGAAGCTTCTAGAACAAGAAGGATTGCTTCAGAATTAATCATAAAATATCTCTTCATTTCAGGATGAGTTACAGTCACCGGTCCGCCCTTTTTTATTTGTTCTTGAAATAAGGGAATTACACTTCCTCTGCTTCCCAGTACGTTTCCAAATCTAACTGAAATAAATTTTGTTTTACCTTTCAGATTTAAAATCTTTAGGTATTCTTCTCCAACTCTTTTTGTTGCTCCCATTACACTTGTAGGATTGATGGCTTTGTCTGTGGAAATAAAGATGAATTTATCAACATTATATTTTAAAGCGGCCTCTGCTAATATTTTTGTGCCGAGAATGTTTGTTTTAACTGATTCTTCAGGATAGAACTCTGAGATGGGTACGTGCTTATAGGCTGCAGAATGTACTACAATTTCCGGTAAGAATTTTTCGAATGCAGAAAATATCTTAGATCCATCTTTTATATCTCCAATTACAGGAATGACTTCTTCTTTGGAAGGTCTTAAGTTATTAAAAAGATAAAAGATTTCCGTTTCATCGATGTCGAAGGCGATTAATGTTTTTGGATTAAATTGAAGAGTCAATTTTGCAAGCTCTGAGCCGATAGATCCTCCAGCTCCTGTGATTAATACTTTTTTTCCTTGAATAAAATCTTTGATTGCCTTTAAATAAATTTTTACTGGCGACCTTCCTAATAAGTCCTCCAATTTAATTTGGTGTATATCAGAAAGTGTGATTTTTCCACCTATCAAATCAGCCGTACTGGGTAATATCTTTATCTTATTTAAAATTTTCGTTTCTCTGATAATCTGGACGATTTCCCGTAGTTCGTTAGAATGTGCCGATGGGATAGTAATTAAGGTTTCATCAATTTCATTATTTTTGATGATCCTTGGAATATCTTTTCTAGTGCCCAGCACCTTGATACCATGAATTTTAATTCCCTGTTTAGCCGGGTCATCATCTATGAATCCGACTGGCAAATAATTAGAATTTTCATTCCTTATCATTTCTCGTATCATTTGTTCTCCTGCACTTCCGGCTCCAACTATCAATATTTTAATTTTTTCTTTTTTCATTCTGAAGGTGTTTTTCAATCCTTCAATTAAAACTCTTTTAGAAATGCGGAGAGAGCCTATTAAAATAAGAGAAAAGATGTAGTCGACCAGTAAGACTGAACGCGGGATAGGAGCATCTCTAAGTGGAATGGATGTTCTTAGTAAAAATGATGCCATTCCTAGAGCCAGAGAGCCAAGAGAAAGGGCTTTAAAGATCTTGATTAATTCATCCAGACTTACAAAACGCCATGAAATATCATATAGATTGAATAAAACCAAAAAGGTCAATTTAATAATTAATGCCAGCGCTATGAAGTAAGGTAAATTATTTTTATAATGATCGGGAATTATTCCGTTAAATCTGGACCAAACAGATGCATACATTGCAAGGGAAATTAGCAAAATATCAAATATAAAAAAGAACGTTCTTCTTTTAAAAACACTTTTTCTAAGCAACACATTAAGAAATGTTTTAAAAAAATTCATTATTTGTTCTTATTTCCCCGACATTTTATACAATTAACGTTCCAAGTGATCAACTTCGGAGAGATCTTATTATTTCTATTAAATTTTCACAAACATAATTAATCTGATCTTCTTTTAAATTATTGTAAAACGGAAGGGCAATAGTTCTTTCAGAAACCTTTTCTGTTATGGGGAAGTCTCCTTTTTTGTAGCCAAAAATATTTCTGTAGAATGGTTGAAGGTGAATTGGAGGGAAATAATTACTGCAGCCAATGTGTTTTTCCTTCATTTTATTCAAAACTAAATCTCTGTCTTCCTTTGAGTATTTATCTGCTAATCTTACCACATAAACAAACCAGCTGATTTTTTTGTTTTTTTCGAAATGAGGAATAACCACTTCTTCGATAATTTTTAATCTCATATTATATAAGTCAGCAACTCTTTCTCTTTTAGCTAAGATCTCGTCAATTCTTTCCAGTTGAGCAAGACCAAGGGCACAATTAATATCACTTGCCCTATAATTATATCCAAGTCGGTCATGCTTTAACCAGTCATCATTCTCTGACCTCCCCTGATTTCTCATGCTACGGCATAATTGATTAATATTTTCATTATCAGTAGCAATTATTCCTCCTTCACCCATGGTTATCTGCTTATTGGGATAAAATGCGAACACTCCACAATCCCCGAAGGTTCCAACTTTTTGCCATATTTTTTTGCATGGAGATCCCTTCCTCTTTTTTGTATTTTGAAGGCCATTTGTTTCCTGGTTTTTTCCTATTTGGGAATAAGAAGTCTTTGGAAGTTTTGAATTTTGAGTTTTGACTTTCGAAGTGATAGTCAGGTATTCTGCTCCGATCGACTCGCAGGCATCCTCTATCACTTTTAATCCATTCGGGCACGCTAACCCCATTATATCGTCCATGTCACACGGCCTGCCAAATATATGAACAGGAAGAATAGTCTTAAGTTTTGAATTTTTCTTATTTAATGTTCTAATCTTTTGTTCGATTCTATTTGGGTCAATATTGAGGGTTTTTTCATCTATATCTACAAAAACATGCGTAGCTCTTTCAAACAGAATGCAATTAGCTGAAGCAATAAAGCTGAATGGAGTTGTTATAACAATATCTCCTTCTTGAGTATCAAGTGCTCTCATACAGAGATGCAAGCCGCTCGTTCCACTGTTTACTGCGATTGCATACTTGGAACCAATATAGGCTGCAAATTTTTGTTCAAATTCTCTCAGTTTGGGTCCTAAACTCAGATGGGGAGTATTCAATACTTCTAGTATCTTTTCTTTTTCTAATTCAGTTATATCAGGACTTGATAACGGAATTTCCATCATATTTTTCTTAAAACTTCCTTTTGTTCTAATACTAACGCGATCCTAAGCTTTTGAACAAGCAAATTATTGCATGATTTTTCCTATCTGCAATGATTCCGAAAGAAACGCTCTATTTAATAATGAAATTTCTATTCTAAATTTTCAAGCCTCCATCAATTTCAAGAATTTTTCCATTAAAGTAATCATTTTTTATAATGAATATAATCCCATCTGCAATTTCAGAAGCATTAGCCATCCGTTTCAATGGAATTTTATTGACCCAATCGGCTATGATCTTTTCGTTCATTGCTTCGAATACCATTTTAGTTTTCGTTAAGCCTGGCGCTATGCCTGCAACCCTTATTCCAAGAGGACTGAGCTCTTTTGCCCATGTTTTTGTCAAGGCGTTGACTCCAGCCTTAGAAGCTGAATAGGCAGTTTGACCAGCTTCGCCCTCTGCAGAAATAGAGCTGACATTTATAATAAGTCCTTTTGTTCTCTTTTTAAACATTTTATCAACAACATGTCTTGTCATATAAAAAACGGAACTTAAATTTGTAGCGATCACTTTATTCCAAATGTCCACATCGTGTTTTTTTATACTTCCAAATAATTTAATAAGAGCAAAATCACTTAAGATTCCTGCGTTATTTACCAATACATCAATGGAACTAAATTTATTAAAAAAATCATTGACAGCTTTCTCAGCTTGGCTATCCTCACTGAGATCACAGACTTTATAAAAAATACTTGGGTTTTCGTCTTTCATTTCCCTCAAAGCGTCGTGGTCAATATCAAAAACACCCACGATTGCCTTCTGTTCCATTAATTTCAATACAAGGCTTTTCCCAATTCCATTTGCTCCGCCTGTGACGATTATTTTCTTGCCTTCTATTTCCATACTTTCCTCAAAATATAAAGCATCTAATTTTTTGAAAATGAAATTCCTCTATTTTTTAAAATACGTTTTATTTCATTAAAGCTCGTCATCATCAAAAAATCCTCTTCCGCCAATTTAACACCAAATTGCTCCTCTATTGTTAATATGAGCTGCATATGGCTCAATGAATCCCAACTCTCTACATTTTCTATCGTTGTGCCTTCATTTATCTCATCTAACTGGACTTTTAATACATTTGCCATGATTTGTTTCAGCTTCATTTCCATACTAACTCACCTTATTTTAATTCATGCGACAGATAATATTCTTTTAATTTCCTGTATAAGACCTTTTTAGTCGGACCTTTAGGGATCTCGTACAAGTCTTCCAATTCATCAATTATTATTATCTTTTTTGCCTGTTTAAAATATGCGATTTTTCCTTTGCAGAATTCTCGCAACTCAACTTCTGTGGTTTGAAATCCTTTTTTTATTTTGACATAAGCTACAATATCTTCTCCTAAAAGTCTATCAGGAATACCAATCACTGCACATTCAGCAACAGAAGGATGCTGAAAAATAACATTTTCCAGTTCTGATGGATAGATGTTTTCTCCACCCTTTATAATAAGAGCATCTTTTCTTCCTTTGAAATAAAAATAACCGTCTTCATCTTTATAACCATAGTCACCGCTGTGGAACCAGCCATTAGGAAATGCTGTCTTATTTCTTTCCGGCAATCCAAGATATCCTTTTGTCACATTAAATCCACGAATACAAATCTCTCCATCAACATTAGGTCCCAATTCATTCCCTTTTTCGTCCATAATTGTCATATCATTTATCGGAAGAGCTTTACCTATAGATCCTTTTCTTCTTCTGTCTTCAGGAAAATCATTGAAGCACGAAAAAGATGTTGTCTCTGTTAGTCCATAACCTTCAAATATTGGAACATTGAATCTTTTTTCAAACGAATCTTGTACACTTTCTGTCAAGACTTGTCCACCACAGATAATACCTTGCATAGTATTGTCTCTTCTTTCTGCGGGAAGACTCAGTAAAATTGAAAGCATTGAAGCCATAACACTTGACCAATTAATCCTGTATTTATGTACTAATCCCCAGAAAGACATCAAGCTTACTTTTCCTTTGACTATAATGGTTGTGCCTCCACCATAAAGAGGGGCAAGAAGGGTAACAACCTGACCATTGTTATGAAAGAGAGGTAAGATACACATTGTCCGCGTCTGTTCCGAAAATTTGAACCACTCAGATATCGCCTTTGCATCAGATAGAAGATTTAGGTGGCTTAATACAGCACCTTTTGGATTCCCTGATGTACCCGATGTGTAGATAATAACAGCTTCATCTGTTAAATTAAGATCCGTATTTATAGTTTTTTTCTGTTGTATTTCAGATTTTTTTAGAAGAGGCTCAAAATCAGGAAGGGGATTCAAACTTATTGACTGAACATTATTTGGGATATATTCTGAGATTTGTTTTATTTTATTCTCGAATGCTATATCATAAAATGCCACCTTTGATTGGCTGTCAGTTATAATATATAAAATCTCTCTGGGAGCAAGGTCCGGATTTATTGGAACTACCGTAACTCCTATGGTTAATGCTGCAAAGAACATCAATAAGAATTCTGGCGAATTGGGGATTATTAGGTTGATTCTATCTCCTTTTTTCAGTCCTAAATCAGATAAATACCTTGCAACGTTTAGAAAACTGTTTAGAAAATCTTGGTATGAAAATACATCTTCCCTTTTTCCTGGGGAAATTAAAAATATTTTATTAGGCGATTGTTTCGTTCTCTTTTGAAAAAGACTACCGATATTCCTAAATTCAGGATCAATTTCTGCATCAATCTTTTGATGAGGAAGTAGTAATTTCGTATCCATAGCAATTAAACCTCGTTTACATATTTCTTTATAATGCGAACGATTGATGAAATCGCAGTCATATCAAGGACATCTTCATAGTTAATTTGGATTCCAAAGCAATTTTCAATATCAAATATCAATTGGATATGTTTTAGTGAATCCCACTCTGGAACATCTTCCATGGATAATTTAGGATTAAAATCGCATACTTCTAGATTTTTTTTAAAAATTGCAGATAATTTTTCTATAATTTGCTCATCGTTCATTTGAGCCCAGAAAATGTTTGACGATATTTATAGCAGAAACTTTTGCCATTGCATAACGACATTCGTGTGTTGCTGTGCCAATATGAGGAACGATTAAACAATTTTCAATATTGCATAAAGGGTGATTACCTGGAACAGGTTCAGGGAGGGTAACATCCAGTGCCGCTCCCTTGATCATTCCTTTTTTTAGAGCATTGATAAGGTCGTCGGTATCTATAACTTCTCCTCTTGCCAAATTTAATAATACGGGCTGCTTTTTCATTTTTGCGATAGTATTCGTGTTTATCATTCGTTTTGTCTCTGTTGTCAATGAAATATGGATTGAAATGTAATCAGATTGCTTTAACAGTTCATCGAAGGAAACTCGTTTTACATGGGGTTCAAGGGTAAGGTTAATTTTATTAACAAACGGGTCATTATAAATAACATTTAGGCCAAATCCAATTGCGCGCTTTGCTACGGCTTGTCCAATCTTGCCAAACCCCAAAATGCCAAAAACTTTATCGTTTAATTCTTCTCCCAAAAATAAATCAGGATCCCAATATTTCCATTTGTCTTGTCTCACGAACTCGTTTGCAAATGAAATTTTTCTAATAAGTGATAAAAGGAGGGCAAATGTCAGATCGGCAGTACTGTTTGTGACTACATCTGGGGTATTATATACAGATATATTTTTGTATTTTGCAAACTCAACATCGATATTATCAAGACCAGCCGCATAATTTGATATTACCTCTAACTTGTTGCTTTTTCTTAAAACTTGTTTTGTAAATTTATCCGAGACCGTGGACAAAATAGCGTTGTAATCATGAACAATCTCAATTAGATGTTGATGGGGAAAGGGCTTATTGGTTTTATTTATATGAACAACAAAATATTTTTGAAGTATTGTTGAAGCTATCGAAGGTAAATTTCGCGTGATAAATATCTTCTTCATTTAGCAAGGAACCTCCCAACCCGCTCTATCCCCTTTTCGATTAGATTAAGGTTATCAACGAGGGGTCCAAAGCTAACCCTGACACCTTCGTATAGTGTTCTACCAAATCCCCATCCCGGAACGAAAAGCACTCCGGTTTGTTTTAGCACATCCTCAACAAATTTTGCACTATTCATGCCAACCTTAATACACGTATATAACCCACCTTGAGGATTAAGGTATGGAAAACCAAGATGTTTTTTAATTGATGAAACGGTACGCTGCGCAGCTAATTGATATTTTCGACTTGTGTCCCTTAAGTAAGGTTTAAGAGAATTTTCCTTTATTGCTGTATCAACGTATTTTGTAAATGCCATCTGGTGAAGCATATCTGGGCATAAAATTGAAGAGTTTAAAAATGATTCGATTGACTCAATAATAAATTCTGGCGCTTCTATCCATCCTAATCGACGTCCGAGGCTCCTTCCCCATTTGGAATTGGAATTTATGGAAATAAAGTTTTCATTTGGTTCCCAGGAAAAATAATCTGGGAATTGTTCTTTGAAGAATATTTCACGATAGGCAAAATCGATTATTAGAAAACTGCCAATTTCTCTAGCGGCATTCAGTGCGGATTGAACAAATTCATCGGAAAGCACTTGAGATGTAGGGTTATCTGGACTCACAAGCATTATTACTTTAGGCTTATTTTTAATAATATATTCTGACAACTCTTGAATTTTTTCATCTGCCATATAAACCCATGAATCCTTGTTAAGAACAGGAAAACGGATAAGGTGTACCTTCAAGGAGCTGAGTATCTGGAGTGGATAATTACAATAGGTGGGGTCTAAAAGCAGAATTTTATCACCATCTTCAAGCAAGACCTGCATTAAGTCATATACGAGCTGTGTTGAATTCGCACCAATGGCAATCTGATTAGTATCAAGATTTTTAACACAGTATAAATGTTTCTTAAATTTGACTATCGCTCTTTTACACTCATAAGTTCCAAGAGTGGGAGGATATCCTCCAGATTGATGAAACAAATCTTCGTTTCTGATGATTTCAAGATAAGCATCCTTCAATGCCTCAGGAGATTTATGGTTTACCCAACCTCCTGCAAATGAAATAATATCACAACGATTAAATCCAATCCTCTTGAAGTGATTTGGATTTGCGAGAGTCATAATTTCCCTCACCAGAGATTTTGAACGTCTGAGTTTAATCGCTTTTTGTGATATTTTTGGCTTCACTTTTATTCCCTCCAAAAGATAGATATACTCCTCTTTATTTTTTTCTTGAATTCTTCAATCTATGCATTTTATTATAGATTCAGGTCCAAATTTCGTCTTTTTGCATATTTAATAGTCGAGCTTATTTTTTGTGCTTAATGAAAGGGGAAGATTGAATATTTTGATTGGCTAAGTCCAAGATATAGCATGAATCATTTGTTTTTCTAAATTTCGCTTTTTCATAAAAATCTGCGGCGGGCTTATTTTTTTTAGTAGGGATGTATTCTCCGATTAAAAGTTTACATCCTCTTTCCCTAGCCTTTTCGTGAATATAAGCCAGCATAGACTGCTCGATTGTAAGCCCTATAACCCTACAGCTAAGTAAAAACGTATCTATAAAACATTCATTACCTGATATTTTCAAAATAATAACACCTATAATACCATGGTCTCCCAGCTTGTCTCTGGCTGAAACGGAATAAACAAGAGAATTATTGTTGGCCGTAAAGGACCGAATATCTGCCTCTGAATAACGCCTTGTCGTCAGATTCATTTGATTGGTCTTTTGAGTGAGTTGGGCTATTCTGGAAATTGAAAAATTATTAGCTACTTCGAAGATAACTTCGATATCAAGGCTTTTTAGATAATCTTCCAAATTGCTTACAGTTTTTCTTATGTTCCTCCGGGCAATTTGTGCCTGATACATTTCGCCTTTTTTTTTATCTTCCTCGGTTAGCCGGATATTCTCAATTCCATTTAATTCTTGGATGATTTTAGGGAAATTATAAACAGTTTCAGGCAATTCAACCACGGTGCACTCCGGGAACGTTTGTCGAATCAGTTCGCATTCCCGTGAATTGTCATCAATAAAGATCATGCTTTCAATTCCAATATTGAGTTCTTCTGCCAGTTCAAGGAGATTAGTTGCTTTATCTTTCCAATTTATTCTATAAGCAGCAAAATGATTTCTTCTTAGAATCATTCCAGGATGTTTATCGATCACCTCAAAAACATCATTTTCGTTATTCTTACTATTAATGGCCAGCATTATTCCCCGCTGATAAAGTTTAAATAACTCCTTCTGAAGTCCTCGAAAGCAGCTTCCTGGGTAATCTTCCCCTAATGCAATCCCATCAAATCCGTCTTCCCCTACGATACCACCCCAAAGCGTGTTATCAAGATCTAAAACGATACATTTCTTCACTTTTCCTAAGGCACTGATTAAGTATCGACACAGGTCAGTAATAACTTCAGGATAAGCCGAATATTTAAATGGGTTTTTGGAGAGATACCACATTTTCGAGTCGGAAACACTATCATATCCTTTTCTCAGCAAAAAATGATTAAAATCCCAAATAAAAGCATTTGGAACGGAGCTCATTTCTTCAGTTAATAGCTGGTTAAATTCATGAACCAAATGAACTTGATTTTGACTCTGTTGAGCATCGTAAACTCCCCAATAGGGTAAACTTAAGAAGCTCATATTTTGAAAGATCATCTGAGAATCCAGCCGTTTTCTGATATGCTGAGCGTAGGTGCCTAGCTGTCTGGCCGATGATTCGATGATTTTTTTCCACTCCGAAGGTGATCTTGAATTAAAAGCTGTATTGAATTCAGGCAAAAAATCTTCCAATCTTGAGAAAAAAAGGATGATATCGGGCTTTAAGTCGTATAAAAAACTTGAGTCATTGAAAATCTCCTGAGCAAATTGATTGTAATTACCGTATGAAAACTCCGGATTAAATCCTTCCAATATCAGCCTGAGCTTAAGAAGCGGTTCAAGAGGTTCAACTGTATAACTGCGAAGACAGGCAATCTTTAATAAGGGCAATTTTTTTAGATCGCACTTTTCCTCAACAATATTTAGATAGCGGTTATAATCGTTTGTTTTAAGCTGGGGCAATTTCGCTCTTATTTCCTCAAATGTCATCATGACCTGATTGAAAAACCTCCATCGATTATTAATGTTGTTCCTGTTATCCACCTTGATTCATCACTCAGGAGAAAAATGACCAAATTAGCAACGTCTTCAGGTGTTCCGACCCCGAGGGGATGATTTTTTATTATTTGGTCAATGGCTTCTTGGGGGAGAGTTTTCATGGCCTCTTCATTCATTGGAGTTTTTACATAGCCTGGAGCTATGCTATTAATTCTGATTTTCCTAGGAGCAAATTCACATGCCAGAGATCTGACGGCTCCGTCAAGAGCAGCTTTGGAACATCCATAACCGGAGAGGGCAGGAGACCCTCTCAGCGAAATGACTGATGAAATGCCAACAATTGAAGCCCCTTCCTCATTCACATTTGTTTTTTTTGTAAAATATTTCACTAATTCCAGGAAGGCCAATAAATTGATTTCCAATATTTCTCTTAGAGCTTCGGTTTTCATAATCTTAAGAGGCAGTGTTTTACGGATCCCAGCAAAATGAACCAGCCCATCTAACCTACCCAATTTATTGCTGATCATATTAAAGATATTATCGTATTCCTCAAATCTAGTTAGATCGATGGGGATAACGAGATGATCATTTTCTCTCATGGATGAAAGCGTTTTCTCCAGCCTAGAAATATCGCGACCGATTAAACATACTCTGGCGCCTAATTGACTAATTTTAACAACTGCAGCACGCCCCAGGCCCGAAGATGCGCCCGTCACAATAATTTTCTTTCCCTTAAGGCTACAAAAAGATTTTCTCATGCCCATTTCCGTTTCATGTTATTTAAATTATTATAATTCAATTACTTGTGGACAGCAGATGTCTTCAAGAGTTATGTCAACCACTCCCCATGAAAGTCCCACTCCAAACCCTGAAAGAAGGCAGCGCTTATTGCCTTTATTCTCCATTTTTGAAAAACAATGAACAATTGTCAATGGAATTGAGGCAGAGGAAGTGTTCCCGTATACATCCAAGCTATAGAGGACTTTTTCAGGCGGGAATGACAATTTTTTAGCAATCTTATCTGTCATGAATTTATTCGCTTGATGAAGGATGAGATAATCCGTGTCTTCAATTTTCAGATTTTCTTCTTCCATGAACTCCTTCATTGTTTTCACCACATCAATGATCGAAAAATTGAAGATTTCCATTCCGTCCATATAAATATGTTCGTCTGAACGAGTTAGCCCATCAGCCTGTTTTTTTACTTTTCTTGTCTCCTTACTGGAAGGAATACGGAAGCCTCCCCCAGGGACTATCAACTTATCATGGCGGCTGCCGTCTGTCATAAATTTCATTCTTATTTCTGGCGAACGAGGAGAGAATTCAATTATCGACGCAGTTCCAGCATCGCCCAGAAGAAAGACAACATTTTTATCTTCTCCATAACAAAGTTTTGTTTGGGTATCTCCCACCAATAAAAGCATTCTTTTCAAAGACCCACTCTGAATAAATGAACAAGCAATATATAAGCCAAATACAAACCCAGAACAGCCAAGATTTACATCGAAGGCTAATGTTGTTTGGGGACAACCTAATTTATTTTGCAACAAACAGGCCGTAGCGGGCAAAAGATAATCAGGTGTTTGAGTCACGAATATTATTCCATCTATGCTATCCGGCTTAATTCCCATCTCTTTGAAAAGCTTTTCTGCCGATGCTTGGCAAAGATCTGAAGTGCATTGGTCAGATGAAGCTTTGCGGTATTCTTTAATTCCAGTAAGTTTTACTGTTTTTTCCCGTTCTTCTAAAGAAATGAATTGATGTTCCTTTAGATTGTTAATGATAGTTTTCGGAACAGCTCCTGATATTCCAGCAATACGAATATTTTGAAATGATATTTTATTCATTTTGGATGTTTTTAAATTCCTTTGACAGCGATTTATTCATCTTAGACAAAGTAAGACTATTTTGTAGATTTAGCTAAGATATGATCATACAGGTCTTTAACAGTCTTCAGTTTTTCAAACTCATTATGACTGATATTAATTTCATATTCATCATCCAGCATAGAAACTAAGGCTAAAGAAGCGAGAGAATCCCATTCTTCATAATTTCTGAATTCATCTTCCATTTTAACTTCGCCATTTCTGTCAATTGCATCGGCAAATTGTTTCAAAAATAACTCACTCATATTATTTCTCCGGCACTTCTATTAATTCTATTATCTGTTTATCTTTTTTCGAAAACATAAAAGCGACTTTCTGTTCGTCCATTATCTTGGCTTCAGAAGGTCGGGTAATGAGTAAGTGATCCTCTTTTCTTAGAAAAATAATCGTATTTTCTATGTTATTGACGCGATAACATATATGATGTATTCGTCCTCCTAGTTTCATAAAGTCATATGAAGGAGATTTTTCATCTATCGGTTGAATTAATTCAACTCGGAAATTATTGTTTGAAACCAATAAAGCTAAATAAACTCTTCTTGAAGAATCAGGGGAAATTTTTTTTAGACATTTGTATCCATATTGATGAATATACCGTTTGAAGGCATCCTCGATATCAGTCACTACAACTCCTATATGATCTATTTCCATGATTTGTCCAATTTATTCATTATTATTGATTTGATAGTTTTATAGTCTTTATTCATTTCGATTATTTCTTCAGGTTCGATTTCAATAGAAAATTCCTCTTCAAAGGCCGATATCAAAGTTAAATGGTTCAGCGAATCCCAACCTTCAGCTTTATCTGGGGAGAGATCGTCAGAGATTTTATCTAAAGGGATTTTTAAAAGTGTTGAAAATAATTCTTTGATTCTATTTTCCATACCTTAGCCCCTGATTTTTTTAGCTGGGTTACCGAATATTGTAACATTGGGCCCAGCATTTCGAATAACGACACTACCAGCACCCACGACAACACCGTCTCCGATTCTTCTTCCAGGGATAACCTTTGCGCCAACTCCAAACATGCATCCTGATCCAACTTTTACCTTTCCAGTAATTTCTACTTTTCCGTTTATCGAGGTGAAGTTACCTATAACCGCGTCGTGGCCTATGGTTGAACTTGTATTAATAAACACAAAATCACCGATTTTGATATCATTTGTTAGTATGCAATTGGGGCTAATAACACATCCCTTTCCAATTTTTATGTTGAATCCAAATATAACACTTGGGTGGATGAGGGTATAAAATTCTGCCCCGTTCTTAGAGAGCGAGACGACGAGATTTTTTTTAACTTTAGGATCAAGGATGGAAAGAACGAGTTTTTCCTCCGGCTTTGGCCGATAATCAGCAATTGTGCCAATGACCTTTACTGGATAGTCATATTCATCAAGGTTATGCCGATTATCATCGATAAAACCCTTAATTTTATAGTCTTTTTTTTCTTTTATTTCCTGAGAAAGCCAAGAGTATACTTCTCTGCCTAATCCTCCTGCGCCCACGATAATCAAATCCATTTTATTTTCCTCCTGTCAAACTGCTCTTTTTTAAGTTCGCAAAGTTATATAACTTCTTTTTTCAAATGTCATTTATCACCTTTAAACTCTTCCATCGTCGCCTGTCCAGGTTGACTAATTCCTTCTCCTTTTATAACTTTCATAATTGTCATAATAATTATTTTGATGTCTAATTTTAAACTCCAGTTGTCTATATACCAGACATCATACTTAAATTTTTCTTCCCAGGTGATTGCATTTCTTCCATTAACCTGTGCCCATCCAGTAATTCCAGGTTTTACTTCGTGTCTTCTTGCTTGTTCTGGGCTATATCTATCTAAATAATCAACTAGCAAAGGACGGGGACCGACCAGGCTCAGTTCTCCCCTCAAAACATTCCATAATTCTGGCAATTCGTCTAAACTCAATTTTCTTAAAAATTTTCCAATTTTTGTTATTCTCTCTTCATCTGGAAGCAAATTTCCTTGTTCATCTCTTCGATTTTTCATAGTCCTGAATTTTATTAGATGAAAAATATTACCATTTTTGCCCGGCCGGGGCTGTTTAAAGAATACCGAATCTTTTGATGTTAGCTTTAATATTACTGCAATAATTAAGAAGGGAACAGCTAAGATGATTAACCCAATTAAGGCAATTATAAGGTCAAATATGCGTTTTATAAATAATTGGATATTCATTGCTTCTTTTCTGAAAATTTTCTTAATATAATTTTTATGATCCTTCGGCTTGCTTTCCCATCCCATAATTCAGGGATTTTCCCGTGTTTTATCTTCCCGTTTAAAATCTCAAAGGCCTTTTGCCTGATTTTGTCTTTATCAGTCCCAACCAGCGTATTAGTTCCTTCGCTAATAGTTATAGGACGTTCTGTGTTTTCCCGCAATGTTAAGCAAGGAATTCCAAGCACTGTCGTTTCCTCTTGAATACCCCCCGAGTCAGTCAATACAAATTTTGCATTGTCCATTAGGGCTAAGAATTCAAGGTAGCTCCTAGGGGGAATTAAGTAGATTCCTTTCCTTGGAGAAAGGTTGGAAGCCAGGTTTTTTCGGAATAAATCCTTAAACCCGAATTCTATAATCATTTTTTGAGTCCGCGGGTGGGCAGGGAAAACAATTGGAATCTTTTTTGATATTGTAATCAGAGCTTCGAAGATACCCTGGAAGGTCTTTAGATTATCGACATTGCTCGGGCGATGCAAGGTCAATAATGCATAATCTGTTTTTTTTAATTTATTGAATTTCCTTATTTTCGATTTGGCCAATTCTTTGTTTTTAAGAAGGCTATCTATCATGACATTCCCAACAAAATAAATTCTGTTCTCGGGGATGCCTTCCCTTTTTAAATTTTCATCAGCATCTCGGCTGGTCGTGAAGAGATATTCGCTAAGAGAATCCGTTACTATTCTGTTTATCTCCTCCGGCATAGTTCGGTCAAAACTTCTTAGTCCTGCTTCTACATGAGCTACAGGGATCAATAGCTTAGCGGCCACTAAGGAACATCCTAGAGTTGAATTGACATCTCCTACCACAATGACCAGATCGGGATGTTCTTGAAAACAGATCTTCTCAAACCCAGTCATAATCCTTGCGGTTTGTTCAGCATGGCTCCCTGAACCAACCCCAAGATAGACATCAGGTAAGGGAATCTGTAAATCTTTAAAAAATGAATCAGACATGTTGTCATCATAATGCTGGCCGGTGTGAACCAGTAAGTAATCCAAATTTATTTCTAAGGATCGTGCAGAATTATATTCTTCCATTTCATTTATAATAGGAGCTATTTTCATATAATTTGGTCTAGCCCCGATGACACAAAGAATCTTCATCTTATTTTATTTATTCGCTTCTCGCTCATTATTTCGTAATCTCATTTAAGATATTATTAAATTTTTCAGCAATTTTTTCTCTATCAAAATGTTCCTCAACATAACTTCGTGCGTTTATTCCATACTCTTTTATTAAATCCCTGTTGTTATAAAATTTGAGTATCGTAGACGCCAGCTGTTGAGGATTCTCAGGTTCAACGAATTCTCCTGCCCGGGCTTTCTCTAAAACTTCTCTTGCCACTCCATCTATGGCCAAAATTGTAGGCCTGCCACATGCCATGTAATCAAATAACTTATTGGGGTATGTCGTCTTAAAAGAATCCAATTTTTTCAAAATGGCCAGGCAAACATCTGCAGCATTGCAATAGTCCGGCATTTTTCTTTTTGGCTGAGCATCGACAAAAATAACATTATTTAGTTTATATTTATCCCTTAATTGAATTAAATTTCTTTTCTCCTTGCCGTCCCCCACAAAAATTATTTTTATGTCCGATTGGCATTGAAGCAGGCGAGCTGATTCAATCACCGTTTTTAGACTGTTGGCTAAACCGTGGGCACCAGAATAGAGGACAACGAAGTCTTCGTTTAATCCAAGCTCTTTCCTTACCCAATTATGCTTATCCGATGGACTAAATATTTTAGTGTCCACTCCATTTGGGACAAGAAAAATCTTCTTCCTTTCGATTCCAGATTTTTCCAGATGGTCATAGAATCCCGGTGAATTAATAATGAAATAATCTGCTTTTTTGTAGATATATTTTTCTAATGAAACGCTGAGTTTGATAATTAATTGACTTTTCAGCACTCCGATATCAATAGCGAATTTTGGCCACAGATCTCTGATTTCCAAAAGGAAAGGCACTCTTTTTATTTTACTTAAGAGATGACCACTGATACCTACAAAAATCTGAGGGGAGCTGGCTATAACAACATCTGTTTTACCGACAGAAAGTCCTCCTATAATACTTGACATCATGAAAGTGAGGAAACTGATGATTCTTCTTTTGAAACTTTCTTGAAGGCCGGGAAAGGTATAGGTTCGAATAATATTTATTCCATCGATAGTTTCGCGAACTAAGAACTTTCCCTTTTGCCGGGATGAAGGCTTACCAGTTAAGTAAGTTATTGTGCTGCAGATGAAAGTTATTTTATGTCCTTTCCTAATGAGATGTTGAGCAAGTTCAAATTGACGTGTACCTCCCGCTTCATTTGGAGTGGCGAGAAATTGATGAATAAGAAGAATATGCATCTCAACTCAGTAATGGACAAGCTTAAATATTGCTTTATAAATTAAGGCTAGATTTCTATTGAATTTTTTATTATTATACTCATCCCATTTATCGGCAAAATGACTGAATAATTTTTCTTCTGTTATTTTGTACATCACCCTTAGCTGCACGATATGCAAGCTGTGGTAAAAGTGGCTAGCTATCATTTTTAATTTATTATTTGTAAGCTCATACAAAGACCAAAATCCAATATCATACAATTTAAGATTGGTTTTTAAAGTTTTGACTGATTCCTCAAATAATTTTTTGGCTTCGATGCCTTTAGTATGCAAATAAAAATCATAAATCCCCCAGATAGCCCAGATAAACCCATTAAGTATGTGCGTAGGCGGAAGGAGAATACCCTCTTCAAACCAGATATGTCCATTTTCATCCGTATAGCTTACTCCCCCTTCAGGAATTTCATAATTAAAGGTTTCAAATGCCTTTTCTGCTGCCTCAACATATTTTTTATCCCCAGTTTCAATGAATGTTCTTACTAAAACTGATATTCCCTGTCCTTGAGAAAGAGCTGAATACCAAGGAGCTTTAAGGCCTTCTCTATATTCCCAGTCAAAATGATGATTCCAGACATATAATCCTTGTGCGTTTGGCTGTAAATGTTCTACTAACCAATTAGCTTGTTTTAAAAATTTATCAAAATGCTCAACAGAATTGGTTCTTTTATAGAGGTTGTACTGGCCTAATGCATACTGGGCAATGGCGATTGGATTATATTGTTTTCCGATGTTGCCTTTATAATCCAATAAAGGGATTCCTTGGTTATCAAAAGGGCCTGGATATTCTGCTTTGTAAAGAAAGGGCATGTAGTATTCTCCCAGTTCATGGAGCGGAGCATTTTCGTTGACTTGCGGTGTCCCGTGCCAGAAAGAGAGATGACTATTTTTACTAATAAGATAGGCTGAAAATATTCGTTTGTAATATGATATTCTTGTTCTCTTGCTTTTACTCATTTTCAACTTGGAGAGTTCAAATCGATTCATCTATGACTTCCGCTAAATCTATTTCTACGGGTTCTTTTTTTTCTAATGATTCTAAGATTTTAAAAGTTACTAGAGTCGCAGTAATCTGTTCTTTCATAGGAATAGGAGAGGTTTCTCCGTTTAAGATTGATTGGGCAAATGTTTCAAATTCTTTATGGTGCCCTTTGTCCTGTTTAAATCTGTGCATATTTTTCAGCTTGTTTTTTATATAATATTTTCCAGTTTTGAAATTATCGATGACCACAACCTTCTCATCAGCAAATATTTCCATATATTCTTTGGGGGCGGCTTTGCAGCCCATAGACGTATAAAGAATGGTCCCTCTTGAACCATCGGTAAATTCCACTGAAATTTCAACATTATCATGTTCTATTAGAGGGGCGTGCGCTGATATTTTTGAGGCATAGACTTTCTCGGGGATTGAATTTGTTAAGAATTGAAGGAGATCAACAAAATGACACACTTCTCCGATGATTCTTCCTCCGCCCTCTTCAGGATCATGAAGCCAGCTCTCTTTAGGAATATAACCTGCGTTTATTCTATAGTAGATCATCATGGGAGTACTTATGTCAGTAAGTAATTTTTTTACCTGAGCTGTATGGGGCGCAAATCTTCGGTTAAATCCAACCATCAGTCTGCCCGAAGACGATCTTTCTGCTTTAATAAGCTCTTTGAGTTGACCTAGATTCAATGCCATCGGTTTTTCTAAGTGGACATTTTTTTCTTTTTTTAAAGCTTCGATTGCAATTTTTGCATGAAGATTGTGGCGAGTGGCTATAAAAACCAGATCGATTTTTTCATCATTCAAAATATCCATATAATCGGATGTTGCATACTGACATCGATATTTATTGGCTGCGCTCTTAGCTTTCTCTCCCTGTATGTCTGCAATTGCTCTGATGTTTATCTTATTGATTTTTTTCAAGTTGGGTAAAATTGTACCAGTCGCGAAATTTCCTGACCCAATAAGGCCTACATTTATGATGTCTTTTTTGACCGATTCCTTATAAGCTGAATCAAGCATGACTTTAGGCTTGTGTTCTTTGGCTGGATTGTATTCCAAAAGGACAGCAGTGAATTCCTCTTTATTTGGATTTTCTAGGAGTAATTCGTAAGCTTTCAGAGCATCTTCAATCTTAAAAATGTGGCTGATCATGGGTTTGACATTAACACGTCCAATGCTGATGAGCCTTAAGAATTCTTCCATATTTCGTTTCTCTGTCCATCTTACATATCCTAGCGGATAATCGGTTCCTTTCTCCTCATAACCGGCATCATATCTTCCCGGACCGTAAGATCTCGATACTCTGAGGTCAAGCTCTTTTTCATAATAGACTCTTCGAGGAATACTCATTGAAACATCACCGACTACTGAAATTCTTCCTCTGTCTCTGCATATCCTTCCAGCAATTTCGACAGGTTCGTTGCTCTTGGTTGCAGCTGTAATAATTACGGCGTCCGCTCCTGTTCCATTTGTAAAATAGCTGATAGTCTTCTCAATATCATCTTTGCCGATGACAGCTCCTTTTTTTAAACCAAGGCTCATTGCTTTGTTGAGCTGTTTTTCACTGATATCCAATCCTAAAACAGGAAACCCATAAGCATTTAAAATTTGAACTGTCAGTTGACCGATTAGACCCAATCCTATTACTGCTACTTTTTCCCCTGGACTAAGATTAGCCACCCTGACCCCTTGCATTGCAATTGCACCCAGGGTGACGAATGAAGCTTCTTGAGTTGATATGTTTTCAGGGATCTTTACACACAAATTCATTGGAATATAAACAACTTCGGCATGAAATGCGTAGCCTCCTCCTCCGCAGGCAACCAAATCGTTCGTGTTTAGGACATCGACTTTTTTCCCGACATTTATGATTTCTCCAGCACAGCTATATCCCAAAGGCAAAGGAATGTCGAGGCGATGCATGATCGTCCTGTAAGTGGTTATTATTCCATCTGTTTTGATCTTATTCAGTACTTCTTTTACTAAATCAGGTCGCCTTTTAGCTTTGCCTGCCAGACTCTGTTGAGCGAATTCAATAACCGCTTTTTCAGTCCCAACACTAACTAGCGAATAGTGGTTTTTCACCAACACTCCATTCTCTCTCAGCGGAGGAGTTGGGACCTCTTCGATTTTCAGTTCACCTGAACGAAAATTCTGGATCAATTGTTTCATTTCGTATCCTTAAATGAATATGAAATATTTTTCAGCACTCATTGGTGTTTTTTGTCATAGCTCTTCTTTCCTGATGGTGCTCTAACACTTGATGATAAAACTCTTCTGCTTTCTTCATGACCATTTCATATTCTGCGCGTTCAGCTATCAATTTGATGTTATATCCTTGAGCATTCTCTCTCAACTTTTTGTCATACAGGGCTTTTAAAATCGCCTTTGCTATCGCTTCAGGGCTAGCCGGGTCACACAACAGTCCATTGATTCCATCTTCGATCCACTCTCGCACGGATTCAATGTCTCCTGCGACTGGAAAGCAACCACAGGCCATGGCTTCCAGCAATGTGTTGGGTGTGCCATCATGAATACTCGGAGAAACAGTGACCTGAGCCAGACGAAACAGTTCCGCCATCTGCTCCCGTGGAATGAGAGGCAATAAACGGACATTATGGGAAATGGACATCTGTTTTGTCCATTTTTTAGCATCTGGATTTGATTGCATTTCAGTACAAATAAAAATGGTTTTTGGCCTTGCTTGGAGCACAAATGGAATAGCCTGAAAAAATGTATCATTACGAATATAGGAGCGGTATCCACGCGGATTAATCACGACTGGAGCGTCCGCGGGTATTTCAAGCTGTTCGCGAAGCTTTAAACTCTGCGGTCCGGGATAAAAAAGCCACTCCTGAATTCCCCCTCCACTTGGGAGTACGGTTGCAGGCCTGTCAGGCCTAAATCCCCAGCTTTGGGCCAAGCGCAAATCGCGTCGACAGTCACAATGAAGGGCATCGGCGCGTTGCATAGCTTTTCTTGTTTGCCACCCGACCAGTGGATGATGTCTGGCATGCAAAGTAAAATCATTGCCCCAGACGGAGATCAGGAGAGGATATTGATAGGGCGTTGCTATAGATGCTACTATGCCTTCAAACGGAATGCGCATGGCGTGAATGAGGTCTGGAGATACCAGTTCTATCAAATTGCGCACGGTCTTAATATGTCGGTGCAATTCTAGAGGAGCTAACCAATGGCGTTTTATAGAAGAAAGGTTCGTGAAGGCAACGCTCCGAAAATTGGCCATTACCGAACTTACTAAAATCTTAATTTTTTTAGGCCCTGGTAAGGTAGCACGCCCTGCGCGCGAAAAACGAGAAAATGCAATCGGGACCCAATGAATGCTCGCACCAGGTAAGTTATCCGCCGTACAGGGATATGAGGAGATAATATGGACATCGTGTCCGCCCTGGATAAAGCGACTTACCCAGTTGCGAGCGATAGGGCTATGTATGTCGATAAGGAAACAGAGCTTCATTTCTTATCAGAAGGCTGTTCATATATATCTATACTTTGCTCAGCGATCCGTGACCAGGAGAGTTTTTGTAAAACCAACTCCAATGAGCGGCGTCCCTGTTCTATTCTCAACTGTGGCTCTTCTACGTAGCGCATCATTATCTTGGATAATGCGATATGGTCTCCTTTTTCAAAGGCAAAACCACTGCTGTTAGAAATCAAAAAATCACAGGCCATCTCTGTAGTCACAATCAGAGGAATGCCTACTGCCTGAGCTTGTTTTGATGCGCTGATCTTACCCGGCATGACGGATATGTCGCCAGCATTGTAGTATGCGCATAATTCATTGGGTGCTACCCATCCTTGAAAAATTATTTTTTCTGCAGCTCCTGAAGTTTGTGCCAGCTGACGGAGAGAAGCAACATAAGCCTCTGAACCCGTTCCTATCAGGAGAAGGCGAACTGATGCGCGCCGAGCAGCGACTCTGGCAAAGGCTTGGATAAGTGTTTCTATTTCTTTGGTTGGGGAGAAAGCGCCGGCAAAGAGAAAGACGACTTCATTGTCCTTGATGCCAAGCTGTGAACGAATTTTCTGCCGCAGCACCGGGTCAGGATAGTAAAACTCCGGATCGACTCCTAAAAGCAGGAGGAAAATACGGTTTGCAGGAACCCCTAAATTATTATGGAGATGCCACTTTGAGAATGGGTTCACACTTATAAACCCATCGACCTTTCTCATCATAATCTTCAGGAGAGTGTGACGAAAAATCCAGACCCAGACACGCCGGTTCAGCAGATTGAGCTTGATATTCGCATTATCCGCATGGTCGTCAACGAATAATTTACAGGATGGCAGACGGGAAAAAATCAGTTGAAGGGTGGGAAGTGTCCATGGCCCATGGGCGTGGATTACATCGGGCTGTAGTGACCTGATCTCGTGATTTAGATCCCTTAGGGAGACTTGGCCGTGCTTCTCGATTTGAAATAGGGTTTTCAGGCGGACAATCGGCACTCCTTTATCTTGCTGAAGTCCCGTGAGATACCTCATTCCCTTGTAAAACTTGGGCGATGGCCTGTCACTGGCAATTATCCAGACGTCGTGCCCTAATTCTTTTTGCTGGAAAGGTAAATGATTTTCTTGATAATCATGTCTTGGCATGTACCATGGCATCACGTGGACAATTCTCATAGTTTTTTTCTGGTTATGAAGAATCGACGAATCACATCCACAATCGTTTCAACCTCACTGTCATCTAAAAACGGATGGATTGGGAGTGATAACACTGTCTGACTGAATCGCAGGGCATTTGGATAATAAACATCAGAATATCCATAATTGCCAAAACAAGGCTGCTGATGCAGTGGATGAGGATAGTGAATTCTTGTCTGAACACCATTCTTTGCAAGATATGTCTTTATAGCATCTCTTTGTGGACTACGGATCACGTATTTGTGATAGATATGAGCAGAACCCGGCAGTTCTTTTGGCAATATAATATCCAGGTCTTTTAGGCGTTCGCCGAAGTAGCGAGCAATCCTGCGCCGGCGCCTAAGCCACTCAGAATCATGGTCGAGTTTGAAATCCAGGACAGCCGCGGTTAATGTTGGCATTTGTGAATTGTATCCGATCTCAATAAATTGCTCGTCACTTGTCTTGCCGTGATAGATTAAGCGTCTGATTCGATTAGCCATCGCTTCGTCATCAGTTAAGGCCAAGCCGCCGCTTCCTGGTGCGCTAATCGGTTTTGTTGGATCGAAGCTAAAGCAGCTGACCTTACCTAAAGAACCGGCTTTTCTTTCAGAGAAGACTGCGCTAATTGCTTGGGCAGCATCTTCAATAATAAAAAGTCCGTATGCTTGGGCAAAACTCTCCACCTGAACTGGGTCTGACATCTGGCCGTAGAGGTGCACAAAAATCATCGCCCGTGTCTTTGGCGAAATCAATTCAGCTGCCTTTTGCAGATCCATGTTATAGCTTTCATCGACATCAACAAAAACCGGTACGGCACCTAACTTCGATATGCAGGACGCAGAGGCTATGAATGAGAAATCAGATACTAAAACCTCATCTCCCGCCTGGATGTCTGCGGCAAGCAGCGCAAAATAGAGTGCGTCGGTACAGGAGTTGGTAGCGACAGCATATTTCCTCCCAACCAGGGAGGCAATCCTGTTTTCGAGGTCAGAGATTGGTCTGCCCTGGAGCACCTGGCCGGATTTGAGCACTTCTTCAATTCGCGAAATAATTTCGGGCCGGAAAGCAGCAAATTCGCGTGCCACTCCAAAAAATGGAACCTGATTATCGTCTTTCATCGATCGTCCTTTTGAGCCAATATGGCAAATCTTTGAGCAAATCGGTCGCGACGAGGCCAGACTAAGCGTCCGGCAAGGATCATCCTGATTATCGTTTTCCACATTGTGGTGAACGAAATGGAATTTCTGAATAGACTTTTAGGTCTGCAGTCGTAATAGAATATTTTTATCTCCTTGAATCCGCTTTGCCTCAAGCAGTCAACCAGTTGGGAAACCACCAATCCTCCTTGGGAGGGATGATGAATCTCAGCAAGTTGATGAACTGTGTTCATCCGAGTATTTTTGTCCTCAACAGGTGATTGCTTCTCATCTGATTGAAGATTTGTTATAAAGCGGTTGCGAAATCTACGTAGCATCCGGAGGACACTGGAATTGTAAATTGCTGTAGCGTTAGGGTCCCAATCCGTATAGATGTATCCTCCTTTCTGCAGAACGCGTGCCATTTCTTTAAGCAAACGGGTTGGTGCGGCAAAATGGTGAAGGGTGCCAAAGGCCGATACAACGCTGGCACTGTTATCAGCAAATGGAAGATGCATCCCATCTCCAAATACTACTGGCAATCCGTTGCTCTGTGCTTTTCTCAGCATTTCGATTGAGACATCCACGCCTGCCCCATCCCGGAACATTTTTAATGCCTCTAGAAGCACATTCCCCGTCCCTACACCAACATCAAGCCAAAAAGCTGAATCCGTGAGTGCTGCAAGATAGCTGACAACTTCAGCTATTCTCTCTTTAGACTCGCTTCCGATCACAGTTTGTTGTTTTTTATCATATTTATTTACCGTCACATCATGGTAGTACGCATTTGCCAGCACTATGTATTCCTCATAAGACCCTATCTCCTCAGGGATGAAATCTTTATCGAAGACTGGGTGAGTCGTTGGTTTCTCAATAAATTGCCGTAAAGTGTCTATAAACATATAAGGAATGCCCTGCAATATAGGGTAGATTCGATGGCATTCTTGACAGGCGATTCGTCCATCCTCGATATCAATATTATTTTGACCCCTTATATCCAAGATCAAGTTGCTGCTTTTGCACATTGGACAGATGAGCTTTTTGAAAAGAGGTTCTCTCATTCATCAGTCCTTTCAGTAAATGCTGGGTTCATGGAAGAGAATTGGAAAAAGAGTCACGGTAAAAAGGTAATCATTTTTTTGCCATGTGAGAAGGAAGGCGTAAGATTCGAGCGGGATTGCCGAATACGGTTGTGTTGCTTGGCACATCATGAGTGACAACTGAACCTGCACCGATTATGCTCCATTCGCCAATAGTAACATGGGGAATTACCGAAGCTCCAATATAGACATTGGTGCCTTCTCCAACAGTGACGTAGCCTGCCAAAGATACACCAGCAGATATGTTCACATAGTCACCAAGGACATTGTCATGTCCTATGACGCAGTTTGGGTCTATTTTTGTGTGGCTGCCGATCCTTGTATTAGCCTCAATCATCGCCATGGCATTGACGCTTGTGCCAACACCGAGAGATGCAGTCGGTGATATATAGGCCATTGGGCTGATCAATCGCGTGAAACGAAAACCCCACCCGGATATAAGTTCGGCAACTTCCTTCTTTTTACGACTATTTCCGTAGGCAATGACAACTTCACATTGTGTGGTCTCAAAGAGGTTGGCCATTTGTTCTACTGTTCCGATGATTTCGATGCCATTGAGTTTCTGCCCTACATGACTTGCTAGCTCAATATCCACAAATCCTAGAACTTTTAGTCCCATCTCTCGGATAATATCTAGCGCAACTCTCCCCTGTGCACCCGTGCCGACAATTAAAATCTTGCTCATTTGATATTGGTCCTCAGTACTTGGATCATGACTGTGATCGCCGGAAGAAACTTGAATTATGTGCTTTTATGAAGTCTATTTGTTTTTCAAGGCCTTGTTCCAGAGAATATTTTGGTTCATAATTGACCAGCTTTCGGGCTTTGCTAATGTCTAACTCTCCTCGAGCGGGACGGTAGCTTTCTGTCTCTTTCTTGACTTGAACTTCAAGGTCTGGAAAAAAACTCTTTAGCACGTCAACTGCCTCTTTCAGGCTGCGTCCTTGCCCTCGGGTGATATTGAAAACTTCATTGGCCACATTTGGAGACAGCGTAACTTTCATCAGACCCTGAGCCACATCTTCAACGAAAGTGAAATCTAAAAATGTTATATCAGGATTAGTCACAACAATAGGTTTTCCCTGAATTGCATTCTCTATAAAGATTTGCAACACTCGGCGGTTGTTGTCAGTCGGTCCGTAAACAGCCGATGGACGGACAATGGTGTAAGGAATATTGTAACGCTTGGAATACACCTGGACCAGGATCTCGCCTGCCAGCTTCATGCCGCCGTAAATATCTTTGGGATTCTTGTCCCCATCTTCAGGCATCGGCGTCCTGTTGAAATCTCCATAGACCATACTGGAGGAAATATAGACAAACTTTTGCACACCATTCATGTCACGGAGAATTTCCAGCATATTGACTGTGCCAAGAACAATGCTATTCAATGCCTCCTCTGTCCGGAATAGAGCAACGTTCGCCAACGGCATTGCTGCCAGATGGATAATATAATCAGGCTTTACTGAAGTTATGTGTCTACGGAGTTCATCCTTGTTGTAAGTGCTTCCCCGAATAATATCGGAACCTTTTAAAAGAACATCATAGCGATAGTTCGTATTCTCAATGAAGGTTGGTTCAATAGGGAATATATATTGATGGAAGTAATCATATACAATGACTTCCTCTCCGGCATCCATAAGTTTACGGCAAGTATGAGAACCAATGAAACCGGCACCACCGGTAACGAGAATCTTAGACATTTTTATCAGTCCTCCTCAGGTTGAAGTCAACTAACGGCCTGGCAAATAACTTTCACATACTCTTCAACCATCCAATCAATATTATACCTCTTCTCTGCGAGGATTCGAGCCCCTCTTGAAAATTTCTTATGGGATGACATAATCCTCTGGGCTGATTCGCATAAGGAAGAGATGTCCGGCATCTCAAGTTTCCAAGGATCAGCTCTATAAGGGACAACAGCCCCTCCACCAGGTAGAATAAGCTCAGCCAAGCTTCCTGTGTCGAAACCAATTACTGGGACACCGGATGCCAGTGCTTCTATAGTCGTATTCGGACAGGATGGATTTATGTCAAGCGATAAATATAGGGAAGCATTCCGAAATATTATGGGCATATCCTCCGGAGGTACTGAGCCTCCTAAGTAGATGCCCTTTTCATTCTGTAATAATTCTGCCATCTGGGACATTAAGTTTCCATATATTAAGGTCCGATCAATTATGTTTCTCTCGTAAAGGTGGCGATGAGTTTTGATAATTATCTGCTTGGTGGCATCATCGGGTGAAATGTTGCCTTCGACACAAAGCAAAATTTTGTCTTTTATACAGGGGTGGATTGCCTTATCAGGATAAAAACTAGAGAGGTCAACGGCATTATAGATTATGTTTTCAGGGCAGGGCGCAGGGCCATACCATTCATGCCACCAGCGCTGAACAAACTTGCTCTGATAAATTACGCAATTTGCAAAATGATTTCTGATAGTTTTTAATAAAAAATTCCGTAAGGCAGGAATAATTCGCCAACGGAGGCTTGCCTGGATAATTCGATGACGCCAATTTATTCCATCCAAGCGCTGAATAATGGGTATTCCCTTTCTTTTGCACCGCCACAATTGGCTGAGTTTACGTGTTCCCCCTATAATCAACACAATGTCATAGGGTCTATCATTCAAGTCATAAGTTATTTCAATTCCTTGCTTGGCAAGACCGAAGGTTAGTCTTCTTTGGAAAGACGCTGGCCCGACCCGTGCATGCAGGATGGAATCAGGCATGCATATGCGTAATCTCATAATTGATCCAAATGACGTATAAAAAAATTTAAGTATGTCTGAGTACTTTTGTGACCTTTAAAAAAAATGAAATAGAAAAAACTGCTATAAAAGTGAAAAATAATAGTGGCATTCTTATGCCTGTAATTTCACTTATAAAAGATGCTGTCACTATGAAAACTCCTGCAATAAGCAAAAGAAATGAAATTAAAATACTATCTTGGAAGTGCAATTGAGTATTTGGAATACAGCTTTTACTAATAGTCCGAAGTACTGTAAACCAGGCTATAAAGAAAACAACCAATCCAACTGATTCAAGAATTGTAGTTAATAAATCGCCATGTCCTGCCATTCTATACATTAAAATCAATCCTACGTTTGCTGATTGTGAAAGTAAGATGATTAGAAGAGAATTTTTAGGCTTTCGCCAGCCATTCACCATGCTGTAGGCTATCAGGCAGGAGAAAATAGGGTAACCAAAGCTTCTGTAACGAGTCGAATCCCACAATTCTCCCATGTTCATAATTGCTGAGATAGAGATAATTGATAATGATGCCAAGGCGAGTAGAAATATTATTTTGTCTTTTCTTTTTTCATTCATGCTTAGAAAAATGCCCAAAATTAGGAAGGGCAAAACTATCTGCCATCCGATGGCTCGAATCGTCAGGGGAATCTTAAAACCCCAAGTTGACCAGTAAAATCCTATGGGCAAATAAGGTAAAGTGGCAGAGTAAACAATCTGAGCCGGTATGCTTATGACATTTGGCAATTTTAAAAAAATGGAGCGGCTCAAGGCCTTGAACTCTTTTTCTTTTTCTCCCTTGGAGACGCGAAGAACCTTTTCAGAGATATAAGAACCGGTAAAAACGCTCTTCGCTGAAAATTGCTTCCATAATCCTTTTGTCGCAAAATTAGTTCCTATAATAATCAACAACATTATCATAGCGAATAACATAATGCTTTTTTTAAACGTCTCTTTTTTCATTAGAAGAAAACAGGCGAGAAAGATCACTGTAGTACCTGCACCAAAACCGGGGTGAAAACTCAGTACAACAGCATTCCCTATAAACCCTACCAAAATGCCTTTAATAGTCTTCTTTTGATGGATTAATGCTAGCCCAAAGAGCGCAATTGAAAGTCCCAAGGATAAAACAGGTTCCCGGAGATGGGTCCAGGAATGGAAAGCAAATTCAGGTGTAATCGCCGCTACAAAGCCTGCAAATTTCCCAATTTGTTCCCCCCAGAATTCTTTGGCAAATCTATAAATAAAAGCAGCCGATAATCCACCAGCCAGGGAGAGGATGATTAAAGGTATGAGAGGACGATGGGCATCCGAGCTAAAAATTTTGTAAAAAAGTGTATAGAGGATAACTGATGCAGGAAATCCATAGGAAATATCTGAAATTTTAATATGGGAGTAGGTATTAAACCATGCCGTTCCATCATAAGTGATAGCATTTCCCATCAGGTAGCCTTCTTTTCCCATTCCAAAAAAAATAACAAGGGCGGACCCGAGTATTCGAATAAAAATTGCCAGAAGTATGATATAAACTAAAAGATATCTCTCTTTCTTTGAGTGGCCTAAAATCATGACAATTATATAAGAAGAAATAAGAACGAAAAATAGAGCTGAAAAATAGGAAGAGAAATCAGACATTGTCCGAGCCACATTTGATTTGGTCATAAGACCAAAGATAACAAGCAGGATTAAACAGAATAGAAAAAATAAGATCAAAAACCGAGAATAGAGAGATTTAGAGTCAAGTCTTTCTTTCGGATGTTTAAAAATATTTCTAAGGTTCATTTGGACCATAATTATACTCATATGAACGCATTTATTATTTTTACATTGTCATGGCGAGCGACCGAAGGGAGCGTGGCCATTTCTTCTTATGAATAAGAGATTGCCACGTCACTTCGTGCCCCGCAATGACACATCAATTAAAACGTTTGTATTATTTAAAAGCATTTTTCTTCTCGACAATCCTTGTTAGAGTTTCTTCCACTGAATTAGCGAGGAGTACAAAGCTGCGCTTATTTTCGACAAATTGGCGTCCTCTTTTTCCCATTTCTCTCGCTTCAGAGGGATTCTGAAGAATATAAAATATTGCATCAGAAAATGTGGACGCTTCAAAAGGGACACATATTCCTGCCCTGGTTTCTTCTAAGATTTTTTTTTGTTCTGGTATATCTGAAGCCACCACGGGTAAACCCATGCCCAGCATTTCCACAAATTTAGCAGGGGAGCTGACGTCATATATTGGACAGCGTTCAATTGGAGAAAGTCCCACATCAGCTGCAGCAATGTAAGATGGAACCTCAGAAGACGGTACTGTTGGAGCAAAAACTATATGCTTACTTAGACCATGATCGGCGAACTTCTTATTTAGGCTGAAAACGAAACGATCTTGTCTTGCTCCGACTAGAATCAAAAGGCGTATTTCAGGAATTCTATTTACAAGCTTTGCCATAATATCGACTAGAATTGTCATATCTCGAGGCGGGCCTATTGCTCCTATATAAAGAATCATTGGATATCCGTTGAGACCAAACGTTTTCCTTATATGACTGCCTTCAACTTTCTGAGGCGAAATAGTCGTATCAAAGCCAAAAGGCAAAGCCAATACTTGATCAGTGGGCAAAGATAGCTCATCAATTAACTTATCTCGCCAAAAATCACTCATTGTGAAAACAAAATCAGCTCTACGTATTAACCAGTTCTTGAGGAGTATAGCTAAAGGCCCGTAAAGCTGAGGCAATTTTCGCGAACGAGACCAACCTCGCCGCGCATAAACTTTTATTGCTTCTTCTTTAGGGAATCCTAAGTAAAAGACGAAAGGAATCCCCATCTTGCGAGAGGTGAGATAGGTAGCAATTGCTGCGGCTAAATCATTTCGTACAAAGATTACGTCCACATTCTTTTTACGAGCAATTTTCATTATTTGAAATTTGCTACGTGGTGTTGTATAGAATAAATATTTGATTTGAGATAAACGATCATGGTTATCAGCAAAAGGAGTCAAATATACTTCAGTATTGCCCCAAAAGCACCGTTCGCCAAAGTACTTGGCATCATATGAAGGTAAAAGCCAAATGACTTTATGCCCTCGATTTGGTAAAATTCGGTTGAAAATGTTCTCTAAAAGAGGGTGTTGTAAGGGATAACCTTTATCTGGAACAACCAAAATTGACAGGGTTTTTTCCATCGGTCACTCTTTGTGCGATTTAAATAGAATTTCCTTATCAACTTGGTCAAGATGAGATATTAGGTAAAATGAGCAGTCAAAAAAAGAACCATTTTGCACTGAGATGACTCTCCGGCTCTGAGCATTCGCTTCTTGAGCTAAAGAATCAGCATCATCCTTTTTTGTCAGCACATAGAAAGGCGCAGAATTGGCTCTAATTACACTCTGTAAATTTCTTTTCTCAATAAAAGATTTTATGTTTTTTTCATCGATAAGTTTTGCCAATCGAAGAGAGGCGAATAACTCAAAACTACGAGATACGTTACAGTGAATTGGAATTACCGGAGCTTTTTTTAATAGATCCCTGTATTTTTCTAAAAAAGCGTTTGTCTGTATGTATTCCTTTTTATTAAAGGCTTCTGAACTGAACTTAGCAGCCCAATTGGCATTATGCCACATGATTCCGATGCATCCTATTAGGAAAAAAAATGCAGCTGTTTTTCGATAGCCATTACGGTGCAGATAGTTTCCTGTTATCAATATCAATGTGATGGCAAATATGAGAATCCATAAAGAAAATAAATAAAAAAATCTTCCAAATGAGAGTCTTGACAAACTATAAATATGGGAATTCTTGGTTGTAAATAGAGTAATTACAAAGAGTATGCTCAACAGTCCAGACATAAAATCTGATTTGCTGGGTTTGCCTTTTTTAGATTCTGGCTCCTCAATAAATCGAATAAATGAGCAGAAAGCTACAATCCACGGAACAATCAGGCAGTAAGAATAATGTGATTGCACCCACCAACCCGGATGTAAGAAACTGGTTCTAGCGAAAAGTATGATTAAGCTAAAGCCAGCCAATGCAAGACTAAAGCTTCCTCTGTTTTTCCAGTTGAAATTGCCTCTATTTTTTAGAGAGTTCATCCCCTGATATAAATAAGCCATAAAAAAGATCAAATAGGCTATAAGCCATCCATCAGTAATATCTAGCGGTCTTCCACTGGACATGTTGTTTAACCCGGCAAGGTCAACGGAAACAATATTTTTATATAAAAAATAGTTACGGGGATTCAGATGGAAAATAAAGTCCCCCAGCCATATATAATCGTTGAGTGCGATAAACAGCATGACTCCTAAAATTCCCATTAAGAAATAAATCATTTTTTTCCATAATCGACTAGACAAAAGGTTGATCATTACAGGAATAATGAAAACGATTCCAAAAGGTTTTGAAAATAATGATGCAGCTAAAAGAAAACCACTAAAAAAATATTTCAAATAATTCTTTGAATGACTGTTTCCTATAATAGAAAAATATAATGCTCCCAGCCCAAAAAAAAGGCAGGGAGCATCTGAAAAATATTCAGTCGCAAACGCAAAGAAGAATGGACAAAGAGCTGTAAATATGGCTGCAAGCAAACCTTGGACCTTTCCAGCCAGCCTTTTCGCAATTAAATATGCAAAGATTATAGTACCGACATGATAAAGCAATGAAGCCAAAGCGTATCCCCTCAATAAATTATCAAAAGGGAAAACAATCATTTTGGTCAGGTATAAATTGAAAAAACGAGTAAAGACAGAAAACGCCTTTTCAGGAAAGGCTGAGACATAACAAAATGCTAAGCCGTCACTTGAAACCGGAAACATCCAATACCTGATAAATATGAAGCCTATGTATCCAAATAAAATAACCAAAAAGGGAGTTAAGTCAACCAAATGCCTTTTCAATTCCAAATCCTTTGTTTTGTATTCCAATTTAATTAATCCAGGGATTTTTTTTAGGGTTTATTTTTCTTTTCAGCCTCGTCAGACCTAACTATCAAATAAAATGAACAATCAAAATAGGTTCCATCTGCCACGGGAATAATTCGAAAGCCCACAGCATCTGCCTCATGAGCTAAAAATTTAGCATCGTACTTTGTCATAAGATAGAAGGGTAGCGGAACGCTATTTAGTACCTCTGGCAATTTATCTTTCCTATCAAAATAATTTAGATTTTTCCGATCAATAAGCTTTGCCAACAGAAGGGTGATTTCCAACTCGTAACCACGCCCTCCATCACAATTTACCGGGACTATCCGAGCTTTTTGTGACAGCTCCTGATATTTTTCTAAAAATAACCTGGTTTGCAGGAATAAATTTATTTTTTTTGAATCTGCACTGAACTGGGTTGCCCCGTTGGCATTATTCCAAATGATTCCAAAGCATCCTGTAAGAAAAATAAATACAATGATTTTTTTATAGCCTATGCGGCTTAGATAATTCCCCGCCGCTAAAACCAATATAGTGCTGATGACAATGATCCATAAAGAAACTAGCGAAAAAAATCGCCCTAATGATGGACGTGACAAATCGAAACTCGCATAACGTGTTGTAAAAAGAACTATTAGAAATACAATACTTAAACATCCGGCAATGATATCCGGCTTGTCTATCCATTTTTTTTTGGGTTCACGCTCCTTAAAAAATCGTAAAATTGAGCAAAAAGCAATTCCCCATGGAACAAATATGCAGTAATTATAATGCGGACGCTCCCACCACCCTCTATGGGCTAAACTAACTATTGAGAAAAAAATAGCTAAACTCAAGCCCCCTATTGCCAGACTAAAGCTTCCTCTTTTTTTCCAGTCAAAGCTCTCCTTGTCCACTAGGAAGCTAAATCCTTGAAATGAAAAGGTTATAAAAAAAATTAAATAAGGTATAAACATGTTGTCCGTTAGAAGAGTGATTAAAGATTGAGGCCTTCCTGTGGAGCCTTCAAACACGCGTGCAAGTTTAAATGCGATATCGTTTTTACACACAAGATAATAGCCGGGATCAAGATGATAAAAAAAATCTCCCAGCCAAATATAATCGTTGAAGGCAATAAATAACATGACTCCTGAAATTCCAAGAAGGAAAAAAATGATATTCTTCCAGAATTGGGCAGTCCAGAGGTTGAATAGTACAGGAATAATGAAAGCGACACCAAACGGGTTTGAAAATAATGAAGCAGTCAGCAGAAACCCAACAATAAAATATTTTATATGAATTTTTGAATAAGCATTGTCCATTAAAGAGAAATATAATGCGCCTAAACCAAAAAAAAGACAGGGAGCGTCTGAAAAATATTGGGTAGCCCATACCAAGAAGAAGGGACAAATAGCCGTCAATATAGCAGCCAGTAAACCCTGGATCTTTCCAGCAAGCCTGCGGGCAATTAGATAGGCAAAAATAATAATGCCGACATGGTAAAGCAATGAAGCAAGAGCATATCCTCTCAGCAAATTATCAAAAGGAAACGTGATCATTTTCGTCAGGTAGAGATTGAAATAATGGGTAAAAATAAATGAAGCTTTTTGAGGCCATGCCGAATGATAAGAGAATATCAATCCCTCACTTGTGAATGGAAACATCCAATATCTGATTACGATAAAAATTACATACCCACTCAGAATAATTATTAGGGGGATCAAGCTGAACAAAGACTTGACAGGTTTACATTTTTCGGTCCTGTTCTTCAATTTTTTAGGCTTTCAAAGTTCCTTTTTATACTAGCGTTTTCTTCCTGAAGGGATTATTCTTTTTCTAATATTGGCTTAATTTCATCGTTGGAGTGATTATACTCATTGCCGCAATAATCGCACCTTGCATAATCTTTGTAGAATTTTAATGTTGTGCCGCACTTGCAGGAATATCCAATGACTCTGGCAGGGACTCCAACTACTTGAGTGTAATCAGGAACGTCTTTTTTAACTACAGCTCCTGCACCTATAAAGGCATATTTTCCAATAGTTACACCGCATAAAATTGTCGCATTTGCCCCAATGGTTGCCCCTTTTTTGACCAAGGTGGGTAAGAACTCTCTTTTCCTTTCAATAAAAGCTCGTGGATTATAGACATTGGTAAAAACACACGATGGCCCGCAAAAAACCCTGTCTTCTAGCATTACACCTTTATAAATTGACACGTTGTTTTGAATCTTGCATCCATTGCCGATTTCTACATTCGGACCGATCATGACATTTTGGCCTATAATGCAGTTCTTGCCAATCTTTGTGTCCTCTAGGATATGGCAGAAATGCCATATTTTTGTGCCTTCACCAATCTCGACTTTATCCTCCACATAAGAAGATGGGTGAATGAAATTTTTTTTACCCTGCGAAATGACTGCAGGCAGGTTTTTATTTCTTAGAGATTTTTCCGCTTCTTCCAGAACTTTCAAAACTTTTAACCCTTCCTCTCCATCTGTTTTTGGATTTGTTTTTTTTACAACACATTCGATAAAATGTTTCAGTTCTTCTTTCAATGGTTCTTTGTTTTCGATTTTAATGCATTTTTGTTCAGCTTTATGGGCGATTGGGATTTTGCCATTCCTCCATTCTATCCTGTGTGGATACACAGAAAGCTTGTTCTCTATGAGATCATCAAATACCGCCATGCCTTTTGAGCCAACTACAACTAGCTTTTGTTCTTTAAATGGATGAAGCCAACTCACAAAGATATGAGCTTTTATTTTATTTTTGAATTGCAAATTCGTAAGTGTAACGTCATAAATTTCTTCATTTAAATATCCTTCTCCAAAACATTCCACTTTTAAAGGTTCATCTCCGATTAGCATAAGAAGGGCAGAAATATCGTGCGGGGCAAAACTCCAAAGAATATTTTCTTCGATTCTTAACTTCCCAATATTGAGCCTGTTAGAATATATATATTGAACTTTTCCAATTTCTTCATTATCAATTAGCTTCTTCAATTTAATAATTGCTGGATGATATTGTAAGATGTGACCGACCATTATAATCTTTTTTCTCTCTTTGGCTAACTCTACCAATTCTTTCCCGTGAGCGAATGTTAAAGCAATGGGCTTTTCTACAAAAACATCTTTTCCTTCATTTAATGCTTCTCTTGCTAATTCATAGTGAGTGTTTGCTGGCGTAGATATGACTACAGCACGTATGGTTTGGTCTTTTAAAATATCATTGAAATCGGGAGTATAATGTATATTAGGAAACTCTTTTTTTCTTTTCTTTAAAATTTGTGGATTAGAATCGCAAGCAGCACAGACTGCATCCAATTCACAAAGATTTCGTAATATGTTTCTGCCCCAATAACCTAAACCGACCATGCCTATTTTTGCATCTCTTATTTTGATCATGTTACACTGATTTCTGCTCAAATTGCACTTTTAATAAATCAAATTGACAACTAAATGATAACAACTAAACTTAAATAAAAATAAAATAATTTTATCGAAATATGGCTTATCTTAAACGAAATAATATTCTTTGGGATATGTTGAATAGTTATTCTTGGACTTTCCAGATAGAATATGCTTTGCCACTGTAAAACCCATCTTCAGGCATTGATCCATTTGAAGATAGCTAAATAACCCTTGTCGACCTGTTACGAATAGATTTTCAATCCCTCCAATATAATTAAACAATATTTTTTGACTCTCCTTATAATTCAAATCCGCTACAGGATAACCGTGTTCTTTACGCACAATACAGGCGTCTTTTACATCACTTCTCTTTATGAATCCTTCCTGTTCAAGCTCCTTGACCACTCTATTAACAAGTTTATTTTCATCAGAATTCCAGATCTCATCATCTTTTTCACAAGTGATTTCGGCACATAGACCCGTTAATCCTTCCGCAAAAAGTTCTTTGCTAAATTTATTAACCTCGGCTACTCTATTAAAAATACTATTTCTGAAATAGATCCATTGAGTGTCAAAGACCTCTGTCTTCTTGATGATTAAATTAACAAATATCAAGGCTCTGAATTTCAGAAGGATGGCCGTCTTAAGAATCCCATTGTCGGGCTCAGGAGTTATCAGTTTAATCAATTCATTTAAAGGGATTGTTGAGACAACGTAATCGGTTCCAATTGTTTCAATACGCCCGTCAGTTTTAATTGATATAGCTTTTACGGCGCATCCATCAAGGTGAACGTTGGTTATTTGTGAATTCAGAAAAATTGTTCCCTTGTTACTGCTAACTTTATTGGCTAACTGTTCAAAAAAGAAAAGGAGTCCCCTTTTGGGATAGTAAAGTTGTGTATCATATGAGGGCTTGGCAGGTTTTGGCCTATTGAGAATTAGCGTAGCCGCTTCATTAACAGTATTCTTTATCGTTTCCCTGAGATTGAGAAGGGGAATTCCTTCTGCAATGAAACTTGGCGAAATTAATCTTGGATGGAGTCCCCATACCTTTTCTGTATATTTTTCAAAGTAGATTTTATACAATGTTTTGCCAAATCTATTGATGATCCATGCTTCTGCAGAATCATCAAAAGCCGTATTGAATATCAGCTTTAACTTAGCGATCATGTAATCGCAGAAACATAGGACCGTCACTGCTGGATTTGAATTCAGTAAGATATTGATTCCATCAAGAGGATATTGGTAGTATTTTTTTCCAAATTTGATTTTCACATCTTTTTGAAATATGTTTAATTCTCTTTCAGGGATTATCTGATAAAAATCTTTTTTCATTTTTTCATCCAGAACAAAGGCATGGGCTCCAAAGTCAAAAATGCCGCCACTTTTAATAATACTTCCTGCCAGCCCTCCAATCCGGGGCTCTTTTTCTATTATTGTTGTGTTGACACCGGAATCAGCCAACTTATAGGCTGTTGCCATCCCCGTAATACCAGCTCCTAATACAACAACGGCCATTTTATTTTGATAGCAAGAATATTTTAAGAAAAAGTAATTGCCTAGAAATAAAATGACTCTCGATTTTGTTCTTTAATAAAGGACTTGTATAATAATCTTTCCTTTGAAAAATTGAAATTCCTGTTTTTCCAATGTAAAGTAGCGATTTCCTGCATATAATCCATAAATCTTTTTTCAAACTTTGTTTTGGTATAATTTCTTGCTTCTTTGTACAAAGATAGCAGGGTTATATAATACATGTTTTCATATAATTCTTTGTCTTTTACCCAGGGCATAAAAGCTGTATTGAAGTTATATTCTGACCAGTCACTTAAAGACTGTGGAGGTTTTAACCCCCTTTCTAATGCATATTCATATAGTTGAGTACCAGGATAAGGTGTACAGAGAAAAAAGGGAGTAATTATCGCTTTAGGATCTATTGTCAGTAACCGATCGACAAAATCCATCGTAGCCAGAATTTCCTCCTTAGTCTCATCAGGATAGCCACACATAAAAGAGTAGTAAGGAACAATTTTGGTTTTACTGATCAACCGTGCACAGTCGATTACCTGTTCTATCGCCAGGTCTTTGTTCAACAAATTGAGAATTCTTTCGGAGCTTGATTCAACTCCAATAAACACTGACTTACAGTTTTTTTCTAGTATAGATATGAGTTCATTATCAACATAATCAGCTCTCAAGCCTGTATGCCAGCTCAATTTCATATTGCCCATTAGGTCTGATAGGCCAGCGATATATTTTTTATCTTTCCCGATGTTATCACTTAATAACGACACACTATCAAATCTTGGCACTAATTTCTTTAAATGCCTAATTTCTTGCTCGACATGCTCTATGGTCTTAGACCTCCACCTCCTTTTATTGAACACGGAATTGTAACAAAAACTACACCGATGAGGGCATCCTCTTGTCACCTCGACTTTTCCCCAGCTATAAAACTTATAGAGCCTCAAAGAATTTGCCGTTATTGGAGAAGGAATCTTATTCATATCTATAAATGGTCTTGGTTCATTCACAATAATTTCATCACCTTTTTTCCAAGCTATTCCTTTAATTTGTTCAATGGATAGGTTTTCCCCCCTTAAATATAAAAGAAGTTCTAGCAAAGTGTCCTCACCTTCACCAATAACCTCATAATCTATAAGGCTGTGTTTTAAAACCTCGCCTGGCATACAGGAAACGTGAACTCCTCCTAATACAATAGGAGTGACTGGAGAATGTGATTTTACGAATTCAATGACCTTTAAGGCGCCCTGCAATTGAAAACCTGTCATAGAGGAGATGCCTACCAGCAGCGGAGTTTCCATCAGCATTTTTTTTAAATCACTTAATTTATCAACCCGCAGATCAAAATATTCAACGGAGAACCCATTTTGCTCGGCATAAGCTCCGGGGTAAAGAATAGACAATGGAGGGGCAACATGAGCTGAAAATTCCATTGACGGGACGGGATAGATTAAAATAGCTTTTTTATTCAACTTACATTAAGCCCATTATTAATGACAATTTTTTATCATGCTTTGCGATCATTTTAAAATGAGAAGATATTTTTTCCTCAATGCACCATTTGGATGAAACTTTTCCTTAAAATTTGTGATACCCCAAACTGGCTCACCATCTATTGTCGTAGTTCCAAAATCTAAATATTGATATCCTCTGGTGAAACCATATTGAATGAGATTATATATCAGATAGTATGTTGGGCTCTTCTTTTCCCAGCCTTCTTTCTGGGCCCAGAACATCACCAGCATGACTTTTGGATTGAGTGAATAAATAACTGAGCTGCAGATTATTTCCTCTCCAGATTTAACAACGAAGAAATTGATATCATCAGGAAATCGCTTCTTTAAATCCAAAAGTTCTTTGTTGCTCACCGTCATTGTCAGTCCCTTTTTTTCCTTGTTGTTTTCGATTAAATTAAAGACCTCAGAAATCTTGTCCGTTAACTCAAATTTAATTTTTTCTTTGATTGATCTTCTGATGATATTTCTGGCAGTAGCGCTAATATTTTCAATAAAATCATTTGTGCATTTAACATAAAGTGTCAGATCACATTTATCAATCCTGAAAGAATAATAATTCAGCACGAAATCAAAATATTCGTTTACATCTCTGTAATAAATTTGGGGTGGTTGCTGAATTATAATTTTAGAAATATTTTCAGATTCACAATACTCAATGAATAGTTTAAGAATCTGAAAAGCATCTTCCAATTTTAGCCCGGGACTATAGCAAAAGCCGCCAAAAGAAGCAGAATAAGGAGAGCGCAATTCGAATCTATCGTTATTTTCGACTATTCCAGCAGGTAACAATGCTATTATTTTATTATTTTTTTTAAATACAATTTTCTTTACTTTATGGACTTTGTAGGCATAATAATCTAAAAAGCCTAATTCTTGATAAAATGTATAGTTTATACTTTCTTTCAAGAAATCTATCCATAATTGCTCTTCCCCTTTTTGTAACAAAGATAAAACTATCTCTGACATGAGTGCTTCTAGATTAATTCAGATAAATTAAAAAATATCATTGCCCTTCAAGTTGCCAATGACAGCTAAAAAATCTTTAGCATGATTGCGTTAAAACTTGAGCTGGCGAATTCTTGGTTACATAATCAAAAAGGGATTGTCCCGATAATCCCAGGAGTTTTGCTCTGTGCATCTCTTCTCCTACTTTCAACCCCGCACAATGTAAGTCAATAACCGGAGTTGGTCCCAAATCAGCCAAAGTCAGCCCCATTCTGAGAGAGCCTATTTTGTGCTTTGGAAAGTAAGGTATGCCAAATTCTTTCAATTCTTCAATACAAACATTACCTGCAAACTGGATGACAGAAATGCCCGGAGAAAGGGTATACAATTCCATGGCAGAGATATGACCGTTTGTCCCGATAAATATATCCAAACTCGTATAGTTGGCAATAACTATTACATCAGCGTGTCTTAAATATGTCCTGGAAAAATCCGTTTTTAACTCCTTGACTAAATAGACCTCTCCTCCAATAGATTTGAGTGTTTTTTCAATGACATTCCCAAACTTATCATCGCTTACAATTACAATCTTACTTTTATAAGCTTCAATTTGTAATTCAAACAACATTTTTAAACAGAGATTGCCGCAATATCTAAATACATCGAGGCCAGGATGTTCCTCATCAGTTCCCATAACCGGCACACTAAATTCCCTGCACGCTTTTAGATCAAGATCTTCTTCCCGAAGTTCCCATGCTTCAGACATTAGGGAAATCACAGAATTATCTTTCATTGCGGAAATGAATTTTCTGTCAATAGGTCTTATAAAACCAAGATTTGTAATTATATCTGCTTGATGTATCACCTGGGGAGATTTCTCAAATAAAACTTCAATTTTGTTGTTGATCCCACAAAATTTCGCCAAGCGAGAAGTGAGTTTCTCTACTTCCGTTGCTTTTTTGTAAATGGAATCCTTTGTATAAGCAAATACTTTATCAGCCCCAGCTAAAGCAGCTATCAGAGGTGTGACAACATAATTTCCGGATGCAGCTTCGGTTAATACTATTAAGCCGCTAAGATCTAACTTTTGATTGTGGATAGCTTTTTGGATTAATTTTTCTATTCTACTGGGATTAATAATTCCCTGGTTTCTCAAAGATTCAAGCATTAATTCTTTTTTCTTTTCGCACTGCTCTTAACAAATTTTCTACAACTTCTTTTATGTCTTTCTTTTTCATCTGGACATAGAGGGGCAAACATAGGCTTTGCTTAAAGGCCTTATAGGAGTTCTTAAAATTGCCTTCTTCATAGCCGTAGTTCTCTTTATAAAACGGCTGCGAGTGAAGAGCATAGGTGCCAATCGTCGTTTCGATACTCTTTTCTTTTAGCTTTCGAATTACAGCATCTCGATCTATTTTTTCATCTAACAAGACTACATATGATTGATATGTATGTTTGTTATAACTTGGCGCAAAGGGATGCTGCAATATGTCGGTCTCTTTTAAGAAAAAATCATATATGGCTGCAAGCTCTCTTCTCTTATCAATTGTTTTTTCTAATTTTTCTATCTGAACACATCCCAGGGCCCCTTGAAAATCTGTCAGCCGATAGTTAAAACCCGCATAGGCAAAATAATTTTTCCCATCTTTGTTTATTACCCCGTGATTCCGTAAAGCTTTTACTTTCATAGCGATATCAGGAATATTCGTTACAACCATCCCTCCCTCTCCCGTGGTTATCACTTTCCTGGGATGAAAGCTGAAGCACCCTGCATCTCCCATAGTTCCACATTTATTATCCTTATATTTAGCACCTAAAGCGCAAGCTGAGTCTTCTATCACATATAAGTTGTATTTTTTTGCTATATCCAGGACAGGATCCATATCAGCGGATTGCCCGAATTGGTGAACTGGAAGAATTGCCTTAGTTCTTGCGGAGAGGTTTTTCTTTATTTTTGAGGAGTCAATATTATATGTTCTTAAGTCAATATCCACTAAGACAGGCTTAGCATTTGTTAAGGCAACTACATTGCCGGTTGCGGGGTGAGTGAAATCTGGTAATATGACCTCATCTCCATCTTTTATTCCTATTGTGATTAGCGCCAAACACAAAGCAGCAGTGCCCGAGCTGACAGCCACAGCGTATTTCACGTTCAGAAATTCGGCAACTTTTGATTCAAATTTATTTACATTTTTACCCTGAACTAATAATCCTGATTTGAGTACTTTAATGACTTCACTTATTTCCTCCTCAGCAATATCTGGCATTATCAATCTCATTACCTGCGGTTCCTCCTGTACCATTCTATTGTTCTCTTTATTCCTTCATCGAGTCCGACTTTGGGCTCAAATCCAAGAAGCTTTTTTGCCTTTTCGATATTGGGGATGCGGAGTTCTACATCCACATAATTTTTTGGAACGTGGATTATTTTCGATTTAGAATTGCCAAGCTGGATAATCTTCTCAGCCAGATTTAAAATTGTGATCGTCCCCCGTGGATTCCCTATGTTGAATACCTCTCCAATTGCTTCATCTTTAGTCAGGCAAAGCAAAATAGCATCGACCATATCATCAATATAGCACCAGGAACGTATCTGATCTCCATCGCCATGAATTTCCAGGGGTTTGTCGTTTATGGCACGGACAATGAAAGAATGAATCGCCCCTTCGCCCACCTGCCCGGGGCCATAGATATTGAACGGGCGAATAGAGATTGTCGGGAGTCTATATTCTTTCTGATAAGAATAAACAAGATGTTCTCCTGCCAATTTGCTTGTGGCGTAAACCCATCTTGCTTCCCCTACAGGCTGGAGATTTGTCGAATCACTCTCTTCCAATTTATATGAATAAGTGCCAAACACTTCACTCGTAGAAAAATAAAGAAACCTTTCAATATTATTTATGGCCAGTGAGGCTTCCAATACATTATAAGTTCCGACGATGTTGACTTTCATTGTAGTTACAGGATTTTTGATGACTGTATCGATTCCTGCAATTGCTGCCATATGAATCAGGATATCAGCTTCCTTAAGGCTTTTTTTTAATTTTTTACTATCTAGAATATCACCTTGAATCAATAAAATGTTGGGATGGTCTTTTAGGTCTGTATTCTTTAGAGCATTTCTATGAAGATTATCATAAATTATTATTTTGTTATTAGCCACCAATCTTGTTGCAAGAGATGTTCCTATAAAACCGGCTCCGCCAATTATAAGTATTCTTTTATTTTCTATTTTCCCTGCGGTATTCATTTTCTCTCATGTTCTTATGTATTTTCTTATTGTGGGCTAATTGCTCTATAACGGAGAGATAGCTTATCATCCAGGTAATTCATAGAACTTTTCAATAAACCTTTCCTCTTGGAAATCTCAATGGACTATTTTTTAATTCCTCAACTGTAAGTCCAACCGGTTCAAGCATTTTTTTTAGCGACGAATATTCGTCAGGATAATTTTTCTCGAGCCAGATCAGATGTCCGTTAATTGAATCATTTACACCCACATTTTCAAAGGGAACAGGCTCAAATCTTTCAAAATGAATTTCGTAAATACGAACGAGCTGATTGTCAAATTTTAATGAGGCCCACTTGGCCTTATCAAAATAAGAACTAAAAAACAAACCTCTCCCTGAGATGACGAGATAATCCGGCTTTCCTTGCATGGAAGCTATGATATTTTCTTCATATATGGGCCATATACAACGGTGTCCAGGTGAGCCGCTGTCAAAGTTCGAGTAGGTAATAAGATAGAGCGGCCGAACCCTGTCATGTCTCTCTAGGATGGCAACGGGAGAAATACGACTATCGAAAGTTGGATGGAAAAGAGGAATTTGATAATCTGCTACCTCAAAAAAATCCATTGCTTCATTAGTATATCCATCAGCGATTATTTTCGAGTTTTTTGGGGCGTTCTTTTTTAGCCATTCTGCAGCTTCTTGTTGTTCTGTGCTGAATCTATCATATACTTTAAATGGTTTCTTTGAAAAAACTGATAAAGAATTTTTGCTTTCAGTCCATAATTTCCAGGTGCCTCTACTATCTTTTGTAAATAATTGTGCTTTTACTGAAAAAATCCCAACTAATATAATCAATAAATAATAAATAAATTTGGGATGGTTTTTTAGTGGTTGAATCAAGGCGTTTATTTTTTTGTATTTACTATTAAACTTCGCTATATATTTTATCAATAAGCGTATAAATGATACAAAGAAAGCTGCAAGAGCAACATATAAAAACATATAAACTATAGTTGTTTGGCTAAGTCTATCACCATAATCCCCTAATCTTAATATCAAGGGCAGGGCACTTATCACTAGGATCGCCAGGATAAGATCAGATGTTTTTTTATAAATTAGCCCCCGGATTAATAAAAAAAACCACCCAAAAATCATGAAAATTGATAAAGGTGTAATGTTCTGCAAAATATTTTTGTAATATTTAAATACAGCATTTGGAAAACCAATTGTGAATACATGTGACCAATATTTTACAGTTAGGTCATAGGCGGTCATCTTACCTGAAATCATATTAAAAAGACCCTGTCCTTCGAACATAGTATGAAAAGTACCAGTGTAAAAGAAGGCAAGAATTACCAGAAAAACCAAAAATATAACTAAGGTTCCAAAAACCCAAACGCCCAGTCTTACATACTGTCTTCTTTTTCCTTTTTGAGCAAAAATAATCATACCAAAGGGAAGTCCTAAATAAAACAAAGAGGACTCCTTAACTAACAGCCCCAACCCCAAGCTAATACCCGCTAAAACTGCAAAGATGCGACTGGATCGGGTTAAACTAATATAATAGGTTAATACAAATAATAAAATAAAAAATGAAATAACAGTGTCTGTATCAATATAACTTGCTATATAATTTATTCCATATGAGGTTAGAACCAAACAACTAGAAAGAAATCCGACCGTTTTGTTGTAAAAAACCCGGCCTAATAGATAAATCAGAATAATCTCCAATGCAAAAAAGATGCGAGTCGCCAAAGAAGCAGATTGAACGGTTTTTCCTAACAATTTAAATCCTGAAGCTAATATTATTAGAAAAAGTGGCCTCTGTGAACTTCCCCCCAAAAACTGTCCTGCCGTTACAGGATTCTCTCCGCTCAATATTTTGTTCGCAAGAGATAAAAAGAAAGCTGAATTACCAGTGATAGAAACACCTGAAATAGGTACAATAATCATAGCAAATAAGCAAACAATAATTAGAGGTGTGAATTCTTTTATATATTTTGATTTACTCTTTATTTTCATTTTTTAATTTATTCCTTGGGATATAAATCTTATCATAATTTACTAAAAATGGCACTATCTTAAGCTTTTGCAGTATGTTATGAACCTCCATATTCCCGCTTTAGCATTATTTTATTGTTTTGATATGAAGCTCAAAGAGCTGAAGTGATATGCCTCTTGGTGAGCAAATTTGCTTAAGAAGATTGATTTTATCGTTACCGATTTTATACGAGGAAATAATGATCTCGGATGGATTAGTCTTGTTGATGATATCATCTATTTCCTCAAGCCCCCCTAAAATTGGAAAATCATATTGCGTTTTCCCCTTTTTTTGAGGGTCATCGTCAATAAATCCTATAAGATCGCACTGGAATTCAGGATTATATTGTAACTCTTTTGCCAAAATCGATCCGCCCCTTCCTGCCCCATAAATGATTACTTTTTTGCCCTCTTTTAATTTCTGTTTATGATAGTAATAGTCTATAGCCAGAAATGAAACCCTCGAACCAGCCACTAGAGAAAGCAAAAAATAAAAATCGAGAACAAAAAAGATGAGACCTCCGAAAGTTTTCATCCCGACGATTGATGCTAACGTCAGAAAGGAAATAGCGGAGGAAATGACGACAGCTCTGACAATTTTGATCAGATCTTCAATACTTGAATATCTCCATGATCCTTTATAAAAACCAGATATGCAAAAAACGATAATTTTTATTGCCAGAACAACAGATATGAATTGGATAAATAAAGGTTTTGCCTGTGTCTCTCTAAAACCCTGAAAAACAAGAATTAAGCTTAAATAATAGGAAACCGATATAAATAAAAGATCGATAATCGCTTGGAAGAATCTCTTGCTGATTAAAGGAGCATTGAATAAAGGAAGAAATAATCCTCTCTCAAAGACCTTAAATTCTTTGTAATTCAGACTCTTTATGCCTACCAAAGAAGCAATGATTATAGCCCCGAGAAACAGAGCAATATTAACGTTTTTCCAGGCAACGGTCAGGATAGAAAACACACAAAACATCAGACAGATTCCATAAAGGACGATTACAGATTTTTTATGAGAAAGCCCGATTTTTAAGAGACGATGATGAATATGGTCTTTATCGGCTTGAAACAAAGGCAAATTCTTAAAAAATAAGATTTTTGTTTTTTCTTTATCTTCTGAGTCTTCTATAGAAAGCATCGATCTTAAAGACCTTCGGATTATAGAGAGAATGGTATCTAAAATCGGGAAACCCAGGGCCAGAATCGGGGCTAATACTGCCACCATGGTTGCGCCCTTATGAACACCTTGTAAAGACAGCACTCCGAGCAAAAAACCCAGTAACAAACTGCCGGAATCTCCGAGGAAGATCTTTGCAGGGTAAAAGTTATACTTCAGAAAACCTAAGATGCTGCCGGCAAGGATAACGGAAACCAGGGCAACGCTGATATTCTGATAAATAAAAGAAATTCCGAAAATCGTGATGCAGACGATAAAGGAAGTTCCAGCAGCCAATCCATCCAGGCCGTCGATCAAGTTAAGGGCATTCGTAATTCCTACAATCCAAAGGATGGTGAGAGGAATAGAGAAAACACCTAAACTTATAGATTCTCCGGTGAAGGGATTGGTGATGAACTCTATTCCAAAGCCGAAGATGATCAAAAGAAAACCCGAGATGAGTTGGAAGAGAAGTTTTATCCAGGGTGAGGCTTTTTTTATGTCATCAAAAACCCCTATTCCGAGAATAATGCACTGTGAAATGAGGATTGGTTTCCATATCGGGGAAAAAAAATTCGTAAAATATTCAGAATAGAAAAAATGGCCTAATAAATAGGTAAGATTGAGCGCGATAAAAATAGGGATCCCTCCCAAAAGAGGAACCGGCTTCTCATGCACCTTCCTACCCGAAGGAAGGTCTAAAATGCTTAATTTTTCGGCGAGAAGCCGAACGAGTGGAGTTATTAACAGAGATAATACAACAGAAATGGAAAAAAGCGTAATATATTTAATCAATTTATTTTAATTCGCTCTTTTTGTTGAAGCTATCAATCGGCTTTTTGTATCCCAATAGTCCTCCCATTAAAAAGATTCAAATAAATTGTGATATTTTTGGAGAATTCTATCAAAGGAATATTTTGTTTCTACAACAAATCGTGCTCTCTTTCCCATTTCCTTAAGCTTTTCAGGATTATTTTTTGCCTCTAAAATTACTTCTGCTAATTTATATGGCTCATCAGGATGAACTACCCATCCTATTCCTTCCTCTTCTACAATTAATGCTAACTCAGAATCTTGACTGCAAACTGCTATAATTGGCTTTCCTGCAGCCATTATATTGTACATACGACTGGGAACTCCTGCTCCTGTCATTCCCTTTAATAGTGATGCTATTGAAACATCGCATGCATTTAAAAAGACAGGCTGGTCTTGACGAGAGAGTTGATCTAAAATAGTTATATTAAAGAGTTTTTTCTTATTAACTTCATTGTCCATCCATTTGCGCTTTTGTCCAGCGCCGATAAATAAAAAATGTATATCCTTTTGATCCATTAGCCTCTCAGCGGCTTTGAACATAGTCTCTATGGCTTGGGCTCTCCCCATGTTTCCCGCGCACTGGACTATGAACTTATTTAAAAGTCCAAGCTTAAACAGTAAAGGATTTTCCAATTTAGGAGTATCAAAGATAAGATCCGAATCAGCCCAATTTGTAATGATCTCAATACGGTTTTCAGATTCGCCTAATTTTTTTCTGGCCAATCTTTCCATGTCTCTGCCAATAACAATTATTTTATCCACCTTTCTATATAATATTTTGTTCAACAAGGTTAAGCTTTTTCCTAAAAATCCATTTTCTTTAATGATTCCAGTCGCAAAGAACACCTCAGGATAGACGTCATCGACACGTAAAATGCATTTAGCATCGCGCACTGCGCAAGCAAATTTTATAACAAAAGGAAGAACGGGCGGACTCGTGACGACGAAAACAACGTCCCCTTTGCAAATTTTTTTTATTGCTTTTATAAGGATTAAGAAACTCGTTATAAAAACATTAAAAATTCGAAATATAAAAATATTTTTATTTAAATTGGAATCTTGACATCTCTCAATTTTTACTCTGTTTAAAACCTCATTTTGTGGAACAATTAGACCCCTGGCATTATATTTTGGTTTTCCACATAAAACCCGCACTTCATAAAATTGTGCAAAATATTCCGCCAATTTAGTCAAATAATATGCTGTTCCTATTTCATCAGGATGATACACTTCTGATACAACCCAAATTTTTTTCATTTCTTTTTAATTGATTATTTTATTGTGAATCCCCAATTTGCTGATGACATTTTGAGATGAAATTCAGATCCTACGAAAGAGACTTCTTCCAAATTACTCGGTTCACATATTGGGTGTAGCTCATAATGATGCGGACTACCTTCTCGGAGACGTTGCGTACGTCGTAGTCCCTTACAATCCGCAGGGCGCGCGCATTCCCTCGAGGTTGGCCCTCCAGGATTTTCAGTCCCTCACGAACCAAACTCCAATTCAGCCCCACCATCATCACCGCCCCCTCTTCCATTCCCTCCGGTCTTTCATGGGCTTCCCGTATGTTCAGTGCAGGGAAATTCAGAATCGAGGATTCCTCTGTGATCGTTCCACTGTCGGAGAGAACCGCTATCGCACTCATCTGGAGTTTCACATAGTCCGTAAAACAGAAGGGTTTGTGCAATTCTACACGATCATCCAAATCAACTTTTTCTTTCTCGATACGCGTTCTTGTTCTCGGATGGGCAGTGACGATGACTTTGTTTGAGTATTCACCAGCTAGACAATTTAAAATTCCAACCAGCCCTTGAAAGTTGGTCTCAGAATCCACATTTTCTTCCCGGTGACAACTGACAATTAAATATTCCAATGGTTTCAAGCCAAGCCTTTCGAGAACATTTGATTTTTCGATTTTCGGCATGTAATAGGAAAGCGCCTCAAACATGGGACTTCCCGTCACGATGATGCGATCGGCCGGGAATCCTTCGGCCAGTAGATATTGCCTGGAAATCTGGCTGTAAGGAAGGTTTATATCGCTGATATGGTCGACAAGTCGGCGATTGATTTCTTCAGGAACGCGTTCATCGAAACAACGGTTCCCAGCCTCCATGTGAAACACAGGAATCTTCAATCGCTTGGCAGAATAGGCAGCAAGACATGAATTGGTATCACCGAGGATAAGAACTGCCTCGGGGCGTACCTCCCGAAGCACCTTGTCGCTGCGTGCAATAATCTGACCTGCAGTCTCAGCCGCTGTCTCTCCGGCCGCATCAAGGTAATAATCAGGCTTCCTAATGCCAAGATCCTCGAAAAAGATTTCGTTCAGTTCGTAATCGTAGTTCTGGCCCGTATGAATGAGAACATGGTCGAAGTATCGGTGTAAAGCAGCTATTATCCTCGAAAGCCTAATTATTTCAGGCCTTGTGCCTACAATCGTGGCTACTTTCATGAGCTTTATCCTTATTTTTTAAATCAAAGACATCCAGAGAAAAAGTATCCGCAGATGAAGGGCTGAAAACCTCATTGGCCCAGAAAAGCGTTATAAGTTCGCCGGTCCCAATATTTTCTATGCTATGTGTGTATCCCGGCGGAATATCGAGGACTTTGAACTCCTTTCCGCTCACTCTGAATTCGACAACCTCACTTTCATCGATTTTTCTGAACCGGATAATCGCCTCTCCCTCCACCACGAGGAACTTTTCAACCTTGGTATGATGGAAATGATTACCCCGGATAATTCCAGGCTTCGTCCTCGAGATGAAAAGCTGGCCGAAATAAGGCTGTTTCAAGAACTCAGCAAGTTCGCCTCGTGAGTCCGAGTGAACCATCAAAGGGTAAGCAAAGTCAGATTGCTCAAGATAAGAGATATAGGTGGCGTATAGCCTTTTGACAAAGGGATCGGCGAAATCCTGAACAAGCAACGTTTGACGGCTGTTGTGGAAAGCCTCGATTTGATGAGTCAAATCACCCAAAGCGATGATGAACGAAGGAGAAACATCTCTATACCCACACCCATGAGGCTTTCTATCGAGATAATCCAAAAAAGCTGATATGACATCATCAATATAGACAAGATCAATCTTTTTTGCCGGATCCGAGATCGAAATAGGAAATCCCCTTGCCACATTATGGCAAAACGTGGCCACAACGGAATTATAATTAGGCCGACACCATTTCCCGAAAACATTTTTCAGCCGGAATATCGCAATTCCTGCACCCGTGCGTTTTGACCAATCCCTGAGTGCCTCTTCTGCCCTGAGTTTGCTTTTTCCATAGGGGTTATCCATATCGGCTTGAGTGGATGATGAAAAAATAATGATAGGAGTCCTACCGGCTTCTTCCAGAACCGAGCATAATTTCTTAGTAAGAAGGTGATTGCCTTCTTCATATTCCTCAACTCGCTCCGGACGGTTGACCCCTGCCAGGTGGAATACGATATCCGTCTCCCTGAGAGCCTCGGCAAGAACGCCCGGTGAACTATCAATATCAAATCCTCGAACTTCGACAGCATGACGGCGATTCAGGGCTTCCATAAGGTGACGACCGATAAAACCCTTTGCCCCGGTAACAACAACTTTTCGAAAGACCCTATCCATCAAACGGCCCCTAAAATTCCCTCAATTCATTCCCCAAAGGAGTTAGCCCGATATCTTTACGTATGAAATCAAGTTTCAAGAGAAGCTCTATCATTTCATCCTCATCAAGTCGCTTCGTGCTATGTGAGTGATAATCTTCTATTTGGGACATTTCCGGTGCACCTTTTGTGTAATAGAGATTATAGTTCAAATCCCTGATATCAGCAGCAACCCGAAAATAGTCTGCCAAATCTTGAGCTCGGGCTCTTTCCTCTCTGGTCAACAATGTTTCATAAAGTTTTTCCCCATGTCGGGTGCCGATAACCTGAATTGGATTATCAGCTTTATAAATTTTTTTTATGGCGTTGGCAAGAGTCTCTATGGTTGCCGCAGGCGCTTTTTGTACGAAGAGGTCCCCTGGATTTCCATTTTCAAAAGCATAAAGAACAAGGTCTAATGCATCATCAATAGTCATCATGAAGCGGGTCATGTTCGGGTCTGTGACAGTAATTGGTTTCCCACTCTTAATCTGTTCTGCAAAGAAAGGAATAACAGAACCCCTGGAAGCCATCACATTGCCATATCGGGTTATGCAGATAACACATCCTTGAAAAGAAGCATTCCTTGCTTTTGCTACAGCTAATTTTTCCATTATCGCCTTTGACATGCCCATGGCGTTTATCGGATAGGCGGCTTTATCAGTACTGAGGAGGATTATCCGCTTTACGCCAGCCGAGAGCGCGGCATTCATCATATTCTCGGCACCGATGCAATTTGTGTAAAGCGCCTGCAGAGGATAAAACTCGCAGGAAGGAACTTGCTTGAGCGCCGCTGCATGGAAAACAAAATCAACACCTGCCATTGCATCTCTTAAACTGTCAAGATTACGCACATCCCCGATATAAAATTTAAGCTTAGGATTATTATAAAAAAGTCGCATTTCATGTTGCTTCTTTTCGTCACGGCTGAAGATGCGGATTTCGCTGATGTCTGTATCCAGGAACCGGCGCAGGACAGCGTTACCAAACGTGCCGGTGCCTCCAGTGATCAACAGTGTTTTATCAACAAACATCCTGCCTCCTAATCTGTAAGTCTCTGCTACTCACTTAAAAATCGTATAGGTCAGTCAATATCCTTCACTACATGAGCGATAAAGTCAAATGTCTGGCGGGCACATCGCTCCCAGCTAAACGACGTTGCTCGCTCGTATGCAGCCCAAGCCTTTTGCTCACGTAAAACGGGATTCACCAGCAGCGTTCGAATGGCATCAGCGATCTCCAATGGTTTCTCGGGGTTGAAATAGAGGCCAGAATTGCCAAGCACCTCAGGCATCGGCCCGCGATTTGAACAGGCGATAGGTAAACCGGCGGCCATGGCTTCCAGCAAGATATTGGGCATATTCTCACAGCTCGAGGCAAAAACAAAAAGATCTGCCTGCTGGTAACAGTTGGATAGCTCGGAATAAGGTACCGGCCCCCGATAGCGAATGAATACTTCTGCTGGGTCGAATATACGAATCACACGACGCAACTTTTTTAGGGCTGGAGGATAGGCAGGGCCGATCAGATCGAGTCGAACTGGCAGCCCCGCCTCTCTGAGCTTGGCAACTGCTTCAGCTACGTGCCACTGGTGCTTGTACATATCAACGATCGAGACATACAGGATACAAAAAGGCGACTGCAGCGAATATTTAGCAAGACTAGCCTGTGTGCGCGGCTCATGTAGGAGCCGATTATCCACGCCGTGAGCTATGATCGTAGTCTTGCTACGGATCTGTTTTATTGTCTCCATGACCACGTTGTACGCATATTGGTTCAGGAAAATTAGCCCATCGGCTGATCTGAAAGTTCTTGCTTGCGCCTGATGCAACAAAATCATTTTAAGTAACATCCATGATACCCCATACCGTCGGGCTTCCGACCTCTCGAAAGGAAGCATATTTCGAAACATAGTCACAAATGGCCTGAATGTGCCGGCGTAGGATCCGCCGGGCACAAAGAGAACATTGCACCCTAGCCGGATCGCAATGCGATCCAGCATGTTCCGCTGCCAGAAGACACGCATTGGCAGGGTCCGGTCCAGCATCGGCTCGTGGCGCTTGTGCAGCCAGGGACGCTCTTCCAGTAGGCTAAGTTTGGATGAGCCTCCCCAGACAATAACTTGATCAAAACCATGTTCCTGTGGATGTGCAGCACGCAACAGTTCAGCCAAGTGTGTTAGGCCTCCACCACGGCGAAGGTTGGAAGCATCAATCCCGATGCGCATACTCACCTAATGGTTTTTGTCCTCTTTCCACCAGATGGCCGGCCTTTTCAACTTCGATGTCAATTAAATCGGCATATTGCAGCCAACTGCGCAAAGCAAGGGCAGTATAGGGCTGGTCATACTCTGGGGAGAACATGTCGAAAGTATCAAGCAAGGCCCACTCGAAGTGCTGCTCCGTCGTCAGCGGCAGGATGCTGGCGTAGTTGGCTTTAATTTATATTGTTCGACAATATGTCTTATCTGATCTCTTTTAGGCGAATGGTCTTTACCAATAACAATCTCATAATTATCATAATCTTGAGCTAAAATAGAATCTTACAATTGAGATAATACACTTCCTCTACTATACGCAGGAATACATACAGAAATCTTTGGTATCATTTATAACTCTCTTTATTTTTTAAATACTCATATATTGTTATTGCAAACAAATGCAGAGCTGCATCATTAAAATGCATACTATCATAAGCCAATTTTTCAGAAAAATCGAGTTTTTTACCAGGAAAATATTCTTGGGTTTTTACAATATAAATATTATCCCATTGATTTGGAAAAATTTTATTCATTTCTAGCAACTCAATTCCTTTTAATTTCACTGAAGTCTTTATGCTTTCTATAGCTTTAAGCGTCAAGTTATCCATTAAATCAGCAAACTTATTACGACTAGCATATCCAAATGGAAACGGGAATATTTTTTGAGTAATTAATAAAAACTTAATATTTCTAGCATCACAAAGTATTTTCATATTATAAATATTATCTATTACAGCATCAACAGTTTGAGTAAATGAAACATCATAATTTTTGTAATCTGGTGATTTAGGCCAAGGAACAGGTTGTTTAGTTACATAATACATAAGATCTTTAGTATTCATATAAGCTTTATATTTTTTTTTATACGAAATTATATCAATTAAACTTAAAAAGAATGGATACTTGCGTATTTTCTTAATAGGAACATCTATTTTATTATTATCAATAATTTTTAAAGATATACGCATATGTGTATAATCCCTCTTAAAATCTTCATAAAACGATGACCAGTAAATATCATTAATCGGTAAATATGCTACTACCATATCCGGTTGATATGAAAAACCTGAAATAATTAAATCAATAAGATTCTCTTGAGAAGTATATCCACCGGTTCCTGCATTAATTGCTTTGTAATGAAATTTATCCTCTTTTCTATTAAGTATTTCAACAAAATAAAATGGCCATTGTTGAAACGTTGTAGACCCTCCTAAAAACAATATTCGCTTCTCATTATTGCTTTTATTTTTAAATGCGATATCTTGATCCTCCTGTAAAACTTGATGACCATATTCATTAACTACATAATTATTATAAAAAATAATCCCAGGCTTATTAATATAACTTTTATAAGGATGTGCCTCTACTGATAAATCAATTTTTTTTAAACCTTGTTTAATAGTTACATCTTTTACTAAAAACATATCAAAAACACCTATCAATAAATCAAATATAAAAAACAACAATAAAAAAGTAACTATCTTAAAAATTAAAATTTTTCTAACCATAATAAATTCTATTTTTCCTCAAACTCTACAGGAAAATAAAACATCTTCCTTCCATTACAATATAACTCTGCCAAATCTAAAAACTCTAGCTTATCTGTCAATCTACTCTGTTCTTTCTCTAAATGACTTATTTGACGCTCAAAATAGTACACTAATTGATTATTTTCTTTACCCTCTCCTTGATACTTAAGCAATAGATTATTTTTTTCATTAATTTCAATATCAACAAATAGTCTTTCAGCATTTCCTTCATCTTCAACTTTTACAACAATAACATCACCATTATTTAATACAACATCATATTTATCCTGCTGGGATGTAAGCATGACGAACACAATCAGCAAAATGAATAAGAGAATATCACTCCATAGACTATGCGAACTCACGAGTGAGAACATAAAACTGTCGAGCGCTTACCTTAAAGTCGAATAATAACGGCGGTGATACCAGGGACCTGGTTATTCCATTCTATTTTAAATTTGACCCCTGAATGGCTTAAGGCGCTTTCCACTTCCAACTTTGTCATGGGTAGGTCATATGTTGGTGTCCACATGTCAAAGGTATCGAGGATGGCCCATTCGCGTATTTGAAGCTGATTCAATGGTAACTGGTCCGAATAATCGGCGATTGGTAACAACTTGCTAATGCTTGCCAAGCTAATTCTGCGAAGAAAGTTTGAAACCGGCAGCCAAAAGTCGACCCAGGTAGGCATGATTTGTAGTACAAATGATGCAGGTAAACGTTTGGTAACAATCCGCAAGGGACCTTTCATCCTATGCAGAAACTCCTTCCAGTTCCTCTTGTACGCCCAAATGGCAAGCTGGCCACTAGGCCTTATTTTCTTGAAGATGACCTGCAATGCTTTTTGAGGGTTAGGCGTGTGTTGCAGGACTCCAATACAGTAGCCATAGTCAATGCTTTCATCAGGAATAGAGCTTAACTGCATTATTGAATCCTGGTGTGCCTCTACCCTATGATCATGATTCAAGTTTTTAAGGGCAATCCATACTGCTTCCGAGTAGTCTATCAAGATCAGTTTTCGAGGATCCATCATTAATGCTATTTCAGCAAAGCGTCCCATGCCACAGCCAAAGTCGGCTACGATCTTACCCTTAAGCTGGTCTTGATTCCACCGGGTGATACGAATAAACCGATCACGGCTAATGGTAGTGCCATTTGCACTATCCAGTTGTGTTTTGGAGAATTGTTTCCACTGTAGCCCAAAGCTATATGTATAGTTATCACCGCGCCTTTTCATAGAATCTTGTATTCCCTTCTCCACAATTCAAACAGCACTAACGCGAACAACCGTTCGTTGTTGGATCGACCCCGGTCTTGGCCTTCCAACAGATCGCCCACGAATCGCGGATCGAATAGGCTATTTTTGGATTCCAAAAGCACCTCCTTGAAATAGTTGTTCCACTCTCGGCCCTGCAGCCATGAAGCTAAGGGGATGCTGAACCCTTGTTTGCGATGCAGATCGAAATCCGCAGGTAGTACTCTGCTGGCAAGCATTTTTGGCAGGATCTTCCGGTTCGTCGCGGTCGCTTTCAGCAAGGATGGCACCTTGCCGAAGGCGAATTCGATGATTCGGTAGTCCAGCCACGGCGCACGAACCTCTAGGGAGCAGAGCATACTTGCCCGGTCTAGTTTCACCAGGATGTCCTCCGCCAGGTAGTTCTCAAAATCCATGCGGGTGGCGCGCTGCAACAGATCGGCGAGCTCGGGGATGCGCTGCTGTCTTATGGCTTCAGCGGATTCCCCGTGAGCCTCGCCGCAAACCAGATCAGGCCTCAGCAAGGAGCGCCGCGCGCCTTGGTCGTAATAGGTAGCAATTAGCGGCAGGTCTGCCCTCAAATCGGCTCCCAGCGCTTGTAGCCAGTTTCGACCCTTGAATCCCAAGGGCATCAGCGTTGTCGCCACCTCGACAAGTCCTTTTCGTAGAGCAGAGGGAATCCAGTTCAATCGCTCCTTGAGCCAGAGCAAGCGGTTGTAATGCACATAGCCGCCGAAGAGCTCATCCCCGCCATCACCCCCCAGGGCTACGGTGCAGTGCTGTCGCACCAGCTTACTCACCAGGTATGTAGGGATCATGGAGGAGTCCACTATCGGTTCGTCAAACTGACGCGCAAGAAGGGGAAGTAATTCCACGGTGGACGGCTCGGCCTCCAGTTCCACGTGTTCCGTGCAGAAGTGGCGCGCGATCAGCCGGGCGTGCTCGGTCTCGTCGTAATCACCGTGTCCCGGAAAGCGGATGGTGAAGGTCTTGACGCGAGAGGCCGACCGCACGGCCATAGCGGTGGTCAGGCTTGAATCAACCCCGCCGCTGAGCAGGATGCCTACCGGCACGTCTGCCACTAGCTGTCGGCGCACGGCATCCTCGAGCAGATGCTCCAGTTCGTCCAGCAGAGCTTCCTCATTGACTTCACTAACACTGCTTCGTTTCTCCGGAGGGGCTGGCAGTTGCCAGTAGCGCCACAGCCGGGTCCTACCTCCCTCCAAATCGAAAGTTAGGGCGTGGGCCGGCGGCAGCTTGCTTACTCCCTTCAGGATGCAACGATTCCCCGGCACATAGCCGAAGGACAGGTAACAGTCCAGCGCCTCGAGGTTCAGTTGCCGAGGAAAGGCCGGGTCGGTCATCAGCGCCTTGAGTTCAGAGGCGAAGGCGAGCCCGCCGTTCGCTAATCGATAGAATAGGGGCTTTTCCCCGGCCCGGTCCCGAGCCAAGAAGAGCTTCCGCTTTTCCCCGTCATACAGCGCAAAGGCGAACATACCGTTGAAACGCTGCACGCACTCCGTACCCCACTCCCTATATGCGGCTAGGATCACCTCGGTATCGCTGGTCGAGCGGAAAGTGTATCCCTTTGCCACCAACTCCTTGCGCAGGTCATGGAAGTTGTAAATCTCGCCGTTGAAAACAATGCAGAATTGGCCCCTCTCATCGAGCATGGGCTGGTGACCGGCGGGCGAAAGGTCGATGACCGCCAGGCGGCGATGAGCCAAGCCAACACAACTATCGTCTGACCACCACACTCCGCTATCATCCGGGCCCCTGTGACGCATCGTGTCCCGCTGGGCGATCAGATGATCATGGTTGTTGATTGGGGATTGGGATACTATACCGAGAATGCCGCACATCGTAGTACAGGACGGATAAAAAGGTTATGAGACAGGGATCTGCTTAAAGACCGGGTGTGTAGCCGAGCCTTTTTTTGATGAGCAATATCACTCGATCACAAAAATGTTCACCAAAAAAAGCCAGCGTAAGCGTGAATAAATAATAATGCCAAGTTGCATTAATTTTTGTTTCTCTTGCCAGTCTATAAGAGTAACTCAAAAAGGGGACTAGCCCTCTCTTGCGTTGTATTGACAGAAATGGATAAGAGTACTTGGACAGGTCTCTCCGGATTAATTCACTTATATGAAGATTGTGTTTCTTATCGAAAGCCCGGCTGATCTCAAAAAATCCTTTCGTGAAATTGATTGAATTGTCAAATGTAACCGTTCCTGGTTCGTACCGCCCTTTCTCTTTGATCGAGGCACCAAACTGCGGTTTATCATCACGATAAGTTTGAGCAGTAATGGCTACTGCTATATCAGAGCAAACGGATTCTTCATGCAAGCAGATCTCTAGGACCAAATGAAGTTGGTAAAGAAGAGTGCCGTCAAATTCATTTGTTGCATACCGAAGTGCGCTTTCCCTTTTAAAGGTAACGCCGCTAATTGATACGCTGCGCTTGAATAACCATGCGCAGGTTTCCGGGCCAGGCGGGAATCGCTTCTGTGCTGGAAGATAGCGGAATGGTTCGAGAGAGCCATCGGGATGCATCGAAAAATAAGAGCGAAGTATATAACCGACATCCGAATTCTCTTGGAGGAACGTTAAATATTTATTAAGCTCGCCTGCTTTGAACCAATCATCGTCACCCATAAACAACACAAAGACGCCGGATGCCATCTCAATCAGTCGCCGAATATTGCCATCATATCCAAAGTTGGACGGGGTTTCTGAGTAAACTACGTTGTATTTTGAAGCTCGACAGAATCTATCAACAACATCACGAACTTCTTTTCTTCGCGGAGCGGCATCTTCGCAGATCACGATTTCGATTTGTTCGGGGTAGCAATCCACCGTCAACAGCAACTTTTCCAGTTGTTCAGGCCGGTTGTAACTTGGTATGCAGATAGACAAAAGCACTTTCTTGCTGTCTTCGAGTTTCATTGTTATCTCTTTACTCTTATGAGACCCAAATGTAGCCAGAGATACTTAAAATACGTCGTAGTTGGATCACAGAAAAGCGGTGGTAAGTTACAAGCGATCCTTATAAACTGAGAACCAGCGGCTCCTCGCATATTCAAATATGCTAACTGCTCCCCTTATTATGATGCAGTTCAGAGCTGTACATGACCGGAATACCGTTCCGAACAGCATAAGTGGTAGCGCATTTATTGCACGTGATAACATCTGCTGACTTGGCCAATTCATCCGAGCCACACACAGGACAAGCGAGAAGACTGTATAAGTCCAAAGCACGGTTACGGCGACGCTGGGAGAGAAGCGTGCGTAAGAATGCCAAAATCGAAATTTTCAAAGTTTGCTTCAGACCAGCGTCATGCGGTCGTCTATCATGGCTGACCGGCGCTTGCCAACAGGCATCCTTTTCAGGATTTACGACGACATAGTCGATGTGATCCCGCCAGTAATAACGCACGTGGAAGGCAAAGGGGTGGCGTGGAATGGTGTCGCTGGTGACGACCGCTTTGGCCCGGTTCTTATAGAGTTCCACCAACTCAGTGTCGACTCTCCATGCCTTTTTTTTACGGATCACCAGACGGCCGTCACGCACGGTAATCTCCAGCCGGTGGTCTAAATAAGGATTCACGCGTTCCATGAAGGCATCCGGAACCTCGATGTAACCCGCCTTTGCAACGCGCTGCAGCTCACCAAGAAAACGCGACGGGTCCGATGAATGTTCCAGAACGTGGGAGGCGATGACGAAGTCGAAAACCTTGTCCCTGAAAGGTAAGTTCTCGACGAATCCGAGCACCGTTGGGCGGTCGGATACCAGAGGAACCCAGTGGCGCTCACGGGTATCCTCGAAGGCATCCAGGAGCACATTAGCCCTGTAGTAGGGATTGCCGCCCGATCCGACTTCCAGCACCAAAGCATTGCTGTCCACCGGGCAATGCAGCCGCCGCAGCGACCAAGCAATTGACTCACAACCAATCGCCCGGAAAAAACGCATCAGACGCGATTCGGCGATGAAAGACGGGTTCACTTCTCCGTCTCCACAAACAGCGTTTCCTCAGGCTGGTTGTCAAGAAATTCAAGGTCTGACATCTTCCCCTCACGAAAACGACAACGTCGTATCGAATGGAATCCACTATCCCGTAATAACTCAGCGAGTAGCTCGAAGTCGTACATATACTTGTGGCGGGCATATACACTGCCTTTGTTTTCCACGAAGAAATAGCGATCAAGGGCTTCTCGCTTGCGGCCACTTTTGTACATATTCACGGCATATTCAAGGTCAGGCACGCAGATCCGTACCATCCCACCGGGTTTCAGCACACGGTGACAGTCCAGTAACAATTTTTTTGCTTCCGACGGATAAAGATGCTCAATAAAGTGAGATGAATAAATGAAGTCTACCGAACCGTTGTTGGCCGGAATTCCGAAAGAAAGATCTGCATGGAAAAAGTGATTCTCAGAGATAATGCGGTTGTATTCGCCGAATGAATAATAAGCTTTAGCGCCGCTAAAGCTAAAGGCCAGCCGGTGAAAAATCTGAGGAAGGGGGCTAACTAAGGTGTTCAGGCTGCCGTCGATGTTAATCCATCCCTGATGCGCTGCCAGTCCACAGCCGAGATTGAGCTTCACAATAGAATCACTGGCACGGATCCGGAATCCGATCTTGTGTCTGACCCATCCGAGAATGACGATCGCAATTTCTATTATCTTACGCATTTTTCTGAAGCAGCTACAGAGCGCACCTCTTCGATCCAACCGAGTAGGTTACACATTCTAGATTCGACATCATGGCCATCTCGCGACACTCGGAGAAGGCCAGCCTTAGCCACTTGCTCCCTAGCCGCCTCGTTTTCAACCAGGTAATGCCTGAGCTTCTGTTCGAAATCAACAAGGGAACGGAAGAACTCCGCTTCGATCCCTTCCGCAAACAGGGTGGAGAGATCTTCCGAATATTCCGAAAAAAGAAAACTTCCCGTCGCGGGGATTTCAAAGCACCGACGCGTGTAGGTGTCTCGATTGAGCTTCGATAGGAAGTTAAGTGCGATTTTTGCGCCGACAAGGGCCTTGTTGTATTCATCGGCCCAAACTAAACGTACGGGGATTTGTTCTCGAAGTTCAGGAATACCTTTAAGCACTGGCTCCCATTCGTATCCCGGTCCCCAAAGACGCAGACGGTAACCTAAATGGACAACTTTTTTTAGGTAGTCCAAACGGCCGTCATTCTCGTAATGGCCAACGAAAACCACGTCACATCCGAATCGCCGCTGCTCGTCTGCGTTTAGTTCGACCGGGCGGTTGCGCTCGGGAATGTACCAGGAACGCAGGAGATTTACCCGTCGAGCTCCTGCTTTTGTGAAGTCCTCCAGGTTGTGGCAGCGATAGGCAAGGACCAGGTCGTACTCCCGAATACCTTTCAGAAAGTGCCGCCACATCCAACGAGGGCAGGCGGGTGAAAAAGGATCGTCGTTGTTATAGCCGATGAGCACCGAGGCCGGGCTGGTTTCCCGCAGGCGATGCAGGGTTTCTGGATAGATATGGGAACCACGGTATATAAACACCGCATCGGGCTTTTCATCGGAGACGCAGGCGACGAGGTCGCGGTTGAGTCGGTGCACCGCAGGCCCTAGCAGATACTTGTTCTGAAACTTAAGTGCCGGCGATGTCAGCCGTCCCAAGCAGTTGTTGGTTGACTTGAAGTAGTGTTGCCAAGGGAAGCGCACTATATCTTGCCCGAGATGGATCAGGGCCTGATAGACTGCCTCCTCGTGCAGTTCTGAATGCCAATCCCCAGCAACGAGAATCTTCATAATCCGGGTGACGCTCCCTGGCGACCTCCAACAACTCGCAGTTCAGCCGAAGCAGGGCCGGGCCTCGAAAAGGGATATTGCTCTGTACCCGTACTGAAGTGGTCTAGTTGTCAAGACCAAAGTTGGATTTTTTTTAGGTGTAGTTCCTTTAACATGCCGCGGCCATCCTCATCTGCCGGTAAGCCTCAAAAGGCGTGT
>Ga0315279_10000652_pt1 | contig 65305 bp, 59 predicted proteins | sample YL17G06_20_MG_FD_203694 | JGI IMG/M metagenome (GOLD analysis project Ga0315279, IMG submission 203694) | Sediment microbial communities from Yellowstone Lake, YNP, Wyoming, USA - YL17G06_20 | ecosystem: Environmental > Aquatic > Freshwater > Lake > Sediment | place: USA: Wyoming | collected...
ATTCGGATCGTGTAAAGGTATCCCTTGTCGTTCTGGAAGAGCTCGGGAAAAGATGTTTTGCTCGCTCCGTAGGCCACGCGCCTCCTGGAGCGCTTGCGGCGTGAAGTTGCCTCTTCTTCCTCATCGTTGCCCGAATCCTCCGGGATGTCCTCGACCTCCGCTTGTCCCGAAATATTCTCGAAGAAGACCTGTGCAATGTCCGTGTTGTCGCAGACCAGAATCATGACTGGTGGGGCCTTCAAAGCGGTATCGCTGGCTTGCTGAATCGCTTCGAAGGTCTTCTTATATTCGCCGGCTAATTGGACAAGCGCATCCTGCGCCCGCTCCCAGACCACTTCGGGCTTGGGTCGGTTGTTTGATAACCGTTGTTCCCGTGCAAGGTCCTTCGTGATGTTGCGCCAGAGACGGAAATACTTCGGATCCGGCTGGCCTGTCGTGTCGCTCACAGGCAGACGTGGAATCTTCGTGATCCCGCTCTCGATGGCATCGACAAGACCAAAATCACTGACGATCCAGGGAAACGGTTCACCCTCCGGATAACCGCTTCCTTTGATATAGAAGGGGGTCGCTGAAAGGTCCACGCAGAATCTAATCCCGCAGGCCCCATTGATCCGATCAAGCCCCTGAACCCAGACCGTCGCTTCCTCGCGTTCTTTCCTTTCCTCTGCGCCAACTTTTTTTGCCTCTTTCTCTGAAATTGGAGCCGGACGATAGGCATGATGGCCCTCGTCATTCAGCACCATCACCGGGCCTCGCTCAAAAAGCTCTCCAAGACGGTTGCGCGCAAAAGCGTTATCTGTTTCCTCACCTTTTTTAACCACGGCAAAGCTTTTGCCGCCTTCACTGTGTTCCGATTCAGGCGCGAAAAAATGCCAGTTCGTGACCAGCACCTTGCCGGTTCTCAAAAGATCGCGATATTGTGGGGGAACCAAGTCAAATTGTGTGTAGTAGTCATCACCCCGGCTATCGGTCCTCAGGACCTGAAGACGTTCCTTGATGGTCAGATTCGGACAGCACACCAGGCCAGCGTTAGGGAACCTTTCGTCGCTTGGCACGCGCGCCCGGTTGCAGAATGCCCAGGTGATGAGCATCGCCATGACAACCGTTTTTCCACTGCCGGTTGCCATCTTGCAGCCCATGCGCAGTAAAGGAGAATATTCAGGATCGAAAGGCCGGTCGAGAAGCGCATCGAAATCAGCATCTGTGAACTCGGGCGTCCAGCGGGGCTTTCCCCGGTGCCCGTCCTTGCGGACGCCTCGAATTTCGTTCAGAAAGAGCATCGTCTCGGTAGCCTCAAGCTGGCAGAAGAAAAACCGGCGGGCTTGATCTTTGCGCCACCAGTGACGGAGAAGGTCTTTCGTGACGTTTGTTGCGCCCTCCCAATTCGATTGACGCCACCTCTTTACATCACCTCTGAGCTTGTTAACAAGCTCAAAGTCGCGCCGGCCCTCTTCAAGCTCAAGACGCATCTGGTCTCCGCGCCTGCTGCGGAAATCGAGCGGCAAGTTTCGCTGTCGCATCTCTTCCTCGCTCAATTTGTACCAGTAGGTCGCCGGCCTGCGTCCCGGTTGCTTTACGGCACGTCCGGTGGCCCGGTCGTATTCCCAGTAATGCGTCGGCTCATAATAGGGTTTGCAGATGACCGGACTTTCGACCGGCTGAATCAGAACAGGTTCCGTCATCTACCGTCATCCTTGTCTTGCATGAAGACGCACAATGAATTGTTCCCCGTCCTCCACGAGGTCGGGTTGTGTCCCATTATGCTCCAACATGCTCTTGATAATCTTCCGTGGAACTCCCATTCCCATGTGCTCAAGATATCCGTAATCGCGCATGACATCCTTAATGAGCTGATTGCGTGCCGCCCGGCAGCCAACTCTCATCCGTTCGGGCGTAATTCCGTTGGGTAACCTGCCAGGCGAGATAATCTCGATGCGATTCTCGTAGATTGAAAGCTCAATGTTTGTGGCCGACAGAAGGTAATCACGGTGAACCATGGCATTCACAATCGCTTCACGAACCGCCTCGTCAGGATAGGCTCGTGTTTCCTCTCTCCTTGCCCCATGAAGCAGATCTGCTGTGACGCCGGTATTTCTCACAACGAAGGCTACAGCCTGCTCAACAAGCCCGTTTTCAACTAAGCCGTTTTCGCTCAATAGCGGTGTCATCGGACCACGCAATGCCGCCCGTTCTCTCGCGGCGTAATCTTTCTCTCTTCCTGGATAGGCGACCGCATCTATCCCGGCCTGCGGAAGGAACTTGTTCGGTGAAACTCCAAAAAGCAGTAATCCTGCAACTGTCGCAAGACATCGCCCTTCTTCGACCGTTAAAAAATCTGTGTTTGTCAGAAGGTGCTCCCAGGATTTGTTGATCTCCGCATTCCATCGGTCGAGTGATTGATCAAACAGGCGTTTCCAGTTTTCAGGTTCACCACCATCACGCGCCTCAGACCGTGCGCTCTGCTCCGTTTCGGCAGTCCACTCGGACGACGGCCTCTCCGGTGGACACTCCTGACCCCGAATCCTTGTGAAATACTCCCGTAATCGGCGAAGATCGAGATCGCGAATTGAGGTGCCAGAAACGCCCCGGGTCTCGAGACGGATAGCGCCGCGTTGCTGAAACAGACGCTCCAACTCCTCTTGACTCGCTTCTCGGCTCGTCGATCCGACGCGAATGTAGTAAGTTCGGTGATTGTTGTGCCACACGTGATGAACAGACCACCCACGTTCTACTTCAATTGCCGCAACATCCTTGCCTGGTTCAACATCGCGCACGATCTCGAAGAATGGAATGAGCTCGGGTCTGATTTTATCCCGACAGGCTTGCATAAGCCATTCTTCGAGGCCAGCACGAGTTAGACCAACAATCCCCCCATCGTCGTCCACTCCCAGCAACAACTTGCCCCCTCTCAAATTCCCGAAGGCCACAAGCTCTTTGGCGAGCTGGTAGTTTTCAATCGTGTCTCTTTTGAACTCCACGCCGGAGTTCTCACCACTCTTGATCAATTCAAGCAACTCCAATCTCGTCATGCGCACCTCTTTAGAATCCGTATTTCAAACGCCTCGTCTCGAAAGCCTCTTTTCCACCCTCAAGAACTTCCTCTACAAGCTGACGTACGGGCACAGAATCAATCGAACCCATGTGGTACTCGGGCATACGACCCTTCCCCTGTCCCGCATCGCCTGAGGCTGTAAGCCCAACGATCAACTCAGCATCTCCTAAAACAGGAATGTTCGCATTATGCGTCGCAAACACAAACTGCCTGCGTCCTTTCTCCTCCCGCATCTTGGGGACCACCCCGTCAGTAATGAAGCGGTTGTCGAGGTCATCCTCCGGCTGATCGACAACAAGCGGAGCCTGCGATTCGAGCAGAAGCAGGAGTAACAAGGCTGTTGCCTTTTGCCCGGTGGACAATTCTTCTAATGTCTGCCATTGCGCCGCAGCATTCTCAGAAGCCACGTTCAACTTGACAGTTGTCGTCGGAGGCAAATCAAGCTCCTCCAGTTCAAGGAGGACCGACTTTCCCACTGTCGCCAAGCGGTCGGCTTGGGACACCGGAATTCCGTATGCCTTTGCAAGTGCGTCCTTGCCGGAGCGGCATGTTTCAGAGAAAACCGGCACTGAAAAATCAGAAAGCTGTTTCAAGGCGGCTTTTGTCTCTGCAAGACGACCACCGATTTTTTCGTCAAGAAAACGGAGCAACGGCTCTCTGTTTCCAGCGCGAACCACTTCCACGAGAACACGGTTTTCAAGTTTTCCGTTTACTCTCCTTGCCGCTTTCTCAAGTTGACGAAATTCCGCGGCCTTGATGTCTTCCCATTCGATCAGCTGGCCGCGGCGTTGCGTTTCATATTCTTTCAGGTCCCGTTCGAGCACAGTGAGTTTGTCCTTAAGTGGTTTGAGTTCCTCAATGAGCTGTCTGAGCTTTATGAACTCTGCTCCATCCACTTTTGATTTCTGCAATTCCCTTAGGATCGCCTCATACGAGGCAAGAACCCCCTGCTTCCTTGAATCCCATTTCTTCTGAACATCTTCAAGGCCTAAATCTGCGGTGTTAATCACTTCTTGGATTTTTATTGCGATCTCCTCCATCCGCTTTGAGAAGGCTTCAAGCACGGCATCAGCCCCTGCCAAAACAACCCGGCCGGGTAATTCCTCCAGGGCTCTCGCCGACAGAAGAGCCCGGTCTATGGGTAGAGCCCTTTGAAGCTGCTCAAGAATCTCCCTGAACGGTAAAAGTCTTTCTCTGGCCGCACGGAGAACTCTTTCTTCCTTCACGAGCAGGCTCTGCTCTTTCAAGCGGTCCTCAAGACCCAATTTCTGATAACGAGCTAACGTTGCCTCGATTGCCGGAAGCTGGTTAAGCTGTTCTTCGATCTTAGCCTTCTCTTTTGCAAGCTCAAGAATCCGAGAGCGGGATTTCTCCAGCAAGCGTTTAATATCATCCCTTCGTTTGGCTAAAGCCGGATCGTGATCAACGAACCGCTCCAGCAGGCGGGTTCTTCTCTCAGGGCTTTTGGCAAGCTCTGAAATTTCATGCTGCCCATAAATTTCAACACGTTGCAGCACATCCCCCGGGACCAACGGAAGAATGTTACCATCTTCATCGCGGACAACGGGGGGGTTCGGTACAGTACGCTCGATCAAGTAATAGGCTTTTGTCGGTCGATGCATGCATACGAGCAAAGAAATTTTTGTGCCGCTTTTTAACACATGACGGATAATCCCTTCATGGGCAACTGCAGCTTCTTCTCCAAGAGGATCAAGGCCAAGAACATACCTGACACTTTCCACCACGGTGGATTTGCCAGTGCCTCGCCCACCAATAAGGACATTGAGATTATCATTGAAGTGAATGCCCGCGCCATCAAGGAATCCTCCCTGCCATGTTAGTGCGACAAATTCACTGTGTTCTTCTGGGACGGGATCACTGGCAAGGCGAATTCGCGAGGAAGGATCAAGGAAAGCCTGACGAAGTCCCTCAATGGAAACGACAGACATCTTAATCCAGCATGTAGCACCGGGTTTCGCCAAATCTTCAGGGCACGATATATCCTGGGCATTCAGAATGGCAATGGGACGGGATCTTCTGTAGTCTGGGTTTTCGTTTTTCAATATCGGCTTGAGGTTATCGGGCGCTTCAGCAACGGAACCCGGCAAAGAGCAAGCCCAAAGCATCGGATGCTTCCATGCGTTTGCGCGAGCCTGACCGTCCAGAATCTTCAGCAATCCTTTATCATGCGAAACATGCGCAGCAACTGGAATACAAGACCATTTTCTCGCCTCCTCAAGCAATTCATGAACATCGTATTTGATGGTCGATGGTGGATTGATCGGATCATGTATCCCGCAGTCTCCGAGTATGCCTGTTACTCTGGAAAGTGATTCCTTCGGGTCAAACATGCAAAGGAAGTGAGCCCCTTCTTTTGTTTCGAGCTCAGCTCCGGGAAAAACTGTAATACCGGCTTGGCGTGCTGCGTCTGCAAGATCCTCTGCTGTGCTGGATCTCTGATGGTCCGTTATGGATATGACTTCAACACCCTGGTCTTTGCATGCCTTTATAATTGCGGCGTTATACTCTTTTTCGCTGGTAAACCGGGACTCTTTTGCATGGCGTTGCAGGTACGCAAAAGGATTAACCTGCAGCGCGCAACGATAGAATCGCGCTCCATTCGGCAGTTTTAGGGCTTCTTTGACTGGGTCTGAAATGTTCATGTTGAAAACTCCTTTTCTCGCGCGATCAACCATACTCCGCGCTTAGCCGGTGAACCCGCATCACTTCATTGCCTCGGGGATCAATGACCTTGATTGCGATTTGCTTGTGGGATCCGGTCGTGAACGGCAGCGAAACCGTGCCCGAAAGCCTTGAGAAGGCTTCTGCATCGAGTGTGGCGCCGAGCGCCTTGCCAAGTCTCTCCCACGCGCTTTTATCCGGGAAGAAGGCCTGACACACGCAGAAACAACGTCCATCATAGTCGCTGTCGAGAAACCAGGCAGACACTTTTTCAGCGCCGGTGGAACGCACGCTGTTCGTCACCGGATCGTAGATATCCACGCCCTCCATGTGAACAACGAATTGTCCATCATCCTGTTTTTCAATGCGCGTCCGGGGAGAACCCGAGACTGTGAAAAGCTGGCTTGAAACAGTGTTCTTCAAAAGGTCACCCATGTTCACGTCGGGCCGGATCTGCGCCATGTGGAGCTTGATGTCCGGGTCCTGCACCTCCTGGATGGTCACCTGAGCCTCACCCGTGAAGCTGAAGGCGGCGAACACCAGATCGTCAAAACCGCGGCGGGCAGCAATTCGAATGCCATCTTCTACCATATGGGCGCTGAGCGGTCCATACTGTGGACCGAACATGACGGCCACCTTGCGCTCTCCATCATCGTTACCCCAAGTGCCTTTCGCATGGAGAATAGATCCGTCAGCAAGGGCTTCCAGTGTATTGAACTTCATGACCTTGTTATCGGGAAAGCGCACGCCGTCCCCGCGCAGAAGTCGGATCATCCGATCAAGATATGCTTCTGCGTTCTGCGATTCACTTTGGATAGAACCTTCTGAAAAAATCTCTAGTTCTTCGGGAGCACCACCAATAGGCGATTCCAAAGGCTCTTCGTCGTCGATGCTTTCCTCTGCGGGGATGACACCCTCGACTGTAAAAGGCCCTGAGACACGCACCTTCGACCGATCCGTAAAGGTTTGGTCAACGAGTTCCTCCTGATCTGCTCGGGCAGAAATACACCCATTTATCTCATCCATTTTCTGGCGCCATGCCTCCCGGTATTCGGTCAACGCATTCTTCAATTCCTCGGGCCAATCGGGGTCGGTTTCGAACGGGACTTCCCATTTCTTCCATTCCTTTTCCGGTAGTTTCCAGCGCCGTTCATCGGCGTCGGTAATGGATTTCTTGCCCTTCGCTTGTATCTTTTCCTGCAGCTTGAGCAGGAGCTTTTTCCGAAGGTCTTTAGTGACAGACTTCACCAAGACTTTGTTCAATGTTGCAAGCTTTTCTGCGAGCACCGACTCCCACTTCTCGAAGATCGGATCAAGGGGCTGATTCTGGGCGATGCTCTTGAGTGTGATGTGCGAGACAGTCTTGCAGGCGAAGGTGCACGTCCCTTGAATCGTACCTTCCGGATCGGTCAGCCAGGAACCATTGGGGTTTCGTTGAACATCCTCAGCGCTCGTGGGACGGAGTTTGTAGTAATCGAATTTGGCCGTCAGCAGCCGCTGCCGGGCAATGGCTATCGCCACTCGGCTGACATCAATCGTGATCCAACGCCGCCCCCATTCCTCAGCCACATATTCAGTTGTTCCGCTACCGCATGTCGGATCAAGCACAAGATCACCGGGGTCGGTAGTCATCAGCATGCATCGTTCGACAATTTTCTCGTTCGTTTGAACAACATATGCCTTTTCACCAGCATCAAATCCCCATTTCGTATCAGTCCATAGGTTTCCGACAGGAGTGACAGAGAAATGATCGAGGAACATGAAATAGGAAAGGCTTCCTGTACGTGTGACCATGTGCTCCGCTCTGATCAATCTCTGGATACCTTCACGATTGGTTTTCCAATGTTGGTTTCCTCCACAATCGTATACTTTTCCACGAAATTCAATTGGTTTGGAACCTTCTTCGCTGTATCCTTGAGATGTAAGTGGACCAAATCGCCATATTCTCGATCCTTCTGGAATGGAGACTTTCCCATAGTATTCATCCGTTGTCAGAGGGCGCACTTCACCGGAAGGCAAATACACCCACTTGTATTCTTTTGACTCTGGCTCACCGATTGCCTTGTCTCGGAAAAGAGCGCGAACTTTCTTTTCAAGTTGCTCCTTATTCTTCGCATACCACAGCAAGTAATTGACTACATTACCGAGAAGGTTGTCTGCTTGGAAGCTGGTTGTCACATACGGAATAACACGGCAGAACGATTCTCGCGAAAAGACTTCATCCATGAGGTTGCGGACACTGTTCAGGTTTTCCTCACCAATCTGCACAAAGATACTCCCCGTATCTGCAAGCAATTCCTTACACAGTAGAAGACGATCACGCAGATAGGAAAGATAAGAATGGACACCGAGGGTCCAGGTGTCGCGGTAGGCTTTGACCATTTCCGGTTCGCGGGTGAGGTCTTCGTCCTTGTCCTTTACGTCACGCCGGCCCACTTCTGGTTGAAAGTTGCTCGCGTACTTGATTCCGTAAGGCGGGTCCATGTAGATCATCTGGACTTTGCCAGCCAGCGCCTCGCGCCGGGCGAGCGAGGCCATGACAGCAAGAGAGTCGCCGAGGATCATACGATTGGTCCAATCCATTGGATGCTTGTAAAATTGGACTGCCTCGCGGTATTCCTGTTCGGGATCGGCGAAGAGGTCTCGTTGAACATCCTGCCGTTTGGCCACCCGGAGGATCGCCTGCGTTGAAATGCGCTCGTGGATGTGAAGGGCCACCGGATCGGCCACGCACCACTGTTGTTCCCGCTTCCCCGCCCATTCCAGCCAGGGTTCATGATTCCGCAAGGCTTCCTGAAGGACTTTGGTTTCCTGAGGTTCGAGTTTACGGCGAGAGGCCTCTTCGATCAACTTTTCAATGGAATCCGCCTTTCCGGTGGCGTCAAAGCGTAGCACCGGCGAGAGGTGCGGATTGTAGGCGTACCTGACCTTCTTTTCCCTTACGATATGGCCCCGAGCCGTCAGCCCCGCAGGCGGGATGTTTAGTCGCTTGACGGCCTTATGCCGGTAATCCACCACATTCTCACTGGCCTTATCATTTTTCTTTTTTTGCCTCGCCATAAAGCCTCCGCGAACCACTGCGTTTCAACATACTTTCTTATGTTTGCCCTTTTTCTTGTACAAATGGCGATTAATAGCTTCGTCCAGGTTGTACGCCTTCAAAGCGCGATCAACATCCGCTCGAAAGGCTTCATCGTTCTTGATTATTTGGCCCAAAAGCTCATAGCCCTTGCTGATGTGGGACTCAAAGACTGTTGGGGAGTTGGTGAGTTCAATTATCTGCTTTTTGAGTTCGTCCAATGGGAGGCCCCATTTATCCCCGTTCCGGTAAAGAAATGCTGCAATCCGGGCAACATGGAACACCCCACTGTTTGCCGCTTTACGCCGCGCTTCATCGGTGTCATTGACAAAAGGCGAAGTATGGAGCCATTTCTGAGTGGCGCGAAAAATCAGAATGCTCAAAACGTAAGGTTCAATCACATGGCGCCCCGCGAAAATATCTTGATAAAGCTCGCTCCAAATTTTATACTTCCGCCCCCTGCCATCTGACGGTTTACGTAGGACGATAGATAGGTAAGCCTGTGCGACGATTTCGTTCGGCAAAATTCGTTGTGTGTCGATACCAATTTGATTTTCATACTGTCGGAGTTTCCGTTCATAGAAATAGCCATAAGGAGAGAATCCTCGTTCCATGTCTGTTTGAACTGGATCATTAGCCCTAAGGTCACGGCTGCTGATTTTGTTCTGGTTATTCGTTGTGAGTACAATTCGATCAACAAGGTCTGGAGAGAGAGTTTGATATATCCGCAGAAGAACGCGTGTGTCGGGGGCGAGCTCTCCTTCCTTATCGGCGAGCGCCAAGGCAGTTGCTGTCTGGCAACCGTTGATGATCTGCATGTTCTCGATTATGATGTGCGGATTATCGGGGTCAGTCACGGTATCAAACCGATCACATGTGATGGTGATACCATTGTTGAGAAACCAAAAGAGGAAGCTTGTTTGGGGATTTGAACATGTATCCATGATCTCACTGTTTACCGCTCCCCGAAGTCCCAGAAACCGGCGGATATTCGAATCGAATACATATCCTTGTGGATCATTGTTCACAATGGCGGCGATTTCTTTTGCAGCAACGCTGCACACAACGCCTTGTAGTCCTTCTGCGTGGTACTTAATGAGAGACGGGTTATTTGCGTCGTAACGGATTTTAATTTCTGTATTGAATTTCCGGCCACGCTTTTCAATAGCATTTATTATTGAGGTAAGTTCATCAGCTCCCAGGATTTCAAGCTTGAAACTCTCAAATGTACCATTGTTATACTGATCAAGAATCGCCTTAGTTTCTTGTCTGAACTCCACGGACAGATCATTCGAAAGTCCGTTTGTAGCGAAAACGGCGGTGAACCTGATATTTGATGGACCAATCCCGCTTTGAACGGATCGGAATTCGAAAATCCGGTCTCGCAGTCTTGTATTCCCAAGTTTTTCAACTTCTTTTCGCCTCTTATTCAGAATCCAGTCAAGGCCATTTTTAAAGAGAACCAAAGCATTGGATGAAAAGGTCTCTGTGTTCTTACACTGTATGACGTAGACTTCCGCTTCTTCTCCATCTTGCGTAATAGTGAAGGTGTCAATCTGCTTTTCTTGGCCACCCTCCACAAGGTCATTCGCATCAAATGCGTACAGGCTAATCCCTGTCACAAGGGAATGCACCAACCTAACGAAAGCCAAGTCTTCAGAAATTCTCAGATTCGCAGCAGTCTTTTCAATATTGCTTTGGATTATCTGTTGGCGAAGGTTCACAGCATAGCCCCCTAATCTATTAATGTGGTCTTTAGAACGTGAGTTGACTTACCTAACTCAATGATGGCTTTCCTCATGTTCTCCTTTTTATAACCTGGTCTCACGCGTGCAATAAACCCTATAAGGGTGAAAGGTTGCCACTTTCACCTTTGGGGGAGCGTGTTCTTCTTTGTCTTCATATTTGCTTATCCAGCCATGGGAACTCATTGATCTGAAAATTTAAATCTCTTCTTAAGACCGTTTGCCTGGTTAAAGGGGATGATTTTGTCATGCTGGAGGCGACCAACTACAATCCCTGGGGCAATGCTAAGTTTTTCTGCAAATACCCTAATTGTTATCGGGTCGAATTTTTGGTCATTAACAAAGCCTTTATATTCTTGAGGAGGAATCAAAAATTTTTGTGAAAATCGGTCAGCTTCTTTCTCTTTTTCTTTTCCATTCCCCTCCCCGCAACTTTGATCACTAGCCTCGATAAAGAGATCTCCTTTCCCATGGAGAAAAATGTGCCCTCCCTCATGGAAAAATGTAAACCAGAGATGATCATCGGTTTTTCCTCTAAGACTCATTTGAATAACAGCCTTGGTTGGTTTCAACCAGCGGGTTGCACCATAAACATGCGTGCCTGGGAGTTCGGGAACAAATACAATTGCCACACCTCCCTCGGCACAAAGCTTTTTCATCTCCGGCTCAAAGACCTTCGGGGACTCTATCGTAAGCGAACGGACATCTTTTAAAGCCATCCGGAAGGAATGCGGGCTGTATGGTTTTGTCTCAATTTGGGCCGCTTCTATTTCTCCCCTCCGTAGCCAAGCAGCAACGGCGTGGTGATTGCTCTGATACGCCTCTGAATCTCGATAGGCAGCCTCAGGATTTTCCCAAAAAGCTTTCCATTCCTCAATTCCAGCAACACCGAAAAAATTAAGGATAGCCCTCAGCATCTTGACGGGAGAATCCTCCTTGGGAATCCATCCCATTTTCGTAAGAGCTGGAACCGGAAACATATTAAGCCATTCAAACTGCCTCTGGAGTGCCTCCTCTTCCTTCAAACGGGCCAGGGTTTCCTGGTAATTACGTTCCAGGTTATTCCAGAATGAGGCAGGAACTCCCAGAACTCTTTCAAGTTGGAGAGCTGTATCTGCTGTAATGGTCGTTTTTCCTGCTATGATTTCATTAATTGTTTTCTTTGGGTGTCCTGAACGTTTCGCCAGTTCCGTCTGGGTCATCCCGATGGCTTCAAGAGTCTCTCGAAGGGTTTCCCCAGGTGGAATGGCATAATTCGACTGGCAGCAGGTTTTTTTCATTTTACAGGAGTATTTCTATCAAAAATTGCTGAAAGGGTCAAACGAATTCGTTACACTTCAAGGGCGGGGCTATGTCTTAATGATGGGGCGGCTTTCGAGACGGTTGAGGATTTCGATAAAACTCCTCTTCTTTATATTTGCCTGCCGGAGCTGCAACTGATAGGCTTGCCACTCATTCTCTCTTTTTAGTTTTTTCAAAAGTGTGCGGACCTTCCTCAGGTAGCCTGCAGCCGTCTCATAAGCACGCGGTTTGGTCAGGGCGATCTCTTTTTCGGCAAGACCTTTCCAGATGGCAAGAGCCCGATCCGGATGGTGCTCGGTCACTGCTTCTGCAATGCTGACTTCTTGATAGCCATCCCATCCCCAATATTTCTCCCTTTTCGCCTTAGGATAATCATACCATCGAAGGACATCGTCGGGCCGCTTTTCGTCGATGGCGATGTCGATGAGGGTATGAATCATGGGGGCCTTCTCGTGGGGATAAGCCGGTTCTTTTTTCACCCCTGATTCAGGCAACGGCCACGAGGGATCTAATTGAGGGTTTTTGCCAGTCTCCAGATAGAGCAGTGCGGCTGCTCGGACTGCAGACCATACCTTTGCCCGTTCCGACGCCTTCCTCATCTCATCAAAGGCCGCAAGCGATGGCGATCCTAGGAAATCATCAACCCGAAAAGCTGCAACCTTGAGCCAGTCGCCCTCTTCTTCCCTCATCTCCCGCAGGGTGTCCCGAAGTTGCTTGGCAATGCCCGGCAACCCTTTTTGAGTCGCCTTTATCCCTCTGTGTATCCACTGCTCAGCTTCTTCAAAACGCTTGGCTTTTATAAGGGCCTTTACCAGACGATGATAGCTTTTTGTCTCCACAGCCTCCTGTTCGCAGAGCGGAATAATCTCTTCATCCCGGCCGGAATTTTCGAGAGCGCGTGCAATCCAGTTGCTCAGGCCATCTCTCCTGTAATCTCGGGAAAAACTGCCTTCGTCCCCCGCAGGATGGAGTTTATTCAAACGCTCCATAAGGATATCGGCAACGGAACTCCAGTCCGAATCCTTCTGCTTCTTCTTCCAGAAGGATTCTGCTCCATAGCATAGATCGTATTCATCCTCTAACCTCGCATCAATCATCCAGAGCATCTGTTCAACCGGCGGCATAGAAGATTGAGGAAGCGCCCGAAAAACTACATCCATGCAGGAAGAGATTTCCATACCCACTTCTCCATGATCATGACTCATCTCCACCTGCCTTATACCAGCCTCCAGGAGCTCTTTCCCGATGGCAACGACCTCATCTGCATGTCCTTTTGATAAGAGAGATTCCAGACGATCCTTTACCCGTGAGTAGTCAGGGACATACCCCTCATCATTCCAATGGTTTCTCCAGGCAGGCTCGGAACTCAATTCATGGATCTCCTTCCTAACCGCATTTACGATTTTCTTCACCGAGCCCTTCGCCAAATCGAGCCTGTCCTGCAAATCTTGCCGGACGACAGAATGTTTTCCTGCGAGGTCCTCCAGAAGGCTGATCAGTTGCGCCTTGGTCTGATCTTCCAGAAAGTCTTTCAACGCATCTGGAGTCGATTTCGAAAACCTTCGGGGAGGAATGTTATCATGGCCCGACTCTTCCTCGTACTCTTCATCCTCTTCTTCATCCCACGCATCTTCATCTGCACTCTTCTTTAACAAAGAAAGGCGCTTGTCCTGCTCAGCAGTTTTCGGAACCTCCATATCTTTCTTTAGGCAATCGAGATATTCCAACACTACGGCCACAGCATGTTTGCAGGCGCCCTCGTAAGGACAGGTGCAGGTCGAGATCAATTCTCCACCCTTAAAATCGACCTGCGTGGCATATCTCTTTTCTCCCTGGACCCAGGCAACCAATTCCCCGCTTTCTATCTGAGCCAACTCCTGCACCCGGTGGCTCCGCTGATAACTTTGTCCTCGAGAGAGGACTCTGCTTCCAGCCCATTCCTGGAGATCGTCCCAGTTTAATTTTTCAAAAAGATCCCTCTTAAAAGCTTCCCTTTTCATTTCATCCCTTGCGGCCCTTCTTTGCCATGAAGTCCTCGTGAATCAGTTTCTCATAAAAAATTTGAATTGCCTTCTCAGAAGCTTTTTCTTTGATCTCCCTACGACTCCCTTTGAAATCCTCTTGCTTCACCCACACCCTTCTTCCTGCAGCCAATCCAATAAACACTCTCCCGATGGGAGATCTCTTTGTTCCGCCTGTGGGTCCTGCCACACCTGTCGTGGATAATCCGAATGTTGTATGAAAGGCTTTTCGGACTCCTTGAGCCATCTTCCTCGCCACCTGTGGACTCACCGCACCGTACCTGTTTATATAATCCAATGGAATCCCTAAATGCTTTGCCTTCGATTCGTTACTGTAGTTAACCATTCCTCCTTCAAAGTAGTCCGAGCTCCCTGCCACATTGGTGATGCGATCGCAAATTAGCCCACCAGTACAAGACTCCGAAATGGAAATGGTCCATCCCTTTTTTCTCAAAAGATCCCCGATCAGCTTTTCTAATTTCATGGCTAAATCCTCACCCCCTCACCCTACCCCTCTCCCGCTTGCGGGCCGAACCCTTCAGCGGGCAGGCCCGCCAGGGGATAGGGTAAAGTAGGAAATGATCTGAAGAATGATATTGGCATAGATTCCTGCCAAGACATCATCGAATACGACCCCATAACCTCCCTCCCACCTCCTCTCCAGGTGACGGATAGGGAATGGTTTGAGAATGTCGAAAAACCGAAAAAGAAAAAAACCAAAGATGACGAAGAGGATTGTCTTAGGAACCCAGAGCATGGTGACGAGTAAGCCCATCACCTCATCGATGACGATCCTCTGATCATCCTGTTTTCCGAAGTACTTCTGGGCATTTTCTGAAATCCAACTCGAGAGGAAGAAAAAAGCGACGAGAGTCAATTCATAGAGGGGAAAAGGAATCCGAGAGAGAAAGAGGTAGATGGGGATGGCTAAGAGGGTCCCCATGGTCCCAGGGGCAACCGGAGCGTACCCGACCCCAAACCCAGTCGCCAATATTACGATGAAATAGTTCATCCTTTGTTTGAAACGTTAGGGTGATGGGGAAGTGGGGCGATAGGGTGATATCAATTCATAATTAATTGCTTTTTCTCCCCATCGCCCTATTCCCCTATCTCCCTATTATTTAGAATCTGACGGTGACTCCCTTTTCTTTCAGAAATGATTTGACTTGAGCAACGGTATACTCCCGATAATGAAAAATGGAGGCTGCGAGGACTGCATCGGCTTTTCCAAAAATGAGCCCTTCATAAAGATGTTCGAGAGTACCCACGCCTCCTGATGCAATGACAGGGATACCTACCTGTTCGGATATGGTTCGGGTCAACTCAATGTCGTAGCCATCCTTCGTCCCATCTCGATCCATACTGGTCAGCAGGATTTCGCCCGCTCCCAACTCCTCCATTCTTTTTGCCCAGAGGACCGCATCGATCCCTGTTGGAACCCTACCTCCATGGGTGTAAACCTCCCAACCCTCATCCTTCCTTTTCGCATCAATGGCGATCACAATGCACTGGCTTCCGAAATGTTTTGAGGCTCTTTCTACCAAGATGGGGTCCTTCACTACAGCGGTGTTGATAGAAACCTTATCCGCTCCCGCTTTCAGAAGCCTTCGAATATCTTCTAAGCGTCTGACTCCACCTCCCACCGTGAGGGGAATGAAAATCTCCTCCGCCGTCCTTCGAACAATATCGATGAGGATATCCCTCTTCTCGTAGGAGGCCGTGATATCTAAAAAGGCGATCTCATCAGCCCCCTGCTCATCATAGACCTTTGCGTTCTCAACTGGATCACCAGCATCCTTTAAGTTGACGAATTGGGTGCCCTTCACCACCCTTCCATTCTTCATATCGAGGCAGGGGATGATCCGTTTGGCCAGCATTTGTTTATACTCCTATCATGTCATCTCTAAAAGGCGTTTCCCTACCAGCTAAAAATAATGTTGGGGAGTTGGGGAAGTGGGGTGCTGGGGTGAAAAACTTCGTGTCTACTTATTCATTCTCCCTATTCTCTTCTTATTCTCCCTATCACCCTGTCCCCCTATTTCCCCATCATTCTTTGTTAAACGAATCGCTTCTTCCAGATCGAGACGGCCTGCATAGAGGGCGCGACCCACAATGACTCCGATGACCCTGTCGGGTTCGAGTCCCATCAAATGTTTGATGTCTTCTATCCGAGAAACCCCTCCCGAAGCAATCACCGGGATCGAGGTTGACCCGGCCAAAGCCTTTGTTTGCTCCCAGTTCAGGCCTGTGCCCATCCCATCCCTCTCGACGTCTGTATAGATGATTGCCGAAACGCCTCCTCCTTCAAACTGCTTTGCCAAATCGATGGCTTCCATAGAAACCACTTCATTCCAACCCTGGATTGCCACCTTTCCTACTTTTGCATCGATCCCGAGGATTACTCTTTCGGGAAACCGTTGACATGCCTCCTCAATTAATTGACGATTCCGAAAGGCTGCTGTGCCAAGGATGACCCATCTCACCCCTGAAGAGAGATAACTTTCGATCGTCTCCAAATTCCGAATCCCTCCGCCTACCTCGATCGGAATATGGAGGGATCGGGTGATTTCCTCGATCAGAGATCGATGAAAGGGCTTCCCCATCACGGCTCCGTTCAGATCGACAACATGAAGTCTTTCTGCCCCCTTTGCCTCCCAGTGCTTGGCCATTTGAACGGGATCTTCTGAATAGACTGTTTCCTGATCCATCCTACCCTGAGAGAGTCTCACACATCTCCCCTCTTTCAGGTCGACTGCAGGGATGACCATCATGTTAGAAACCTCAATTTACAATTGCCAATTTGCAATTTTCAATTCGCAATGAACCGTTATTAAGAAACCTCCTTACTGTTTCTCTTCAAGTTCCGATGCTCCAGGTAGTTTTTTTAATATTTCATCCATCCCCACACTGGCCAGTTCCTCTGCCGTCAGCCAATGGGCTTTTCTTCTAAAGAAAGAACCGATCTTAAATAGGTTCTCGCTGAGGGGTCTCTGTGTCTCGTCAAATTTTCCTCCCCATACCATCCTCTCATCCCTCAACCTAAAGAGATGAACATCGAAGCCAACAGAGGCGGGTTTCTCAACGCCGAGGGAAGATCCTATCCTTTCCTCAAAACGGAAGAGAAATCCAACCAATATGAAATCGATGTTCAGTTCCTTCCCTAACTGGATGGACGATGGGATGGGTTTCTCTTCGAAAAGCTTCTTATCCCAATTGGAAAGAGCATCTTCCATTTTTTCCAGTGGAAAGACTCTAAATGTCCCGATGGTTTCTATCTTCTGGTAAAGGAATCGAGTCAGAGTATTTTGAGAGCCGGGCAAAATCTCGCCTTTCATAAAGACACTCTTACAAATCGGACAGACTGCCTCTCTCTCAATGAAAAATGGGAGAATGGCTAAATGGGGCTTCGTCTCTGCCCTTATTTCAGGAACCCATGGGATTGTCAAAGCTAATGTGTAAATGAAAAAGAAAAGGCTCCACAGCCACCTTCTTCTCAGAATCCTCTTCATCTCTCCTCCACCTTTTATAAAAAGTCATTAGTTCAAAGGTCATGGTGAGGATGCCCGTTTCGTTAAAAGGTTATGTAGTTCGTCTTTAAATTCTTCTGACCGTAACCCTTCGACCAAATACGATACGGGCTTCCTAACCCTTACCCAAAGACCATCTTCATTTTTTTGTGCCGATTTTCTTGGCATCTTCCAAAAATTGTGCAATCCCTTTATCCGTCAGAGGATGTTTCACCATCTGCTCAATAATGGCAGGGGGAATCGTCACAATCTCTGCACCCATCAGTCCAGCCTCAATCACATGGATGGGGTTTCGGATACTGGCCACAATGATCCGAGTTTCAATTTCATCATAGTTGTTATAAATTCCCCTGATCTGTCGGATCAGTTCAAGGCCGTTGAAACTGATATCATCGAGCCTTCCTAAAAAGGGGCAGATATAGGTAGCTCCAGCCTTAGCGGCCAAAATGGCCTGACTGGCGGAGAAAACGAGCGTCACATTCGTCTGGATTTTTTCCGAGGAAAGGATCTTCACTGCTTTCAGGCCCTCATGATTGATGGGGATTTTGATCACGATCTCATCGCCCCAAGTCGCCATCTGCCCGGCCTCTCTTACGATCGCCTCACATGTCGTTCCGGTCACCTCCACATTAACGGGCCCTTTCACTTCCTGTGAGATCTTTCTGATCAGAGTTTCTGCTTCTTCCCCTTCTTTTGCAAGAAGCGTGGGGTTAGTTGTCACTCCATCGACCAAGCCAAGCGCCTTCGCCTTCCTAATCTCATTGAGATTTGCCGTATCGACAAAGATCTTCATGTGTCACTCCTCCTAATAAAATTCCAAATGACAAAATCCAAATGCCAAATGAATGTCAAAGTCCAAAATCCAAAAATTTTGAAATTTGAACTTGGGATTTGGTTTGACATTTGAGCTTTGAAATTTGACATTACCTCTCTCAAACGATCCCCCACGATCTGACCATATCATGAATGGCTTTTGTCTGTCGTAAGAGCTTTCCCATTTCATTGAGAGGGATCATGCTGGAAGCATCACAGAGTGCTTGGTTCGGTCTGGGATGGGTCTCCAGAAAGAGGCCATTGCATCCAACAGCGACCGCTGCCCTGGAGAGATGGGGAACATATTGGGGGCTTCCTCCTCTCGGATCTTCACTCGGGATGCCGTAATTTCTGACGACATGTGTGGCATCGAAGATCACTGGGCAACCGATCTCCTGAAGGATGGGAATGGAGCAGAAGTCCGAGATCAGTTTGTTATACCCGAAACAGGTCCCTCGCTCGGTCAGAAGAACCTGAAGATTCCCGGTGCTGCGAATCTTCTTGACCGCCCCTGCCATGTTTTCTGGAGCGACGAACTGTCCCTTCTTAATATTGACCGCTCTTCCCGCCTCTCCAACTTTTAGAAGAAGGCTTGTCTGTTGACAGAGAAAGGCTGGGATTTGAATGATATCCAGAACCTCTTTGGCCTGATCCACATCCTCCATCCGGTGCACGTCGGAGAGGACAGGGATGTCCAACCTCTCTTTCACCTTGGCAAGGATCCTTAAGCCCTTTTTAACTCCTGGCCCTTTGTAAGACTTTTCAGAACCCCGATTATCTTTTTCATAGGAGGCCTTGAAGATCAATGGAATCTTCAATTCTCCACAGAGCTCTTTCAACTGCTTTGCGATCTCCATGACGATCGCTTCTCCTTCTAAAACACAGGGGCCTGCGATCAGCACCAACGGGTTCCCCTTTCCGATCCGGATCTCTCCTATTCTGACTTCATTCATCGATCGCCTCCCTATCAGGAACGAATTCAACGAATAACAACGAATGGAACGAATAGGGATAGTCTTATTCGCTAAATTCGCTACCATTCATCATATTCGAGGTATTGATTTTACAAAGTTCTCCAATATCCTCAACCCCTTTTGCTGACTTTTTTCTGGATGGAATTGTGTAGCAAAAAGGTTCTCTTTCCAGATGCTCGAAACGAAAGGCTCCCCGTATGTGGTGAAGGTCGAAATCCACTCTATCTCCTTTGGAATGACATAATAGGAGTGCACAAAATAGAAGAAGTCACCACTCTCTATCCCCTGAAGCAGAGGGACCTCCTTCTTCTTCTCGACCGTATTCCAACCCATATGAGGAACCTTATGCCCTGGATCGGATCTGAATCGAACCACCTTTCCTTTGATCAGGTCCAAACCTTGATGGGATCCAAATTCCTCGCTTTCTGAAAAAAGGATTTGAAGACCAAGGCAGATGCCTAAATAGGGTTTCCCTTTTTCGATGGAGTTGAGTAAGGGTTCGACCAGCCCATACTTTTCCAAATTCTCCATACAGTCCTTAAAGGCACCCACACCTGGCAGGACAACTGCCGAAGACCTCTCGATCTCTTTTTTGTTGCGGGTCAATTTGGCTCCGAGGCCAATTCTCTCAAAGCCCTTCTGAACATTTCGAAGGTTTCCCATGCCATAGTCAATGATAACAATCTTTGGAGTCATCGTTTTCCCAAAAGTTTTGAGTTCGGAGTTAGGAGTTCGGAGTCATTATTCTTAAGTTAATTTCTTGAACCCATTGTAGATGGGATAGCAAAAACCATATAATAAAATCTTTACAAAACTCCGAACTAAATTCTCCAAACTCCGAACTATTTATAGAATTCCCTTCGTCGATGGAATTTGAAAGGCTCGCTCATCGAGAGAGACTGCTCCTCTCAGCGCCCTTCCAACCCCTTTGAACACGGCCTCTACCATATGATGGCTGTTTCTTCCATAAAGGAGATTGATATGAAGGGTGATCCGAGCGTGATTGCAAAAAGCCCTGAAGAATTCTTCTACCAGTTCGGGATCAAAGGTTCCAATCTTCGACCTCCTCAGCTTCATATGAAAGACCAAGCAGGGCCTCATCGAAAGGTCCAGCGCCACGGAGACTAATGTCTCATCCATAGGAACGGCGGCCATCCCGTACCTCTGGATTCCTTTGGCTTTCCCCATGGCCTTTCTAATCCCGCCCCCCAGACAGATCCCTACATCCTCAACGGTGTGGTGAGGGTCCACACGGATATCGCCTTTTGCCTTGAGGAACAGGTCGATCCCGCTGTGATAGGCCAGCAGACTGAGCATATGATCGAAGAAAGGGATGCTGGTATTGATCGAATGTTTTCCGGACCCATCGAGATCAAGTTTTAAGACAACCTCTGTCTCCTTTGTCTTTCGGTTCACCTCTGCCTTCCGATGCCTCTTCATAGCCTCTCCTCGCATTGGAAACCATTTTCAAATCCCTCTCCCCCCCTTTACTAAAGGGGGGGAGAGGGGGGATTATTCTCATCATCTCTCAAGATTTCTTCACCCTCATTTGAACCGCCTGATAGTGTCCCTCTAATCCTTCCCACTCCGCAAATCTCTTCACATCGTTCCCAAAACGCCTCAAGGCCTCCCGCGTAAAACTCATCAGATTCGTCCTCTTGATAAAATCCTCCACCACCAAAGGCGACGAGAATCGAGCTGTGCCCGCTGTCGGTAGGATATGGTTGGGCCCGGCCAGATAATCTCCAATGGCCTCAGGAGTATAGGGGCCGAGAAAGACGGCACCCGCATGTTTTACATCCTTTATAAACGGTAATGGATTCTGTATAGCAAGTTCCAAATGCTCTGGCGCAATCCGGTTTACCAACTCCATCGCCTGTTCAAGATCTTTGACGATCAGGATGGCACCTCTTCGATCGAGGCTGACGTGTGCGATTTCACCTCGCTTCAGAGAGGAGAGCTGCCTCTTCAGTTCCTTTCTTACCTCCCTTCCGAATCCTTCAGAGGTGGTGATCAGGATGGCCAAGGCCATCTCATCATGTTCGGCTTGTGAGATCAGGTCAGCAGCCACAAAGGAGGGTGGCGTCTTCTCATCGGAGACGATCACAATTTCGCTCGGTCCAGCCACCATATCCACATCCACGGCTCCATAGACCAACCGCTTGGCCGTAGCCACATAACGATTCCCGGGTCCAACGATCTTATCCACCCTGGGGATCGATTCCGTTCCATAGGCGAGTGCTGCGATCGCTTGAGCTCCTCCTATACGATAGATTTGATCAACCCCGGCCAGATCCGCTGCCACCAGTACAGCGGGATTGATTCCATTTTTATGAGGTGGGGTGGTCATGAGGATCTCCTGGACCCCCGCCACCTTGGCAGGGATCGCGGCCATGAGGACCGTTGAAGGATAAGAGGCCTTACCACCGGGGACATAGATCCCAATTCTCTCCAACGGCCTGATCACCTGTCCGAGCCAAATCCCCTTCTCTTCTTCCTCAAATGATGCAATCCAACTGTTGCTCAGAAGTCGATGGAATCTCCGAATACGGCGAGCTGCCTTCTTCAATGTTCCCAAAAAGTCCTGAGGAACCTTTCTGTAAGCCTGCTCTATCTCCCCTCTTTTCACCTGGAGTTGGTGGATCGATAATCGCACGCCGTCGAAGACCTGAGCATAATGGACGAGGGCCTCGTCTCCTCTCTTCTTAACATCCATTAAAATAGAACGGACCTCCCTTTCGATGCGAAGGCCGTCCTGAGCAACCCTCTGTTCCACCTTCGACAGATACTCCTTAAATCCTTTCTCTCCCGCTCTAAGAATCCTCAATTTCTCTCCTTCATTGGGGTTTCAATCCGCAATCCGCAATCTGAAATATTTCTTAGTCCTCCTCTTTGACCCTTTTGATATCCGCCCCGAGTTTGGCCAATTTTGTATCCAGCCCTTCGTACCCCCGATCTAAGTGATAGACCCGGGAGACCTCCGTCATACCCTCTGCAGCCAATCCCGCCAAAATGAGTGAGGCGCTGGCCCTCAAATCGGTTGCCATCACCTCTGCTCCACTCAGGCTCTCTACCCCTTGGATGATCGCAGAGTCCTTTTGGATCCGGATATCCGCCCCCATTCTTTTCAATTCGCTTACATGGATGAACCGATTTTCGAAGATCGTTTCAGAGATGACGCTCAAACCTCTGCCTAAGGACATCAGAACCATGAACTGGGCCTGCATGTCGGTTGGGAACCCTGGATAGGGCTGTGTCTTCACATCCACACTCCGGATCCTCCGGTTTCCGACCACCCTCACCCCTTCTCCTTCCGGATTGATCTCCATCCCTGACTCTCTCAGTTTATGGACGACCGTCTCCATATGGTGAAGAGGACAGTTAAGGATTTTTATATTCCCACGTGTCAGTCCGGCAGCTACCATCAGTGTTCCTGCTTCGATTCGATCTGGGATGATTGAGTGTTCGACCGCTTGAAGCGATTCCACTCCTTCAATCTCAATCATACTGGTTCCTGCACCATTAATCTTTGCTCCCATTTTATTCAATACAATCGCTAAATCAACCACCTCTGGTTCCATGGCTGCATTTTGCAGAGTGGTCTTCCCCTTGGCGAGTGCTGCAGCCATCATCAGATTCTCCGTTCCGGTCACCGTTGGATTGTCAAAGGAGATTTCAGCCCCTCGCAATCCATCCGTCTTGGCCTCGATATAGCCACGGCGGAGTTCAATCTTTGCCCCCATTGCCTCAAGTCCCATGAGATGCAGGTTGATCGGCCGGGCACCGATCGCACATCCTCCCGGAAGGGAAACAGTTGCCCTTCTCATTCGAGCGATGAGGGGCCCCAAAACGAGGATGGATGCCCTCATGGTCTTTACCAAATCATATGGCGCCTCATCGCTTGAGACTTCTGTTGCATCGACGCGATAGATCCCTTCTTCCTCCCATACTTTAACCCCCAAATTTTTAAGAACCTTGACAATGGTCCGCACATCCCTCAATTTAGGGACATTGTGGAAGAGATTGGCTCCCGTGGTAAGAAGGCTGGCTGCAAAGATGGGAAGGGTAACATTCTTTGAACCACTCACCCCCACCTCTCCGATCAGTCTCTCTCCTCCTCGAATGACGATCTTATCCATCCCAAAACCTCTAATCCCGAAATCCGAATATCGAAGCAAATCTTCAATAACAGGAAAAGTTCAAATGTCAAAACCTGTTCCTGACAGGTTCAGGAATCCAGATGCCATTCGTGCGAGCTTTGACATTTAACATTGCTTTGTTCTATCTATTCAGGATTTCGTGCTTCGATTTTCGCCTCCCATTTTTTGGCCTTGACTACTCTTTCAATACTTGAAAGATCCTGAATCATCTCGAACATTAAAAAATGTCCTTCATGCTCCATCATCTTTAGAACCATTTCTCCTTGACCTTGCCCCACCTCCAATAGGAGCCATCCTCCCCTTCGAAGATAAAAAGGAGCCTGTGAGATGATTCTCCGGTAAAAGTCAAACCCATCCTCTCCTCCATTTAAAGCGATGACGGGTTCGTAGTCGCTTACTTCTTTTGGTAGTTCATCGATCTCCGAAAAGGTGATGTAAGGAGGATTAGAAAGGATGAGGTCAAAAGGTTCTCTCTCTCCAAAAGGGTGGAATGGTTCAAAGAGATCGCCATTCACAAATTTGACTTGATGGAGGACACCTGCAGACTTAGCATTCTCCTTCGCTAATAAGAGGGCGTCTCTGGAGATGTCAGTTGCCACCAGAAAGAGATTCCTCACCTCCTTCGCCAAGGAGATGGCCACAGCACCGCTTCCTGTTCCTATCTCTAAAGCATACGGAGTGCTCCCTAAAGGATTCTCGGACAGGATAAGGAGGGCCTGTTCAACCAAAAGTTCTGTCTCCGGTCTCGGGATCAGGACACGAGGATCCACTTTAAAATCGATCGACCAAAACTCTTGATGGCCTAAAATGTACTGAAGGGGCTCGCCAGAAATCCTTCTTTCAATCAGCCCCTTCATTGTCTCCTTCTCCTTCTCCTTTAATTGGCCATTGAAGTGAATATAGAGCTCTTCCCTGCTGAGGTTCAGAGAACGAGCCAGAAGGAGTTCTGCGTTCAGCCGGGGGCTTTCAATACGATGATCCTTTAAACAGTTCGTTGACCAATTAAGAAGCTCTAAGACGGTCATTTTAAAATCATAATGTCAAAGTTCAAATTTCAAATAACAAATGAGATCCAAATTCCAAAATTTCAAAATACTGCCTTTCGGGATCCTTTAAAATCTTGGGTTTGGCATTCGACATTGCCACCTATTTTATTTGGCATTTGAACTTTGTAATTTGACATTCATGTTTTCCCATTCACCTTTGAGTGCTTCTGCCTGATAATGGGTCGTCAATCCATCGATGATCTCATCCAGCTCCCCCTCGAGGACTCCGTCCAGTCGATAGAGAGTCAACCCGATCCGATGTTCGGTCACTCTGCCTTGTGGGAAGTTGTAAGTTCGGATGCGTTCACTTCGCTCTCCAGTTCCCACTTGGGTCCTTCTCTTTTCTGAGATCTCCATCTGTTTCTCTTGTCGAGCCTTGTCCAACAACCTCGCCCGAAGGATTTTAAGTGCCTTCGTCTTATTTTTGTGTTGGGATTTTTCATCCTGACAGGAGACGCCCATCCCCGTAGGGAGATGGGTGATCCGGACAGCAGAATCCGTCGTGTTCACACTCTGGCCACCTGGTCCAGAAGATCGGAAGATATCCACCCGAATGTCATTGGGATCGATCTGGACCTCAACCTCTTCTGCCTCCGGGAGGATGGCCACGGTGACCGTGGAGGTATGAATGCGGCCCTGGGATTCTGTGGTTGGAACCCTCTGGACACGGTGGACGCCGCTCTCAAACTTCAGTCGACTGTAAACCCCTTTCCCCTCGATCAGGACAATGATCTCCTTGAATCCACCAACACCGGTGTAATGGCGGTTCAATACCTCCATTCGCCAACCATGCTTTTCTGCAAACTTGGAATACATTCGGAACAGGTCGGCGGCAAAAAGTCCTGCCTCCTCTCCTCCGGTTCCTGCCCTGATCTCAAGTAGGATGTTCTTATCCTCGTTCGGGTCTTTCGGAAGCAGGGCCATCCTCAGATCTTCCTCCAACTTTTCCTTCCCCCCCAGCAGCAGATTGAGATCTTCCTTGGCTAAAAATTTCATCTCTTCATCCTCATCACCGAGGAGGAGTTGTCGGTTTGCCTTGATCTCTTCTTCTAACTTCTTCAACTTCCGATAAAGATCGACCACCTTCCCTAACTCTGCATATTCCTTGGCAACCCTCTGAAGCTCATCCTGTCTATTAAAGATCTCAGGTTGGCCTAAGAGGTGATAAAGTGTTTCGTAGCGACGTTCCACTTCCTCCAATTTTTCAAACATTTTCATCGTCGACCCTCCAATTCCAAAACGGCCTGGAGAGCACGCAGGGCCACTTCGATCTGGGCCTCCGACGGCTCGCGGGCGGTCAGCCGTTGTAGCCAAAGTCCGGGCATAATGAAATACTGAATCCCTCGACTCTCCCGCTTTTGATCCGCGAATCGGATGATCTCGTAGGAAAGCCCTGCGATGAGAGGGATGAAGACCACCCGGGAAGCGACCTTATATCCAAATGGAAGATGATGAGGGATGAGGGCAAAGACCAAGATGCTCACCACCATGACGACAAGCAGGAAGCTCGTTCCACACCTGGGATGAAGGTAACTGAAGCCCTTCACCCGATCGATCACCAACTCCTCACCGGACTCGAAGGCAAAGATCGACTTGTGCTCCGCACCGTGATATTCAAAAACACGCCGGATTTCTTTGGAAAAGGAGATAGCCCAGAGGTAAGCAAGAAAGATCATTAATCTTATCGCCCCGTCGACGAGGTTGAAGAGAAGTCCACTTTCGGAGAGCATCGGAATGGCAAACCGCATCCACTTTGTCAAAAAAAGAGGGATCAGGAAGAAGAGGAAGATGCCAAAGCAAAGGGCAACAACAAAAGTGATGTTCATGGTCCAGGAGCTTGGGTCTTTCTCGCCTTCGCCTTCGGAGAGGGCCTGATTGGCGGAGAAGTTGAGAGCCCGAATGCCTAAGACAAGGGCTGAGAGTAAGGTGATCACACCCCTGACCAATGGGAATTTAAAAAAGAGATGTTTTTCAGAAAAGAAATTCAATCCTTCCTGTTTCACCACAATCTCGCCATTCGGCTTCCGGACGGCAACGGCCATCGAATTGGGGGACCTCATCATCACCCCTTCGATGACGGCCTGACCCCCCACTCGAATAGGTTTCCGGCTTGTTGTAGAAACAAGATGATCAGATAGAGAATGCCCTTCAGCGGGACCTCTTCTCCAAAATAACACAAGAACCCTCCAAATGAACTAATGCTGACTACCTGTTTTTAAAAGAAGGACAATGAGCATGGCCGGAATAGGCCAAGGGCCCTTTGCCGTATCGTAAAGTAATAGAGCAAGGGTTATCGACCGAAAAGGGAGATGATGGGTAGGTGAGGTGGTATCAATCCTTCTGATCAATCTTCTCGCCATATTTTCTCCTAAACCGTTCAATCCTTCCGGCAGTATCCAAGAACTTCTGTTTTCCAGTGAAGAAAGGATGGCAGTTTGAACAGATTTCTACACGGATCTCCTTCTGGGTACTCTTTGTCTCGAAGGTCGCTCCGCAAGCGCATTTAATCACCGCATCGAAAAATTGAGGGTGGATTTCTTTTTTCATCTCCATGGCCTCCATAATCTATTTTACCGATTTCTCAAAATTTTTCAACTCCTATTTTTCTCGTAAGGCGATCCGGGGACCGTTGCACCCAAGCACCGATCTATTGATTCATGGAATCGAGGAATTCCCGATTATTCTTGGTGACATGCATCTTCTCTAAAAGAAATTCCACACTCTCCACTGTGTTCATCGGCTGGAGGACTTTTCTCAAAAGCCAGACGCGATTCAGATCGTTCTTGTCCAATAATAGCTCTTCTTTGCGGGTACCGGAGCGTTGAATATCGATGGTGGGAAAGACCCTTCGGTCCAGCAAGCGTCGGTCTAAGTGTATTTCCATATTTCCTGTTCCCTTGAACTCCTCGAAGATCACCTCATCCATCCGACTCCCTGTATCGATGATGGCCGTGGCGATAATGGTGAGGCTCCCACCTTCTTCGATGTTTCTTGCGGCACCAAAAAAACGCTTCGGCCTTTGAAGGGCATTGGCATCAATGCCTCCAGAGAGCACCTTGCCACTGGGCGGGACAACTGTATTATAGGCCCTTGCAAGCCGAGTAATGCTATCCAAAAGAATGACCACATCCTTCTGGTGTTCCACCAATCGCTTCGCCTTCTCGATCACCATCTCCGCCACCTGGACATGTCGCTGGGCCGGCTCATCGAAGGTGGAACTGATCACCTCTCCATCAACAGATCGTTCCATATCGGTCACCTCCTCGGGCCGTTCATCGATCAGGAGGACGATCAGAACAACATCTTTATGGTTGGCTGTAATGCTATGGGCGATCGTCTGGAGGAGCATCGTTTTACCCGTTCTCGGGGCGGCGACAATGAGACCGCGTTGGCCTTTTCCGATGGGTGTGAGTAGATCCATCACCCGAGCCGAATAGTTATTCGAATGGCCGTTAATCTCCAGCTGGATTTTTTCCTGAGGATAAAGGGGAGTCAGGTTGTCGAAAAGGATCTTATCCCGCGCCACTTCCGGGTCTTCGTAATTGACCATCTCCACTTTCAGCATGGCAAAGTACCGTTCCGTATCTTTGGGCGGTCGAATCTGACCAGAGACCGTGTCGCCGGTTCGAAGATTGAACCTTCGGATCTGGGATGGGGAGATGTAAATATCATCGGGCCCGGGCAGGTAATTGTAATCCGGTGCCCTCAGAAAACCAAAACCATCGGGCAAAATTTCAAGTACCCCTTCCCCGAAAATCAGGCCGTTCTTCTCCGTCTGGGCCTGAAGGATGGCAAAGATCAATTCCTGCTTCCTCATCCCGCTCGCCCCTTCGACATTGAGTTCCTTGGCGATCTTGTTTAATTCGTTGATCTTAAGCTTTTTTAAATCCTTAATGTTCATAATCCTCTCCTTTACCCTCCTGTATTTTTAGTATATTGAATCCGAAGATAAATAACCCTGAATCCCAGAAATTATACGGCAGGTCTTTTAAATTCTGGTTGGCCTCTTCTTTGAAAGGCAACTCTCTTTAATTCTTGGAAAACCTCCTTCACCCTCTTTTTCGTCTCTTCAAAGGATCCCTCATTTCGAATGACGAAGTCGGCCACTTTCAATTTCTCCTCCAGGGGCATTTGAGAGGAGAGAATCTTTTGGGCTTCTTCTTGTTCCACCCCATCCCTTTTCTTCAGCCTCTCAATCTGCTGCTTCTCTGTCGAAGTCACGACGATGACCTTATCCATCTCCCGGTGATTCTTAAGTTCAATAAGCAGAGCGGCATCGATCACGACAATGGCATCGGGATCCCTTCGGCCGATCTCTTTCACTCTCCTGTCCATCTCCGCCTTGATCCGAGGATGAAGAATTTGGTTCAAAAGATTCCTCTGTTCTGGATCGGAAAAAACCTTAGCGGCCAATCTTTTCCGATGAATGGATCCATCTCCTTGCAGGATTTCCTTCCCAAATACCCTGATCAACTCATTCCAGGCGGCCATGTGGGGCTGCACCAGCTCCCTGGCGATCCAGTCTGCATCGATGAGGTAGGCACCCTCTTCTCTCAATATTTGGGAGACGGCCGTCTTTCCACTCGCCACCCCCCCTGTCAATCCGACGATGAGCATTCATTTTACCGTAAATGCCAAATGACAAAGGTCAAATTGTGAAATATTAAGTTTAAGGCTGAGGTTGAGGTTAAAGTTAAAAAGATTAAATCCTAAACCTTAGCCTGAACCTTAACCTTAGCCTGGTTTTTCGAATTTGAAATTTTTCTAATATCAAATATCAAGGCGTTGGACAAAGAGGGCATTCTCTTCGATGAAGTGTCGCCTTTGCTCCACCTCGTCGCCCATTAAGATGCTAAAGATTTCATCGGCCTCGACAGCATCTTCCACCTTCACCCTGAGGAGGGTCCGGGTCTCTGGATTCATCGTTGTCTCCCAGAGTTGCTCCGGGTTCATCTCTCCTAACCCTTTATACCTTTGGATGGCAAGGCCTTCCCTCCCTAACTGATTCAGAGATTGAAGCAACCCCTCCTCCTGATCGATTGTCACCTCCCTTCCCTTCTCCACCAAGATATAAGGGGGAGGTGCCATCTCTTGAATCTCTTGATAAATCTGGAAGAGATGACGATATTCGACGGAGGAGATGAGGTCCCAATGAACCTTGCTCCGGACATCCTTTCCATTCGATTCTTGAACCTCGAACCCGTACAGGTTGTGCTCTTCGTCCCAATACAGATCGAAAACCTCAAACCCACTCTTTCTCAATCGCTTCTGAAGATCAGCAATCTTTCCCTTTTCCTCGAAGGTCGACTTGTTTCGGATTCCATTTTCAAAGAAGAAGCTGATGAGGGATCGGGGATACCCTTTGTTTTGGATCCGTTGCATGAGATCATGATAAAGAAAGGTTTTTTCCAAGAGGAGGCCCAATTTCTTGTCCGCCAGTTTCTTGGCTGTTCGCTGGACGGTGACTTCGCTTTTGGCAATGGCCCGGTCCATTAAATATCGATTAAAAGTCTGTTCGTTTTTAATATAGATCTCGCTCTTTCCCTCGGCCACCTTGAAGAGTGGGGGTTGGGCGATATAGAGATGTCCCCTCTCGATCACCTCCGGCATATGGCGGTAGAAAAAGGTGAGGAGCAAGGTTCGGATATGGGAGCCATCCACATCGGCATCGGTCATGATAATGATGCGGTGGTACCGAAGTCGATGAATGTCATAGTCCTCTTTCCCAATCCCTGCGCCCAGGGCGGAGATGAGGATACGGATTTCTTCATTGGCCAACATCTTATCGAACCGAGCCTTCTCCACGTTGAGGATCTTCCCTTTGATGGGAAGGATAGCTTGAAAAGATCGGTCCCGACCCTGTTTGGCGGACCCTCCTGCAGAATCACCTTCTACGATGAAGATCTCGCTCAACTGAGGATCCCTTTCCTGGCAATCGGCCAATTTTCCCGGCAGGGAGTTACCTTCCAGGGCTCCCTTTCGACGGCTCAGCTCCCGTGCCTTCCGAGCGGCCTCCCTTGCCCTGGCGGCATCGATCACTCTGGAGATGATCTTTCTGGCAACAGCAGGGTTCTCCTCAAAGTAACTCCCCAGTTTTTCATTGATCAAGGCCTCCACCAATCCCTTCACCTCGCTGTTTCCCAGTTTCGTCTTGGTTTGGCCTTCAAATTGAGGTTCTGGAATCTTGACACTGATGACCCCCACCAATCCCTCTCGGATATCTTCTCCTGTGAGATTCTCCTTGTCGCCTTTCAGGAGATTGGCGTTGGTCGCATATTGATTGATGGTGCGGGTGAGGGCGGTTTTGAATCCGATGAGATGGGTTCCCCCCTCGTGGGTATTGATGTTATTGGCGAAGGAGAACAGGTTTTCGGCATATCCGTCATTATACTGGAAGGCCATCTCTACATCGATCCCGTTTTTTACCCCCTGGATGTAAATGGGTTTCGGATGGATACAATTCTTATTCTTACTCAGGTATTCAATGAAGGAGAGTATTCCTCCTTTGTAAAAGAATTCGTGTCGTTTTTCCGACCGTTCATCCTGGATGCTAATAAATAGCCCTTTGTTTAAGAAAGCCAATTCTCTCAAACGTTGGGAGAGGATATCAAAACTGAAAGAGACGGTTTCAAAGATTTCAGTGTCCGGTTTGAAACGAATTTGGGTCCCCGTATGTTTCGTTTTTCCCGTCACTTCGAGCTTCGTCTTGGCCTCCCCTCGCTCATAAATCTGATGATAGACCTTCCCATCCCTCCGTATCTCCAAATCTATAAACTCGGAGAGGGCATTGACCACGGAAAGACCCACCCCGTGCAGACCTCCAGAGATCTTATAGCTACGATTATCGAATTTGCCTCCGGAGTGGAGTTTGGTCATGACCACTTCCACGGCAGGACGATTCTCTTTCTCGTGAAGATCGACGGGAATACCTCTGCCATCATCCGTTACGGTCACGCTATTGTCGATGTGAATGATGACTTCAATGCGATGACAATATCCGGCTAAGGCTTCGTCAATGCTGTTATCCACCAACTCATGAACCAAATGGTGAAGACCCTCTATCCCTGTATTTCCAATATACATCGCAGGCCTTTTCCGAACGGCAGAGAGTCCTTCCAAGACCTTAATCTGTTCCGCTGTATATTGTTCCACCGTTTCCTTTATCCCTTCTCCTTTAAGATCTGTCTGTCCCCCACCCTTCCTACTGCGGGCAGGCGGTGGTCGGGACCGGGCAAGTTCAATCTTCGGGCGAAATCCTTAAATCCTCATCGGCATGATGATGCAGAGTTGATGGGAGGAGTCTTTCGAAGATGGAGGTTTAATGATTCCAGGGCTTCCTTCATCCTTTAATTCCATGATGACTTCGTCCGTGTCGATCACATTCAGCGCCTCTATTAAATATCTTGCATTAAACCCCATCTCAAGAGGAGGACCTTCGTAAACCACCTCTACCTCTTCCTTTGCATCTCCAAAATCTTGATGATAGGAGGAAATCTCCATGCTATTTTTCTTGAGCAAAACTTTTATCCCCTCCACTCTCTCGCTGGCCATGGTGGAAACTCTCCTTAGGCATCCATACATCCTCTCTTTTTCCATCACCAATTTTTTATCGTTCCCCTTTGGAATCACCTGTTCATATTCTGGAAATTCACCATCAATCAAACGGATGACCATTAAGGATTTTCCCAACCTAAAAAAACCATGGCTTTGATCAAAGTAGATCTCCATTGCTGCCTCCTCATCCCCTTCCCCAATCATTTTTTTAATCTCCAAAACTCCCTTTTTAGGAATGATAATCCCTTTCTCAATGCCATGGATCGTTTCGCCTTCTCGATCAATAAGGGAAAGGCGATGGCCATCTGTTGCGACCATTCTCAATATTTCCTTTCCTTCCTGCCCACTACCTAACGACACAGAACTCTGCTTTATCTGTAAAAACAGAATTCCATTAAGATGATATCGCGATTCCTCATTGGAGGCGGCAAAAGCGGTCTTCTCAATCATCTCCTTGATGAGGTGAGTCGAAACTCTTGAAAAATATCCATCTTGATACGTAGGAAGAGAGGGAAATTCATCTGGATCCAAACCGACAAGATTAAAGAGGGATTTTCCGCATTGAAGAGTGATCCAGTGATTTTCCTTCTTTTGTATTTGGATTGTTTCCTCTGGTAACTCCCTTACAATTTCATATAATTTTTTTCCTGAGACGGATGCCTTTCCGCTCTGCTGAACCGTAGCGGATAATTCTTCACGTATTCCCGTTTCCAAATCAGTCCCAGTAAGATAGAGGGAGTTTTTTTCCCACTCCATAAGAATATGAGAAAGAATGGGAAGGGTAGTTCTTCGTCCTGTAACGCTTTGAATTAAGCTGAGTCCTTTTAAAAATTCCCTTTTATGAATTTCAAAACTCATTGTTTCGCCCTCCTAATAATAATATATTTATATTCTATATATTTCTTTCACCGTCGTCATCAATCCCTGTGGAAATGAAGAAAAATCCTCTAACCCCAAAAAAAGGAAGAGAATTTGGATGTTAAATCTCATTATAAGAAATTGGGGAAATCTTCTCCTTTTCTTTGAATGGTTCCCCGATCCCTTCTCTTTTCATCATCCATTGACAGTTTTTCAACCTCATTTATGACTTAATTCGCCCCTGTAGATTCTCTATCATTTCTTTAAAAGAGGTTTCCTTTTCTATTTTTTCTTCGACCTTCTTGATCGAGTGAAGAACCGTAGAATGATCTTTTCCCCCAAATTTTTCTCCAATTTCAAGCAACGAAGCATTTGTCAATTTTCGACAGAGGTACATGGCAATTTGCCGGGGGACGACGTACCCTTTAGTCTTTCTTCTCACCTTTAAATCTGAAATTTTTATATTGAAAAAGCTGGAGATCACTTTTTGAATGACGTCGATGGAAATCAACTCTTCCTTCGGTTTAATGATATTTTTTAAGACTTCTTTCGCCAGTTGGATATCGACAGGTGTTTTGGTAAGAGAAGCGAACGCACCGATTCGAATGAGAGAGCCCTCCAGGACTCTGATATTGGAATCAATTTGTGAGGCCAGAAAGAAAGCGACATCGTTAGGAAGGGAAATCTTTTCAATTTCCGCTTTCTTTTTCAAAATGGCAACCTTTGTTTCAATATCAGGAGGTTGAATATCCGCGATGAGACCCCATTCAAACCGAGATCGAAGTCGCTCTTCAAAATTAGGGATATCCTTTGGAAACTTATCGCTGGTGACGACGATTTGTTTCCGTGCCTCATAGAGAGAGTTAAAGGTATGGAAGAATTCGGCTTGGGTTCTCTCTTTCCCTGAGATGAATTGGATGTCGTCGATGAGTAAGATGTCCCTCCTTCTAAATTTATTTCGGAACTCATCCATTTTCTCATATCGGAGCGAATTGATCAGTTCATTGGTGAACTCTTCGGAGGAGAGGTAGCAGATTTTCTTCACCTCTGGAAGAATATGATTTTGAAGGATATGATTTCCGATTGCATGGAGGAGATGGGTCTTTCCCAAACCTACCCCTCCGTAAATAAAGAGGGGATTATAGTTCTTGGCCGGTAAGTTGGCGACCGCCAAACAAGCCGCATTGGCAAATTGATTACTCGCCCCCACAACAAAATGATCGAACGTATATTTTGGATTGAAGATCGGTTGAAAAGTATGGGGGGCCTTTGTGTTCTGGTTTTGAAGAGAGGGAGAGATGAAGTCCTTTTCGTCCATTTTTTCATTTCTGATTCGAAACTGGAGATGACAGGGCTTTTGAGTGAGGAAGGAAAGCGCATCTCGAATATGAGGGGAGTAGTGTTCGTGGATCCACTCCTTGAAGAAACGGTTCGGAACCTCCAATTCCACATTTTCTCCCTCCATGGAGAGAAAGTGGATCGGTTTAATCCAGATGTCGAAATTCTGCTGACCAATCCTCTCCTTTAAAGAATCGATCACCTTAGACCATAAATCTTCCATGAACTGGACCTTGATGGCTTGGCGTGTTGGATGAAGGTAATTGATGAAATGGGCTGGACCGAACCCAAAAAGAGAACCTTTTCATTTTCAATTAGTTACAAATCTCTTTTCACAATGTTTCCACAACTGTGGATAAATGAAATTAAAAACCAAAGAGGGGAATTATTTGGGGATTAATTTATTAACGAATCCAAAATCCATAATAACACTATTTTTAAAAAATACAAGTATTTTTTTGGATCGATTTTATTCCTTCTCTGCCAACCTCCCAACAGCGACTACCCGTTCCCCTTCTTCCAGGTTGATCAACCTCACCCCTTGGGTACTTCTCCCTTGAACGGGGATATCCACTGCCCGTAAACGTATAATTTTCCCCTTGTTAGAAATCAGCATCAATTCGTCTTCATCCACTACTGTTTTGATGGAGACCACATCTCCTGTCTTTTGAGTCCTCTTCACCGTAAAAATGCCGGATCCTCCTCTGTTCTGTGTCCGGTATTCAGATGCCTGTGTCCGTTTTCCATAGCCATGTTCTGTGGCCGTCAAGATCTGAGTGTGGGGGGCGACCGCCTCCATTCCCACGACCTCATCTTCTTTTGAAAGCTTAATTCCTCTGATTCCACGAGCGGTACGCCCGATCTCTCTGATCTCTGTTTCAGGAAAGTGAATGGCCTTTCCCAATTTTGTCCCGATGAAGAGATGCTGTTTGTCATCGGTCAACTTTGTCGAGATCAGTTCATCCCCTTCATCGAGATTAATAGCGATGATCCCACCAACTCGCGGGTTACTGTAAGCTTCAAGAGCCGTCTTTTTGATGACCCCTCTTTTGGTCATAAAGGTAATAAATTTCCCCTTTGTGAACTCCTTGAGAGGAAGAATGCTGGTCACCTTCTCTTGGGGGCTAAGATTGAGAAGATTAACAATGGCTTTTCCCCGTGTGATGCGGCCAGCTTGTGGAAGTTCGTGAACCTTCATCCAGTGGATCTTTCCAGCATCCGTGAAGAATAAAATGTAATCATGTGTTGAGGCGATGAAGAGGTCTTCTACAAAATCTTCCTCTTTCACATTGATCCCCACCTTTCCTTTTCCTCCGCGATGCTGACTTCGGTAGAGGCTGATGGGATTCCGCTTGATATATCCTGTGTGGGTGATCGTCACCACCATATCCTCTTCAGCGATGAGGTCTTCGACCCGTATTTCCGGGGCGGTCTCCACAATTTCCGTTTTCCTTTCGTCTCCAAAGGCATCTCGGATGGAGACGAGTTCCTCCTTGATCAAATTAAGAATCAATCGTTCACTGGCAAGGAGGGCCTTCAACCGATTGATCAACTTGATGGTCTCCTCATACTCTTCCACAATTTTACGTTGTTCAAGGTTGGTGAGCCGTTGGAGCCTCATCTCTAATATCGCCTGGGCTTGTTCATCCGAAAAAGCGAATTTTTCCATCAAACGTTCTTTTGCCTCCTTCGGAGTTTTGGAGGCCTTAATCGTGGCGATGACGGCATCGATATGGTCAATCGCCTTTTTCAAGCCTTCCAGGATATGGGCCCTGGCCTCTGCCTTGTTGAGCTCAAAGCGGGATCTCCGGATGACTACCTCTTGGCGATATTGAACAAAGAAATGGAGCATCTCTTTGAGAGAGAGGAGCTTTGGCTGATTCTGGTGGATGGCCAGGAGAATGATCCCGAAAGAGGTTTGCATTTGGGTGTGTTTATAAAGCTGGTTGAGGATGACCTCGGCCACCTCGTTCCGTTTCAGTTCGATAACCACCCTCATCCCTTCCCTATCTGATTCATCCCGGATATTGGAAATCCCCTCGATCACCTTATCTTGAACCAATTCAGCGATTCTTTCGATGAGTTTGGCTTTGTTGGTTTGATAGGGAAGCTCGTTGATGACGATATTTTCACGCTCTCCCTTTCGATCCCTCTCGATGATCGCTCTAGCTCGAAGTTGGATTAGGCCCTTTCCAGTTTCATAAGCCTGCCGGATTCCATCTTTGCCGTAAATGAATCCACCCGTGGGGAAGTCAGGTCCAGGAATATGGGCCATTAATTCCTCGAAGGAGATCTCAGGATTTTCGATCATGGCAATAAGGGCGTTAATCGTTTCCACCAGATTATGAGGAGGGATATTGGTGGCCATCCCCACTGCGATTCCAGAAGATCCGTTGACGATGAGATTTGGGAATTTGGATGGAAGCACAGAAGGTTCCACAAGAGAATCATCATAATTTGGGACAAAGTCTACCGTTTCTTTATCGATGTCGGCCAACAATTCGGCTGAAAGCTTAGCCATGCGGATCTCTGTATATCGCATGGCGGCTGGGGGGTCCCCATCGATCGAACCGAAGTTTCCCTGGCCATCGATCAGGGGATAACGAAGGGAAAAATCCTGTGCCATTCTGACAATGGCATCGTAAACGGCCATATCGCCGTGGGGATGATACTTACCGATCACATCGCCGACGATCCTGGCGGACTTCTTATAGGGTTTGTCCCAGTCGTTATTCAACTCATTCATGGCATAAAGAATACGCCGGTGAACAGGTTTAAGGCCATCCCTCACATCCGGGAGGGCCCGGCCGATGATAACGCTCATGGCGTAGTCCATATAGGACTTTTTCATCTCATCTTCGATATTGACAGGAATGTTTTCGCGGGCAATTTCCATCTAGACCCCTAAAAAAATAATCTATTCATTTTGTTAAAAAACTTAATATAAAAGCCTCTCGTCTGTCAACAAAATTTAAAGGCAGTCTTGACAATTAATAAGGAATATGATTTACTTTGAAAGTTTAATTATTTCAAAAAACAAGCCGCTCTGCCCAATCGAGAGGAATCCTATGAAAAGAACGTATCAACCCAGTAATCTCAGGCGAAAAAGGACCCACGGATTTTTGGAAAGGATGAGTACCAAAAGTGGCCGAAATGTTTTAAAACGGAGAAGGTTAAAGGGGAGAAAAAGGCTAACTGTGTAAACCCTAAAATTTCTGAGGACGGTAAGTGAACAAATGGGACGACTGGACAATGTTTTGATGAACGATCTGATTGAGGAGCAACGTGGAAGGAACGTTCAGTTTTACGAGAAAGGAAAGGATAAACCATCCTCAGGATTTCAGAAGGGTGATGAAATCAGGGAGGAGGTTCACCTCTAAAAATTTCATCCTCTTCATGAAGGAGAATAAGAATCCGTTTCATCGGCTGGGTATTGTGGTAAAGAAGGAGATCGGGCCGGCGACCTTTCGAAATCGAATCAAACGATATGTTCGAGAGTTCTTTCGCCTCCACAAGCATGAAATCAATGGATCTTTCGATGTTGTTCTTCTTGTAAAAAAGGGGTGTTCGGTCAATCGATATACAGAAGCCGAAGAAGAATTGAGAGGGCTTTTCATTTTATGAAAAAGAGAGCGATCAGGAGGTTGGCCAAAGGGGGACTTATCATTGTCATCCATCTCTATCAACATACACTTTCAATCCTCCTTGGACCTTCCTGTCGTTTTACTCCTTCGTGCTCCTCTTATGCTTTGCTATCGATTCAACGTTTCGGAATCGTGGACGGGGTCTGGCTAACCCTAAAAAGACTTGTCAAATGCCATCCTTTCCATCCTGGTGGATACGACCCAGTTCCGGAAATCCCTACAAATTCTTAGGAAGGAGATCTGAGGCAAAGGATATATGGAAAAAAGGGCTATCCTTGCGATAATACTGACATTTTTAATCATTATGCTGTGGGGAGTGATTCAATCGAAGTTCTTTCCCCAGCCACCGAGCAAGCCGCCGACTCAAGAGGTGAAGAAAGAACAGGTTGCGCCAGAAGAGAAGGGAGCCGAGAAGGGGATAGATATAAAAGAAAGAAAATCACCAAATGAGAAACCCATTCCGGTTACGAAGATTGTCCCTAAAAAAGAGGTTTCTGTTGAAACACAGAACTATTGGGCAGTCTTCACCAATGAGGGTGCAAGATTACAACATTTCAAGCTTAAGAAATATGAAGACAGGGTGGAAGAATCTCCCCTAACGATAAAATTGATCCGGTTCGTCCAAGACATCCTTGGCAAAAAGGAAGAAGAGCCGAAGAAGCCGGCCCCCCTCGATTTGGTGAATACGAGCGAAAAAGAAGGACTTCCCTTAGGGCTTACCATCTCAGATTCTCATTCCGAGGGAAATTGGGAGGTGGATAAGGATGGACTTCGTTTGCTCAGCGATGGTGAGAAGGATGAGATCACTTTTGTAAAGAACTTAGAGAATGGATTGAAGATATTGAAAAGATATAGATTTTCGTCTGATCAATACGCTTTTGACCTCGATCTGGAGGTTCAGAATAGTTCTTCGAAAGAGATGACGGGCCAATTGGGACTTGACTGGATAGGAAAGATTGAACTGGAGAAACTGGCCGATACCGGGAACAAAGATTATGGGTTGAAGTATGCTTTTTTTAAAAATAACAAGGTGGAGACGAAAGATCTTGGAGGCACAGGTTCTTCAGGTTGCATCCCTGGCTGTGGGGCTTCGAAGAGTAAGATCGAGCCTTTCGAAACCTCAGACAAGGGTGATATTCGATGGTACGCCTTCAAGGGAGAATATTTTACAGCTCTACTGATTTCTCCTCCGTCCGAAAAGAACGTCACATTGTCGGTGAAGGGGAGTGAAAAGAATCTTCTGCAGGCCAGCCTGAGCACCTCCTCTTTTTCTATCCCGGCAAAGCAGGCGGTCAAGGTTCCATACAGAATCTACATGGGACCTAAGGAAGAAGGTCAATTAAAAACCCTGGGTGTAGACGCCGAAAAGCTGGTGGATTTTGGCTGGTTTACTGTCGTCGCGAAACCCCTCCTTTGGTTCTTAAAGCTCACCAATAAGGTGACGAAAAATTTTGGGATCGACATCATCATCCTCAGCATCCTGATCAAAATCATCTTCCTGCCCCTCACACAGATCAGTTTCAAATCGATGAAGGAGATGCAGAAGGTACAGCCGGAAATGGCCCGACTCAAAGAGACCTATAAGAACGACAAGGCAAGGCTTCAGCAGGAGATCATGTTGCTCTACAAAAGAAGGAAAATTAACCCCATGAGTGGGTGCCTCCCTATGGTGATCCAGATCCCAGTCTTTATTGCCCTTTATAATGCCCTTCAATACACGATTGAGATGAGGCATGCTCCCTTCTTCCTTTGGATCAAGGACCTTGCCGCAAAGGACCCCATCTATATCACTCCGCTCATCATGGGAGCAACCATGGTCATTCAGCAAAAGATGACCCCCACAGCAGCCGACCCAACCCAGGCCAAAATGTTCCTCCTGATGCCGGTGATGTTCACCTTCCTATTCCTCAATTTTCCATCCGGTCTGGTTTTATATTGGTTGGTCAATAATGTCTTATCCATCGCTCATCAATACTACCTAAATAAGTAAGGTGTGAGGATCGAATCTTGGAAGAAGGGATTGAGATTGCCAGACAATTGATGACGGGATTGCTCGAACGGATTGGAGTAAAGGCAGAGGTAAAAGGATTCTTAGGAGAAGGGGATATTTACCTCGAAATCCAGAGTGACCGAGAAGGAATTCTCATTGGAAAGCATGGTCGCACATTAGAATCTCTTCAGTTTCTTATCAACCGTATGGTCAATAAGCAGTTGAAGGAACCCATGCGAGTAGTTTTGGATATCAATGATTACCGAAAGAGGAGGGCAGATATCATGGAAAAGATGGCCCTTCGATTAGGGGAGAAGGTTAAGAGGATGGGTCATGCCTTGACAATCGGCCCTTTCAACGCCCACGACCGTAGGATCATCCATATCAGTCTTCAAGAAGACCCTTCCCTTAGGACAGAGAGTTTTGGGGAAGGGGCCTTGAAGAAGATCTCGATCATTCCGAAGGCGAAAGAGGGGGGAGAAGTAGGGACCCCTTGAGTAGAAATTCCTCATTGAATCCTTTGATAGAGATTCTAAAGAGAGGAGAAGATACGATTGCAGCCATTTCAACTCCATTTGGGGAGAGTGGTATTGGAATCGTTCGGATGAGCGGTCCCTTGGCGGAACCCATCGCCAAGAAATTATTTAAGCCGAAAAAAGACCAACCCTGCTTTATTTCCCATCACTTTCATTACGGGGAGATCATCGATCCCCCAAATGGTCGTCCCATTGATGAAGTCCTCATCGTGTTGATGAAATCTCCTAAGACGTATACCCGGGAGGATATGGTGGAAATCCACTGTCACGGGGGGTACCTCATCCTACAGAGAGTACTGGAATTGGTATTGAAGCAAGGAGCGAGGATGGCCGAGCCAGGCGAATTCACAAAGAGAGCTTTTCTCAATGGCCGAATCGATCTCACCCAGGCTGAGGCCGTGATCGATCTGATCACCGCGAAGACGATGGATAGTCTTGAGATCGCCAACCAACAACTGAGAGGGGTGCTCTACAGGGAGATGACCTCACTCAAGGAGGATCTGGTTGAACAGTTAGCCCTGATCGAAGCCCATATCGATTTTCCAGAGGAGGAGATTGATCCAATATCAGTAGGGAAAATGAGGCAAGACCTAAAAAGGATGATCCATCAAATAGAGGGATGGATTGCTTCCTTTGAGGAGGGGAAGATCTTTCGTGAGGGGATCTCATGTGCCATCATTGGAAAGACCAATGTCGGTAAATCGAGCCTTCTCAATGTGTTGTTAAAAGAGGAAAGAGCTATTGTGACCCCGATCCCAGGGACGACGAGGGACGTGATTGAAGAGGTTCTGAATATATGTGGAATTCCAGTGCGTTTGATGGATACTGCAGGTTTGAGAAAGGCCATGGATTCCATTGAACAAGAAGGGGTGAGGAGGGCAAAGGAGCGGGTGTCAGACTCTGACTTCGTCCTATTGATGATCGATGGAAGTCGGCCCCTTGACGCAGACGATATGGAGATCTTCGAAGAGATCAAAGAGAAGAAGAAGGTGGTGGCCCTCAATAAGAAGGACCTTCCTTTGAAGATCTCCTTAGAAGATGTGAAGAGCCGTTTTCAAGAAAATCCCATCATATCGATTTCATGCCTGAGAAACGAGGGGATCGATGATCTGAAGGAGGCCATTTATCACTACTTAGTTCACCGAGATGTGAGGTCATCGCCAGAACACCTGATCGTGGCCAATATCCGTCATAAAACCGCTCTTTCGCAAATGAGGGATAATCTTTCGAATGCTGTAAAGGGACTGGAAGAGAGGACTTCGCCTGAGTTCATCGCCTTCGAAATTCGTTCGGCATTAGAGGCCCTCGGAGAGATAGTGGGAGAGACGACCACTGAAGAGATATTGAGTCGCATCTTCGAACAATTCTGCATCGGTAAATAGCTTCTCTTTTTGTCCTTCCTTTGAAAAAGGGGAAGGTGTGAAAAAATCGCTAAATGGTCTAAGGTTGGGCGGGGATATTGGGCGGATTTCCGGGAAGCTGCCGTCAGGCGGGAATCTTCCCAAAGTTTTACAGCGGGACATTTCTTATGTCCAGTAGCAGCGATCAAAAGAATCAACAAAGTAGCCTACTTAGGGCGTTTCGTTACCCTTATCTTCTCAAATGATCCGCAATTGTAAAACTTTGAAGATATCCTTGCCCAATCTCCTCCTGAATAATTTCACAGCTTCGGGAGGCAGGGAGAGATTTTTAAATAAATCCGCAATCCGAAATCCGCATTCAGCATTTACAATATGTTTCACGTGAAACATTAAAAGTAGAGATTTTAAGGGGATAAAAATTGGCTTTAAAAAAATTGTTTTGGGAAGATCCTTATCTAAAAGAGATTAATGCAAGGGTCATAAGTGTAAATGACAATGTAATAACACTTGATAAAACAATAGCTTATGCTTTTTCTGGCGGACAGGCCTCTGATTCAGGGACGATTAACGAATATAAGATCATCGAGGCCAAAAGATTCGGAAAAGAGATCCTTTATACCATTGATCCTAACCATAATTTGGAAGTGAATGATGAAGTCATCGTTAAGATCGATTGGGATAAACGATATAAGATCATGAAGCTCCATTTTGCAGCAGAAATCATTTTGGAGTTGATTTATCAAAATTTCAATCGGCCAGAGAAAATCGGAGCGAATATAACAGAAGATAAGGCAAGATTGGATTTTAAATGGGATGGAAATATCTCAAAAATATTTCCTTTTCTTGAAAATAGGGCAAGGGAAATCATTGAATCTAATTTCGATATTGTTAGTCAATTTAGTGATGAAGAGAATGAAATGAGATATTGGGAGATTGAAGGTTTCGCAAAGGTAGATTGTGGAGGGACTCATATAAGAAAAACAGGGGAGATTGGAGATATCATCCTTAAGAGAGGAAAGAGTTTAGGGAGTAATAAAGAGAGAATAGAGATCTATTTAAACCCAAAATCCAAATGAGGTTACAAGAAATTTCTAATAAAAAAATAATAGGCAAGTTAATATTGGCGTTGTTGCTGCAAATAATCCCTCTCATTGGATTCGAAAGGACCTTCAACCAGCCTAAAGCCTGGCTTTCTCTCGTCATGTAACCCCTCCGAAGGTGTGAAAAAATCGAGCAGATGGCTCAAACGGAAAGGACGGGTGGATTGGAGAAGCTTTTGAGCGCAACCTTTGGAAATTGAACCACTGTGCCGTAAGCTCGCTTAACCATATATCTTTATTGCCGTGGCGGGTGACCCTTAACCTCAACGAGCGCATTCTGAAGCTTTGGAAATCCACTCGTCCTTTCGGGATAAAGGTTGACAAAAGCAATTTTTTCACAGCGTCTCCGTCTCGGGTGCGATTGGATCGGGGTGGTCTCCCCTCCGAAACCTTGAAAAGCGGATCTTTAGAGGGAGGGCAACCAGCGGGTGGTGCTAAAAAGGCCATTTTAAGGGTATCTACCCCTTGACTCATCGCTCAAATGTGCCGCTTCAAGTTTTCTCTGGAGAGACCACCTCGATCCTGGCGCAGGATGTCCGACCGTAACTGAGAAGCTGTGAAAAAATCCCAAGACTCACAGAGCGGACAGGGGGATGTCGGAAAAACTGTAGAGCGGCTACCTCTTTCAGGCTTAATGATAGGGATTGAAAACCATGTTAGATTGATAAGTTAAACCGACTCATGACCCATACATTTTCAAAGTCCGCATTCTACAGTTTTGGAGATATCCCTCTGGCCGGTCCACTGCCCCTAATTTTTTCACAGCTTCTGAGGAATTACCTCGTCATCTACTTTTCCTTTGCCATTAACCTTGTCTCATGGTAGTGGTTAATATCTGAAGGGTTTTTAGGATGATCAAAATTCAACCCGAAAAAGGGGAATATGATACTGCTATTCATGAGATCAATGTTCTTGCTTTTGGCCGAGAAGACGAAGCAAGATTGGTAGAGAATCTTCGCAAGTCACCTGATTTTATTCCGGAACTTTCCCTTGTAGCCGTAAAAGACAAAATGGTTGTTGGCCATATTTTATTTAGTCGAATAGCTATTCAAACAAAGACAGGTTCCTTTCCTGCAATGTCCCTTGCACCCATGGCTGTTCATCCGGAGTTTCAAAAACAGGGTATTGGCTCCAAACTTGTACGGCAGGGATTGGAGCGCTGTAGAAATCTCGGATACAAAGTGGTTATTGTCGTTGGCCACCCCAACTACTACCCACGTTTTGGATTCACCTCAGCGAGGGCGAAAGGGCTTGAGACACCATTTCCTGTTCCGGATGAAGCTTTTGTGGTAATCGAACTTGCTCCCGGCGCCTTGAAAGGTATTTCTGGGATGGTTATCTATCCACCAGCATTCGAAGGGGCTTAGAGATTGATAATGGGAGAGGGTCAAAGGCCGCTAACGCTGTTTGATAGTGTAATAAAGAATGGCTAAGATGTTTCACGTGAAACATACATCTCCTCATATCCTTCTCATCAATCCCTGGGTCACCGATTTCGCGGCTTATAATTTCTGGATAAGACCCCTCGGCCTCCTTTATATTGCGGGTTTTTTAAGGGGATATGGGTTTCAGGTTACTCTAATTGACTGCCTCGACTTCTACAGCAAAACCAAAAGGTATCGGGATGGAAAGTTTTTTAAGACAAAGATTGAAAAACCTCTCCCCCTCAAATCCATCCAGAGAAATTATAGTCAATATGGAATACCTGAAGAAATGCTGTTGAAAAGATTCTCATTCATTGAAGAAAAGCCAGACCTTATAGGCATCACTTCAGGGATGACCTACTGGTATCCAGGAGTATTTAAAGTCATTGAAATAACAAGAGATTTTTTTGATAAAGTGCCAATCATTCTTGGTGGAATCTATGCTACCCTCTGTTATGAGCATGCCCAGAAATATTCAGGTGTGGATATTGTCTTCAATGGAAGAGGGGAATTAGAGGTTTTAAAGCTAATCTCAGATTTGACAGGGTTCGAAATTAGGTTATCTGAATTCCGCAATTCCCAATCCGCAATCCGCAATGAATATTATCCCGCTTTTGATCTTTATCCCCAACTCGATTATGGCTGTATCACGACCTCAAGGGGATGCCCATCGAGATGCACCTATTGTGCCTCCCATTTTTTATCAAAAGATTTTAGCAGAAGGGATCCTTTCAAGGTGGTCGAAGAGATTGAATACTGGACGACCCAATATAAAGTTAATAATATTGCTTTTTATGATGACGCCCTTCTCATCGAACCCTCCAAGCATTTTATTCCAATAATGAAAGAGGTTATTCGAAGAGGTATTCAATGTAATTTTCACACACCCAATGGGCTCCACATAAAGGAGATAGACCAGGAAGTGACTGACCTCCTCTTTCGGGGAGGGTTTAAAACGATCCGTCTGGGCCTCGAGACATCGAATGAAGCGACTCAAATCGAAACCGGTGGAAAAGTAGGCAATCAGGATTTCAAAAGGGCTGTTCGGAATTTAGAAAGGGCGGGGTATTCGGTTGAAGAGATTGGGGTTTATGTCATGGTTGGGTTGCCTGGTCAAAGGGTAGGGGAGGTGAAGGAGAGTATTGCCTTTGTTAAGGAGGCGGGTGCAAGGCCAATACTGGTCGAATATTCACCTATCCCTCATACACCATTATTTGAAAAAGCAAAAAAGATGTCGCCTTTTGACCTCGAAAACGAACCTTTATTTCATAACAATTCCATACTTCCTTGCCAATGGGAAGGGTTTACATTGACAGATTATAAGAGGTTAAAGGATGATCTAAGAAGGAGGCAAATTGATGAAACCTTCTGAAATTGTTAAAGATATTTTTATAGTTGGTGGACCAGAGATCACCGACGGTCGGGACGGTTGCGTCTATCTGATTAATTTAGGGGAACTTATATTGATCGATACCGGAGCAGGCTGGAGTGTCGAAAAGATTGTAAATAATATTCAAAAATTAGGGTACAACAGTAAGAATCTGAGCAAGATTCTTCTCACCCACTGTCATATAGATCATATTGGGGGTGTTCCCGAAATCAAGAAGAGGTTCGGGTCTAAAATCTATATTCATAAATTGGATGCTCCTCCTTTGGAAAGTGGAGATCAGATTTTAACAGCGGCCACTTGGTATCAGACTACTTTTCCCCCGACCCCTGTGGATGTGAAATTGAATTCTCCGGAAGAGACACTAATGATTGGCGAACAAAAGATGATTTGCCTCCATACACCGGGCCATACGCCAGGATCGATATCCATCTATCTGGATAGAGATGGAAAGCGGATCCTCTTTGCTCAAGACCTTCACGGCCCTCTCCTTGCCGAATTCGGCTCAAATCTCGGGGATTGGGATCGATCGACGAAGAAGTTACTTGATCTCGATGCTGATATCCTCTGTGAAGGCCACTTTGGAATCTACAGGACAAAAAAAGATGTGAAAGATTATATCCTCTCCTACCGCCGGCAATACGGATTAGAATGAGTAGATGTGTTGGAAAGGCTTCTTATTTTTTTCTTGAAATTATACTAATCTGTATAATGGACTTGTGTATAATGCAAAGCTTTAGTGTCTCCTCCGGGGATAATGGAAACCCCTTCCCTTTAGCCGAAGTGAAAAGTGTCGAAATGTGAGTAAAGTGGACACAAGCCAATTCTGGAAGGTATCTCATATTCTTGTCATACTCGCGAAAGCGGGTATCCAGGAATTTATTCCTTCCTATTCTTTTTCTGGATTCCTGCTTCCCAAGGAATGACAGTGAAAAGAGAACCGGAATCAATATCGACCTGAAGTGAACCACCTTCTGGAACCTCTCGCCCTACAGGGGAGAGTGGCTAAGCTATCGGTCCTGAAAAAATTGTTGACTTTTACCTTTCCTTGGATTTATAAATACATTAATGATTTTAAAAATCATCGGAGGTAATTAAATTGAGCAATTCTTTCAATTCAAAGATGGTGTCAAAAATCATAGGGGTTCCATTAAGGGTAATAGATTATTGGGATCGGACAAACTTCGTTAAGCCTTCAATTAACGAAGCCTCTGGCTACGGTTCGATGAGACTGTATTCCTTTACCGATCTTATTCAATTTAAGGTAGCAAAATTTTTGAGGGATCAGGGATTATCCTTGCAGAAGATACGAAAGAGCCTTCATTATCTAAGAAAGCATCTTCCAGAGGTTGAGAAGCCCTTAGCCCAGTTGAGATTTTTGACGGATGGGGAGACGATCTTTGCCTTAACGAACAAAAACAGAGAAATTATCGATACCCTGAAGAAAGGACAGTTTGTCTTTGCGATAGCCATTGAGGAATTGATAAAAGATCTGAAAGGGAAGACGTCAAAAATGACAATGGATAGGGTTTATATGGTTAATGTCTCAAAAAGAAGGTTTAAAGTTATTCTTCATCCGGATCTTGAAGAGGGTGGCTATTGGGTTGAATGTCCAGAACTGCCTGGCTGTTCTTCTCAGGGGGATAGTGTTGAGGAAGCATTGGATATGATCGGAGATGCCATTAAGGGTCATCTCGAAGTCGAGGAGGAACTGGAAAGAGAGGCACATCGGAAGAAGAGGATTGCTTAACATGACGGATTTCTATAATCTGAAACCAAAAAGGAGTTTTTAAATTTACTCTAAAGTTCGACATATTGTATATATGATATTACTAAATAAGAGTTGAGAAAATGAGAAAGATTGCTAAAACACATAACTATTCAAATCTCATCACCGACCTAATATTTATGATAGAACAAGGGCGAAAAGCAGCCGTCCGATATGTGAACACAGCCCTGACTGCAACTTACTGGCTCATGGGAAGGAGAATTGTGGAGTTTGAGCAAAAGGGGAAAGAGAGGGCAGAATACGGTGAAGCTTTGTTAAAACATATTTCAGATGATTTGATGAAACAATTCGGAAAAGGATGGGGTGAGCCTCATTTAAGAGCAGTTCGACAGTTTTATTTAATTTATCGAGATATTGAAAAACGCTACACACTGCGTAGCGAATCCGAGGAATTCAAAAAGCCAGATATTCGACACACACCGAGTAGCGAATTAATTTCCGCTGAAACTTTATTTGCTAGAGCCCAATTACCTTCCGTGGGATCTTTTAGTAAGATATTTCCTTTGTCGTGGTCTCATTACCGTCTTCTGATGCGTCTTGAAGAGCCTTTTAAACAAGAGTTCTACGAGGCTGAATGTATTCGTGGTAACTGGTCGGTGAGGCAACTGGACAGACAGATTCAGTCTATGCTTTATGAAAGGACCGCCTTATCGAAACGAAAGTTATCAGTCATTGCTAAAGCCCATGAAAAGCCTATCACACTCAGGCCAGAAGATGAAATCAAAGATCCTTATATTCTGGAATTTCTTGGATTAAAGGATGAATACTCCGAATCACAATTAGAAGAGGCTTTGATTAAATACCTGGAACATTTCCTTCTTGAATTAGGCATTGGATTTGCGTTTGTCGCAAGGCAGAAAAGAATTACTCTTGAAGGGAGCCATTATCGCCTCGACCTTCTTCTCTATCATCGAATCTTGCGGTGCCTTGTAGCAATTGATTTGAAGATTGGTGATTTCACCCATGCTGATGCCGGGCAGATGAACCTTTATCTGAATTACCTGAAAGCTAAGGAAAAACTCTCTGGAGAAAATGATCCAGTGGGTATTATTCTATGCACTGATAAAAAGAAGACGGTTGTCGAGTATGCCCTCGGCGGGATGAGCAATAAAATATTTGCTTCGAAGTATAGATTACAGTTGCCAGACCCTGAAGTGCTTAAGACCGAAGTAGAACACGAACGCCAAAGACTTTTAGAAATGAAAATCATAAACAAGGTTGTTTAAATCGTAAATTACCGCAGCCTGAAGCTTGAGAAATCAATCGGAATTTTAGCGAAAGGGCAAGGTGGGTTAATCAATCTCCTACCGCCGCCAATATGGGGTAGGGTGGAAAAATTAAATTTACAATCCAACGTTTTTTGCTAAAATTATTTAGTAATCTGGATAAATTAATTTTTAAATGAAAGGGGAACTTTAAGGAGGAATCAATTATGAGAGTAGAGAATGTTAAGGGAAGGGCGAAGAAACTGCTCGATCATCTATCCGAGGATAAAGCAAAGGTTGCTGTTTCCTTTCTGGAGTTTCTGGAGGATAAGGAATGCTGGGAAGCCACTAAAGAAATCCTCGGAGACAAAGAATTGATGGCAAGTATTCGAAAAGGAAAGGCAGATATTGCAAAAGGGAAAGTAAGATTGTGGAGAGAGGTCAAGAAAAATGTCTGAAGTATATCTCTCTCGTGAGGCCGAAAAGATTTACCTCAAAGCTTCTCCCAAAACAACTCGATTACTTGATAATTGTTTTGGAAATTTAGAGCAGTCCTCTTTATTTTAGCCAAATGTCAAACGCCTGAAGGGGAAACTGGAAGGAAGTTATCGCTACCAGGTTGGAGGAATGAGCGTTATTTACAATGTAGATACGGAAACAAAGAAAATTCTTGTTGAGACCATTGGCGCCCGGGGTGATATCTATAAATGACGAAAAAATCTTTATAAGATCAGGGGGGCAAATATGGAGACCTTAAGTGAAGAACAAATGGAGCGCCAAGATTTCGTGGATAACCAAATCTATGATTTAGTGAAACGACTTATTCCTTCAACAAGTGAGATAGAATGGGATATTGAGATGATCGCTGATATCAGAGATACAATCCAACATTGGCTTGTTGATGAGTATAAAATCGCCGATGAGTTGGAATTTTATCCCTGATTAATATAGGAGTATCGGAATCTTATAAAAATTTGTTGATGTTTTTGTACGAATTGGTAAACTCTTGATGCGGTTCCAAACAAACACTTCATAAAGTCAAGGGGCTAAAAAAAGTGGAGTAAACGGTATACCGATACTTTCTCAGGAGCGAGAACGTCAGTTCCTTTGATCGATAAGCAATTCATAAAAAATAGGGTACAGGGATGAGTAGACCGCCAGATTTAAGGGAAGTACCAGATCTTCCGTCAGAGATTCGACAGGCAGCGTCAGATGGAGGCCTCGTACTGTTTGTGGGGGCTAGTGTTTCGATGCTGGTTGGGCTGCCGTCCTGGAAAGATTTAGCTTTGTTAGTTCTCGAAGATCTTCGCAAGAAGGGCTGTCTGAACTACTCCGAATTGGAGCAATTAAAAGATCTTGACCCTAAGAGACAACTTTCTATCGCAGAGTTGATAGCCAAGGAGAATGGGTTTCCTTTTGATTTAGCAAAGCATCTCACTATCAAGGAGAGTAATAGAGGCGTATATAGTTATCTGAACAAAATTGGTTGCACATGTGTTACAACAAATTATGATGAGCTGCTTTCTCCCCATTATTACCAAAAGACTGACGGATCGACTACTGCTTCACCAGTAACAAGGGTTTCGCAAAAAGAGGATCTTCACGCAAGTCATCTGAACACACCGGGCACGGTGGTGCATTTACATGGCTCGGTAAGTAAACCAGAGACAATGGTGGTTACTACCAAGCAATACCTTGAACATTATGATCATGAAACAGTGCAATATTTCCTTGGGGAGCTATTTCGAAAAAAGATAGTCCTTTTTATAGGCTATCGGGTTGAGGAAACCGAAATTCTTGAGCATATCTTAAGAAGAGGAGGGGCAAAAGATACCAAGGTTAAAAAGCACTTTCTCTTGCAGGGTTTCTTTCGGAGCCAAGATCCGCTTTATAAAAGGCTTCACGAGTACTACACGAGGTCTTTCGGAGTCCATTTGATTGGTTTCCTTCGTGATCACAATGATTATAACCAATTAGAAGATATTGCCAAAGCATGGTCGGAACAAATTGAAGTGAGACCCCCAGCTTTAGTTGAGGATTTGGAGTTTATGGATGAGGTTCTTCGTTAATGCGACAACTTAATGCAAAAGAAAAAGAGCTGTTGCATCGAGTAGAGATGAAGCCTGAGCTTCAGCCCTTCTTCTTTCGAAAGTTGAAAGGCCTGCATTGGTTTAATCCATTATATGAAAGCGGTTTTTTCTCGCCTGAAAAAAACCCAAAACCCCAACCGTCCAAAGAAGAGGGGTATGTAAGCATTCCATCTTGGCCGGTTGCTGAATACTTGGTTGCCGCAAGCCAGGAATTATCCGATCCAAATAACGAAGGTTATGCGCTGAAATTTATTAATTTGATTAGGAAGATTACTTCTCATGCTCAAGCTGAGAAATATTCCAATAATAGAACTTGGTGGCAACTCGCCAAAGTTATTAAAAATATCCCTCTTCATTTAATCAGTATTGAGGATATCAATTTGATTGATTACTGGTTGGATGATCCATATGAAAGGAGCCTGATTGCAGAAGAAATCGGAGAAAAATGGTTACCGGGCCTGCTTGAAAGACAGGACGAGCACAGTCATAAAATTGCGCTCCGGTTATTGGATACCTTGTATAAAATCAATTTTGTGGACAAAAAGCTTGGCACCTATGAAAAGAAGGAAACAGCACTCAGATATGGTTCTTGGCATGCAAAAGAAATAACCAAAAAGGTTGCTAGATTAAGTGGGCTTAAATTAGGGTTACCTGCAGTAGAACTTTTTCAAAGTCGCCTGATTCTAATACTCAATGAACGTGATAACGATAAATGGTCGTATATCTGGCGCAATGCGATAGAGGAACATGAGCAAAATGTTAGACGCGACGATGCAGATGATTTAATAGTAGTTGCATATCGAGATTGTCTTTTGGGGTTTGTTGATTGTGATGCTGAGGCGGCAACTACTTACCTTCACACCTTGTTTCAAGGCCAATACCAAACACTGAAACGTGTAGCAATCCATACGATAGACAAGAGGTATGCTGATCTTAAAAGCTTAGTTGATATTGTGTTGCTCCCCGAATTATTTCAAAATAGCTTCCGGTATGAGGTATGGCATTTTCTTAACAGTCACTTCAAGGAGTTTGATGCCGATCAGAAGAAAAAAGTCATGGATGTTATTGAAGGGTTAGAGGTCGTTAAGGACGTGGGAAGCATCGATGAGAGAGCGACAGCCTATAAACGTGCAATATGGCTGTTAGCAATCAAGGATTACGCTGAGCAACCCACCCATCTCTATAATAAATATTCAAGCGTCGCCGGCGTAGAACCAGACCATCCAGATTTTGCAAGCTATATGTCTGTGGGCTGGGTTGATCATCAGTCTCCTATCCCTCTTGAACACTTACTTTCCTTAAATGTGAATTCACTTATTAAGACCATAAATAACTATGAAGATCCTGGCCGGTTTAGTGAGCCTGGGCTAGAAGGTCTCGTAAAGTCCTTCAAGGATTTAGTTAAAACCAAGGCAGAGGAATTTTACCGAGAGTTGTTGAAGTTTATCGACACCGATTTGGCTTTTGTTTATCCGCTTGTAGAAGCCTATCATGAGTTGTGGAGTGAAAAGAAGGAGCTGCCCTGGAATGATGTCTGGTCATGTCTTCTCGATTTCTGCCTGGAACTTGTTAAAAGGGAAACTTTTTGGTCGGAAGAAAACGTTAAAGAAAGGGCCCATTTCGTTGCAAATAGGCATTGGCTGGTTGGAGCAATGGGGCGACTGATCAAAGATGGGACGAAGTCTGATGACCATGCCTTTGATAGTCTTCTCTTGCCAAAAGCAGAGCAGGTTCTCATTGTCTTGCTTAAACGGCAAGAAGGTGAAGAATTTAAGCGTGAGAGTGATGCAGTTTCTCTTGCGATCAATAGCCCTCGTGGACATTGTGTTGAAGCGCTGATTAACCTTTCGCTCCGCTCTTGCCGTCTAGCTGATAAAGAGTGCGGCAATCATGTTCAAGCATGGAATCAACACGAGGCCATCTACGAGGCCGAGCTTAAACGGAGTGAACGAGGTGAATATGAATTTGTAACGTTTGTAGCAATGTACCTTCCCAATTTTCTTTACATGTCCCGGGAATGGACATGTTCACATCTCTCCAAAATTTTTGATCAATCGGATTATCAAAAATGGCTGTGTGCCATGCAGGGTTATGCATACGTTAATACAGTCTACAAAGAAGTTTATAAACATCTAAAGGTAAATGGCGATTTCCTGAAAGCACTTGATGATGAAGACCTTAAGAAGCGTGTTGATGAAAAGGTAATTCAGAATATCGTAGTTTCATACATCAGCGGAGATGAGGATATCAATGAGTCTGATAGTCTCATATCTGCTTTGATTGTGCGAAAGAAGCTAAATGAATTAGGCCACCTTATTTGGTTTATTTGGACATTGCGCGAGAAAGATAATGAAACACTAAGAGAAAAAGTCTTTGAGCTATGGCCGAGATTGCTAGACATCATTGACGTGAACGCGAAAGAGGGACGAATACTGGCTTCTAATTTGTGTCATTGGGCAGAGTTTGTAGAACAAATTGACACGACTATAGAAGGTTGGTTGCTAAGAATTGCGCCTTATGCGGAAGAAAATCACAACTCATATAATTTACTTAAAAGCTTAGCCCAAATTAGCGATACACAACCGTTAGAAGCGCAAAAGATTTGGATCAAAATGCTTGAATCTTACAGTTACGATTACCCCGAAGATGCAATTCGGCAGGTGTTCAAGAATTTAATCGCATTGGGGCCGGAAGGAGACAGGAAAGCTAAAGAGGTAGTGGACGCTTATTTAAGACATGGAATTGATAGGCCGAGAACGTGGCTGCGTGAGTTAAAGGACTTAGCTGGGAAGATAAAATAATCGGGGACGGGTTCATATTTTCAGCAACGATTTAATAGAGATTAACCCCAATATCTTCCACCAACGTTATCTACGTTTTCAAGAGTTCTCACTTCAAGAGGGTGAGTTTTTAATTTGGATTCCAGCCATTTTGGGAACTCAGTCCAGAGGATTAAAGTAACGGGTGGTTTTTCAGTTGACGAAATAATCCAAAATGGATGTTATTCCGTTTTAGTAAGACTAAAATGGAGTGCAATCCATGAAAAAAAACCATTGACCGATTGCTGAAGATTGACCTGCCAAAAGGGCAGTCCGCCTTCCTATGATAAAACGAAAACGGAGGGGACGTTGGCCCTAAAACAACTTTCCCAAAGAGTCAAGCAGCCTTTAAAGGAGAAATTCTCTCAAGTTTTTTCCTTGCTGTCCTTGCTGCCTCCCATAGATCAATGGCACGCTGAGCGTTTAACCAAAACTCCGGGGTGTTTCCAAACAAGCGCGAAAGTCGCAGCGCCATTTCAGGGCTGACAGCGCGCCTTTCCCGTAACAACTCGTTCACCGTCTGACGCGACACCCCCAGGGCCTTCGCAATACTCGATACCGACAGCCCATAATCCGGCATGAAGTCCTCCCGCAACATCTCTCCAGGATGCGTAGGGCGAATTTTCCTGTCCCTTGTGTTGGGAATACTCATAAGGCACCTCTCCTCAATGATAATCCGTTAATTCAACGTCATATGCATCGCCATCAATAGACCGAAAACAAATCCTCCATTGATCGTTCACGGAAATGGGAAATTGCCCTTTCCGGTCCCTCTCCAATTCATGAAACCGGTTACTGGGAGGGACCTTCAAGTCATCCAAACCTGTTGCCAGATCGAGGTATTCCAATTTTCTCGACGCTCTTTTCCAGATCGCCGGGGGTAACCTTTTCGACTTCCCCGTTTCATACAATTCCTTCGTATGCCTGTCGGCAAACGTTTTTATCATTGATCAAAAATAAACTGTAACGTGACGCTTGTCAATAGAAATAGATAAAGATGTCACTTTCCTCTTGACGATAGTAAACAAATTGTTTATCATTGTTTAATGATTAAATCGTTCCGTTGTCGTGAAACCGAAAGGATCTTCCGTCGCGAATTTTCACGCAAGTTCCCTCGCGACATTCAGGAGCGTGCATTTATGAAGCTCAATGCGATTGACGCAGCCGTTCAGCTTGAAGATTTGTATATGCCACCATCAAACAGACTTGAGGCTTTGAAGGGAGAACGCAAAGGACAATATAGCATCCGCATCAATAACCGGTGGCGGATTTGTTTTGTGTGGCGAAACGGTAACGCAGAGCAGTTGGAAATTGTCGATTATCACTGAGGAGGTAACTATGACCAAACATCGAATTGCCCCGGTGCATCCCGGAGTGTATCTAGGGGAATTGCTTCGGGAGTTAAAATTATCACAATACCGGCTCGCACGGGATTTGGGGGTGCCTGCCATGCGGGTCAACCATGTAGTAAATGGTAAACGTCCGGTGACAGCCGAGCTTGCCTTGCGCCTGGGGCGCTATTTTGGTCAAAACCCCCGCTATTGGATAAACCTGCAAAGCCGGTATGATATGGATGTGGCCGAAGATGCCCTATCCGAACGAGTTTCGCGTGAGGTACATCCAATGATGGTGGCCGTATAATCCCCATAACGACTGAGAAGGTGTGAAAAAATCCCAAGACTCACAGAGCGGACAGGGGGATGTCGGAAAAACTGTAGAGCGGCTACCTCTTTCAGGCTTAATGATAGGGATTGAAAACCATGTTAGATTGATAAGTTAAACTGACTCATGACCCATACATTTTCAAAGTCCGCATTCTACAGTTTTGGAGATATCCCTCTGGCCGGTCCACTGGCCCTAATTTTTTCACAGCTTCTGAGTAATTGGGGGCGGATTCATATTTTTCATGAAGGAGAGATGAGTATGGAAGGATGGAGCGAGGAAGAGCTTAAAAATAAGGATTTAATGGCACCCTGCGGGCTATATTGTGGTGCCTGCGGAGTTTACATTGCCACCAGGGATAAAAATGAAAAATTCAGGGCTGTGATGGGCAACCTTTACGGGACAAAACCAGAAGAAACGGAATGTCTTGGCTGCATGCAGCCTGATCCACCCAAGAAGCTCTATGGTTATTGCAAAGGATGCACGATAAGGAATTGCGTGAAGTCAAAAGGATATTACTCCTGTCATCAGTGTGGGGAATGGCCGTGCAGTAGGATAGAGAATTTCGGTTTCGCCACTGGTATAAGAGTGATGAAAAGGGCGATTCCTTCTTGGCGAGCTAAAGTGGCTGAGCAGGGTGATGAGAAGGGCAGTATCGAATGGGCGCGAGCAGAATGTGAGCGTTATCACTGTTCTTCTTGTGGTAAGCCACTTTTCAGGGGGGCACAACATTGCAGGGCATGTAAGAAACCCGTAGCTGATGAACTGGATGGATCCCTATGACCATCATTAGGGATGGGTTCACATTTTTTCTATCTAAACCCCTCCAATCCATTTTACCCACTCTAGGTCTTTTTAATCGTATTGTATAATTCTTCATCTGTTGTTCCTAATCAAGAGGGAAGAAAGAATAGTCGAGGATAGAAATAATTGGGTAATCGCAGGAATGGTGTCTTATAATTTTATGGAATTGTTTTATTGAAAAAATTCTTTTTATTGTGAAACAGATAGTGGATATAATAAATGGCTGATGCTGATAAAAAGTTTATCTATGAAAATGGAGTGTGTTTTGAGGTAACACCCTATGGACTTTTCTGCTGTCCAGAAGAGACCAAGGATAAGAAACATGATTGCCATGACTGCAAGTTCTGCCAATGGTGTTCTCATTCACGATGCAGCCTCTGCCTTGATCAGGGCAGATATGAACGAGAGCCCAACCATCAACCCTAATCATCAAATATTAATCGGGGGCGGGTTCATATTTTCAGCAATCGTGTAACAGAGATTAACTCACAAGATCTTCCACCTGCGGTATCTGCGTTAAGTCTTACTTCTTTGAATGATGCAGCTATTCGGAAACCGCAAAGCCAAGAGGATCCCATTTTTGTAAGAAGATTTTCGGAGGGGAGGAAAATCATTGACATTTGTGTCGTCATTTGGCATGACATATGACGACGAATTCGTCAAATAAATATAAAAGAGCTTTGGAACAGAGAGTATTCATAAATCAGCTAAACATCTCCGAGCCACTTTACCCACTTTTTGTCGCCTTTAACGGCACGAAATAATCCTTCATCAGCGGTAATTAAAGATATATTCTCTACTTCAGCTAAGGCTAAGTAACTGGCATCATAGATAGAACGATTATAAACCTTGCAATAATTCAAAACTTTTGGATAAAAATGAGAAAGATCTATTAACTTAATCTCTAAATCGAAAAAGCCCTCTATCGCTGTAATAATTTTTTCCTCTTTCATCCTTCCTCTTCTTTGTGCGATGAGTAATCCATTGATCACTTCATATTCTAATAACGATGGCGAAAGAATATCCAACTCCTTTGCTATATAGCCAACCAACAAGTCCAAAGCTTTTTGACCATATGTTTCATCGGCGAGATACCATTTAAGAATCACACTGGCGTCTAAAACAACCTGTTTCAACGTCTTCTCTCCAACTGTTTCCTGGACTCATTAAAAATTTCATCAGCCGATATCCCTGTCTTTAAAAAAGTCTCCCTTGTCGTAATAATCTTCCTGTAGCCCTCTATCCTTTTCGAGTGTTGATATTCTTCATAAGGAAGGATCACCGCCACTGGTTTTCCCCTCTTGGTCACAATGATTTCCTCCTTCTTCTCGGAGGCATCCTGGATCAAACGACTGAACCCTTTTTTCCCTTCAGCGATATTGACACTTGTCCTCTTCATAGATCCTCCTAATTAGTCATTTCTTATGACCAATGATATAGCCATTAAGAATTTCTGTCAAGAAAAGCGAAGCGAACTTGCCGGAGAAGATATTTGGGTATCCTTGACATTGGAGATATTGGAGAAATATGATGTACCGATATTAAAAAAGGGAAGGACCCTATGAAGATATTAGTGGATGCAGATGCTTGTCCTAAAACCGTTTTCCGTATCTGTATGAACCTCGGACGCAAATATCACATCCCGGTATGGACAGTGGCGAGTTTTAACCATAGCATCGATTCGGATCACCATGTTGCTGTGGGGGATGATTCTCAGGAAGCTGACATAAAAATCATCAATATGACGGAGCAAGAAGACATTGTTGTAACTCAGGACTGGGGATTAGCGGCCGTGGTGCTGGGGAAAGGAGCAAGATGTTTGAGCCCGGCTGGTCGAGAATTTCGTCCCGACAGGATTACGTTCTTATTGGAGGAACGGGAGGTCAAGAGCAGACTCCGCCGAAGTGGAGGAAGAACGAAAGGGCCGAAAAAGCGGACGATTGAAGATGATCAGAGATTCGAGATCTGTCTAGAACGAATTCTTTTAAAGATGAGGGCGGAGACGTAATGCATAAGGGGAATGATGAGAAGACCTGATTTCCCATATTTACAAAGGGACGAAAAAGGGATGGCTCTTCATCTTAGCTACCATTTGATAAGAAGCAAAAAGCGAAGAAAAACGATATCCCTCCATATCAAAGAAGACGGGAGAATATTCGTTTACGCTCCTCATAAGGCACCGAGATGGGAGATTGAGAAATTTATTGAAGAAAAACAGTCATGGATCGTTAAAAAAATATCAGAAAATGAGAGGTCGGTCAGGAAAGCAGAAAAGGCATTTGTCCCAGGGGAAGAGTTCTTATATCTGGGAGAATTGTATCCGTTAGAAATACAGGATACCCATAAGAAAGAGCACCCATTAAAACTATCTTTTGGTAAATTCATCCTTGATAAGGATCATATCGAAGAGGCGAGAGATCTTTTTGTTCAATGGTACAAGACAGAGGCCAAACAGAGGATAATGGAAAGAGTCGATTATTACAGTAAAAGACTTCAATTGTTTCCAAAAGGGGTGAAGGTAACAAGCGCCAAGTACCGTTGGGGCTCCTGCTCCCGAGACAATCGATTATCCTTCAGCTGGAGAATTATTATGGCTTCCTTGAGCATCATCGATTACATTCTGATTCATGAACTTGTCCATATCAAAGAGAAGAATCACTCCAAGAGATTCTGGAGCTACTTAGAATCAGTCCTCCCTGACTACAGGAAATATAGGCTCTGGTTAAAAGAGAATGGACATTCATTTTTGATATGAAGAGGGGATTCCCCATCGGGGCAAAATGAGAAGGAGGAAAGAAATGCTGGACCAAAGAGGGTGTAGAGGTATCTCCAAATGGGAGTTAGATACTCCCTGTCTCGCAATCGATGAGGATATTCTCGAACAAAATATCAGGGCCATGCAAGCCCATGCAGTTGCTTTCGGTAAGCAATTGAGGCCTCACGCAAAGACTCACAAATGCTCTCATATCGCTCAGATGCAGATGGAGGCCGGTTGTACTGGGATCTGTGTGGCCAAGGTCTCTGAGGCAGAGGTCCTCGTGAAGAATGGATTTCAAGGTGTCCTGATTACTTCTCCAGTTGTCACGGATTATAAAATAGAACGGCTCATGGAATGTTTATCCATTGATCCCGGGCTCATGGTTGTTGTTGATCACTTAGCCAATGCGAAGAAACTGAATGAAGCGGCTAAGAGACATGCTTTGACGCCCAATGTGCTTGTGGATCTCGATCCAGGCATGGGACGCACGGGTGTCCCATTTCAAGATGGATTGGTAATGGGACAATTCATAGATAGTTTGCCTTCGTTGCGTTTGCGCGGAGTACAATGTTATGCCGGTCATGTTCAACACATCTCATCATTCGATGAACGTTGTCGAGCATCGTTAGGCTGGATGGAGCGAGCTGCTGAAGTGGTCCGACAATTTCGCCAAACCGGTTTGCCCTGTGATATTTTCACCGGTACCGGAACAGGGACGTATGAGATTGATTGCAAAATACCTGAACTCACTGATTTGCAAGTTGGCTCCTATACCATGATGGATGCCGAGTACCTAAATATAGGCTCTTCCCAAAACCCCTCTCATTTTGACAAATTCCCGCCGGCGCTGACCTTGCTCACTACCATGATCAGTGGGAATCACTCCGGTTTTGTCACGGTGGATGCTGGCCTGAAGGCACTCTATCATCATGGGGGAACCCCGTACGTTCTGAATCCATCTGATCCAGGGTTGCAGTACGAATGGTGGGGAGATGAGCATGGTAGAATCGTATTGCAAAATCGGGCAAGAAGGCTTGAAATCGGGGAAGTTCTCGAACTGGTCGTTTCCCACTGTGATCCCACTGTCAATCTTTTTGATGTGTTGTACTGTACCAGAAATGGGATCGTTACAGATACTTGGCCGATTGATATGCGAGGTAAGTGTCAATAAGAACTATGGTGATATATTCCTAAATAGGGCCGATATTAGGCCAATAGATGTGCATATATTTTTTATATTTCCTCGAATTTTAGTATATTTTTTATATTATACATGTAATTTTAGTTAGTTAGCAATCATAAATCTCACTTTCAAGCAGGCTTTTGTATATCTAAAATATTCAATTTAACCTCTAAAACCGTTCCTTCGATTCAAAGTTTCTTTAATAAGTCAATAATTTCAAATAGTTAATATATTATTTTTTTCTTGGCACGCCAAATGCAATACCTTAGGTTGAAAACAAAAGAAAGGAGAAATTAAAATGGAAAAGACGAAAAAAGGACTAAAGGTTGGGTTGATGGTTGGGTTGATTTCTCTTATGGCGTCCCCGGCATTTGCAAGAGGGATTAGCTTCAAGGAAGCTGGAACGGCTCTTTGGATCTTCATCATCATCGGAGCCATTATCGTTCTTCTTCAGCTGATACCGGCAGCGATTCTTTTCTTCAGCTTCATCGGTACTGCAACAACCATGGCATTGAAGAAAGAGAAGAAGGCTGAAGAGGAAGTTCTTATCCCAGGGGCTGAGCCAGTTGCAGTGAAGGAGTGAGCAAATCGTAAAGGAGATGATTCCAATGTCGGAGAAGATGAAAAAGATCTTGATAATCCTAAGCCTGGTGTTTATCCTGTCAATCGCGCTGGCCTCTTTTGGAATTGGCTATGCAGGAGGAATTAGAGGGGTAGGGCTTTTAGGGGTATGTTTCTTCCTTACCTTTGGGATCCTGGTTGTCTTAGCCCAATTGATCCCAGCAGGTATCCTCCTTTCTTCCTTCATTGCAACAGCCTTTTCTTCTTTTCGAGGAAGCGAGATACCCATCCGGGCTGCATAGGATAAAGGAAGGAATTTTTCCCCCTCCGTTTAAGGGCAAGCCGTGAACCTTAGGAGGATCACGACAAACAGGAGGATAGAAGGACAGGGGGCCTCAAACCAAGAGGAGGATTTACCATGAAACCGAAAACGATCTTCATAGCCTATCAGGATGATCTCTGGGCCAGGTCGCTCTCCACATATTTCCATGGCATTGGGTATCGGGTGGAGATCGCCAAGTCGTTGAGTGATGCGATTCGAAGGGTTCGAAATGGGAACATTCATGTTGTTCTCCTCGACGATGAAATTGAAGGCGTGAAGGCTTGTGACTTAGTGGCCATCTTAAAGAAGATCAATCCAAGAGTTCAGGTGATTGTGATCTCTTCAGAAGAATCGATTGGATTGGTCAAACGTCTTCGAGGAGCAGGGATCTTTTACCAGGCGATGAAACCGGTTGACTTGGAGGAGATCAGGTCAGCGGTGGAATGTGCCTTTGAAAAGATTGAAAGGGAGAATTTGAAAGAGGGATTCTTTTCCTTCCTCGTTCCAAAGATGGTTCCAGCATAACGTGTGGAGGGAGAAGAAGTCAGGCTTGACTTGCTCTCCCGCTTTCCCCTCTACACCGTGTCCATTGTCCATAAACACCTCTTCATTCCAACGTGATGCCTCAGAAGCTGTGAAAATATCCGGGAGCAGGTTGGGCAAGGATATCTTCAAAGTTTTACAATTGCGGATCATTTGACAAGATATGGGTAACGAATCGCCGTAACCTATTGATTCTGTAAAAGCTTCCGATCGCTGCTGCTGGACATAAAAAATGTACCGCTGTAAAACTTTCCCAATATCCCCGCCCAACCCGGTGACCTGAGGCTATTTTTTCATACCTCCTCAGTTACGGTCGGAGATGCTAGGCCAGGATCGAGGTGGTCTCTCCAGAGAAAACTTGAAGCGGCACATTTGAGCGGTGAGTCAAGGGGTAGATATCCTTAGAATGGTCCCTATAGCACTACCCGCCGATTGCCCTCCCTCCAAAGATCCGCTTTTCAAGGTTTCGGAGGGGAGACCACCCCGATCCAATCGCACCCGAGACGGAGGGGTTACATTCCAACCCACTTAACATTCGCTTCTACCTCCGCGTTTGGAGTATAATAAGCTCCATTTAACTTATATCCGATGCACCTGGAGAGAAGGAATGGCCATGAGAAAATTTGTAGAACTGAATCATCCTCTGGAAGATGGAATGAAGGCTTATCCTGGATTCCCAAGTCCTAAGATTGGATCTTTTCTTGATCACAAAGCATCGCGTCCTCACTACAACAGGATGGCAGAATTTTATATCGGAAAGGTGGAGATGGTTTGTAACGTAGGTACCTATTTAGACAGCCCATTTCATCGGTATCCTGAGGGAAGAGACCTCAGTTGCATTCCCCTTGAAAGGTTGGCAGGTCTCCCTGGAATCGTTCTTGATGCAGTGGTTTCATCAACTCGCTCCATCCGCATCGATTGTAGCGAATCGGAATTGCATGGACGGGCTGTACTTTTCAGAACGGGATGGGATCAGCGATGGGGAAAAGATAGTTACTGGGAGCCTGGACCTTACCTCTCGGAAGAGGTGGTCGATCTTCTGGTGCGTTCAAAGGCAACATTAGTAGGAGTTGACTTCTGGAACGTTGATAATACGATGGATCCAGTTCGGCCGGCACATACACGGCTTCTTGCCTCAGAGATTCTCATCGTTGAGCATCTGTGTCATCTATCGGTTCTTCCTCGGACAGGTTTCAGATTCTATGCCGTACCGCCTCGGGTTGTAAAAGGTGCCTCATTCCCAGTGAGGGCTTTCGCCGAAATGGATGAATAGGCCATAGGAGATATAATCGTTATATGGCTATAAATAAAACCATCCGATGATCATTAGAAACCCTATAAAAGCCAGAAGAGGAATCAAATGGGGGAAGGGCATCTTAGGAAGTTGAAGGGGTAGATCATCACGAAAGCCTCTTGTGGCGAGGGCAATGGTAACGTCTTCCGCCCGGGAAAAAGAACGCCGAAGAAGAGGAAGGGCAAGAAATTTTGCTTTGCGAAAAGGATTTTTGTTTTCATCACCCAGTCGGGCCTTGTGGGCCAGACGGACCTCCTCAGCCTGATCCAGAATGAGTGAAAAGAAGCGGAGGGTAAGGGAGACCATGAGCCCAATCCGACGTTCAGGAAGAAAAGGGATAGGTTTTAGAAGCCAGATGAGCGTATCCCGAAGTTCCCGAGGCCGGGTGACAGCAGTAAAGAGGATTGCATAACCAAGAATGAGCCCAATACGCCAGCAGGTCAAACTCCCCAGACGGAGCCCGTCGATGCTTACGGGAAGCCATGGAAAAGCAGAGAGACGGGGGCCTGGAGCGAAGAAGGCCTGAAAAAGAAAGAGGATTAAAAGGAAGATCGCCCAGGTTTGAACATCACGGAGGAACTGTCTTAAAGGCAATTGAGAAAGAATGAGAAGCCCGAATAGTATCCCCGAGTCGACGATGAGCCATGGGATTTTCGATTGGAGAAGGGTTCCGGTGATCATCAGCAGTCCGAAAAATTTGCATCGGGCATCCCATCGGTGTAGAGGAGAATTTCCGGGGAAGTAGTGAAGGGCTATTCGTTGAGCCATGAAAGCCTTTCCTTTCCAAAAATCGCATAACACGGGGGCCGGATCCCAAAGTATGAGAGTTTCATAACGAGCTCTTCGGGTGGGCCTTCGACCTTCAGTTTCCCGTCGTGGATGACGGCGATGCGATCCACATGAGCAATAACCTTTTCCACATCGTGGGTGGTCACCAAGAGGGTGTGCCCTTCGCGATGTAAACGTATCATATGTTTCAGGACTTCTTGAATCCCAGGATAATCTAAGAAGGAAAAAGGTTCATCAAAAAGAATCACCTGGGGCCTCATGGCAAGTACTCCGGCAATGGAAAGGCGCCTTTTCTCCCCTCCTGAAAGCAAGTAGCAGGGCTTTTCTGAAAGATCTTTAAGGCCCATCACCTGGAGTGCCCAATCAACCCGCTCGTTGATTTCCTCTGCGGAAAGTCCTAGGTTTTCAGGACCAAAAGCAACGTCTTCTCTCACCGTCTCTCCAACGATTTGGCTATCGGGGTCCTGAAAGACCATGCCCACCAGACGGCGGACTTTCCGCGAATCGTGTACTGGATCCAGACCATTGACATGGACAGCCCCAGCAGTGGGTTTCAAGATCCCGCTGATGAGCCGGATGAGAGTGGTTTTGCCGCTCCCATTGGGACCACAGACGAGGAGAAATTCACCTTCCGGGATTGTAAGGTCGATCCCTTTCAAGGCCCGAGTTCCGTCAGGATAATCATGATGAAGGTTTCTGATTTCGATCATATTAAGTACTTAGCGAATAAAACGAATGGCAGCGAATCAATCGAATGCTCTCTGTATTCGCAAAATTCGGTGTCATTCGCATTATTAGTTTATAAGCTGCCGTTTCAAAATAGGTCGGACAGATCTTGCCAAAATGATAGCGACACATGATTTAATAGCATCGCCGATGAGGAAAGGAACCATGCCCACGATCAGCGTCTTAGGCCAAGACATTTGGGTGACCACTTTAAGCCAGGGGATTCCAAGGCTGTAGATCGCAAGCGATCCAACCGCGACGGCAAAAATCTCAAGGATCAGAAGACCACGAGAGTGTTCGGAAATGAGGCCAGTTATCCAGGCAGAAAGGATGTAACCAAAAAGGTAACCTCCTGTGGGACCGAAAAAATGTGCCAATCCACCCCTGCCTCCTGCAAAAACGGGCATGCCGATCGCTCCCACCAGCAGGTAAAGGCTCATGCTGGCCAGTCCCCAGCGGCTTCCCAAAAGAAGCCCTGACAGAAGGACAAAGAGGGTTGTGAGGACGATGGGTACAGGTCCGATGGGTACATGAATGTAAGCTCCTACAGCTGCAAGCGCTGCCATGAGTGAGGCAAGGACCATAAGTCGCAATTTCTCAATGGACATAAAGACCCTGTTGTAAAATGTCCTTAGAAATCCTAATTCAAAAATTCCGCAATCCGGAAGATTGTCAACCAAGTTGAAAAAATAAGTTAACAAATAATATTTAGTTTGTCAATGGAAAAATCCAAAATCCATACGGGGCTTTGATTCTTAAGACGTATGATAGAAACGGAAAGCAAGAGAGATGTTTTCAGGATTAGAAAAAATTTCCGGTTCCGTAAGGAGTGTAGATTAGAAGAGACAGATGAATGGTCTGCAAGGTTGGGAAAAGATTTCCCATTATTCAGGCGAAAAATGTCGATCTCCTTTTTCAGTATTTACAGGCAAAGAAATAATACATGTTTGAATCCGATAAGTTAAGAATTTTTGTAAGGTGTGGCATCAAAAATGCGTATAACTCATGGGATAGATTGAGCTTATACTCCAATGTTGTTCCTTTAATCTATTCCAGAAGTAATGCGTCACTGAAGCGGGGGTAACGCTTTGGGCAGCCAAGAATAGAGTATAGCAATATCGTTTCTACTTCTACGGAAGCAGATCAAGAGAATCTCTAATTTTTCAA
>Ga0315279_10000653_pt1 | contig 65225 bp, 50 predicted proteins | sample YL17G06_20_MG_FD_203694 | JGI IMG/M metagenome (GOLD analysis project Ga0315279, IMG submission 203694) | Sediment microbial communities from Yellowstone Lake, YNP, Wyoming, USA - YL17G06_20 | ecosystem: Environmental > Aquatic > Freshwater > Lake > Sediment | place: USA: Wyoming | collected...
CGGGCCAGGGTTTCCAATGCGGTTTTTTCGTTCTTGCTGAGGTTCATGCGCGTCGCTGGTGTAAACATGAGCCCAGCCTAACACGGAGCGAGGCTGTTGTCAACTGTTAAATGTTACATGACACTAGCAGGTAGGGCTGGGTTCACAGGGCACGGTTGGGAGGTGCAAGGGCTAGGTTTCGCATATTCATCTGGTTCCTCTTTTTCGACGCCTGGGTCGTGTCTCCGGCTCCCAGTCCCGGCACGCGGAGACTCAGCCCCAATCCCGAAGTTTAGCTCACATGTGTTTTCGTAACTGGGACACTTTCCAGTCCGTCAGTTGACGGACGACCTCTGCGAGGTATACGCGAGGCTCGTACCCGTCAGCAAACGGGGACGGGCCGAGTGAAAAGTCCGGGCTTCAGCGGATTTCGATTGGCACAATCTAACCTACTCCGTGGCAATATGACAGCCACGATCAAAGCCATTCAGCTTCGGGATCGGGGCTCAGTCCGCATTCTTCAGGCTTTTCACTCATTCCTTCTCACCAGTCCACGATATCACCCTCGCTACGCAGCCCCTGCAAGCCCCGCGAACCCGCAACGTCCCCGCCGGTCAGGCACCAAGAAAGCTGGGCAGCGGAGGCCGGCCCTAGCCCCCTGGCGAGCCACCCCCTAGGCCGACGCAGGAGCTCTCCCCTTCCCGGAGGTCCCCAGCAGCATGCTTGAGGGCTTGGCAGAGGGTTTCCGTTTGGTGTATCCCTCGATTATGGCATCCTCTTCAAGCCGCGGGTGACCACTCTGGAAAACCTACAATGAGCCAGCGTAGGGCCTTGGTGGCGGCTGGGGCGTGACGGCCCAAACGGCTTCCGGCTTTGGGGAGCTGGAGGACGGACGTTGCCGCAACCCATGCCTGGCTCCCGCGCGACCCCGGGGGAAAGGAGAAGTCCTATGAGGAGTCGTGGACAATTCTCGATTGAGGGATTGGTCCGGAAAGCGTTTGGATTGATATTGGAGCTGCGCGCGCAGCAGGAGGCGTGGCGCTTACTAAGCGAGGCTATTGCTGTTCTGGAAATGCTGAGTCGAAGGCACGATGCGGCCGCAGTGGCGCCGCTTATGGTCTCATTCCGGGTGCTGCGGCTTCGGAAGCCCTAGGCACGCGCATGAACACACCACCGCCCCGCAGCGGCCGTGCCTTGGCCCTCAAGTTCTCCAGCGGCCGTGTGGCCAACGCATCCTAGTCCCGTGACCGCCCGATAAGTTTCCGGCCGTGCTTGTTTGCATCCCAAGCCTTCGCAATGAGCACGCTCGGCCAAAAGCACCTTCTTAGGCGGGCACGGGACTAGCTCACCGGCTAGGCATGCGGGGTTTCGGCGGTGCTAGGCGCCGGGGGTGCTGCCACACCCGCGGCAGACCGGAGTTTCGCCGTCTCGCGTTGCAGCTCGGTGGCCAGGTCTTCCAGGATGCGCAGTTGCTCGCTCCGGCGTTTCACCATGCCCTCCAGCTTCGCCACCTGGCGCTGGAGCCGATGGTTTTCACGACGCAAAAGAATGAGGCTCTCGCTCGGATAAGTGGGGGGCACCCCCCGGCCACCCTGCTTGATTTTGCCCGGGAGGACCGGCTTCAGCCCCGGCAGGGGAGCCACCCGAGCCTGCGTCTGCTTGATCAGCGCGTCGAGTTCTCTCCGCTCCGGGCTCGAGGGACAGAGCTGCCGCAAAGCATTCAGCCGCGCCAAATCAGGATTGTTCCGGCCTCGCTCCCAGTGCTGTACGGCGCCCTTGGTGGCGTTCAAGAGGCGCGCCAAGCCTTCCTGGCTCACTTCCAGTCTCTGGCGAACCCGGCGTATCACTTTGGCAGGATTCATTGCTTCCATGTAGGCCTACCTCCCTCTCTAATTTAAGTCTTGACAAATCGCACGAACCTAGGCTAGATTTACGCCGCCAGGAGTCAGGATCATTCCTTCACGGCGGCCCCGCGACCCGCATGGCCCTCGCCGCAGCTCCTGGCAGAACGCCTCCCCCGCGAGGTCCTTCGAACCTCCGAATCCGGGGGGGCGGAAGTTTGGGCAACAACCGGGGCAAACCCGCCTTGGCCGAAAGTCCCTGCTCGTTGTCTCCCTACCCTGGCCAGGGAAAGGCTGTACCCGCAAGGTTAACTGCTTGTGATACGTACTATCTGTGTACTGCGACGACTACGCGCGCTTCCAGCTACCACAGCGCCGTGGTCCCTTGCGGCCGCAGCACCAGTCTCTGCCACTCCCCGGCGCGGGTGCGTACCCCCATGCAGCTTCCCTGCCCTGGTCGGTGGAAGGCCCGGCTGGGTATCCCTGGCAGCCTCGCCCTTCCGCCCTGGGCCCTTCGGCGCCCCCCCTATAGCATCGGCTCAATGCACCGCCCGCTTCAACTGCTCTGGCCTACAGTACGTACCACACCCCTCGGCTAGAGCACTCGTCAGCCTTCTCCGCAGGGTTACGCTGATCATACCACGATCCGCCTGCCTGTGGGGCAAGCAAATCTTGCGGGAAGAGGCAAGACAAAAAGTCATCCTCCCGGGGCAGGCAGCCTCTTGGGCTGCCCCCATCTGCCAAAGCCCTGGCAGGTCTCCGCCCCCTCCGCGCCGCAGGCAGCGCGAATCCCTCACGCTGCGTGCGTTCTTCACACTGTTGCCAGCAGATAAGGAGGAGCCCATGCCGCATCAGGGTACACGACCAGAAATCTCTCCGCGTTCGGGCGCTCCCGCTCCATTGTCTTCCCAGTTGCCAACCACGCAGGGGCAACTAGGCTTGGGACGGGAGGCTGGCTCGCGCCTCAGGCCCGTAGCTCCGAAACCGGCAAGCCAACCCGCTCAGAAGCTGTCCTCCTGGCGTTGCCGCGAAAAGGGCTGTGTCTTCCCGGCCAGGCCCGACGCCAACGGGAAATGTTCCTACCACCGGCTCCAGCAGCTCGAGCCCAGCTTGTTCGAATCCCTTCAACCCACCGTGCTGATGCTGGAGCAAGTCAAATTTGGCCTTCCCGAAGACGAGCCTGACGATTCCCGCGTAGTGGATCGGAACCGGCAAGCGGCGGAGCGTGCAGCGTTCCTCTGGGAAGAGGCCGCCTAGATCCGGGGCGGCGGGACCGCAGCGCCGGCCGCACGGTTCATCCAGCGACTTTTCAAAAGGGAGGAAACGCGCAAGCCATGCTAGCCTTCAAAATAACTTGCCAGTCCGACGTTTTGGGCTCACAGGCAGCCGCTGCTTCCCCGAGCGCCCCGGTCACTGCAGCCATGCTCACCCCCATCCATGCGTGGCGCCTTCTTTGTCACCGCACCGGCGGAGGCATCTCGCGCACAACCTTTTACCGCTGGCTCAGCTCGGGCAAGGTGTATTCGATCCGGCTGGGATATCGGCTCTTCGTTCCCTATCCGGTGCTCGAAGAACTGATCAAGCAGTGCCTGGCCGGAGAGCGCTACTAGTGCCGTTCCAACTCTTTGAGGCTATGAATCAGCCCATCCTGCCGCCCCCTAGGCGCGACCGCGCGGCTTAACGTGACTAGGGGCAAGCAGTTGGAACGGCACTAGCGCTTGGAGCGTTATGCGCGTTGAAACAAGGATTTTGTTCCCGTCATAGGCCGTCGCGGCGACCCACCCCGGTCCCGCTCTGCGGGATCACGGGCGGGCTGCGCTACGAACGAATTATGAATTCTGAATTATGAATGATGAACTGAGGAGCCCACAGAATCTTCGCATTTTGTGTTTCTTCATAATTCAGCATTCATAATTCATAATTTCGCGCCACACGCGTGGAGCTAACCTATGACCACACTCTTCCACGACTCGCGGTACGGAGTGCGCATGCTGGCGAAGCCTCCCTCTACCCCAGATTCTCATACCACTTCACGTTCCCCGTGGAGGCGCCGATGGCCACCACATCCACTCGGCCGTCGCCATTCACATCCGCAACGAGCACGCCCGAGGCGGCCATCTCGGTGTCGAGGCTCTGACGCTGCCAGTTCATGCCGGAAAGGTCTGTCGCGTAATAGACGTAGAGGCTGGTGCGGGGCCCGCGATACCCTGCCACGATTTCGTGGTTTCCATCGCCGTTGAGGTCGGCTACGGCCAGCGCGTGGCCGTCCCGAAAACTATCGTCGATGACGTGCCGCTCCCAAAGTACTCCCGTCCCGCGCTTGCGGGATTCCAGATAGACCACCACTTCTTCGCCGTGCCAGGGTTCGATGGTGGCGAGAAACCGGCGGTGGCCCACCATCCCGGTTGCGATTTCGCTGGCGCCCCGCCGGGGCTTCGAGTGTTGGTCGCCTGAGCCCAGCGGGGTCTTGATCCAGCGCAGATCCTTGCCGTGACCTGTGGAGCGAAAAAGGTGAACGCCTTCGAAACTGGCGGTCAGAATTTCGTCGCGGCCGTCGCCGTCCCAATCGAGGACGTGGATGCCGTGAATCACCGTCAAAGAGTCGTCGATCAAATGCGGCATCCAGGCGCTCGGCTCTTGCTCCCCGGCGGAAAGGTGGCCCCGGAGCAGTTCTTCAGGCACTTCAAGCCACGTCAGCGGCGTGCCGACCTGGTAATCGGGCTCCTTGGCGCCGTAACCCAACAGCGGCGCATCCAGTAGCTCCAGGCGCCCATCGGCATCCAGGTCAGCCCAGCGCAGGCGGTGCGACGTAGGAATCTGGCCTATCCAGCGAAGGGCCCACTCGGCTTCGAGCGAAGGCCCGGGCTGCGCCCACCAGAGGGTTCCGCCGTGCGTGCTGTCTTCGAGCGCAAAATCGCTGGCCAGGGCAAGGCCGCGCGCCGGGTAACCTGCCTGGAATAGAGGGGCGAGGCTGATGTTCTTCCGGGTCGCGCTGGTAATCGCACGAGGTTTCCAGGAAGGATTTTCGTACCATTCCACCCTGCTCTCCACGGAACTCAACGCCAGGATATCGAGGTTGCCGTCGCCGCTGATGTCCGCCACCGCCACCTGGTAGCCGCTTGGAATCTTGGCCACCAGATGCGTCTTCCAGCTAAGCATTTTGGGCCTCTTGGCTGTGGACTTTGGCCGGGCATTGGCCGCTGAGCCGAGACTTGCCGACAGGGTCAGGCCCAGGCCTAGCGTGTTTTTCAGGAAGCTTCTTCGCGAGCCGTAATTGGGCCGGTCACCATCGGGGAAGTGCTTCTGCATCGAGGCCAGTGTAGCGCACTTGTCTCCACCGGCGGTATGAGTTTGAAGTGCGAAGACAAGTGACGTATAATTTTCTGGCGCAGGGCCAAATTACAATTGTAGCCCCCGCCCTATCAACTATGCCACCACGCACCATGTACGAGAAAATCTGGGACGCCCACGTCGTCGTGGAGGCGCCGGCGCACCCTTCGATCATCTACATCGACCGGCACCTCATCCATGAAGGGACCTCCGCCCAGGCCTTCTCGGGCCTGAAAGCGGCGGGGCGCAAAGTGCGCCGACCCGACTTGGCTTTTGCCGTGATGGACCACTCGGTTCCGACCAAGGACCGCCACCTGCCCATCCTCGATACCGTAGCGGCGGCGCAGTTTGAAGCCCTGGAGCGCAACTGCCGTGAGACGGGAGTCCTGCTCTTCAACCTGCAGAGCCCACACCAGGGCATCATCCATATCATCGGGCCAGAGCTGGGTATCACCCAGCCAGCCCTGACCATTGTGTGCGGCGACAGCCACACCTCCACACACGGTGCGTTCGGCGCGCTGGCCTTCGGCATTGGCACCAGCGAAGTCGAGCACGTTCTGGCCACGCAGTGCCTATCCCAATTCAAGTCGAAGACGATGCTGGTGCACGTGCCTGGACGCTGCGCGTCCGGCGTCACCGCCAAAGACATCATCCTGACCGTCATCGGCAAGCTCGGCATCGCGGGCGGCACCGGCCACGTGATCGAATATGCCGGCGAGGCCATCCGCGCGCTTTCCATGGAAGGCCGGATGACCGTGTGCAACATGTCGATTGAAGCCGGCGCGCGCGCCGGCATGGTCGCGCCCGACGAAAGCACTTTTGCTTATCTCGAAGGGCGTCCCTTTGTGCCGCGGGGGCACGAATTTCAGATCGCCACAGACTACTGGAAGTCCATGGTCACGGACTCGGGCGCGGTTTATGACCGCCTGGTAGAACTCGATGCCGCGACGATTGTGCCGCAGGTGACCTGGGGAACGAATCCTGGGATGGTGGCCGAGGTCACCGGCCGGGTCCCTGACCCTAGCTCGTTTGGCGACGCGACGGAGCGCAAGGCGGCGGAGCGCGCTCTGGAGTACATGGCACTGAAACCCGGGACACGTATCGTCGATATACCGCTGGACCGCGTGTTTATCGGCTCCTGCACGAACTCCCGGCTGGAAGACCTGCGCCTGGCGGCGCGGGTAGCGGCGGGCAAGAAGATTTCCCGGACGATTAAAGGCGCCCTGGTGGTTCCGGGATCGATGGGCGTGAAAGCCCAGGCAGAAAAGGAAGGACTCGACAAGATCTTTCGCGACGCCGGCTTCGAGTGGCGCGACGCGGGATGCAGTATGTGCATTGGGATGAATTCGGACGTCCTCCCCAGCGGCGAGCGTTGTGCCAGCACCTCGAACCGCAACTTCGAGGGGCGCCAGGGCAAGGGCGGATGGACCCACTTGGTGAGCCCCATGATGGCCGCCGCCGCGGCGATTGCCGGGCACTTTGTGGACATTCGGGATTGGGTTGTCGGCGCCGCGGAGTAGCTAAGGCGGAAACTACTGGCGGAGATCCCAAGGTGAATTTGGTGCCTTCGGACGTGACTCACATGCCTTTTCTGTTCGTCTACGGAACGCTTATGCGCGGTCTGGGCGAAAGCTGGCAAGAGAGGCTGGGAGCCCGCTTTGTTGGTCGAGGGTCGGTAAGAGCCAAATTATATGACGTTGCCCATTATCCGGGAGCCGTTTCTACTCGCACAGGATCGCCGGAACGCGTGAAGGGAGAGTTATACGAGTTGGCCAGTCCAGAGCAGGCTCTAAGAACCTTGGACGAGTACGAGGAGTTCTTCCCGTTGCAACCAGAAAGGAGTTTATTCGTCCGAAAGATAGTACCGGTCACTTTAGACGACGGCACGGAAAAGAAAGCCTGGGTCTATCTGTACAACGGTGAGGTGCACGATTCCAGACAGATCACGAGCGGCGACTATCGCGATAAAGTGGTCCGGACGAAGGAATCGTAGCGTCTCAGGCCTGCAAACCTAGCCGCGCCAGAGGGACATCTGACATGAACCCATTCATTAAGCACACCGGCTTGGTCGCACCCCTCGATCGGGTGAACGTCGACACCGACCAGATGGTGCCCAAGCAGTTTCTGAAGTGGGTGGCCCGGGAAGGATACGGCCGGGTCCTGTTCTATGACTGGCGGTATCTGGACGGAGAAAAGCCCAATCCAGATTTTGTCCTGAACTGGCCTCGTTACCGGGGTGCTTCCATTCTGTTGGCTCGCGCGAACTTTGGCTGCGGATCGAGCCGCGAACACGCCCCCTGGGCGATCCTCGAATACGGTTTTCGCGCCCTTATCGCCCCGAGCTATGCGGACATCTTTTATAACAACTGCTTCAAGAACGGCATTCTGCCGGTGACGCTGCCCGAAACGCAGGTAGACGAGCTTTTCCGCCGCACGCAGAGCACCGAGGGTTACCGGCTGACCGTCGATCTCGAAACCCAGACGATCAGCGACGAGGCCGGATTGAAGATTTCTTTCACCATCGACCCCTTCCGTCGTGAATGCCTCCTGAAGGGGCTGGACGACATTGGCCTCTCACTGCGGTTCGCAGACCGCATCGCTGCCTACGAAAAAGGGCATCCGCAAACGGCCGGCCTGCACGAGGCGGTGCACGTACTCTTATCCAAAGACGGTAAGTGATCGCGGGCCGATCCAGGGCAAGAAACCACAAAACAAAAAAGGAGGATATCAATGCCCAAGTATGTGATTGAGCGCGAAATCTCCGGGGCTGGCAAGCTATCGCCGAAGGAGCTTCAGGCCATCTCGCAGAAGTCCTGTGGGGTACTGGGCAAGCTGGGCCCGCAGATCCAATGGATCCATAGTTACGTCACCGATGACAAGGTTTATTGCGTTTACATCGCGCCGAACGCGGAAATGGTGCGCGAACACGCGCGCCTGGGCGGCTTCCCGGCGAACCGCGTGTCCGAAGTCAAAACCGTGATCGATCCCACGACGGCCGAGGTTTGATGCCCGCAGCGGGGGCGCTCCTGCAACCGAATAGCCCGTAACTCTTGCGCGTGGACATTCATCGAAGCGGTTGGTTCAATTGCAGGGCCATCAAGGCAAACGAGCCCGCGATAATGATGACGGAAAGCACGGCGAGGACATTCCAGAGGGTTTCCTCCGCTCGCGTTTGAGGCTCGCCCTCCGGGATGAAGTACCCCAGCAGAACACCTGCGACCAGACCCCCTAAGTGTGCGGCGTTGTCCACAGCAAAAAAAAGGCCAAAGATGAAGATATAGAGCACCCAGCGCCAAAGTTGACCTCGGTAGGCTTTTCCCAGATGGCCGTGGTGAAAGCTGGCGCCGATCAGGACGCCGATCAGTCCCAGAACCGCGCCGGATGCTCCCACGGACATTCCAAGCGGTCGCCACCAAAGACTCGCGACGAACCCAGCCACTCCGGTGACGAGGTACAGGACGGTGAATTTCGTGGCAGAAAAAAGCGACTCGACCCCGGGACCCAGATCGAACAGGCACCAGAGGTTGAAGCCGATGTGGAGCAGTCCCGCGTGGAGGAACATCGCGGTGACCAAGCGCCACCACTGGCCAGCCAGGATATAAGGGCTCTTGGCGCCGAGACGGAAGAGGACTTCACCGCTAATTCCCCCCATCGAGGGTGCGGCGCTGAGTTCGGCAGCGGCCGACGATTGGGTCATGTACCACGCGATGGCGTAGAGAGCGAGATTGGCCACCACGACCACCGAGGTGGCCGTCGAAGGAATCGGAATCACACCCAAGACCCGGCCGGGCATACTCGTCGCGCCGCGGGCGCGCACCGATTTTGTGCTCTCACCGCAAAAGGGGCAGACCGCAGCGTCCCGATCAATGAGCGCCCGGCAGTGGGGGCACATGCGGTGCGAGGTGTCGAAGGACTGCCCTGACGAGCCCCACGCCGAGCGCCACGCGCGCTTGAGCCTTTCGAGTTGGAACCAGATCCTGGGAGGTAATTGCATTCCAAATTCCTGCCGGCGCCGACCCAAGCAGAGATTATAGCCCAGGGGCGCGGTGCGCCCCCGAGGAATTTCATTTGTCGGCGACTCGCGCGTTGCCTGATACGAACGCAGCAAAAATAGTTACAACTCGGGTTCAGCGTGCCCTAAACTACGTTCATAACCCTCGGTCCGTCAGTTGACGGACAGGTGGGGGGTCACGATCACCGGTGCGCTGGCGTAACATCTCTGAGTGTGTTCGTATTAGAATAGCGACGGCCGGTGCGGAGAAGCAGAATGAAATTTGAAGACGCCGGACGAACCCTCGATCGCGAACTGGCGAAACTCGTGGAATTCCTCGACCGCCAAGTAAGGCCCGCTACTCGCCGGGACATGGCCAATTTGCTGCGCAAGACCTCCGCGCGCCTGGCGAAGCTGGCGAAAGACCTGGAGAAGGCCGAGCGCTGAATTGGTGGCCCGACTCCTTACCTCGATATTGCGCTCCGAAAGACTTTGCCACGCCCTGCGAGTCAGCGTGGTGCTGGGCCTCGTTTTCCTTTCCACCGGCTGCCTGCACCGCCATAGGCCTCCCCAGGTGGCGCGTCGAGCCCCTCCACCCGTCTCTGCTCCCCCCTCCGGCCGACCCGGGGAAAGGCCTGCTCCGGGCGCGCCACCCATCGTCCAGGGTGAAGAAGGTATTGCGTCTTGGTATGGCCATCCTTACCACGGCCGGCCGACCGCCAGCGGAGAGATCTATAACATGTACGCCATGACGGCGGCGCACCGGACGCTGCCCTTTGGTACCGAGGTGCGCGTGCACGACCTCGAAAACGGCCATGACGTGATCGTCCGCATAAACGATCGTGGCCCCTTCGTCGAAGGGCGCATCGTCGACCTTTCTTATGCAGCCGCGCAGACGATGTACATGCCTTCGATAGCGCTGGTGCGCCTGGAGATTCTCGGATTTGGGGCCGCAGAGGAAGAGACGGGAGTTTTCGCGGTGCAAGTGGGAGCGTTCCGAGACCGGGGGAATGCCGAGCGGTTGAAGGCGCTCATCGAGCCCCGTTTCGGCCCGGTCATGATCCAGGCCTTTGATCGCGGCGACGGCCTCTTCTACCGCGTGCGCGTGGGCCGCGCGAATTCCGAAGACGCCGCGCGCGATCTGGCACATGCCCTGCTGCGGGCCAACCTGGCGTCGGAAACCTTCGTCGTAAGGTTGAACTAATGGAGAACTGTCTCTTCTGCCGGATGATTGAGGGCCGTGCTCCCGCCAAAGTCACTTACGCGGATGAGCAGGTGATAGCGATTGAAGACGCGCATCCTCAGGCGCCGGTCCATCTGCTGGTGCTTCCCCGCAAGCACTTGTCCTCCCTCCAGGAAGCGGCCCCGGAGGATGAGCCGTTGCTCGGCCGCTTGCTCACGGTGGCGGCGCGTCTCGCGCGTGAGCGGGGGCTGGACACGAAAGGCTATCGCACTGTGATCAACAACGGCGCCTGGGCTGGCCAGTCCATCTTCCATGTGCACGTCCATGTCTTGGGCGGGCGCGTCTTCCACTGGCCACCGGGGTAGGGATTTCCGATTTTAGATTGAGGATTGACAATTTTCTGCTCACCGCAGTGTGCCTGTTTCAGCCAAAAATCGTAAATCGCCGACCGCAAATCTAGGGCACCACCGCCAGCAAGTTGTCCTCGTCGATAGCGACGCGCGCGGGCTTGGCCGTGGTGGTAAATCGGAACCGGCCGCCAGTATCCCCGACGGCCACGCGGCCCAGCGTCACCTTCTTATTGCCGGAGACTGCGACCACAGGCACCAACATCTCAAAATCGCTGCCCACCCCGCTCTGTTCGATGGTCCCCTGGATGAGGAATTTGTTGCGCGCCAGCCGGCGCGTATTCGACTCGAGCTTATACGTGGGGATACCGGTGCTGTAAACCCACTCGTTGAAGAACCAGTCGAGCTTCCCATTGTGTTCGAGGTCGCTGGCCCGAGTCATATACTTTTCCGCGTGACGGATGAAATCCTCGGTCGAAACCTCCTCGCCCCGATGGGCTGCGATGAAGTCGCGGAGCATCTTGAAAAATCTCTCGTCTGACGCGCGCGTGGGATCCGTCACGAGACCGCGCAGCATATGGAGGACCCAACAGGCCTTCTTGTAAACAATGTTCACATATCCTTCCGGGTTCAGGGAGTCAGACAAGCGCTGGCCCAGCACAAGGGCACCACCCGATTCAATGGTGGTACCTGCCTTGGTCTTCCTCAGCAAGTCCTGCTTGTAAACATGCAGGATCTCCCGGAATTGTCGCTCGCCATCTTTTCCTTGAGCGAGGTAGAGCGCGGCCGCGTAGTTGGCGAGCCCCTCGGAAAGCCACTGGTCACGGTAGGTTTTCCAGCCCACGAGATTCCCCCACCATTGGTGAGCGATCTCGTGGGGAAGCATGGTCTGCTGGATAAGGTCGCTGAACCTCCCCGCTAAGCCCAGCTCGGAGCGCTCGGACTTGTGCAGAAACGACAGCGTGGGAAGGTAAACCAGTTCGGGCCAACCCTGCCCAAAACTACCGGGGACTTGGGAGATCGCCAAGTGCGGATAAGGAAAAGGCCCGAACAGCGTTTCATAGTAGGCGATGGCGTGCTGGGCGTTTTCCGCAACGCCTTCCAGTAAGGCTGAGGGGGTCAGAGGAGCCGCTGGCCTGGGAAGGACATTCACATGCCCTGGTTCACGGTCGTGCCCAGGGGACACCAGCGCCCTCTCCTGCCGCTGCGCTGCGGCGTGGCGCTTCTCCAGTACGGTCTCGGCCTCCTGCGTGGCGTACGCCCTGACAGTGGTCTTTCCCACACGCCGGATCACGACATCGTAAGGGCCCAGATTGAAGCCCGCCAAACGGAACCCGCCTTCGGAGCGCCAACGGCTGTGAGTCCAACCCTCAGAGGTCTTTTCTTCCACGAGCGTACCCGTAGCGACCAGGGTGAGCTTCTCGGGGCAGTGGAAGGACAGATCGTAGACGGCGGGCGAGCCGAGGCCGCAGTTCGGATACCAGCTCCCGCGTGCTCCCACATAGAGGACGTCATTGCCGACGTCGGCGATAACATTCCCCCGATAAGTAAAGATCAGGCGAAAGATTTCGCCCGCCGGATGAGGCGAGGGCAAGACTACCTGGATCCAGTCCGTGCTCCGCGCGGCCGTATTGGATTGCTCATCTGAAGGGTTTGGAAACACCACCAGGCTTTCCCCGCGCTCGTCCTTCACCTCCGAAACCTTGAGCCAGCGCGAGAGTTCAAACCTCAGCACGCGGTCGGAGCTGGAAAGGGATTCGAGCTGAAGCTCCGCACGTCCCTCCAGGCTATTGTCGGCGAGGATGTGCGTATCGATCGTATAGGCATGGACCCGCACCGGTCCTTGCAGTAAAGATGCGAAGCGCGCCTGGGAAGCCTTGCTGGGGAAAGAGCACCAGATATCGTTGTAGAGCCGCTCGCCCTCGCGCCGCACCGCCCCTATACTGACAGCCTCCGGCAGGCGTTCATCATCGTCCACTATTAGCACCGGCAGATTCACTCCGTGGATGCGCGCGCGGAAGAAGGGAGAGGCCCGGTCGCCCAGCAAATCTTGGAGAATGCGCAAGGACGTATCAAAGGCCAAGGTGTGCACCACCGGATCCCATTGCTGCACAAAGTCGGTCGGCTGTTCGGAGTCCTCGGGGTCCGGCCGGCGCGCCACCGCGAGCAGTTCTCGGGCAGTCTGGTCGGTGAAACGCAGGTAGGCGACCGTGAACCGCTCTTCCAGGATCGGCGATTGAAGGAACCGCGACAGGTTGTGCTTCTCGACGGGATCGGGGGGAATCAGCAGGATTTCGCCGTCGCCCGAAAACACCGCCCCGGTAATCTCGCCGGCCGCCTGGGTGAAGAATCCGATAAAGCCGCGGTCAAAATACAACTTCAGCCGATCACGCGTTATTTGCGCGTTGCGCAAGACGTAAACCTGGGAAGGGTCTATCGCCACCTTGTTGAGTTGCTCCAGCAACTCCCGGGGGTCCGGGGGGTTCTGAGCATGAAGGCGCGGCGCACCCAAGGCCAGGGCGAGGAACAGAAGTTCCCACGGCGGGAAGCGGCGGCAACCCATGCGGCGTGCCGGCGACCGGAGGAGCGGGCATTTCATAGTATTCCCTTCTTTCTTCCTGCCTTTACTCTAACGCCGATGCCCGCCGGTTCTCAACTCGACGAGCGTGCGAGTGCTGGTGTATGATTTCCAAGGCATGTCAGGGCATTCATCTGTTCCCGGGCTGCGGGAAACCGTTCCTCAACGGAGAAAAGCTTCGGGATTTTCCATACCCTTCCTGTTCCTGGCTCTCGCGCTGGCGGCCTTGCCGTCGGTCACTCTTGCGGACGTTATCTACTTAAAGAATGGCGGGAAAATTTCTGCTCGGGTTACGCGTGAGGACGAGAAGCAAGTTTTCTACGAGGTGGCCGGAGGAGAATTTGCCCTGGCGCGGACCCTGGTGGACCATATTGAGAAATCCCCCGCCGCGGAAGCCACGCCGGGTGAGTCTCCACCTGCCTCCGGCCGCGCGCGCGATCTGCCCCTGCCGGCACCGCCCGTCAGCGAACCTGTCCCGGAGGGCGCCTCGCCTGTGATCAAGAACGGCGTCATCGACGAAGCCTACCTCGTGCAACTCGACGATGAGCTGACTCACAACTCCTCGCCGGAAAACGCGCGCCGCCTGAAGCAGGCTTATCAACAGGCAGCGGTGTTCTTAATGCGCAAGGGCGACGCGGACGGCGCCATCGCGAAATACCAGCAGGCGCTCAAGTCCTTCCCTCACGACCTGGCTTTAACGCTGGCCCTGGGCTACCTCCAGGTCTCCGAAAACCATTGCCTTGAAGCCCTCGACTTGTTGTTGCCCGCCGCCGACCGCTTTCCCGATTCTCCGGACGTCCTCTTGCTGTTGGGCTCGGCTTTTTACGGCATGGAGAATTTGGACCAGGCGATCGCCGAATGGAACAAGGCGCTGACGATCCACGATAATCCTCGCCTCCGCGCAGCCGTGGCCAAGGCGGAACGCGAGCGCGAAGTCGCGGGTTCCTACCTGGAGCTTCGCAGCGAACACTTCCTGCTCCGTTACGAGGGACGCGAAACCGAAAAGTTCAGCGCGGAAGTCCTGAACAGCCTGGAGGGTTCCTTCCGCGACTTGGTGCTTGACCTCGATTACGCTCCGCGCGAAGTGATCATTGTCTTGCTCTATCCGAACGAGGCCTTCCGGGATATCACGCGCTCCCCCGCCTGGGTGGGCGCGACGAACGACGGCAAGATTCGCGTCCCCATCTCCGGACTCAGCAAAGTGACCGTGGAGGTTGCCCGCGTGCTCAAGCACGAGCTGACCCACTCGTTTATTCGTCAGATGACCCTGGGTCGCTGCCCCACGTGGTTTAACGAGGGTCTGGCACAACTCGAAGAGGGAGCCACGACGGCAGCCCTGGGCACGCAGCTCGCGCGAGCTTTGGCCGCAGGCAAGCTGTCGTCGTACTCAGCGCTCGAGGCCCCTTTCATGAATTTGCCCCCGGAACAAATCGGCCTTGCCTACGCGAAATCCCTCGCCGCCCTCGAGTACCTGCGCGATAGCTTCGGCATGGGCGAAATTCGGCGCCTGGTTAAGGGGTTGCCCTCCAACTCTGACCTCAATTCCCTGCTCCAAGATGAACTCCGCCTCGGCTATCCGGCCTTTGAGCAAGAAGTCGCCAGCTACATCGTGAAGCGCTACGGGACGTAATGCGGGTGGCCAGGAGTGGCCACCCCGCCGAAAAAAAGCGGGTAGGGCCGGGGCTTGTCCGTCAGATGACGGACGGCCCTACAGAAGGATCCACCCTCAGCCCGTAATGTAGCGCGGCCTTCGGCCAGCACCAAAGACCCTACGGGTTGACGAGGGATCCGTACAAACCCTCTATCCATGCCCCTCCCGAAAGGTAAGCCGAAGAATGTTTGCGGAAGAAACAAGAAATTGCGATATTGCGTTATAAGGGAGAAAATAGCGCGGCAACTTCTCTGATGTAGGGGCGATGCGGCGTGCCGCCCCTACCTCCGACCTGGAAGCCGGAACCAACTTGGGGGCCGAGATGAACAGACGGACATTCCTGAAGAATACTTCGGCCAGCGTCGGCGCGCTAGTGCCGTTCCAACTTATCCCGGCTAGTCTTCCGGGTAAGGTCCGCGTGGTGGGACGCGGCAAACACGCGCCTGGGAATTTGGAGAACCAAGTTGGAACGGCACGAGCAGGTGTGGAAGGTTTTCTGGCGCGCGGAACGGAAGAAAAACCGGGGCGGCCGGACGGTGGCATCACCGCAAGCGCGCTTCCTGGCACCTATCAGGCGCCGGATTGGTTACGGTATGCGCGCGCGGTCTACTTTGACGGCTATTCGCCTCCAGTCTACCCGCATATGAAGGACTTCGACGCGCGGCGTCTGGTGGAGACCGTAACGAAACTGGGTGGGGACACACTGCGGTTCCAGCCGATCGGCTATTTTGCCTATTACCCGAGCAAAGCCTTCCCGGTTCATGCCGAGTTAGAGGGCCGCGACTTGATCAACGAGGTATCGCGCGAGTGCCGGCAGCGTAACCTCCACGTGTACTGCTACACCGGCTATGGCGCTCCGATCATGCTGACGCCCGAATATGCCCGCAAACATCCCCAGTTTGCGGGCTGGCTCCTTCGGGGGCCGGACGGAGAGCCATACGGCACGTATGCTCATATCGGATGGAAGACGCCTCGCAGGTTGTGCACCACGGGTGACTCCTATCGGAAGGCGATTCGGGAGGTTGTTAGGGAACTATGTGAGCACGACATTGACGGCGTGTATTTCGACAGCCCCAGCGAATTTAGTTACACAGGGATTTGCTTCTGCGACTCTTGCCGAAGAAATTTCAAAAAGGTCAGCGGAATGGATATTGACCGGCTGCGCAGTGTGCTCGATCTGGGCGCCTTGCCGCCCGACGTGGACATGCAGGCGCTGATCGCTTGGTATGCCTGGGGCAATCAACTGACCAACGAGGATCTGGTCGATTTTCGCGCCATCATCCACCGCAGCGGCAAGTTTATGCTTTGCCACAACGCCGCCACTTGGCGGGGGACGGCGCTTCGGGCTCAGTACCGCATCCCGGACGGATTCATGGTAGAAGCCAGCGAGCAGACCTACGAGCGTTTGCTAACGGGGCTGATGGGCGCCTCGATGGCGCGGCCCTATACGAAGTTGGCCCAGATGTATTTAGGCAGCTATGGAATCTCATGGTTTGGCCAGCCGCCTCAGGAGAAGCCCTGGGCAGTCCACAACACCGATCTGGAGGATGGGGATGAGATTCGGCTGGAGGGTTTCACGAACCTGGCGTGCGGCAACGCGCCCCTCTATGCCACCGCCAACCGGCTCTACTTTGGCGTGGGAAGTGGCAGCGCCGAGCCAGCGCAGGAAGTGTTTGAGCTGATGCGCCGGGCAGAAAATGCGCTCAAGGACAGTGTGCCGGTGCCCTATGTATCGATTGTTCCCACCTGGGAGTCGTTGCAGTTGTGGCGAACGCGGCGGCGGAGTTGGAACCAGATGATGAGCGCGGGGATGGTGCTGGTAATGCTGGATGCCCGGGTGAGCGTGGATGTGAACCCGAGCACAGAGATGAGCGAGGCCTGGCTGAAGGGGCAGCGCGTGGTAGCGTTGTGCGGGGCCTCGGGCATTGCGGATGAAGATGCCCAGAGGCTCGCAGCCTGGGTTCAGAGCGGAGGAGGACTGCTGGTAACCTACGACAGCGGGCTGTATGACGAGCGGGGCGAGCTGAGGCGGGACGGAGGCGCGCTGAAGGAACTGCTTGGGCTGGAAATGAAAGGAGAGCCCCTGGAGAGCCAGCCGGAGTGCTATTACCGAATCAAGCGGACACATCCGGCGCTGGGTGAGTATGGCGTCGGAGCGGTAGTGATGGGAGATGGAAGCCTTGTGCCGGTGGAGGCAGCCGGAGCGGAGCTGCTGGCAGAGTGTTGGAACCTTGGCACGGGACAGGTGCGAGGCCCGGCGGTGGTCGCGCGCGAGTATGGGAAAGGGCGTGTTGTCTATGTGGCGGGGAGCTTGGAGGCGCATTACCCGCCGAGCCGGGTGCACTCGATTCGCCGCTTGCTGGCTTCGATAGTGAGCTATTTAGGCGGAGGGGAGCCGCAACCGTTCGAGCTCGTCGCGCCGCTGGGGGTATATGGAATCTTGAGGCGGGCCCCCAACGGGGACTTGCTGCTCTGGGTGCTCGCCGACGTGGGATTCAAGGACGACGCCGCCGGGCGGATGCGGCAGGAATTCATTCCGGTAACGAATGTGGAGGTGAGAATTCGGGTACCGGAGGGAAAGCGGGTCAAAGAGACGCGCCTCGTGCGGGCGCAAACCAGCCTGCCCTTCCGGCTCGAGCGGGGCTACGCCGTGACGACCCTGCCGACGCTCCACATCGGCGAATTGGTCCGGCTCGAACTGACGTAGATGCTTGAGACGGCACTAACTGCCAATTGCGCCTCGGGAGGAATGAAATGGACCGGCAGTCATTAGGCCTTCTGTTCTGCTCATGCGTTGGCGCGACGGCACTCCTGGTGGGAGTCGGCATCGAGCGGCGTAACGGGTCCATAGCTCTGGCAGCCGAGAACAAGGTCGGTGTTCAAGTCTCAGCGTCGGGCCCAAACAACCCCATTCCTCTGATCGGCACTGAACCCCTCATCCTTCCTTCCGACCTGCTCCATCGGCAGCGTGAGGAGATCATTGATTATTTCCTTCGGCAGATTGCGGCGACACCGGCGAAGCGTGATCAGCAATGGAAGCCGGACTTTAGCTCCGCTAAAGCATACCAGGCATCAGTCCGCAGTCACTGGGAAAGCCTTGGCAGGATGCTGGGGCTTGAGGAGTCTGAACCGGGGAAGCCACAAGTACGCGTACTTGAACGCACTCGCGAGCTGCAAGTCGAAGATGTGACCATTCCACTCCATCCAGGTTATCAGGCCCGAGCCTTGTTGTTTCTTCCCCAGAGGGCCGGCGCGAAGGGGGCGGTCATCGCTATTCCCAGTGCCCAGGAAAGTCGGGAAGATTTCGCCGGCATCGCTGCGGGTACGAGCCCGCCGAAGTGGCTGACCGGCCTGCTCGCGCGCAACGTCGTGGTAGCGATTCCTTTGATGGTCGAGCGCCGCGCGGACCACCCTTTGTGCCAAAAAACTGGAGGGCAGGATCGGAGGCGCATGTTGTGGCGGCTGGGTTTCATTGTTGGCCGCACCCTGGTCGCTCTCGATGTGGAGCAGGCCATAGCGGTGCGCAATTTCTTGGCTGTGCAAACGCCAATCGATCCTGCTCGGATTGCCGTGCTCGGAAAGGACCAGGGCGGCATGACGGCCCTCTATGCAGCCGCGGTGGACGAGCGGCTGGCCGGGGCAACCGTCGTGGACTATTTTCAGCAACGGGAGAGATGCTGGAACGAGCCCGTGGACCGAACCCTCTGCGGCCAGTTGAATGAATTCGGGGATGCGGAGGTAGCGGCCCTCATCGCTCCGCGTCCGCTGACCATTGTCCACACTTCAGGCGACCCTGCCGCACTGGCCGGCTTGCAGGCGGAGGCGGCGCGCGCACGACGCTTCTACCAGGGACTAAGAAAATCTCCCCATTTCGCTGTCCTTGCGGCTTCAGGCGACGGGATGGAAGCAGCCGCCAGCTTGGCTGCGGAAATGCTCGGGGCTGGCAAGGGGAGCGGGAAGTTGCCGACGCTCGCAGCCCGCGTCTCCCGAGAAGAGATCGACGCGTCCCAAAACGACCAGTTTGTGATGCTCTACCAGTATCTCCGAAACTTGTGCGAGGCAAGCGATCAGGTCAGGAAACAACATTGGGATCTGATGTCAACTTCGCAAAGTGAACGTCCTCGAAAGGCTGCGCAACTCCAAGACGAACTTGCCCGATTAGTCGGGGCGATTCCGATCCCGAAGGAGCCGCTTCATGCGCAGACCGCGCTGATTGGAGCGACCGAGAAGTTTCTGGCCTACGACGTCCTTTTGGATGTTCTGCCGGGTGTTCATGCCTACGGACAGCTCCTGATCCCGCGGGCGATCCCCGGTCAAACCGACGGGCGTCTGCCGGCTGTCATCTGCCAGCATGGCTTTGGCGGAGCACCCAAGGACGTTACCGGGCTGGGGAACGACCCTCAGGACGCCTTCTATCACCGTTTCGGGAAGCGCCTAGCGCAGCGCGGCTATGTGGTCTTCGCTCCTTACTTGACCGTGCCGGTTGACGACCATCCTCCGACCCAGGTCCATCGCGCCGATCTGCTCAATCCGATCGTGCGTCAAGCCGTCACCATCGGGAAGATGCGCACGAGTCTTGAATTGGCGAAGCTTCGCCGGATCGTTGATTTCCTCCAGTCTCTGCCCTTCGTCGCTGCCGATCGGGTTGGCTATTACGGCCTTTCCTATGGCGGGTATTCGGCCACGTGGATGCCTCCCCTGGAGCCCCGTCTGAAGCTGACCATCATTTCCGCGTTCTTTAATGACTGGCGGCTAATGCTCACCGACGAGACCCGCATCGGCCAAGGCTATTGGAGCCTGCCCGATGAGGACTTCTACAACTGGAACGTCCTGAACCGCTTCACGCACCGCGAAATGATCGCTGCCATGTGGCCGCGGCCGGTATGCATTGAGTACGGGCTGGAGGACCAGGTGACCACACCCGAATGGCACGGCCGCGCTTGGGCGGAGGTCGCAAAATTCACCGAGGCCTGGGGGCTCGGCAGCAACATCGTTGACACTGATTTTAGCGGGCCGCATGCGATTCACGGGATCGGGACCTTCTTCTTTCTGGATCGATGGCTTCGCCCCGAGTCTCCCGCCGGTCGTGATTACGGCTGCTGTGACCAACAGTACTGCTACGAAGACATTGTGCCGGCGTCGGAAAAGTCTTCAGGTGCGAAGGAGGCTGTACCGTACGTGACGCACAGGCTCGACCACGACCCGGAATCGCTGGTCGAGGGCCAATTCTACGTTCCAAGAGGCACTGAGATGATGACCGGCCTGGCCCTCAAGGTGGCACGGGTCGGGCATCCCGGCGACTTGGTGATCGAGTTGGGCACAGAGCCAGGAAAGGATGACGTTGGCCGGGCCAGCCTTCGGGCGTCGGACATGCTCGAGCAGTACGACCTGTGGTCGGAAGCCAGGCTGGAGAAGCCTGTTCGCCTGGACGCGAACGGCTTGTACTTCTTTCGAATCACAACCCAATCAGGCCGCGCCCCAGACAATTACTACGTCCTTTTCGGGCCAAGACCGCTCGGTGGACAGGACTTTCCTCGCCAGTTCGGGCTGGCTTTCCGGGTTTTAAGCATAGCCGGAGAATCTCCACCACGCTCAGGACACTGACCCCGGCACGCCGGGGCGGATGCCCGTTCCCTCTGGGCGGACTGCCGACAAAATCCTGCTGAGGGAAAGCTTGAAAAATTCTGACCCCCACGCTCGTTGGTTGATGATTGGACTGGTGTTCTCGGCGACGGTCATCAACTACCTCAATCGGCAAACCTTATCGGTGCTGGCACCGGTCCTCATCAGTCAATTCCATATGAGCAGCGTCAGCTATTCCCGGGTCATTTCGGCTTTTATGCTCGCCTATACGATCATGAATGGGGTATCAGGCCCACTGATCGACCGGTTGGGAACTCGCCTGGGCTACGCGTTGACGATGGTCTGGTGGTCTGTGGCCACAATGCTCCAGGGTCTCGCTCGTGGTGCATGGAGCCTGGGAGTCTTTTCTTTTTTGTTGGGCATGGGCGAAGCCGGCAATTGGCCCGCCGGGGTGAAGGTGGTGGCAGAGTGGTTTCCCGTCGAAGAACGTGCTCTGGCCTCGGGGCTCTTCAACAGCGGTTCCTCCGTGGGGGCGATTTTGGCGCCTCCGTTGGTGGTGACGCTGGCCCTCGCCTTTGGATGGCGCGTAGCTTTCTTGGTTGTGGGGAGTTTAGGCCTTATCTGGCTACTCTTCTGGCTGTTCAAGTACTACACCCCGGTTCAAGCGAAGCAACAAGAAGCTTCCTGGGAGATTGGCGTGTGGGGTTTGCTGCGGACACGTTTCGTGTGGAGCTTCACACTGTCCAAGCTGTTCATGGATCCAGTCTGGTACTTTTACATCTTCTGGTTTCCGCAATATCTGAAGCAGGGCCGTCATTTTGATCTGGCCTCTATTGGCAAGTATGCCTGGATTCCCTTTCTGTTAGCCGGGTTGGGAAATATCGCCGGGGGATGGACGGCGTCGGCCTTGTTGCGCCGTGGTTTCACGCTCACCACAGCGCGCAAGGGAGCCGTGACAGCGTTCGCGATCCTCATGGCTTCGGCCATTCCCGCAGTGCTGGTGAGCGATGCGCGGTTGTCGATGGCATTGGTTTCCTTGGCGATGTTCGGGTACACGGGGTGTACTGCCAACATGCTAGCTTTTCCTGCCGATGCCTTTCCGAAGAGCGTCGTCGCTTCCATCTGGGGTCTGGCTGGCTTAGGCTCCGGACTGGGGGGGATGGCTTTTGCGCTGTTAACCGGATGGGTCGTCGATCGCTATTCCTATGTGCCGGCTTTCTTTGGATTTGGCATGATGCCGATGATCTCAGTGCTGATCCTGTGGTTCCTCCTCGGGCCCCTTCAGCCCCGGACAACCGAATTAGTAGGTTGAACGCGGCTCTTGGCCTCCCACAAGGTAAAAACCCCTCACCCGCCCTCCTCCGCCTGCCTGCCGGCAGGCGGGTCGGGCGCCCTCTCCCCTGGGAGAGGGCTGGGACTTTGATTCTTGCCCTCTCCCTTGGGGAGAGGGTGTCCGTCAGCCGACGGACAGGCGAGGGGTTACTTGGGAGGGGCTCGAAGCCCGAAGTGGAGCAATTCCCCCGCGCCCGCCAGGGCTTACAGCGAGGCGAGCAACGCTGCGAGCAGTGCGGCACGCCTCGGAAGCTCACGAATAATGATCTGTTCGTGTCGGGCGTGGGCGCCGTCGCCGACGCCGCCGAGGCCATCAAGAGTCGGGACGCCCAGGGCCGCGGTGAAATTACCGTCGGAGCCCCCCCCGCTGGAGGCTTCTTCCAGTTCCATGCCCAGCGCGTGCCCCAACGCGCGCGCTTTGCGAAAGAGGGCCACCGCCATGGGGCGTTCCAGCGGCGGGCGGTTAACGCCACCGGCAATTTCCAGGCGCGCTTCCGGATGAATGGGTTTGAGGCCACGGACCTTTTTTTCGATCGCCTGAGCGTCCCGCAGCCGCGGAATGCGCACATCCACCCAAGCCGTGGCGCGTTCAGGAATGACGTTGGACCGCGTGCCGCCCTCGATCACGTCTACGCTGAGGGTCAGCCCGCGGCGGGCACGCTGCAGCTTCTCAAGGCGCAGCACCTGCCGGGCGAGTTCGGAGATGGCGTTGACGCCCGCCTGCGGATTTACGCCGGCGTGCGCCGCACGTCCACGGACGGTGATTTTGAAATCCCCCGTCCCTTTCCGCGCCGTCTTCAGCGCGCCTCCGGCTGCCGCGGGCTCCAGCACCAGAACGGCGTGTGCCCGCCGCGCCTCTGCCAGGATCTCTTTACGGAAAGCCACGCTGCCCACTTCTTCGTCCGAATTAAGAAAGAAACGGACAGGGCGCACGGGAGCCGTTTGCAGGGCCTGGAGCGTGCGGATCGCCCAAAGCCCACACACGAGCCCGGATTTCATGTCAAGGATTCCGGGCCCGTAGGCGCGCCCGGTGCGGGTCCGAAAGGGCATTTCTCCCAGCGTGCCGATTTCCCAAACCGTATCGAGGTGGCCGAGGAGCAAGATCGGCTTCGCGCGGCGCTCCTTCCCCCCGAACTCCGCCCAAACCGCAGAGCCCGCCCGGGCGTGTTCAAGAACGCGCACTTTGCCGCCTTGTCGCCTAAACTGTCGGGCGAAAAAATGCGCCAGCCGGTCGACACCGGCTTTCGAGTTGCTGGGCGATTCGATTTCTACGGCCTGCTGGAGACAACGCAACATAGCGTGCAGGTCCGACTGGCAGTAACGGAGCAATGCTTGGAGATTCAAGGCCACCTCACCGGCTGGGGAACGAAGAGCAGAAGAGTTGAAAAGTCGAAAAGTCAAAGAGTCGAAAAAGTTCAACTCGACAACGTCTTCGACTTCTTCGACTTCTTCGACTTCTTCAACTCCTTCGACTTCTTCAACTCCTTCAACTTCCTCACCGGCCTGACGTTTTCTGCTGACAAGGCGCGTCTTTCATTTTATCCTAGAGATTGTCGAATTAATGGCGCTTTCTTGGAACGGATTCAGTTTTTCCTAAGGGGATCACAAATTGAGCAAAGTCTCGTTTGCGCTGGTGGTCCATGCACACCAGCCGGTGGGGAACTTCGACCATGTCCTCGAAGAGGCCTACCGGAAAGCCTACGCGCCCTTCCTCCGGGCTCTCGTTCAGCATCCGCGCATTCGTCTGAGCCTGCACTATTCCGGGATCCTGCTCGAGTGGATCGAGAACCATCATCCGGAGTTTTTCCGAGCGCTCCGGCAGCTTGTCAGGCGAGGCCAAGCGGAATTGGTGGGCGGCGGCTACTATGAGCCCATCCTGCCAGTGATTCCTGACGCCGACAAGCTTGCCCAGCTCCGCAAGCTGACGGATTACCTTCGCCAGCACTTTGGCGCGGAGCCGCGTGGCGCGTGGGTGGCGGAGCGCGTCTGGGAGCCGAGCCTGGCACGGCCGCTGGCCGAGGCCGGCGTCGAATACGTCGTCCTCGACGACACCCACTTTCTTGCCGCAGGTCTCGATGCTTCTCAACTGCGCGGGACCTACATCACGGAAGAACAGGGCGCACCCCTGCGTCTGGTGCCCAGCCTGAAAGCCCTCCGCTACACTATTCCGTTTCGAGAGCCGGAAGAAACGTTGCGCATCCTGCGTGAGGGAACCAACCACCCCGGCTCCCTCTTCGCCATGGGCGACGACTGCGAAAAGTTTGGTGTGTGGCCGGGTACGTACAACCACGTCTACAAGAACGGCTGGCTGGAAAGGTTCTTCAGAGCGGTTGAGGACGCTCACCCGTGGCTCGAAACCACGACCGTTTCCGACTACCTCGCGGCGCACGGGCCGCTGGGAAGGATCTATCTGCCCACCGCCTCTTACGCGGAGATGATGGAGTGGGCCCTGCCCCAAACCGCCGCTGCAGAATTCAAGGCCTGCCTGGAAGAAACCGAACGGATGCCCTCCGGCGAACGCCTCCGGCGCTTTTTGTGCGGCGGGTTATGGCGGAATTTCCTGAGCAAATACCCCGAGGCGAACCAGATGCACAAGCTCATGCTGGCGCTCAGCCGGCGCTGGCACCAGGCGAGTTCGTCGGTGGCGAGCGAGGCCGACGGCCTGCACCTGCTGGCCGAGTCGCAAACCCACCTGCTCGCCGCGCAGTGCAACGATGCCTACTGGCATGGCGTCTTTGGCGGCCTCTACGCGCCGCACCTTCGGGACGCTGTCCTTCGCCACCTGATCCAGGCGGAGGTCCTGCTCGACAAAATCGACAACGCTTCGGACACGCCCGCCGTGCGCGAGAAGCGGGAAGACTTTGACGTGGATGGACAGGAAGAAATTCTCATCGAGCAGCCCATGTTCGGCATAATCGTCCGGCCCGCTGACGGCGGCACGGTCTCGAGCCTGCGGTTCAAGCCCGCCGGCTCTGAGCTAGTCAACTCGCTCATGCGCCGTCCGGAAGCCTACCACACGCTGGTCCGCCAACGCGTGGCGTCCCGAGAAGCGCCCCGCGAGGGCCCGGCTTCCATCCATGACCTGATTTTAAGCAAGGAGTCGAATCTCGACGCGCTGTTGCGCTACGACCGCTACGCCCGATACGCTTTCCGCACCTACCTGTTCCCCGCCGTCAAGCAGTGGCGGGATTTCCAATACCTGCGGCTGGAAGAAAACACGACCCTCGCGCAGGGCCCGTGGAAACCGGCGCTGGCGAAAGCTCGTGCCGGCACTCTCCACCTCAAAAATGAAGTGCACCTGGTGGCCGATGGCTGTGAGATGAACGTAGAAGCCCAAAAGCTCATTACTGCGAAGGCTTCGGGCGCCGCGTGGCAACTCGAATGCCAATCCTCGCTGGCCACTGGCCGATCGTGTCACGCCAGGTTGGCGCTCGGCCTGGAACTAGTTCTGAACCTGTTGGCCCCGGACGCACCCGACCGGTACTTCCTGGCCAACGAAACACGCCGGCCGCTCGAATTCCGAGGGGAGATTGACGCGCCGACCTTGCTTCTGGTGGATGAATGGCAACGCGTGCAAATCGCGCTCGACGCTCGCCCGCAGCCGCGCTGGTGGATTGTCCCCATCGAGACCATTTCCCAGTCGGAGTTGGGCTTTGAGCGCGTCTACCAAGGCTCCGCCATCCTCGTCGTGTGGAGAATCGAGCCTCCCGCGTGGCGGAACGTCACCTGCACCCTGCGCGTAGAAATCGCGCCCTGGACCCCCGCCGCCGGCCCCGAGGATTCCACCCCCTGACGCCTTGCCCCGATCCGTCGGGAAGAGAGTGGGGCCCTCTGTAGGGCCGCCCTTTGGGGCTGCCTAGGCCGGGGCAAGCCCCGGCCCTACAGGCGGTGCGCAGTAGTCAGGGCTGCCAGCCGGCAGGCAGGCCCCGCCGGTGGCAGGGCCGCTCGCTTTAACCCGCGTGCGCGGGATCGGGGCCTTGCAATCCGTGGGGGCGTCTGTTAGATTGCAGCCCCTCGGAGGTTGAAGATGGCCGTCCCCCAAGAATTGCTCGATATCCTCGTCTGTCCGCTCTGTAAGGTCCCGGTCAAACTCACGCCGGACGCCCAGGGGCTCAAGTGCGGCCAATGCCGGCGCGTCTACCCCATCAAAGACGATATCCCCGTCATGCTTGTGGACGAGGCCAGAATCGAAGCTGACTGACGCCGGTGAGCCTGTCCGGCCATCGAGCCATCGGGCGATCTGGCGATTTGTTCATTGAACCGATGAACCGATGGCTCGATGACCCGATGACCCGATCACCTCTTTCCGACCTCCCCTCCGGGGCTCGCATCTTGGTGCTCCGCCTGCGATCCATTGGCGACATCGTGCTGCTCACGCCGGCGCTTCGCTTGCTGAAAGAATGGCGGCCTGACCTGCGCGTTTCTGTGCTCATTGAATCGCGCTTCCGCCATTTACTGGAAGGCAACCCCGGCGTGGAGGAGATTCTCCATCCGGGTGAAGGCGCGGGATGGAAGAAGCTCGCCTCTCGCTTCGCCGCCGTCCGGGAGCTTCGCCAGCGGAAGTTCGCGCTCTCTATCGACCTGCATGGTGGACCGACCAGCAGGTTCCTAACGCGGTTCAGCGGCGCGCGGCGGAGAATAGGCTTCCAACATTTTCGCACCCCTAGCCTGTACGACATCCTGGTCCCTGATGCCCGCAGGATCCTTGGTCAGCCGACCATCCACACGGCCGAGCATCAGGCCTCAGCTTTTTTCTACTTGGGGCTGCCTCGCCAGGAAATCCCGCGCGCCAGACTGTTTGTGAGCGCCGGGTGCGCGGCGTGGTGGCACGAGAAACGCACGAGCCTGGGCATCACGCCCGTGCACGCCTACGCAGTGATCCACCCAACAGCACTCTACGAAACCAAGCAGTGGGCGCCGGAAAAATTCGCGCAGCTTGGGAGGTATTTGGAGCGGGAAACTGGATGGGCACCGGTCTATTGTTGTGGTCCGGGTGAGGCGGCAGAACTCGATGCCATCGAACAAGCTGCCGGGGCGCCTATCCGGCGTCTTGAAGGCACAAGCCTGGGGCAGCTTGCCGCTGCTCTGGCGGGGGCGAGCCTCTTTGTCGGGAACGACAGCGGGCCCGCGCATATGGCGGCGGCGCTGGCACGGCCGCTGGTGGTCATTTTCGGCTCATCGAGTTCCCCGACTTGGGGACCGTGGCCACGCCCCGCACCGGCGGGGGAAACTCCAGGCCCGCCCTCCGGCGCCCGCAGGGCTCAGGAGGGCCCGCCAGCGCTCGTCGTGCAGAATTTCTACGACTGCAACCCCTGTCCGGGCGACCGCTGCTACCGCTTCGCGCGCCCTGAGTGCATCCTTTCTATCACCTTTGAGCAGGTTCGCGCGGCGGTCGAGGCTGTCCTGGCTCAATCGCCGCAACCTAGGCACCCGAAAAGCACGTAGCACACGCCGGTCTTAGGGGGTAGCGCAGAGTTGTTCTGTAACTCTGCGGCCCTTGGCATCCGGACGAAAAAAACCCGCAGCCTTCAAGGACAAGGCTGCGCTACCTGCTCAGATTGGAGGATTGCCCATGCCGCACCGCCGAACACTCCTTCTCTTTTGCGGGGTGTCCTACGCCACAATTCTCCTCGGCCTCTGCCTGCACTTGGCGCCAACCGTCGCTTCACCAACCGCAGGGAGCGAAGTCAACTACGAGATCGTCGTCGCGAAGAATGTCATGGTAACCATGCGCGACGGCGTACGCTTGGCGACCGACATCTATCGTCCGGCGGTGAACGGTCTTCCGGCGCCGGGAAAGTTTCCGGTGATTCTGGAACGCACGCCTTATAACAAGGACGGTATCGAGAGCTGGGCGCGCTATTTCGTCCCGCGCGGCTACATCGCCGTCGGCCAGGACGTACGGGGGCGCTACGCGTCGGAAGGAAAATGGCGCCCGCATCGCGACGACGTAAACGACGGGTTTGATACCGCGAAGTGGATCGGCGAGCAGCCGTGGTGCGACGGAAATATCGGGACGGTGGGGACCTCCTATCCCGGCGGCACCCAACATGCCCTGGCCATCTCCAACCCACCTTATCTGAAGACGATGGTCCCCGTCGACGCCATGTCGGATTACGGCCGCTACGGGATTCGTTACCATGGCGCCTTCGAATTGCGCTGGCTGAACTGGATCTTCAACATTGGCGCTCCAAACGGCAGCGAAGCGGCTCGCGACCCGGCGACCCGACAAGTGCTGCTCAAGTTGGGCGAGCAGGTCCGCGAGTACGCGCAAGGGCTCCCGCTGCGCCGCGGAATGACGCCCTTGAAATTGGCTCCCGATTACGAGGCCTGGCTGGTGGAGGCGCTGAGCCACGGCGATTACGATGACTTCTGGAAAAACATGGGCGCCAGCGTGGTCGATCATCTGGCCGAGTACAAGGATATTCCCGTCTATCTCGTCGGCGGTTGGTACGATTCCTGGGGCGCACAAACCGCCAACCTGAACTACGTCGAACTCTCCAAGGCCAAGAAAGGCCCGATCCGGTTGATTATGGGTCCGTGGACGCACGGCGGCCAGACCGCGAGTTTTGCCGGCGAGGCAGAATTCGGCCCGGAAGCCGCTCTGGATTTCTACGCCTTCGAGCTCCGCTGGTTCGACCGCTGGCTAAAGGGAATCGATAACGGCGTCGACCGGGAACCGCCGGTCCGATTCTTCGTCATGGGTGGCGGCGACGCGCATAAGACGCCGGAGGGCCGGGTCTTTGTCGGTGGGCATTGGCGCCACGAGCGCGCGTGGCCGCTGCCGCCGACCTTGGCCACACCCTATTATTTGCATGCCCCGGGTAACCTCTCGCCGGAGAAGCCCGCAGCCTCACCATCCTTCACTCGCTATCTGTTCGATCCCCGCCATCCCGTACCCACCCTGGGCGGCAATATTTCTTCGGAAGGAATCCTGATGTTCCGCGGCGCCGCCGACCAGCGCTGCCGGAAGGATTTCTGGGTGTGCGACGACGAACGTCCGCTCGCCGCGCGTAACGACGTGCTGGTCTTTCGGACCCCGCCGCTCGATCGCGACGTTGAAGTCACCGGGCCTCTCACCGTCAAATTGTGGGCGTCATCCAGCGCGCCGGATACGGACTTCACCGCCAAACTCATCGACGTCTATCCGCCCAACGCCGACTTCCCCGCTGGTGTGGACTTGAATGTCGCCGACGGCATCGTCCGGGCGCGATACCGGGAGACGCTGGCTGAGCCGACACTGATGAAGCCGGGCGAAGTCTGCGCTTTCACGATTGAGATGTACCCCACCTCGCTGGTCTTCAGGCGCGACCACCAGATCCGTCTCGACATCTCGAGCAGCAACTTTCCGCGCTTTGACGTCAATCCGAACACCGGTGAGCCGCTCAACAATAATCGCCGCTGGGCGGTCGCGGAGAACATCATCTACCACGATGCTGCACATCCCTCGTACCTCCTGTTGCCCATTATTCCCGCGGGCTCCGAGGGACAATGAGACGACACACAGTGAAACCCCGGTCCCGAAGTTCTTGAGCCCGTAGCGCAGACCTGTTCTGAAGGTCTGCGGTTCGTCCCTAATTGAAAACAAAAAGCCGCGGACCTAAACGGCAGGTCCGCGCTACCTGTTCCTCGAATCGGGAAGAGGTTGGATAAGGCCGCTAGTGCCGTTCCAACTAATTGAGCCCAAGGACAAGCGCCCGCCTCCGCCGCCTGCCTTGACGTGAGTCATCGCGGGCATTAGGCTGGAATAGTTGGAACGGCACTAGAAAATCGAGTAGGCAAGGCCTTTGGTCTGGCGGTCCACGATAAGGTCAAAGGGTGGGCTAACGTTGTTGATTTTGACGGTGACGACGACGGTATAGGGCCCCTTGGACTTTGAGCCGAGAATTTCGAATTCGCGGATCTTGCCATAATCACCTTGCGCGCCCCAGTCGCCAAGAAAGTCCTGGTAGGAGTACGAGGGGCTGGGCTGCCAGAGGCGATAGGCTTCCTGATAGTTGCCTTGCTCGAGCGTCGTCAAGAAGCGCGCCACGGCCCGCTCCTCAGGATAGTTGCGAAAACGGTAGTAGAGCAGCCCCGCGACGACAAGAACCAAGAAGCCAAGCAAAACATATTTCCCCACCTTGATGGGCGGCTTGGGAGGCTGTGCGTCGAGCAACGTCATGGAGACACCCCTGACGGAAGTTGCGTTTGGGTTCGAACTCGAACCGCATCTCGATTGACTGGGACAGCGCGCTCCTCAGCCGCAACCAAATGCGCAGAGCGGAAACCACCCGCTATCGTAGGGCCGGGGCTTGCCCCGGCCAAGGCCGCCCCAAGGGGCGGCCCTACGTAACCTGCAAAACGCTTCCTAAAAAAGCAAGAATTTACGACCTTGCAATACAGGGCGGCACGGCCGGGCTCGCCCCCGCTCCGGGAAAGCCGTGGGCCCCGTCTACAACGTCCGCCGGAAGAGCGCCGTCGCCGAAAGCATCATCACCACCGCAAAAGCGAACAAGAAGGTCAAATCACCGGCGATCGCCGCCAGGCCGGTATTCTTCAACAAGAGACTCTTGAAGGCGTGCACCGCAAAGGTAAAGGGATCGACTTTCGAAATCACCTTCATCCACGCGGGAAACCCGTTAACAGGATAAACCGCCCCGCTGGGGAAAAACAGTAGGGTGTTCAGCACCCCAAAGGTAGCGCGCGGCACCAAGGGGTCGTTCACCCTCACCATCAGAAAGAACATCATGCTGATGAGTGCCAGAGACGTCGTGGCGATGACCAGGAGGAGTTTCCCCAGCCGGACCGGGTCCAAGGGATTCGGTATGCCCGCGACGATGGAGCCGAGCGTCGTAATCACGAACCCCGCCAGAAACGCTTTGATGGCTCCCGACAGGTTGAAGCCCAGGATCAGCTCGGACTTGCTAATGGGCGTGACCAGGTAACCTTCGTGAAGCCCCCGGGCCTTATCGTCAATATAGATAATGCCTCCTCCAATCATCGCCGAAACAAAGATGGCCAGCACAATCGACCCGGACAGGAGGTATTGGATGTAGGGGACGTAAGGGTAGAGTTCCACGACGGAGAGCGTCACCCCAGGGGGCACACGAGGTGGCTCGCCTTTCTGGTTGAAAGTGTTCACCAACTCGGCGAAGGCGCCCTGGAGCGCGCTTACCGCGAAGTTATCCGTATTATCTTCGATCAACGCCACCTGCGGCGCGTCCTGCGCCAGGGTGCGGCGCGAGAACTCCGGCGGGATGTTCAGCACTCCATTGATTCGCCCGTTGCGCAGGTCCGTCAGGGCCTGATTCGGGTCCGTGTAGCCGACGGTCTCAAAGGTGCGCGCATTGGCGCCAATGGCGCCGAACATCTCGCGCAGTCGCACGGTGGGAACGCCCCGGTCCTGGTCCACGATCCCTACGCGCAGCTCCTTGATCTTTCCGCCGAACGCGTACCCCAGAACAACCAACTGCACCAGAGGGAAAAACATGGAAACCACGATGAGCGTAGGGCTCCGCATGAACTTGCGCAGGTCGCGTTCAATGAGAGCCAGGACCCTATGCATGGTCTTCGGTCCTCAGCGCCGTTGGTAGAGATAGTTGGGGTCGTACCCGAGCGCGTCCTGCAAAGCGTCGCGCAACTGTCTCCCCGTGTAGTGCATGAACACGTCGTCCAGCGTGGTGGTCTGCACCGAAAGCGAAGTAATCTCAATTTGCGCCCGGCGCGCCGCCTCCACCAGTTCCACCGTCGTCCGCGGCCCGTTGTTCGAGCCGATGCGGAATACGTGGTCCGCCGCTTTGACGCTCTGCGCGTCCGGAAGATTCTGGAGTGTTTCCGTCCAGCCTTCGGGAATGCGGGAAAAGCTCACCTCCAAGATGGTGGTGCCGGGGATCGAGGCCTTGAGCTTCAAAGGCGCATCAAGCGCCACCAGCTTCCCGTGGTCGATAATCGCCACGCGGTCACAAAGCCGGTCCGCCTCGTCCATGTAGTGGGTGGTCATGAGGATGGTCAGGTCGTGCTCCTTCTTAAGCCTTATGAGCATCTCCCACACCGCCACCCGCGAGACGGGGTCGAGGCCGGTGGTCGGCTCATCCAGGAAGAAGATTCTGGGCTCGTGCACGAGCCCGCGCGCAATCTCCAGCCGCCGGCGCATGCCGCCGGAGAGGTTCTTCACCGGCTTGTCGGCCCACGGCTGGAGGTCCACGGCCTCCAGCAGTCTTTTCACCATCTGGATGCGCCGCGCGCTCGGGACCCCGTAAAGCTTTGCGAAGATGCTCATGTTCTCTTCGGCGCTCAGGTCCAGGTCTAAAGTCATCGCCTGCGGGATCACCCCGATGCACTTCCGGACCTCGTTGGGCGAGCGCACGATATCAAAACCGTTGACGCGCGCCGTTCCGGAGGTCGGGAGAAGCAACGTGGTCAGCATCCGGATCAGCGTCGACTTCCCTGCACCGTTGGGGCCGAGCAGGCCGAAGATTTCGCCGTGCTCCACCGTAAAGCTCACCCCATCGACTGCGCAGAACCCGTTAAAACACTTGCGGAGGTTTTCAACCTCAATGGTCGCCACTTCTCACCCTCTGTTGTCTTGCTCGCTAAGCCCCGGCAAGCAGGTAGCAGGTAGCCACGGTCAGCGCTTTCCTGACCGTGGGTCTTGTCGATGGGAAAAGCCAACGGTCAATCACCGAACGATTGACCGTGGCTACCACTGCGCCTTCGCCGGGGGCACGATAACATAGGCCGTCAGGCCCGGCCAAAGCCGCCGGTCGCTGTTGTCCACGCGCAGGCGAATTTCGAAAGTCTTGATATCCCGTTTCGTCCGGCTGACGTCGCGCTGCGTGGCGTAGTCAGCGTCCACGCCGCGGAAGAACACCGTCCCGCTTCGCTCGGCGCCTGAAGGTAGGCGCACCGTCATCCGGTCGCCGAGGAGAATGCGGTCGATATAGGTCTCCTCGACGTCCGCTCGGACCCAAAGGTCGTCCGGGTTGATGAGCGAAACGATGGGCTGGCCGGGATTCACCACCTCGCCCTGGCGCGCCGCAAGCTCCGCAATGACACCCAATATGGGAGCGCGAATTTCCGTGTAGTCCAGGCGAACCTGGGCTTTCGACATCTGCGCGCCGGCAGCCGCCCGTTGCCGCCGCATGGCCAGCAACTGGCTGCGCCGCACGGCGATTTGCTCTTCATTGGAGTGGGCCAGAGCGACGGCCGCCCGCTGCGCCTCGACCTGTTTGCGGAGAGACTCTACGTGAGCCTTCTGGGCTTCGTACGCTGCGCGAGCCTGGTCAAGCGCCTGGGCGGAAACAATCTTCTGCCCGTAGAGTCCTTCCGTGCGCTGATCGTTCACGCGATCGAGTTCCAGGTCGGCCTCAGCTTCCGCCTGCTGCGCTTGCGTCGCAGCCAGCGCCGCCTCGGCTTGTTTGATTTGATCGCGTGTCTGCGCCTCCTGGTATTTCAGCGCCGCCTCGGTTTCGGTCACTTGAGCGGCCGTGCCTTGCTCGCTGTGAACGTAGAAGGCCCTATCGGCCCGCAATTCTTCCGGCTCAATCACGGCCACGAGCTGCCCGGCCTTCACCGTGTCGCCTTCCTTCACCTGAAGTTGCGCTAACCGCCCCTGGATCTCCGAGCTGACGAGCACCTCGTGCGTAGTGACGATGCCGGTTAGAACCATGTCGCGCGGGCGAGTGACGGCCTTGTAATAGACAAAGGCGCCCGCCAGCAGCCATAAGAACGCGGCCGGCAAAAGAACCTTGCGTTTCATACGACCGCGGCCTCCGGGTGCAGGAATAGCGCGTAACGGACGAATTTCAGCACTTCTTCTTTCCTCCGTGCCAGGTTGACCTTGTCATATGGGTCCACGCCACTGACCACGTGAACCACAGGAGCTGTCGTAAAGTAGAAGACCGCCAGGGCAACCAAAGAGATCGCGGTGGGGACGCTATCGAGAGAGCGAAGTTCCCCCCGCGCGCACGCCGCGCTCGATCAGTTCCCTGAACTTCCCGGCGAGCGGCGCCATAATTAACTGACCAGATAGTTACAGTAGCCCGTCTCCCTCGGCGTTTCAACAGGAGTCCTCACCTGGGGGCCAAGAAGAAAAGCCGCAGAGTTACGGTTCGACTTTCGCTCACCGTCCCGAGCGAGAGTCGAGGGACAAAACAACTCTGCGCTACAAGAACTCATTACGAACGGGGCTTGTACTCGTAGTGCGTGCGGGTCTTCTCCTGGTGACGTTCCAGGGCGAGTTCAATCAAGCGGTCAAGCAGCTTGGGGTAGGGCACGCCACTGGCTTCCCAGAGCTTGGGATACATGCTGATGGAGGTGAAGCCGGGAATGGTGTTGATCTCGTTCACATACACTTTCCCCGTCGGGCGGTCGAGAAGGAAATCCACGCGCGCCATCCCCGCGCAATCAATAGCCTTAAAAGCTCCGAGGGCCAACTCCTGCACGCGCTTCGTCTGCCGGGCGCTGAGCTGGGCGGGGATGATCAGTTCTGATCCTTCCTTGAGGTACTTTGCCTCGTAGTCATAGAATTCGTTGACGGGAATAACTTCCCCAGGGACAGATGCCTCGGGATTATCGTTGCCCAGCACCGAGCACTCAATCTCCCGCGCGTCGACGGCCTTCTCCACCAGGATTTTCCGGTCGTACCGCGCCGCGAGGTCCACCGCGGCCGGAAGTTCCCGCGCCTGGCGGACCTTACTGATGCCCACTGACGAGCCCAGGTTGGCGGGCTTGACGAAAAGCGGATAGCGAAGCCGTCTCTCGATGCGTCTGCGCACCTGGGCAGGGCTCTGCTCCCATTCGCTGCGGAGAACCAGCACCCAGGGGACCACCGGCAATCCGGCGTCGCGAAACAGCCGCTTCATGACGTCCTTATCCATGCCCACGGCGGAGGCGACTACGCCCGCGCCCACATACGCGACGTCGGCCAATTCCAGCAACCCCTGGATGGTGCCGTCCTCGCCAAAGGTCCCGTGGAGTACGGGGAAAATGACGTCCACCTCCGGGCGAGAAGCCGGGACAGGAGCCGCGGAATCAAGCGGCAGAAGCTTTGGCCCTGTCGGGTCCGCCGAGGGCGTCACAGGCTGGCCGCTCTCCAGGACCTCCGGCAGGAGTTGGAGAGCCCCCGACCCGACTCGCCAGTGGCCTTCGCGCGTGATGCCGATGGGCACCACCTCATACTTGACCGGGTCAAGCGCCTTGAGCACCGAGGCCGCAGAAAGCAGCGAGACGTCATGCTCACCCGAGCGGCCGCCAAACAGAATTCCTAAGCGTATTTTTTGCTTCAAGGGAGCTTCTCGGTAAGACTAAAGTCGCCGCCAAGCAAGCTTGTTCAAGCGTGCCTGGTCAGTCAAAGGATCTTCTTTCCCAACGCCGAAGCCGCCAAACCCACTCCCAAGATTGCCGTCTTGTTCATAACATCGATGATGGGGTTAATCTCGACCAGTTCGAAGGCGAGCATTTTTTTGCTGTCTGCGACCATTTCCATGGCCAAGTGGGCTTCGCGAAAGGTGATGCCACCTCGAACCGGGGTGCCGACGCCAGGCGCTTCGTCGGGGTCCACAACGTCCATGTCGAAGGAAACCACGAACCCCGCCGTCCCTTCGGTGGCAAATCCCAGGCTCTTTTCCATCACCGTTCGCATTCCCTGCTCGTCAACTTCCCGCATGGTGAAGACGTTTGCTCCCGACTCCTTCACGATGCGACGTTCACGGGCGTCGAGATCGCGCACGCCGATAAGGGCACAGTTTTTCGACTGGATCTTCGGCGCAAAACCAAAGATTTGGGCCAGCGGCTCGGGCCCACGGCCCAGCGTGGCGGCAAGAGGCATGCCGTGCACGTTGCCGCTGGCGCTGGTCTCCGGCGTGTTCATGTCGGCGTGGGCATCAATCCAGAGAACGCCGACCGCCTGGTCGCGATCACGATAAAACTTGGAGACGCCGGCCTGCGTGCCGATGGACATCGAGTGGTCTCCCCCCAGCGACACAGGAAAGTAGCCAACCTCCAAAATCTGATAGATCCGGTGTGCCACTTCCTGTGAGGTCTCCGCGATTTCCTTCAGGTACTTGGCCCGCCGATCTCCGAAGTGTTGCTCTTCAGGAAGCTTGACGTAAATGTTTCCTGCGTCCTCCACGTGGTGGCCGAGGCTCTTGAGCACATGGTTCAGTCCCGCCGCCCGCACGGCCGAAGGGCCCATGTCCACACCTCGCCGTTCCTGCCCCAAGTCAATCGGGACGCCGAGGACCCGGATTCTCAGCATGCTGCCACCAATGTGCGCCGGCGCGACAGCGCCAGACCTGTATGATATCTCGATTCTACCTCAGCAGAAACTGTTCGAGGAAAAGTACGACGGCATATTGCAGGTAATCGCTGTTCTGTTTCTTCGCGAAGCCGTGGCCTTCGTCCTTGCCGACAATATACCAGACCTGTCCGCCGTCCGCGCGCACTCTCTTGACGATCTGCGCGGATTCGGTTACTGGCACGCGGGGATCGTTCTGGCCGGCTGCCACCAGCATGGGGACGCGAATCCTGTCGGCGTTGGCCAGTGGCGAGATTCTTTCGAGGAACGCGCGCATCTTGGGATCGCGCTCGTCACCGTACTCGACGCGCCGCAAATCGCGGCGGTACTCCTGCGTGCTTTCCAAGAAGGACACAAAGTTGCTGATCCCCACGATGTCAATGCCGCAACGCAGTCGGGCGCTGTAATACGTCATGGTGGCCAGTGACATGTATCCGCCGTACGAGCCTCCCATGACCGCGATCCGCTGCGCATCCAAGTCCGGCTGCTTGGCGATCCAGTCGAGCAACGCGCCAATGTCCTTGACGGAGTCCTCGCGCAGGTAGCCATTGTCCAGCTTTGTAAATGTCTTGCCGTAGCCCGTCGAGCCACGCACGTTAGGCTCAACCAGCGCCATCCCCATCTCATTGATGAAGTAATTGTAGCGAGCCTGGAATCCCGACCGCGCCTGTCCCTCCGGCCCTCCGTGAATCTCGACGAGTACCGGATACGGCGGCTTGAACTTCGCAGGGGGCCGCGTCACAAAGGCGGCGAGCCTCCGCGGCTCGCCCTTCATCTGGTCGAAGGTCGGGTAATGAACCAGTCCTGCTTCCTGGAATTGTTCGGGGTTGAGCCCGCCGGTTTCGCTGAACGTCCAACGCTCGAGCTTTCCGGAATCCAGGTCGTACGAATACACGTCGCTGGGCGATCTGGCGGAGTTGATGTTGAATGCCAGTTCGTTGTGCTGGGGATGGAATTTCAAATTGAAGACCTGTCCCTTCGGCAGGCGCGGAGCCGGAAGCTCCTGGCCGGTGCGCGTGTCGAGAAGGTGCAGTTCACTGATTCCATCCACATTGGCGGTGAAGGCGAGGACCCAGCCGTCCTGCGAGAGTTCAAGATCTTCAATATCCCAGGGGATGCGGTCGGTGAGCGGCAAAAAACTCTTCGTCGCGAGGTCAAAGTAATGAAGCCGCCGGAATTCCGAGCCGCGGTCGCTGAGGAGATAGATTCCCTTCCCGTCTTTCGCCCAGAGGGCCGCGGCGTAGGCCACCTGCTCACCCGTCTTAGGCGTCAGGAGTTCGAGTTTGCCGGACGCCAAGTCGAATGAGTGGATGTAGCTCTCATTCACCGAAATTTCTTCGAGTAACAGCAAACGCGCATCGTCCGGCGACCAATCGAGTGGCGCCCAGGTGCCCTTCAGATCGAGCGCACGCTTCTCTGCGGAAGGGTGGGCAGGGTCAACCCAATAGAGGTCCGTGTCGCGGCCATTGCGGCGCGTGCTCATGTAAGCGGCCAACGTACCCCGATGATTGAACCGCAGTCCGGTATTACGGGATTTGCCATCCGTTAGCAGCTTGATGACGCCATCGGCAAGGTCGAAGCGATAATACTGATAGAACTCCGCGCCGCCGGTATCCATCATGAAAACGAAATAGTCCTTATCCCGCACGCGGGACGGGCACTGCGCCCCCAGTACGCGGTCGGGGAAAAAGGTAAGCTGCTGGCGATAGCCGGCCGGCGCGCTGACGCGGTGTACCTGGCTCGTATCACCAAAGCGCGTCAGGATGAGCATCGAACGGCCCAAGGGCTCCCAATCGGCAAAGACCGCGGCGCGCATGTTGATGTACTGGTTCATGCGCGCGCGGAGTTCCGCGGGAATGGGTGGGACGCCCTCGGCCACGATGCTCGGTGGAGGTCCCTGGGCAAGAAGGGTTGCGGCCACAAAAACGGCAGCGCCAAATACCAGTGCACGGATCCGGCAGAACATCATCGCTTCACCTCCGGAGATAGGTAGGGGCGGACGACGTGCGCCCCTGGGGGAGGACCTCCCCTCACGAGCGGCACGCACGATGGGTTCTCGACGCGCTTACGGCGTGAGGCGGTAAAGCATGCGGGGGAACGGACTGGTCTCGCGGATGTGCTCAAGGCCGTCGATCCTGGCCAGAGGTGTTCAATCTCCATGCGGGGACTCGCCGCCGGTTCGCAAACTAATCCAGCGGGTGCCTCCAGCGGAGTCCGGGAAACCGGCTGTAGTCGCGATCTGTTGTAATCCATTCACTCCCAGACTCAATGGCCAGAGCCGCCAGATAAGCATCCGGGACGAGGTTGCCTTTGACCCCCGCCACTCGGCAAAGGCGTGTGAAGATTTCCCAATGCCGAGCTCCCGGGGTCACGATCACACAATTCGGCCGGCTCTTGAGCTCCGATGCAAAGCCTAGCGCGTCTTCCATGGCGGTTGGAAACTTGAAGATCTCAGGATGGGTCACGATACGGAGAAATCCTGACAGCACCAGCTCTGACATTCCGTAGGCTCGGTCCGAACTAACCTGCTCCTCCAGCCAGCGGCGATAGGCGTGGTGATTGGGTGAGTCTCGACGGTGAGCATACACAAAGACGTTGACGTCAATCAGCACCATCGACGCCCTCCATTCGGTCGAGAAGCGAAGCCGTGTCATCCAGGTCGACATGGGGTTGGAGGCCCCCATGGCCAAACGTGGTGAGGCGAAACTTCCGGCGTCGCTGAGGCGGCTTGCGCCGGGCTAGCGTCTCGCGCAGTGCGTCTTCCAGGATCGCCCTCAAAGTTGTGCCTCTCTCCGCCGCCAGCTTTTTGGCTTCGCGCAGGAGTTGGTCGTCCAGACGAATCGTGGTTCGCATGCATCGAAGCATATGACCCGGACATCAATATGTCAAGACACGAGGTGAGCTGTGCCCTCACCCTGCGCTGCGCGCCGCGGCCTTCCGGGAGGCGAGGGGACGAGGGCCCATGCAGGTACATGTCGTGGACGCCTACGGCGTGAGGCGGTAAAGCATGCGGGGGAACGGAATGGTCTCGCGGATGTGCTCGAGGCCGCAGACCCAGGCCACCACGCGCTCGATCCCCATGCCGAAGCCCGCGTGCGGCACGCTGCCAAAGCGGCGCAAGTCCAGGTACCACCCAAAGGCCTGGCGTGGCAGGTTCGCTTCCTCGAGGCGCTTCACCAGCAGGTCATAGTCGGCAATGCGTTCCCCACCACCGATGATTTCGCCATAACCTTCGGGCGCCAGCATGTCCACGCACAGCGCTAAGTCGGGCCGCTGAGGATCGGGCTGCATGTAGAACGCCTTCACCTGGCTCGGATAACGGTGGACCAGCACGGGCGCGGCGAAACTTTCGGAGAGCAGGGTTTCGTCCGTGCCTCCGAAATCGCCCCCCCACCGGATTTCGCTACCTTTCTCCTGGAGGATCTTGACCGCCTCGTCGTAGCTTAGGCGAGGAAACGGCGGCGTGGTGCACTTCTCGAGTTTCGAGACGTCGCGCGCGAGGGTGTGGAGTTCCGCCCCGCATTTCTCCAGGACGCATCGGACGATAGAGGCCACCAATTCTTCGCCCAGCACCATGATGTCGTCGAGCCGCGCGAAGGCGACCTCCGGCTCCACCATCCAGAATTCCGTGAGGTGGCGGCGCGTCTTGGATTTTTCGGCGCGGAACGTCGGCCCAAAGCAGTAGGTCTTGCCGACGGCCATGGCGGCGGCCTCGTTATAAAGCTGCCCGGACTGCGTGAGGTAAGCCTTATCGTCGAAATAATCCACCTCAAACAAGGTGGTGGTGCCTTCGCAGGCCGCAGGCGTGAAGATGGGTGTATCGACCAGCGTGAAGCCGTGGTCGTCGAAGAAATCGCGCGCGGCTCCGATGATCTTGTGACGCACCACCAGGATGGCGCGTTGGCGCGTGGAGCGGAGCCACAGGTGGCGATGGTCCATCAGGAACTCGATGCCGTGCTCCTTGGGAGTAATCGGGTAAGGACCCTCACTGGGAATCTGTTGCAGCGCCTCCAGATGGGAGACCTCCAGCTCAAACCCGCCCGGAGCGCGCTTGTCTTCACGCACCTTGCCGGTAACGCGCACGGAGGACTCCTGGGTCAAGCTGCGCACCCGCTCAAAAACTTCCGGCGCAACTCTGCCGCTCACCACGACGCCCTGGATGATCCCTGTCCCGTCGCGGAAAAGCGGAAACAGGACCTTCCCACCTTCTCGCAGATTGTAGAGCCAACCTTGCATGAGCACTTCCTGGCCCACGTATGCAGAGACATTGCGGACTTCCACGATAGGGAGCAAGGCTGTTCTCCTCGCTAAGTTGTCGCGGCGGTCCCGCAGGCGCGGGACCGCCCATCGGTGGCGGCGCCAAGCCGCCTCGACGCTCAGCGGGTGTTGTCCATCCGCTCCATCACCTGCGCAAGCCGCGCCAGGGTAGACACTTCCGGCCCATAGCTCTGCAGTTCAAAGAGTATAGGAAGCTGGGCATCAGCGGCGCGGAAATCGCGGATGGTTTGATCCCAGTCGATGTCGCCGTCAAAGGGCATCAGATGCTCATCCTTCTCGCGGCAGTTGTCATGAACATGGGTCGAAGCGATGCGGCTCTTCAGCGTCTCGAATGCCGGGCGCACGCCGCAGGTCAGGTGCGCGTGGCCCACGTCAAAGCAGATCTTCAGGTCCAGCCGCGTGTAGTGCAAGAATTGCACCAGCCGCTCGGGCGTACCCAGCTCGTTCGGAATGTTCTCCAACAACAGCTCTGCGCCTCGCTCTTTGGCGTAAATCCTGAGGTGCTCCAGGGACGTGAGGGCGGCATCGTATTTCTCCAGGCCGTATTCTTCGTTAGGAAGGCCCATATGCACGATCAGGTAACGGAACGGGAGGAGCTCGGCAATGTCAATGGCGCGTTTGATCTCGTCCATCGATTGGATGCGCAGCCGGCGCTGGAGATGAGCCACGGAGACCGTCAGCCCGCCCAGCCGACCCCAATCCATATCGTCGAACAGGGGGGCGTGCAGGGAGTGGAGGGCCACGCCGTGGTCGGTGAACCACTGAGCCACGTCGCGCACGTGATTTGGGTCGTGGTAGTCCAGGTGCTGTCGAGCAGCAAAAATCTCCATCGCGCGCAACCCCGCGCCCAGGATTTGGTCCAGGATGTGCGAACTCAGCCGCTCGTTCACAAACAAGTAAGTGGAGAGCGCATACTGCATCAGTAGCCCACCGCCTTTCCATCTGACCGGGGGTCGGCCGCGCCAAACCGCCAGCCGGACTGGGGATCGACCTCAATTGCTTCACAGTCGCCCAGGCCGTAGACAAAGTCGAGCGGGTATCCGGCTTCCCGCAGCTTCTGGAGCGTGTCCGCGGAGAATCCCTGCCGTTCCAGCATCAGCCGATCAGGCATCCATTGGTCGTGGAAGCGTGGAGCGGAAACCGCCTGGCGAATGTCCATCTGGAAGACCAGGACGTTCAAAAGCACCTGGAGCACGGTGTTAATGATGGTTCCCCCGCCGGGCGACCCGAGGACGAGCCGAACCTTACCGTCCCGGAGGGCGATGGTAGGAGTCATGGAGGAGAGCGGGCGCTTGCGCGGGGCAATGGCATTGGCCTCGCCTTGAACCAGACCGGACATGTTGGGCGCCCCCGGCTTGGCGGCAAAGTCATCCATCTCGTTGTTCAGCAAAAAGCCTGCGCCCTCCACAGTGATCCCCGATCCGTAACCTCCGTTCAGGGTGTAGGTGTTGGCCACCGCATTTCCTTCGGCATCGACCACAGAGTAGTGCGTGGTTTGGCTGGACTCAAAGAGCTGAGGACTTCCGGGACGCACGGGCGCTTCGGCTTTGGCCTGAAGAATCTCCCCACGCAAGCGAGCGGCATATTGCGGCGAGGTAAGACCGGCGACTGGGACGGAAACGAAATCGGCATCGCCCAGATAAGCGGCGCGGTCCGCGTAAGCGCGCCGCATGGTCTCCGCGATCAGATGGATGGACTGATACGAATTCGGCGGGCCAAGGTCCACCGGCTCAAGCACGTTGAGCATTTCGATCAGGAGGACACCGCCCGAACTGGGTGGCGGGACCGTCAGGATCTCATAGCCCCGGAAGTGCCCGCGCAGAGGCTGGCGAATCTTGGCCTGATACTGCGCGAGGTCGGCCAGGGTGATAAGCCCGTCGTATTTCCTCATGGCCCTGACGATGGCTTCGGCCACGCGACCCCGGTAGAAAGCGTCTGGACCGCGCTGGGCAATCTCTTGCAGCGTGCGCGCCAAGTCTGGCTGTTTGAAAGTTTCGCCCGGCGCGTAGAACCGGTCGCCGCGGAGGAAAATGCGCCGCGACTCTTCAAACTTAGAGAGAAGCTGGCGGCCGGAAGAAAACGACTGGCTGAGCGAGTAACTGACGGGAAAGCCTCGGCGCGCCAACCGAATGGCCGGCTCAAGGACGCGTGCCAATCCCAGCTTTCCGTACTTCTGCTCAGCCAGAGCCAGGCCGGCAACCGTCCCCGGAACTCCCACCGCCCGCGCGCCCACGGTGCTTGACTCGGGAACTAACTCTCCGCGCGCGTCCAGATACATGGTGGGCGAAGCAGCCGCAGGCGCCTCCTCCCGATAGTCCACCACCACAGCTTCACCACTGGCCAAGCGAATCAACATGAAGCCCCCGCCGCCTATGTTGCCGGCCGCCGGGTACGTCACCGCCAACGCAAACCCTACGGCCACAGCCGCGTCCACCGCGTTGCCACCCGCCCGCAGAATTTCTACACCTGCCTCAGAAGCCTGGGGTTCACTTGAAGCCACCATGCCATGCTGTGCCGCAACGGGAGTGAAGGGAAACGCCGTGAGGGTGAGGGCCAGGGCAGAAAGCGGAAGGAACAGCTTTATTGCGAACCCGCGGTGCACGTTGCCTCCTCAAGACTGCCAAGCGCGGGAGCAAGCCCTCGGCAGTCCACGAACTACGAGCGGTATCGTCAGGAGCAAAGCCTACTGAAAGAACCAGAAAGCGTCAAGGCACAGCACCAGGAACCAGTCGACAGTTAACAGCCAACAGCTAAGACCGAAGCCCGACTGACATTACATATGTTAGGTTCGAAAGCATCCGACCTGCCTCCGGGGGGGCAGATGCGGTTCGGCACAGACAGGCGGGCTACGGCGTGTCATCCTGAGTCCCGATCGGATCGGGACGAAGGATCTTTCTCATTTCGCTCAGGCTGAACTCCGCGAAGAATCCCTGTATTTGACCGTCTTGCGCCGTTTGCAGGAACTGCTGAGAAGCTTCGCCATGAAAATAGTCGAGAGCCCCATTGGAAGCTGGGGCTTTAGCTTTGCACCGCACTGGGCTGTGCCGAAAGCACCATGGAGTGCGGGGCGCCGGAGCGACACGCCGCCTTGGAACGCCACTGTGGAGGCGTCCCGATGCATCGGGACGCACTTCAAGGCGCTTCGCGCGTTTCCAATCACAGTCGCGAGCCAAAGCCCCATGATGTCTGCTCTCAACATGACAACCTTCGCCGTCCGTCAGGTGACGGATTCCCCAGAATGCCCCGCCGCACCGGGCCACCGCAGGACCCAACGCCCCCCAACCCGCCCCCGTCGCCTTCATGCGGTCGTCAGGCCCCGAGCGGCCCAATCCGAACGTCCTCTTCGCCAACACGACGTGGGTTAGTAAGCATTTCGTCCGAAACCAAGAGGTGGATACGGTTGAATTCCAGACGGACTCCGTCGAGCTTCTTACGCCATCGCTCGGTGCTGCCGTCTGACCGACACGGTGAACGCGCTATAGAGCCGAAAGCTTTCGTGCCCTAGTTCTTGTTGAGGTCATCAAGAATTGACTCGACGCGCCTGACGCCCCATTCTTTTCTGAAGCGTCTACCGGCCTCGCTTTTCGTACGCAGCCTGACTAACGCAGACACGGGCGCGTCGAGGATGGTGCGGGCACGATTCCTGAAGTCTTTCAGGGCGTTCCCGCACTTGAACTGTAGAGCGATCCCGCCGTCAAAGCAGCGCACCTCATACGCCTCCGCAGTGAAAGGCCTGAATTTGTCTCGCAAAGCGCGGCGAAGGTCTTCGTCGCTGCCGACGGCCTCAAAAACGCGACCAGCGAACTCCCGCATTTTCTCAACCCCGTCAGGATGTCCGTTGAGCTTCATGATGGCTAGGACTGTGAAGTGCCTGCAACGGTCTGGCATGAGAACGTGATTACCTGCCAGCCAGGAGGTGGCTCCCTGCTTCGCAAGGAGATCCTTCAGCTTCGCGTAGTTCACTTCGTCATCTTGCCAGACAGCGGTTAAGGAAAGGATATGTACCAAGGCCGTGGCAGGCCAGAATCGTGTCGTTGCGTGCACATGTTCTTGACGCTCTCCCTTCAACGAGTGAGCGAAAATCCTGGTCAGGCTGATTCGGATAGAACCGCTCCTGGCCCGCCTGAGAGGAAACCGCCGGCGGTGGCCCCCCTAACGCCTAGGGGCGTCAGAGGGCGAGCCCCGTGCCATCTGGTAGTGGGGCGAGCCGGATGTCTTTACGTCGTAGCCCCAACGAATTCTCGGACATCAAGCTGAACGCCCGAGCGGGCAGCGCGTTCGGCGGCAGCGAGGATTTGGCAGCTGACATCTTCCGCCACGTAGGCCTCGCCGCAATTGCCGCACACTTCTGCTGGGACGGCCTTGAAGACCAGCGTCGTGGTCTCCCGCTCGAGCGTGACGGCGGTGCGGCCGGGCCGGGTTTCCCCGCCTTTACAGATCACGCACTTCATGTCTTCCTTCTTCTGAAAACTTGCGGAGCCATCACTGCGATGTTGGCGCCCTGCCGTCTGTCTACAGAACCCTCCGCTTGCTCCTTTGTGCCCCCGCCCGAATGTCCTGGCGTAGCCAGTCATTGACCACTGCTCCGATGCTGGCGTCATTCTTCCTCGCCCGCTCGCGGACCACCTTGGCAACGTCGGGCTCGAGAAAAACAGGGATGTTTAGTTCCACCCCCGAGCGGTAGAACTTCCCGCGTTGCCCTTTCGAGAAATCATATTCCTTCTTCATCGCTCAATTTCCTCGTACTGCCTGGTTTCACGCTTAGTTGCTTTTCGTGCCGAAATGATGCGTATCTTCCACTCTTCCGCCGCGACCTCGGTAAAGGTGTGGACGAGAACCAGGACCCTTCCGTGAGTGTCCCGGCCAATGGTCACCCATCGTTCTTCCGCTTCGCTGTGCTCTTGGTCAAGGACGGAGACAGCTAACGGATCCAGAAAGAGTTCGGCAGCACGCTCGAAGCTGATCGCGTGCTTGCGCAGATTCTCCCTCGCCTTGACAGGGTCCCACTCGAAAGTGTAGCGCAACACTCACCCACCGCCTGGAACAAATAACACCCACGCTGAGACAACCTAACTCCTGTTTAGGCTGGCCTCGATGAAACCGGTCCTGGTCGGCCTAACACCAAACTGCCCGCGGCCACCCCGGCAGCCGACGGACAACCGCTTTGATTATAACCTCTTCTTCAATGTCCACCAGCTTTCCTCGCAGCCAGCTAACGCGGATTCATTCTTGCGGCTCGGGCCGGCCTGCCCACTGCATTCTGCCCACTGCCGCCTTCAAAGCCGCTCCGCGCTTCCTTCAAGAATCCCCACCCAAGAGCCGCCCCGACAAATCGGGACGCTACGCTTGCTGGCGAACACAACAGCCCTTGGCGCCATGCACCCCCCTAGACCGCGGGACCCCGCGCGTGATCTTAGGTTAACGCTTGGTGGATGCTAGAGGGATCGTGCTTAGCGGGGAGGCCTTCGTCCCGGCTGAAAGCGGGACAGGGCCGGGCATCAGACCCTGCTCCCGAGAAATCCCCCAAAGCTCATCAGGCTATGCTCGGCTGGCTTCGCTCGCGTTTGACCCAGCGGTACGCCGGGAGGGAATTCTTCCAGAAGAACTTCTCGGCAACGGCTGTGCCCTTCCCAGTGAAGTACTCGCGAACCACGTTCAGCACCTGCGGGTATGACCCCGAGTGATCGCTGTTCGGCCAGTCGCTGCCATAGATCAGGCGGTCTGGGCCGAAAATCTCCCAGAGCTCATCCAGTGTCGCTCGGTAGAAATTCAGGTCATCGGGGACTCGAGCGCCAACACGCCGGAGGACCTCAGAGACCTTGATGTAGACTTGGGGGCGTTTCCCAATCTCCCTTAGATTTGCCTGGAGGGCACGACGAGCTGGCAACTCCGTAGGCAGTTCCATATGGGGTAAGTGATCGATCACCACCCGCAAGCTGGGAACTCGGTCCGTGAGCCGGACCACAGCCAAGATCAAAGCGGAATCCGGATTGGCGACATCCAATTCCAGGCCGGCATCCGCAAGGGCTTTAAGATCGGAAATGAACTCTTGTCTATCGAGCTGGCCAACGAGATTCCTCCCCCACAGATTCCCGTTCCTAATGCCGCGAAACAAGGGGTTCTGGTGGAACCTTTCCAAATGCTTTCGGAAGTCCGGCTTGCCCGGCTCCAAGTTCCCGACGGTACCGACAATAATCGTGTCTTTAGCTGCGATGTCCAGAACCCACTGGTTGTCCTCTAACCAGGGGCTGCACTCAACCTCCATCGCGCCGACTATACCAAGTCCTCTGGTGACCTGCCGATACCGGTCGGGCAATGCGGGCTGGTACAGAAGCACATCATCCTTGTCAGGCCAGGGCACGCCCTGCGGGCGTCTTGGGTCAAAAAGATGAATGTGCGTGTCAATGATCGGCATGGATGCGGTTGGTGCGCCCGGAGCCAGACCCGCAATGCCGCCCGCCACACCTAGAAATGTTCTCCGATTCATGGCTGCGATTCTACCATTCCTCTCCATTCTCATTTCCTCCGATCGCGTGCGTTAGCTCCCAACTATTCGTACCGCAGGGCGACCATCGGGTCCAGGCGGCTCGCGCGCAGGGCCGGAATGTACCCTGCCGCGCAAGCAACGAGCGCCAGCCCACCCGTGGCCAGCGCCAAGGTTGATGGGTCATGCGCCGTCACGCCGTAGAGTTGGCTCGCGACCGCCCGCATGAGCGCCAACGAAGCGGGCACGCCCGCTCCCACTCCGATCGCGACCAGCAACAGCACCTCGCGCATGACCATCCAGATCACCTTTCCCGGCTCGGCCCCCAGCGCCATCCGGATGCCGATCTCGCGCCGCCTCTGTGCGACGGTATACGCCATCACGCCATACAGCCCGATGGTCGCCAGCAGCGTGGCCAGGAAACCGAACACCGTCGACAGGCTCGCAATCATCCGTTCGGTGGTGAGCGAGTTACTGATCTGCACCTCTGTAGTCCGCATATCGTAAATGGGCAAGGTCGGATCAAGTTCCCGGACTCTCGCGCGCACGACGGGCATCAACTGCTGCGGATCGAAAGTCGTTCGCAGGTATACGGTCATGCTGCCGACGGAGTGACTCCCGAGATACGGGATAAACGCCTGCTCCGGGATGTCGTCGCGCAGGTTCGTGTACTTGATATCCTTCACCACGCCGATGATCTCCATATCGGTCCGTGTTCCCGGATCGACCCCGAAGCCGAGGTGGCGACCGATGGGGTTTTGCCCGGGGAAATAGCGCCGCGCGAACTTCTCGTTGATCATCACCGCCGTCGGTGTCCAGTCGTCCGGCTTCGGTCCGTGCTTGACCTCGTGGTTATCCTGGAGTGCAAAGTCCCGCCCCGCAACGATGGGCACGCCGAGGGTGGCGAAATAGTTCGGGCTGATCTCATTCATGTACGCCACCGCATAGCCATCGGGTCTCGCAGGCCTGTAGCCCTCCACCCTCATCGCATAGGTCGATTGATTGTTCTCGAGAATACGCATCCACGCCAGGCCAACGGATTGAACTCCCGGAATCGAGCTGAGGCTCTCCGTTAACCGCTGGTAGAAAATCTTCGATCGTTCGGGTGTGTAGCCGCCGAGCGATGGGTCAATACTGAACCCCACCAGCCGCTCCACGGGGAAGCCCGGACCCAGACTGCTCAGGTTATTCAGACTGCGGAGGAAAAGCCCTGCGCCGATCAATAGCAATAGTGAAAGCGCCATTTGGGCGACGACCAGCGTCTTGCGCAGCCCTCGGTGCCCACCGCCCACCACCGCGCCTGCCTGATCTTTCAGTGTCTTCCCGATATCCGGCTTAGTCGTCTTCAGTGCGGGCACGAGCCCAAAAATGAGTCCGGTCAGAATCGTCACCGCCAGCGTAAACAGAAGAATGCGAAAATCGGGCGCCGTGGAAATACTCAAGCCTGCGGAATCCGGCGGCAGATAGACAGCCATCAGCGCCTTGTCTGCCCAAAAGGCGAAGGCAAGACCAGCGAGCCCGCCCAGCGCAGAAAGACAAAGGGTTTCGATCAGCAGTTGACACACAATTCGTCCCCGGCTCGCGCCGACCGCCAGCCGCACTGCGATCTCCTTCTGCCTGCCGGTCGCCCGCGCCAGCAGGAGGTTCGCAAGATTGGCGCAAGCGATCAGCAGGACAACACCGGTAATCGCCATCAGCACCCAGAGCGGTGTGGAAAGCTCGCTCCGGAAATAGGAGGGGCCCTGCGACCCGGGCAAAACGTCGATCCAGCACTTGAGAAATTGCTCCCGGGTATACGCTGAGGCGTGAGCGAACGCGGCCTCGCGCACCTCCATCTCGAGCATGGAATGCATGAAGGGCTGGAGCGACGCCTTCGCCTGCGTCTCGGTCACACCCGGCTTCAAGCGCCCGAAGGCATTCACCCAGCGGGTGGCGCGGTCCGTGAGAAAATCCGGGCGGCCTACCACTATCTGTGGCTGCATCATGACCGGAACGAACAGTTTCGGCGAATATCCCAGTTCCACGCCATCAAAACCCGCTTGCGCGACGCCGATGACAGTCATGTCGTGCTTGTTCACCGTCAATGTCTTTCCGAGAATCGCCGGATCGCCGCCGAACCGCTGCTTCCAGTAGTTGTAATTCAGCACCACCAGCGGATGCCCATTGGGAACGCGATCGTCTTCCGGTGTGATGGTGCGTCCTAGAGCCGTGGTAACACCGAGAACGCCGAAGTAAGTTCCTGATACCAGCTCAGCTTCCACGCGCTCCGCCCGCCCCCCGAACGTAAGGCTCACGCGAGTCGGGAAGCGGCAGAACATTCCCGAGAAAACCTCATTGTGATCCTGGAAATCGCGATACATCGGATACGAGATCGCGTCGCGGCCCCAGTTATAGCCCATGTAGCGGCCGCGCATGGTGAGCAGCACCAGTTGTTGCGGCTCCTTCACGGGCAGGAGCCGCAGCAAAATCTGGTCGAGCAGCGTGAAAATTGCGGTATTCGCGCCGATGCCGAGCGCCAAGGTCAGTACCGCCACAATAGTGAAAACCGGGTTCTTCGCCAGCACGCGTGCGGCATACCGAATATCTCCAACTATATTGCCCATTGGCCTCACCCTCCAGAAACTCTTTTTGTTAGACGAAGAGTCGAGAAAAACGTTTTTGCGGTGATTGAAAAGGTCGTCGCCACTGAAGCCAAATGCGTCCTGGGAAACCCAATTCATCAAAGTGGGTGGAGGGGACCGTCGGGACAGGCCGAGATAACTGGGCGTATAGCCGGCTTTCCCGAGAAGCGGCGTGGCGGGCGGATAGCTGTCGAGAATCAACCGTTGACACCACGTACCCTCCTAGAGCGCAGGGCCGCCCGCTGCTTAGGTTAACACTTGCGGGGGCAGCCACGCGGGTAGCATCTTTGATACAATTCGCCCTTCCTACTTTCGCCCCGTTGCTGCGACCCCTGCGATGTACCGACGGGGAAGCTTTGTGCCCTAGTCAGGGCCGCCGCATGACAAATGAAAGCTATCCAGGAGGCCTCTCTTGCTAAAGAAAGCCCTAATCGGTGCGGCCCTCGCCGCCATGTTGCTCCACACGCTCTTCGCGGTGGTGCGTTCCGTGGAGGCAGCAGATTTCCCCCGTCGGCCCAAGCTGGTCGTTATCGTGGTAATTGACCAGTTCCGTTACGACTACCTGGTACGCTTCCGGCAGCAATTCGTGGAGCGCGGCTTCAACCTCTTGTTGAATGGTGGGGCTAACTTCATCGACTGTCGCTACGACTACGCGTCCACATCAACGGGGCCGGGGCACGCCTCGTTGTTCACCGGGGCTTACGGCGACATTCACGGGATTGTCGAGAATAGGTGGTATGACCGCGCTCTCCATCGGCCGGTCTACTGTGTTGAAGACCCTGAGGCAAGCGCGGTGGATGGGCCAGAAGGTTCAGGGGCTGGCCCGGGGGTTTCTCCGCGAAACCTGATGGGCAGCACGATAGGCGATGAACTAAGGGCCGCGACCGATTTCCAGTCCCGCGTCATCACCATTTCTCTCAAGGATCGGGCGGCGGTTCTGATGGGAGGACACACCGCCAACGCCGCTTACTGGTTTGACCCCAAGGCCGGACACTTTGTCACGAGCACGTACTACATGCCGTCCCTTCCCGCATGGGTTGGTCAATTCAACGATCGTAATCCACCCAAGGCCTATTGTGGGAAGTCTTGGCAACCGCTGCCTGAAACTCCAGGCGGTGCCGGGACGGTCTTCAAGGAGCCCGCTAGCTCGCCCAAAGAGCCGTGCCCAAACCGCGGTTTCCTAACTTGGATGGCGGGAACTCCCTTCATGAACGAAATCGAGTTGGACTTCGCTCGGGAGGCCATTAAAGGCGAACGCCTTGGTCAGGAATCGACCACCGACCTACTCGCTATTTCCCTGAGCGTAAACGACAACATCGGACACGCGTTCGGACCCTATAGCCCCGAAGTTGCTGACGCTACCTTGCGCACTGACCGTTACCTTGCCACTTTCTTTGCCACCTTGGACAAGCTGGTGGGACTGAACAACGTCTGGATTGCTTTCTCCGCAGACCATGGGGTAGCGCCTAATCCAAGGTTCGTCCGGGAGCATAACTTGGGCTTGGGCTTGTTTAGGCCGGAAGCCGTAGAGGCGTCCATTCAGCGAGCCCTTTCCCAGTCGTTCGGGGAGGACCGCTGGGTTGATTTGAGCGAGGGGGCCTCGCTTTATCTGAACCTGACAGCACTGCAGAAGCACGGAGTTGACAGGGCCAGAGCGGAGGCCGTGGCGGCGGAAGCGGCACTCGCGGTTCCGGGCGTTGAGGTCGCCTTCACGCGAAGCCAGTTGCTTACCGGCTCCCTTCCGAACACGCCCTTAGGGCACAAGGCCGTCCGCAGCTTCTACGCACAGCGGAGTGGGGACGTTTTCCTGATCGTGAACCCTTACGCCATTGCAAGCTCTAACGAAAGCGCCGCAACCCATGGATCCCCATGGAGTTACGACGCTCAAGTTCCCCTGATCCTTTGGGGATCTGCGTTCAAGCCCGGAGTCTATGCAACACCTACTCAACCGATTGATTTGGTCGCGACATTGGCCGCCGTGCTTGGCCTCACCCAACCGTCCGGGGCGGAAGGGAAACCCCTCATTCAGGCCATCAAGCAGGAGCCTTAAGCTTCCCATGCATGGCCCCAGGAAACGCATCCTCAAAGATAATTAGACTGACTGGCCTTAAATTCTCAACCGATGAGATGGTAAATCAGACCAACTGGACTAGTTATCCTGCGCAATGACGTTTCCCTGAGATTTCGGTTGACAAACGCTGCCGACTTCCGTAAAGTGTTTCCCGTCTGGTTCTCCCATCCTAGTGAGCCTGTTCGTGGCCAGCCTTGCCTGGTCAAAGCTACGCATTTGAGCTTGGAGGTTGAATGCGGAAACTGGTTATTGGCTGCGCGGTGGCAGGTCTGATTGCAATGTCACCCAAGTCCGATCCGGGACTATCAGCTTCCATTGGGCTGCGTCCATCAGCAAGTTCGCAGGCAGATAAGGGAAGAGGGAATCGGGAGTGCGAATATGGGCTAGCAAGCTGGTATGGCAAAGAGCATCAAGGCAATACCACAGCGAGCGGAGAACTGTTTGATTTAAAGAGACTTACCGCTGCTCACCGCAACCTTCGAATAGGGACTACCGTCAAAGTCACCAACCTAGCAAACCATAGGATAATCCTCTTGCGAGTTAACGACCGCGGCCCCACGAACAGCCGGCGACTCATTGATATCTCCTGGGCAGCGGCCAAGCAGCTCGGATTCCTGAAGGCCGGATTAGCGCGGGTCCAAGTAGAAGTCGTAACCTATCACAAATAGGCCAATCCAAAGCAGGTGGCCGCGGTAAATCAGACCGAGCGAGAGTCGACCTGCCTCAGAATCGCAGACCGGAAGTGAAGGGTCTGCCCCGACCTAGGTAGTCCGACTGCCCCCAATTCCAGGGAAGCCGAAGGGACGACCCGTCAGGCGTTAGATTGGCGGAATCGTAGACCTGAGGTGAAACGTCTGCGCGAGCCCGCGCTACCTGGTCCTAAAGCCTGGAAGAGCCGCAGGTTCAGAGGACGGAACCTGCGCTTGTATCTACCTACTGCCGCCTGGGTGACTTTCTGGTTTCACCTCCGTCTAATTCCTTGACGAAGCAAATTGCAGGTCTGCAGACCGGGCCAGCAAGCTCAACACACGGAACATTCTTCGGCTCGGTGGCGTATTCCAGAATATAGAGGGAGAAGCGTTCTCGTAGACTGAGGAAAAACGATGGCGAACCACAAGAATCATAAGCGGCGGCGCTGGCTGCTGGTGGGGATAGTCGGGGTGCTGGTGGTGGGCGGCGGTTTTGGAATTGCCGCAGCGTTGCGGCCCAACCACCAGATTGACTCCTCAAAGCTAGGCACGGTCACGCGGGGTGACCTTGCCCGTTCGGTGGTGGCCACAGGCAAGATCGAGCCCTTGGCGAAGGTGGAGGTCAAGTCCAAGGCGAGTGGCATTGTGGAAAAAATCTTCGCGGATTATGGCGACCACGTAAAGCAGGGCAAGGTTCTGGCGGAGCTCGACAAGGAACAGTTGCGGGCGCGGGTCGCCGAAGCCCGCGCCAACTTGCAGGCCGCCCAAGCTGCGGTGGAGTCCGCGCAAGCCACCTATGAGCGCAACGTCGTGGATGCCCAGGGTCCTGACCTGCCCTTCCTGAAGGCCACCATGGAACGCAATCGCAAGCTTGCGGTCGAGGGGCTGGTTTCCGCCTCGGTTCTGGACGACTCCGAAAAGACTTATCAGCTTGCCTTGAACAAGCAGTTGTCCGCGCAGCGCTACCTGGTCGTCAGCCGTGCGGAGATTAGTCGTGCCAAGGCGCAGGTGGCGCAGATGCAAGCGGCGCTGGACAGCGTGGAAGAGGACCTGCGCAATTCGACCATCGTCAGCCCCATGGACGGCCTGGTGCTTTCGCGGGACGTGGAAGTCGGCGACGCCGTCAGCTCGATCCTGATCTTAGGCTCGCAAGCCACCAAGCTCATGACGCTGGGCGACGTGAGCGAAGTCTACGTCAAGGGCAAGGTGGACGAAGTCGACATCAGCAAGGTGTACTTCGGCCAGCCCGCGCGCATCGTGGTGGAATCTCTCAAGGATAAGAAGTTTCAGGGGAAGGTGACGAAGATATCTCCCCTCGGCGTGGAGAAGGACAACGTGACGACGTTTGAGGTCCGCGTCTCCATCCAGAACCCTACTGGCGAGCTCAAGGCGAACATGAGCGCCAACGCCGAAATCATCCGCGAGGAAAAGCACAACATTTTGCAGATTCCCGAGGCAGCGGTGATTTACGACAAGGATCGCCATACCCTCGTCGAGACCCCTGATCCCGGGTCGAAGACGGGCCGGCGTAAGCTTGCCGTAAAACTCGGAATTTCGAACGGCATCAAAACGGAGTTGGTGGAAGGCCTCAAAGAAGGCCAGCAGGTGATACTGCAATAAAGATGCTTTCAGCGCTCGGCTATCAGCAGTCAACCAGGACAGAACTTCCCGACCGATTGCTGAGGGCTGACTGCTGACGGCTGAAGGCTCAGCCCATGGTGTTTCGTGATCTCCTTCTCGATACGTTGCGGACGCTCTGGTCGCATAAGCTGCGCACCTTCCTCACCATGTTCGGGATCGCCTGGGGCATCATCTCCATCACCCTCATGATTGCCGCTAGCGAAGGCTTACGCGTGGGCCAGATCCGGCAGCAGGAAACCTTCGCCAAGGATTTGATGATCATCTTCAGTGGCCGGACGAGTCTGCAAGCCGGAGGATTGCGCGCGGGCCGGCCAGTCAATTGGCAAGCCTCGGACGCCGCGGCAGTGAAAGCTGAATCGCCCGCCTGCCGCTACGTCCTGCCGGAGCTGGGGCGCAGCAGCGGCCTAACGGTGCGAAGCCTTTATAACAACGGGGCCCCTAACGTGACGGGTTCGTATCCGCCCTTCGCCGAAATTCGCTCGGTTCGCGTCGAGGCCGGCCGGTTTTACGACTGGGGGGACGAGTTGCAGGCTCGTCGCGTAGCCTTTCTGGGCACCAACATCAAAAAGCAGCTCTTCGCTACCCGTCCCGCCGTGGGCGAGACCATCAGCATCAACGGCATTCCTTTCACTGTGGTCGGGGTAATGAGCGCTAAGGACCAAAACAGCAGCTATGACGGCTGGGATGTGGATAAGGTGTTTATTCCTTTTAGCAGCATGCTCCGCGATTTCCCCAACAAGCCCCCACTCCTCCCCGACAGCCTTGACCGCCTGCTGGTGGTACCCCAGTCCCTGGGAGAACATGAGGCCTGCAAGTGGCAAGTGCGCCGGGCGCTGGGCCGCATTCACAACTTCGACCCTCACGATAAAGAAGCCGCGCCTATTTGGGACACGGTCGAAGGCGCCAAAGCGTTTGAGAAGCTCATGGATGCCATGAAGTACTTCCTGGGCGCCATCGGCATCACCACCCTTCTGCTGGGCGGCATCGGGGTGATGAACGTCATGCTGATTGCGGTGCGCGAGCGGACGCGTGAAATTGGCGTGCGCAAAGCGGTGGGCGCCAGTGCGCGCGCCATCCTAGGACAGTTTTTCGTCGAGACGCTGATCGTGGCCTTCTTGAGCGGCGGACTGGGGATGGGCATCGCCTATGGCCTCTGCGCGCTCGTCAACCTCATTCCCATGCCGGCGTTCTTCGCCGGCCTGCTGCCGACGTGGCAGTCCGCGCTGCTGTCCTTTGCCACGCTGGGGATGGTGGCGGTGCTTTCCGCCCTCTACCCGGCCCACCGTGCTGCTACCGTGGACCCGATTGAAGCGCTGCGGTACGAGCCCGGTGGGTAGGGCGTCCGTAGTCAGTTGTCCGTTGTCGGTTGCAAAAAGCGGATCGTGACAACGGACTACGGACCACGGACCACGGACGCATTATGTTGAGAGAAGTCCTCATTCAAGCCTGGCTCTCCCTGCGGCGGCAGCCGTTGCGCAGCTTCCTCACCATGCTGGGGATGGTGTGGGGAATCGCCGCCGTGGCCCTCCTCATCGCTTACGGCAGCAGCCTGCGTTCGGTGGTCGTGGCCGCTTTCGACGCCTTCGGCAAGGGCGCCGTCATCTGCTGGCCGGCGCAAACCAGCGAGCAGGCGGGCGGCGAACGCGCCGGCAAGCACGTAGTCTTTGAGAAGGTGGATGTCGAGAACATCCGGCAGGAAGCCACCTTGGTGAAGACCGTGTGCATGGAGACCGTCCGCTGGCTGCCCATCTCCTACGGCGACCGCCTGGCGGACACGGCGATTCGCGGCGTCTGCCCCGAGTACGGAGAGATGCGCAACGAGGTCCCCAGCCAGGGCCGCTGGATCAGTCCTGAAGATGAGCTCGAGCGCCGGCGCGTGGTCTTTCTCGGTTATCGGCTGCGCGAAAAGCTCTTCGCCGGCCGGCCCGCTGTCGGCGAGACCGTGCGCATCAGCGGCATTCGCTTTACGGTCATCGGAACGATGGACATCAAAATCCAGGACAGCAACTACTTCAGCAGCGACGACGAATGCGCGTGGATTCCTTATTCTGCGGCGGGCGACATCTGGAATACCCGCTATGCCAGGGTGCTGGTGTTCGAACCCCGCGCGCCGCAATTCGAGAAGCAGGCCATGGCGCAAGTCCGCGCGGCGGTGGCCAAGCGCCAGCGCTTCTCTCCCACCGACGAGCGCGCCATTATGATGTTCGGCCGGGAGCAGTTTCGGCCCATCATTGATGGCATCACTATCGGCTTCGAGTTTCTGTTCACTTTTGTGGGCGCGCTAACGCTGGGCATCGGCGGCGTCGGGCTGATGAATATCATGCTGGTGTCTGTGGACGAACGGGTACGCGAGATTGGCTTGCGGCGGGCCCTCGGCGCCCGGCGGCGCCACATCCAGGCCCAGTTTCTTGCGGAGGCGCTGGTGCTCACCCTGCTGGGCGGGGTGCTTGGCATCCTGCTGGCCTACGGACTCTCCGCCGCCATCGGGACCTTGCCGCTTTATGGCCCTCTCTATGAAGACACCTCCGGCAAAGGCGATATCCACCTCTATATCTCGGTGAGCACCGTGGGGGTTTCGACGGCTATCCTCATCCTCGTGGGTGTGCTCAGCGGCTTATTCCCCGCCCTCCGCGCCTCTCACCTCAATCCCGTCGAAGCGCTGCGGTACGAATGAATTGTGAATTATGAAAGACAGGAAGGCAGCGCGCTGCTCGCTCCCCCCAGCCTTCAGTCCCTGGCACCTGAAACCTGACACCTCGCACCTGCCCTTCCGGGGGCGGGAGAGCACCAGCTACACCCCTCTCGATATACCTCTAGGATGGCGTCCGCCCGAGTCCATCGAGTCCAGCGTGGCTGAACAGAACCTACCTAGCCGCTATTAACGGACGCTTTTCCCCATCTGGTTAGGGATGACCCTACAGAAACACCAACTTGGTGCCGATAAAAAATGATGGGGATCAGAGGATTACGACACCCGGCATCGCTCGGGCTAGCGGCGGTTGTGCTTGGGGTTAACCGGTGTATCACATCTGCTGCCATTCTCATTCACAACAACGAAGTCCTGATCCCTGGTCCTGACCACTTGGTCAAGTACGACGCGGCGCGCCTTGGAGACCTTCGCGCTGCAGGTAGAGGAAATCGATTGCGTGCCTTTGGACATGGTGATGACGGAAATCGATGGGCTGGAAACCTGTCGCAGGCTGCGTGCGCTCCACCCGCAGGCCCCCGTCATCCTCTCCTCCGGGTATAGCGCCGACACTCTTATGCCGGAAGCACACGAAACCAAGGGGAGCGACTTCATTGGCAGGCCATAGACGCTCGAAGCCCTCTCTCAGGCTGCCCGGAGAAATGCGCACTGGCTGACGTGGGCTTTGGAAACGGAATCTCAGTTTGGCGACGGAGAAGCCAACCACGGCGCGCTGGAAGCAAAAGAGTGCGAGGAGCCGGCGAGGGGCAAGCTCATGAAGATTCTGGTCGCTGAAGACGACGCGGTCTCCTGCCGCGCGCTCGAAGCCACTTTGAAGAGATGGGGCTACGAGGTGGTAACGGCTGCCGACGGAGCGGCCACGTGGGATGCGTTCCAGGCTGAGGCGGGGCCCGATTTGGTACTCCTGGATTGGATGATGCCGGGAATGGACGGTCTGGAGGTCTGCCACAAAATCCGGGCGCGCCCCCAGACCCTGCCCACGTACGTGATCCTCCTCACCGCGCGAGGCGGTCGGGAGGATGTGGTGCGCGGCCTCGAGGCCGGCGCCGACGACTACATCACCAAGCCCTTTGACCCCAAGGAACTGCACGCCCGAGTGCGCGTCGGCCAGCGCATCATCGAGCTCCAGCGCAGCCTCGCCGAGCGCGTGCGCCAACTGGAAGAGGCCCTGGCGCGCGTCAAGCAGCTCCAAGGGTTGCTGCCCATTTGCTCCTACTGCAAGAGAATCCGTGACGACCAGAACTACTGGCAGCAAGTGGAAAGCTACCTCAGCGAGCATTCCGGAGTGCAGTTCAGCCACGGCATCTGTCCCGAGTGTTACGAGAAGTTTGTGAAACATGATCTGGAAAAATTGCAGCGGGAGGTGGAGCCAACCCAATGACCCCTGCCCTCCGCGCCTCTCACCTCAATCCCGTCGAAGCGCTGCGGTACGGATGAATGGTGAATGGTGAATTATGAAAGACACAAAGGCGACGTGTTCTGCAATTCATAATTCAGAATTCATACTTTCTTGAATAGCACAAGCAAACGCACCATCAGGTCACTCCTCCGGGACCCGCGATATGCAACGCGGACACGAGCGAAAGACCACTCACGATTCCATGACGGGAGTCTAAGCCGGACTTCGAACGCGTTTCGAGTTTCCACTTTCGAGTTTCTTGGTTCTAGAACCCCTGGTCCCGGGGTTTCAGTCCCTAGCCCCCAGTCCTTAGCACCTGAAAATCGGTAGCGCGCACTTGTTCGAAACTTGGTCGCCGTGGCGGGCGGCTTTTCGTTGGGGGACGGTAACGACCGCAGCGCCCCGCGTCCCTAGCACCTGTCCTTCTGCCCCAGCACCTAACACCTGACACCTGAAATCCGCCCTTCCAGCCCGACTCTCTGGCACCTGAAACCTAACAGCCCGCACCTGCTCTTCCGGGTGGGGGCGGGCGGACATTTTCCCATCTTGACAAACCTTGGGTGCTGACTCTCCCGAAGCGTGCGGGGCCAGGGGATATCCAGCACCGGGATATTGCCCTTGCGCAACAAGCCATGGAGCGCCGCCACACCCTTGCTCTGAATCTCCTTCCACTTTGCGAGCTGCACGTCCGGTGGTCAGCCCAGGGCGTCGTAGACCCCGTGGTCTGACTGGTTGGGCCGCGTCCCCGTCGAGTTGGTTCTTGGAACATCGCTCAAGTTTCCTGTCAATACCGCCGATTAAGGGACGAGGGGGATTGGAGCCACGTCACCCCGGTGCGCCTCTGGAGGCCATCTCGGGAGGGGTCCCTAATACTTGTTTGTCTGATTCCAAGGTCAGCGGAAGGTCCGGTGGTGGCTGAATTGAGTTGCTGCGTGTTCAGGCACCAGACCCTGTCGCCTTTGATCGTGGTCAAACTGGTTATGGCAACGGTCGCCCAGTCTCGCCCGCAGGGGGTGATTGCGTCGATTCGATACATCTGCCGCGTGGGCGCGCGCCGGCGCCGGGACGTACGACCCAAGCAGCCGGCATTCGCCGCTTTAGCTCCCAGGCAAATGTGACACTCAGCCACAGGCGACAGACCGCTAACGGGCGAACAAAATCCTTTACTCGCGGCCTTGTCCGTAATGCGAACAGGATACTTAAGAACGAACTGCTAGACCCATTATCAGGTTAACCGTTTAGTCAGAGGAGATATCCCGGCCTATGCCCGATTGGACGCGCGTCTGCGCTGGCGCATCGCCGACAGGAAGGAGCTAAGCATCGAGGCGCAGAACCTGTTTGACCCGCGGCACCCTAAGTTCGACGGTCTGGCGCGCTGTGTCGAGGGCACCGAACCCAAACGCTGTGTGTTCGGAAAGCTCTCCTACGGGGTCTGAAGAGAAAACCGATGGAGCGAATGCGCTTAACTTTGGTGCGGTTCAGGATGGGGCGATTCCTCACCCTCGTTTCGCTGGCGATGGCGGTCCTCCTGTGCGGGGAGCGCGGCGATGCTCAAGGTCAAAGGTCCGAACCGGACCTCACCGAGATGAGTCTGGAAAAGTTGATGCAAATCGAAGTGGATACAGTTTACGGCGCCTCGAAGTATTTGCAGAAGGTCACCGAGGCGCCTGCCTCTGTCACGATTATTACGGCCGAGGATATTCAGAAGTACGGCTACCGCACTCTGGCCGATGTCTTGCGCAGCGTCCGAGGCTTCTACGTCACCTACGATCGAAACTACAGCTACGTCGGCGTACGAGGCTTCGCCCGCCCCGGAGACTTCAACAGCCGGATCCTGGTGCTCGTGGATGGGCACCGGGTGAATGACAACATCTTTGACCAGGCATTCCTCGGCACGGATTTCCCCGTCGATGCCGATCTGATCGACCGCATCGAGGTAATTCGCGGCCCCAATTCCTCCCTCTATCTCGCCAGCGCCTTCCTCGGGGTCGTGAACGTCATCACGAAACGCGGCCGAAACGAGAAGAGCCTGCAGGCTGCGGGAGAATTGGCCAGTTACGGCACGTACAAAGGTCGCCTCACCTACGGCAACAGGTTCTCGAATGGCCTCGACATGTTCTTATCCGGTTCCTTCCATGACAGCCACGGACAGCGGCAACTTTATTTCAAGGAGTTTGACAGCCCTGCCACAAACTACGGAATCGCGCAGAACGCCGACTACGACCAGTTCCACCAACTTTTCGCGGAATTGTCTTACCACGACTTCACCCTGCATGCCGTGTACGGATCCCGAGAGAAAGGGATCCCGACCGCTTCCTACGAAACGGTGTTCAATGATTCCAGGACGCGCACCGTGGATGCGCGTGGCTTTGTCGACCTCCAATACGAGCACCAACGGGAGAGTGGATGGGGGGTGCTGGGGCGCCTGTCCTACGACCAGTACGATTACAGCGGCACTTACGTCTACGACTCTTCCGTGACCGATGTCCCTTCCCGGGTTTTGAACAAAGACTTCGCCTACGGAAAATGGTGGGGCGGAGAGCTCAACGTATTACGAACCTTCCGCAAGAAACATCACCTCGTTCTGGGTTCGAAATATCTAAACGATTTCCAGCAAGACCAGGGAAACTTCGACGTCAACCCGTTCACCTCATACTTTAACGATCGCAGAAACTCTAAGATCTGGGCCGCCTATCTTCAGGGTGATGTCGTCCTGCACCACGATCTCGTCCTCAACCTGGGCTTGCGATACGATCGCTACACGACGTTCGGCGGGACCACCAACCCGCGCGCCGCTTTGATCTACAGCCCCCGAAAGAATACAACCCTGAAGTTTCTTTTCGCCCAAGCCTTCCGTGCCCCCAATGCATACGAGCTCTTTTACAGCGGAATCGGTTCGGAGCCCAGTCCACATCTTCGACCCGAAACCGTGAGGACCGGCGAGGTGGTCGTGGAACAGTACCTCGGAAAGCACTATTTGGCGACGGCCTCCGCCTTTGGCTACTGGATTCGAGGCCTCATCAGCCAGCAGACCGATCCGGTGAGTGGCCTCCTTGGCTACAAGAACAGCGGTCAGGCCACCGGCAAGGGCATGGAGTTCGAACTACGAAGAAAATCGTCCTGGGGTCTGGAGGCTGGCGTTAGTTACAGCTTCATGGGTGTGAAAGACGTGCTATCCGGCGAGCCCCTGATCAACTCGCCGAGACACCTTGGGAAGCTCAATTTCAGTACACCCCTGGTCAGGAACAAGGTGTTTGCCAGCCTGAACCTCGAGTACATGAGCAAGAGGAGGACCCTTTCCGGCGCTTACGCGGGCGGCCACGCGGTCCCCAGCCTGACTCTATTCAGTCGAGACGTGCTGCGGGGCTGGGAAATATCGGCCAGCGTCTACAACTTCTCGAACACGAAATACGGAGACCCTGGCGCCGCAGAACATCGGGAGGACGTGATCTATCAGGACGGGAGGACCTTCCGGTTGAAGGTCGCTTACCGATTCTAAGCTCGGAAGGCCCGGGGGAGAGGAAAACCGCTCAGGGTTGCGCAACCGCGGCTCCGGGTAGTTGATATGGCCTTTCTCATTCGTAGCGTGCGGAGCAGGAGCGGCCGGCAGGAAGCTGCGGACAACTTCGGCACTTCAGGACGGTGTCCTGTTCGCGACTCCCTGGTCACGCCCCGAGGCGTCCCGGCTGTCCTCTCGGCCCTGGCGGTGTCCCTGCTGGCGGGCTCCATGTTATCCCCTCACGCACGGGCCCAGTCGGTGAGCGAATACCAGGTCAAGGCGGCGTTCCTGTACAACTTCGCCAAATTCGTGGAGTGGCCCCCGAACCTGTTCAACGATCCGCGTGATCCGTTCGTTCTGTGCGTTGCGGGGGATGATCCCTTCGGAAACCTCCTGGATGGGATCGTCTTAGGCAAAACGGCCAACGGCCATCCGCTGGCGGTCCGACGGTTGCGCCGCGAGCGAGAGGCCAGAAGCTGCCAGATCCTGTTCGTGAGCTCCTCGGAGCGCAACCGGCTTCGACCCGTCCTGAAGAGTCTGAGAGGAGCCAGCGTCCTGACGGTCGGAGAGACAGACGGTTTCGCGCAGGAAGGCGGGATGATTAATCTTACTCTCGAAGATAACCGCGTGCATTTCGAGATCAACGTCGCTGCCGCCGAGCGCGCGGGACTGAAGATCAGCTCCAAGCTCCTGAGCCTGGCCAGAGTCGTACGGCAGGAGCGGTCAAACAGAGGGAGGGAGAATGCGGATTTATAGGGACCTCTCCATCCGACATAAGCTGTACGCCATCATCATGTTTACCAGCGGGGTGGCGATGTTGCTAGCCTGCGTGGCCTTCGTCTCGTACGATCTGATCGCGTTCAAGCGCGCGATGACGCGCGACCTCTCCACCCTGGCCGAAATCATCGGCCAGAACAGCACGGCTGCTCTCGCCTTTAATGACCCCCATTCGGCGGCGCAAATCCTCTCAGCCCTGAAAGCCAAGCCGAACATCATTGCCGCCTGTACCTACGCGGGCGACGGCAAGGTGTTCGCACGCTATCTCCAGGAAGGATTGGGCCGAGCTTTCCAATTTCCCAAGCCTCAACCGAATGGGAGCAGCTTCGGGAGCAACCGTTTGGACCTGTTCCGGAGGATCCTACTCGACGGTCAGGTCGTGGGAACGGTCTACCTGGCCTCGGACCTCCGGGAGATGTACTCCCGCATGGCGCGTTACGCAGGGACCGCGCTCGGGATCGCGGTCGCGTCGTTCTTCGTAATCCTCCTCTTGGCCTCGAAGCTCCAGGAAGGGATTTCAAAACCCATCTCGCATTTGGCGGAGACGGCAAAGGTGGTGTCCGCCGAAAAGAACTATTCCGTCCGGGCCGTCCCCACGAGTCACGACGAGCTGGGCCTGCTCATCGAAAGCTTCAACGGGATGCTCGCGCAGATCCAGGACCGGGATCAGATGCTCCAACGACATCGCGAGCACCTGGAGGAAGAGGTAGCCACGCGCACTGCGGAGCTGAGAGAGAGAGTGCGCCTGGCGCTGTTGGCGGCGGACATCGGCGGGGCACTCACCCGGAGCGGCAGCCTTGAGGAAATCCTGCGCCACTGTGCCCAAGCTGCGGTGGACCGTTTGGATGCCGCCTTTGCCCGCATTTGGGCACTTAACCCTGAGCGTGACACTCTGGAGCTACGGGCCAGTGCGGGCATGGACACCCATCTCGACGGGCCTCACAGCCGCGTGCCGGTCGGGAAACTCATGATTGGCCTAATCGCCCAGGAGAGGAAGCCCCTCCTCACGAACGCGCTTCTCGAGGATCCTCGCCTGAGCGACAGGGAATGGGTGAAGCGCGAAGGGATGGTCGCCTTCGCCGGTCACCCTTTGATCGTCGAAGATCGGCTGATGGGCGTGATGGCGCTGTTCGCCCGAAAGCCGTTCACCCCCGCGACCCTCGACGCATTGGGACTGGTGGCGGATGCAATTGCACTTGGCATCGAGCGCAAGCGCGGCGAAGAGGAATTGCAAAGGGCCAAAGAAGACGCCGAAGCTGCGAATCGCGCCAAGAGCGAGTTCCTGGCCAACATGAGCCACGAGATTCGTACGCCTATGAACGGCATCATCGGTATGACAGAGCTGACCCTCGACACTGAACTTGACCCGGAGCAGCGCGAGTACCTCAACCTGGTTAAGTCTTCGACCGATTCTCTGCTCACCCTCATCAACGACATTCTGGACTTTTCCAAAATCGAAGCGGGCAGGCTCGAACTGGACCTCATCGAATTCAACCTCCGCGACTGCCTGGAACAGACGATGCGCACGCTCGCGCCCCGCGCCCATCAGAAAGGACTCGAGCTGGTGTGCGATGTACGGCCTGACGTGCCGGATCTGGTCATCGGCGACCCGACCCGCTTGCGCCAGATCATCATTAATCTGGTGGGAAACGCCATCAAGTTCACCCCTCAGGGCGAGGTCCTTGTGCGCGTCGAAGTGGGCTCCCATCTGGAAGACGCCGTGGGATTGCATTTTGCAGTCGCGGATACCGGCATTGGCATTCCCCCGGAGAAGCAGAAGCTGATCTTTGAAGCCTTCGCGCAGGTTGACGGCTCGAGCACCCGAAAGTATGGCGGGACCGGGCTGGGACTGACGATTTCCACGCAGTTGGTTGAAATGATGCGCGGGCAAATCTGGCTGGAAACTGCATTGGGCAAAGGGAGCGTTTTCCATTTTACTGTGCCCTTCCCGCTGGCCGAGATAACCGCGCCCCCCGCTCCCACGGACAACATCAGCCTGGTCGGCATTCCCGTCCTGGTGGTGGACGATAATGCCACAAACCGGCGCATCCTTCAGGACATGCTCTCCCGCTGGCATATGGAACCGACCTTAGCTGAAGGAGGTCACCAGGCGCTCTCCCTCCTGAAGAAAGCCCGGGATGAAGGTCACCTGTTCCCGCTGGTCTTGACGGATGCTCACATGCCGGAAATGGACGGCTTCACCCTCGCGGAGCAAATTCGGCAGAACCCCAGACTGGCCGCCGCGACGATCATGATGTTGACTTCGGGCGGCCAGCGCGGAGATGCGATGCGTTGCCGGCAATTGGGTGTGGCAGCGTATTTGACCAAGCCCATCCGGCAATCTGAGCTGCGGGATGCCATTCTGACCGTGCTCGGCGCCAAGACCCCGGCGCCGCAGAGGCAGCAACTGGTCACACGACACTATCTGCACGAAAGGCGGCGCGGCCTCCGCATCCTTCTCGCCGAAGACAACCCTGTCAACCAGCACCTGGCGGCCCGGTTGCTTGAAAAGCGAGAGCACAAAGTCGTGGTAGCGAATGACGGGAAAGAAGCGGTGGAGTTGTTGGAGAAGGCGAATTTCCAGGGGTTTGACTTCGTTCTGATGGATGTGCAGATGCCCGAAATGGACGGCTTCGAAGCCACGAAGCTCATTCGCGAAAAAGAGAAATCGACCGGCGTCCACTTGCCGATCATTGCCATGACGGCGCACGCCATGAAAGGCGACCGCGAGCGGTGCCTGGCAGCCGGAATGGATCAATACATCTCGAAACCCATCCAGCGCGAGGAACTTTTCGCCGCCATCGAGCGTCTGGATCCGACCACCCAGATCATTCCCCTGTCGACAGCCCCCGGAAGTGAATCGTCGAAGACCCTGGACATACCCGCGGCTCTGGCCCGCGTGGACGGAAGCATGGAACTGCTTCGGGAGTTGGCCGGATTATTCTGCGCGGACTCCGCGCAGCTAT